>Ga0208373_1003586_pt1 | contig 15045 bp, 18 predicted proteins | sample RifOxyC2_FD_184036 | JGI IMG/M metagenome (GOLD analysis project Ga0208373, IMG submission 184036) | Soil microbial communities from Rifle, Colorado - Rifle Oxygen_injection C2 (SPAdes) | ecosystem: Environmental > Terrestrial > Deep subsurface > Rock core/Sediment | place: Rifle, Colorado...
TTCCATACTTGCTTAAATCCTCCTTTTTTAAGGTTTTTTCGTCAGAAAAACATTTTACAAAAGGATGCTGATTTAAGCAAGTTTTTTTATACTAAAATCTTATCCAAAAAAAATGGGTAATGTCGTGATAATTTGTCTTGACAAAAAGGGACTTCTCTGATATAATTCTAAAAACTTTCCTTTAAAAAAATCTATGGAAATAAAATATATTAACAATCAAAATTGGCAAAACTTTCTTCTAAATCAAGTGGAAAAATACGAGGTTTATTCATTATTTAAGCAAGGGGATATCGACTATAATTATTCAAAGTTAACCGCTGAAAACCTAAATGATACTTTGATTGGTAAATATCGTTCAACAGTTCCGTTAAAATCTTTTTTCTTTCCGCCTTCCGAGAAAATCGTTCCTTTTGATATAAAGAAACCAAAAATTTTAGTTGGTGTTAAAGCTTGTGAACTTGCACACTTGCTTACTTTGGATAGTATGTTTTTGGGCGGTGAATACGGAGACCCGATATACGAAGCTGCAAGAAAAAATACAATATTAATATCAGCGGATTGTACTTCTGCAAAGAATTGTTGTTTTTGTTCAAAAATTGAAGGTTCTCCATATCCGACATATGGTTTTGATATAAATCTTCGTCCAATTAAAAGTGGTTTTGTAGTAGAAACAATGACCAAAAACGGGGAAAAACTAATTGAAAATAACAGCCACTTATTTCAAAATTCCATTAATGATTATATTACAGAATCTGAAGAACAAAGAAAAAAAGTTGTTCAATTAGTGCTAGAAATAAATAAAGATTATAAATTTGCAGAACTACTTTATGAATCCGTAAAACCCCCTAAATTGGATTTATGGAAAGAAATTGCCAAAGAATGCGTTGAATGCGGCGGGTGCAGATTTACATGCTCAACCTGTTATTGTTTCCTTTTAAAAGAATTAAAAGATTTTGAGAAACAAAGGATTTGGGATACATGCCAATTTAAAGGATATTCACGGGTTGCGGGAGGTGCAAATCCAAAACCTACAAAACATGGCAGATACAGGAATTATTATTCATGCAAGATAAATTACAGACATGAAAATTTTAAATATTATGCCTGTACCGGTTGCGGCAGATGCATTGATGTATGTCCTGCGGAAATTGATATTAGAAAAGTTTTAACCTTAATGAGTGAATAGCATTGAAAAAATCATCACCGCTAATGATTACACAGATTTTAAAAGACGATTACGGTGATTTAACAATTAGCCCTAATCTGTGTAATCCTGTCTTAATCAGTGTAATCGTAGTTTAAAGAAATGAAAAATATTTATCAATCAATAAAAGCAGAAGTTTTAAAAGTTACTGAAGAAAGTTCAAATATAAAAACATTTACATTGAAACCTTCCGAAAATTTTTCATTTTCTACAGGACAGTTTATAGAATTTTCCCTTGAAGGTATCGGTGAAGCACCCTTTACGCCATCATCTTCACCGTATATAACTGAAACGATAGATATAACAATAATGAAGACAGGTTATGTAACCGAAAAAATCCATCAGCTCAAAAGCGGTGATATTGTGGGTATTCGCGGACCCTACGGGAAAGGTTATCCGATAGAAAGCATGTTTGATAAGGAAATCCTTATTCTTGGCGGTGGTGTAGGTATGGCACCTTTACGTTCTTTTTTATTGACACTAATCAAACAAATCGATAAATTTAAAAAAATAACTTTATGCTACGGTGCTAAAAGTCCGGAAGATGTGATTTATAAATCTCAATTTGAAGAATGGAAAAAAGTAAAAAATTTAGAAGTTTTAAGAAGTGTTGATAAATGCCCTACTAGTCAGTGGCAGGAAAGTGTGGGTGTTGTAACCTGTTTGCTAGATAAAATCAAAATTGATTTAAAAAATACTCTTTCGATTGTTTGCGGGCCCCCTATTATGATGAAGTTCGGTACTAGAAAACTTCTTGAACTCGGATTCACACCTGAACAGATTTATCTTTCTATGGAAAAAAATATGTCCTGCGGTTTGGGCAAATGCGGACACTGTCAATTAGGACCTCATTTTGTTTGTAAAGACGGACCCGTTTTTATATATGAAAAAATAAAAAATTTCGAAGAACTGTGGGACTGAGAGAATAGTAACGGGTAATGGGTAATAAGTAAAGGGATAAAAGCGTGGGCAAAAAAATATTAATTGATTTAGAAAAGTATTATAAATCCAGAAATTTTAAAGCTGATTGCAGCTATTATTATCATCACGTTACTGCATTAAACGCACCTGATAATTGGGGGGTTGAAAAACTTTTAGCAAAAGCAGCTCAATATATTGTTTGCCGCCAGTGTAAACGGGCAGATTGTATCATTTCCTGCCCATGGGAAGCGTTAGGATTTAATGATAAAGGAATCTTAGAAAGATATTCTATGAGATGCACATCATGTAAGACATGTTCAACCGCTTGTCCATTTGGTACAATTTACATAGATATTTTGCCTTATAAAACTTCACAATGCGATTACTGTATAGGCAGAAGCAACGGTAAACCGCCATATTGTGTCGAAACTGATACTCAGAAAATTTTACAATGGGTGGATATGGAAGCTGATGAATCAAAAAATATATATAAAATTTCGGATTATCTTCTTGTTTTGTCGCCAAAGTGGAAGAAATAACGCATTACCGCGTTTGATTACACAGATTTTTAAAGACGATTACGCAGATTTAACTGCGAGTCTTAATCTGTGTAATCTTGTCGTTCATCTGTGTAATCAGCATCTCTATGAAATTATTATTTGAATTTATTGTTTTCCCAGGATTCGTTTTTACAGCCGTATTTGGTATGTTGGTTTCCTGGATAGATAGAAAAGTCACAGCACGTATACAATGGCGTCAAGGGCCTCCTTTCCTTCAACCATATTACGATTTTCAAAAACTACTAATCAAAGAAACTACTATACCTGAAACCGCAAATACTTTCACTTTTCTATTATCGCCGCTTGTTGCAATTATATCGACTACCATTGTATCCTTGATATTATGGAAAACTATATTTAATCCTCAATCACTATTCGTTGGGGATTTAATTGTTGTAATTTATCTTTTAGCAATAACACCTATTGCAGTTATTCTTGGTGCCAGTTCTTCTGGGAACCCCATTGCATCACTTGCAGCTTCAAGAGAAATGAAATTATTTATGTCTTACGAACTTCCGTTTATTTTATCAATTATTGTGCCGATCATAAAATTGCACACAATAAGATTAGGTGATATTATTTTATACCAACAAACTTCCGGGATGGTTATTAATTCAATCTCGGGAATAATTGCATTTGCAGTTTTTTTAATTGCAATCCAGGCAAAACTTGGGCTGGTCCCTTTTGATATGGCAGAAGCAGAAACTGAAATTGCCGGGGGTGTTTTTATAGAATACTCCGGAATGCCGTTAGCACTGCACAAATTAAACCGGATTATGCTTTTATTTATAATTCCTATTTTTGCAATAATTCTTTTTTTAGGTGGAATGTATCCTTTATATATCGGTTTATTAAAATATTTAGTTATTTTGGTTATAATAATATTGATTAGAAACACAAACCCGCGTGTAAGAATCGATCAGGCAATAAAATTTTTCTGGAGAAGTTGTATGATATTATCTGTTTTAGCATTAATATTGGCAATGATTGGGAAATAGAACAAGTAACGGGTAATGGGTAATGGGTAAAAGGATAGTTTTAATATTGTTAGTGGCTAAACACTATGAACGCTAAAACTCTAACAAGATCTCTTTGGGTATTCCATGTGGCATGCAGTCCATGCAACAATTGTGATATAGAAATTCTGGATACCTTAACCCCGAGATATGACTTGGAAAGATTTGGAATACAACTAGTCGGTTCTATACGGCATGCCGATGTACTTTTAGTCAGTGGCGTCGTAAATAAGAAAATTGTTTCCAGGCTGAAAAGGTTATATGCACAGGCACCGAAGCCAATTTTAGTAGTTGCAGTAGGTAATTGTGCATGTTCGGAAATATTATTCAGGAATTCTTATAATACCTGCGGACCGGTAGATAAAATAATTCCCGTTGATGCATATATACCTGGTTGTCCGCCGAAACCCGAAGCAATGATTATGGGAGTTGTAAAGCTAATACGTTCGATGACGCAAAAATCTGATAATAAGTCTAAGTAGAACGCGCCACTCAGTATTAGCCCTGAGTCCTTCGACATGCTCAGGATGGTGAGCGAAGTCGAATGGGCTAATTAAGGCATTAAAAGGTGAAAAATGAACAGTATTGAAATAATTAAAGATAAACTTAGCAATAAAATTATTAAATTTGAAAAGAAAAATTCGAAAAGATATTATATTGATATAATACCTGAAGATATTGTAAGTGTAACTAAAATGTTATGGAGTGAGCTCGAACTTAGATTTATTATCGCAACAGGTATAGATAGAAGAGACGGAATAGAAATAATTTATCATTTTTCAGATGATAAATATGGCACAGTTGTTTCAATAAGAACTTTACTTGCAAATAAAGAAAAACCTGAAATAGATACAATTTCAAAAATTATAAAAGGTGCCGAATGGATAGAAAGAGAAATGTGGGAACTTTTGGGAATCAATTTTAACGGCCATCCAAACCTAAAACATCTTTTACTAAATGAAGATTGGCCGGAAGGTAATTATCCGCTAAGACAAGGGCAAGGGGAAGGTCGTAAAGATGACTGATAAAAATAAGAAACGAACTATCATACCAATCGGACCATATCATCCTTTGCAGGAAGAAGCCGAGTTTTTCAAGCTTTATGTAGAAGGTGAAAAAGTAGTCGATATGGATATTGAAATTGGTTATATGCATAGGGGTATCGAAAAACTTTCAGAATCAATGCATTATGATCAATCTGCATTTTTAGTTGAACGGATTTGCGGGATTTGTTCAAATAGTCATCCGTTTGCATATGTAAATGCAGTTGAGGATTTAGCAGGTTTTGAAATTAGTATTCGTGCAAAATATATTCGTTCAGTTATCGGTGAACTTGAAAGATTGCATTCACATTTACTATGGCTTGGACTGGCCGGTCATTTTATAGGATATAATACTGTCTGGATGTGGTCATGGAAATACCGCGAATTGGTAAATGATATATTTGAGTTTATTACCGGAAACCGCCAACACTACGGTATGATGAAAATCGGCGGGGTACGAAGAGATATCGAAAATAAAGATATTCCTCAAATCGAAAAAATGTGTGATAATCTAATTCCGGTTTTGAATATGTTTAAGGGTGCAGTAATGGATGACCCTGTAATTCATGCAAGAACCAAAAATGTCGGTATACTGCCAAAAAATGTGGCTATCGATTATTGTGTAGTAGGTCCCACTGCAAGAGCTTCCGGAATAGACATTGATGTCCGCAGGGACGATCCCTATGCTGCATACAATTTAGTTGACTGGAAGGTAATAGTTGGAAAAAATGGGGATGTTTTTGACAAAGCCGCAATCCGAATTCTTGAAATGTTTGAAAGTATAAAAATTATCCGCGGCTGTCTTAACGGGTTAAAGAAAGAACCCGAAGGTAATTTTGATTTAAAAGTAAAAGAAATACCTGTAGGTGAAGGTATCGGCAGGCATGAAGCACCACGTGGTGAAGTTTTTCATTATGTCAAATCTGATAAAACCAACAGACCGGCGAGGCACAAAATCCGTGCTCCTTCTTACGTAAATATAGCTTCGAATAAATATGCTGTTATAGGACAAACGATTTCAGATGCAGCACTTATTTTAGCAGCGGTTGACCCTTGCTACTGTTGTACGGAAAGGGTAACCGTAATCGATAAGAGAAAAAACAAAATATTAATGAATGGATTTGATTTAATAAAACTTTCCCAGGAAAAAACTGAAAAGTTAAGAAAAAAACATGCTTGATAACTTGCAAAATTATATAATTGGAATTTCATTAACCGGCTCATTTTTGGTATTAATAATAAAAAAATATTCCAAAATTCTTGCTCTATTCTTTATATTATTGGGGTTAGTTTTATCTTCTTTATTAATACCGTCAGTTTTTCAAAATCAAATTTTCATTTACGAAAAATATTTTATAGATTTCTTTTCCATAATTTTTGTTGCCGACGGGCTTTCAATCTTTATGGCTGTAGTTTCGTCGCTAATCGGAATCCTGATTTTAATCTATACATTTGATTATCTGAAAGATAATCAAAGACAAAATATTTATTATTTTTATTTTACGCTTTTTATTGCATCGATGTTCGGATTCGTGTTTTCAGAAAATCTCTTATTAATGTATATCTTCTGGGAAATGATAGCAATTGTATTCTGGAGAATTTCAAGTTTTTATGGAAATGATGAACAATTAAAAGCTTCTGATAAAATGTTGTATACTACATTTCTTGGCTCTGTTTTTATGTTAGCAGGTTTTGCTTTAATTTACAGTGATTACAATACTTTAAATGTTTTAACTTTACGCGGTAAAGAAATATCTGCGTTATCTGCTTTCTTTATCATAGCAGGTCTTTTAGCTAAATCGGCTCAGATACCATTTTACATTTGGCTCCCTGCAAACTCAAAAGCAATTATTCCGTCAATCTCGCTGCTACTTACTGCCGAAGTTGGAGTTTATGCATTTGCGAGATTGTTTTTAATGACATTTCTGGTTTCTCCTGTTGTATTTGTCACAATTGAATTAATTTCGATAATAACAATCATTGTTGCAGGTGCACTTGCATTTTATGAAAGCGATATAAAAAAAATCCTTACTTATTCAACAATAGCACAGATAGGATATGTTTTTTTGGGTCTTTCAACGAAAAACTCAATAGGATTCTCTGCTGCACTTCTATATATTATTGTTCACGGTTTCGGCAAAGCAGGATTATTTCTATCTGCAGGAATTATAGAAAAACAAACCGGTATTACTGATATGAGAAAACTTGGAGGGCTCGTAAAAACAATGCCGTTAGTTGCTATCGGTTTTAGTATGTGTGCTCTTTCAATAATTGGGCTTCCGCCATTCGGCGGTTTTTTTGCTAAATTATTTATAATAATGTCTCTTGTCCAACAAGGTAAAATTTTAATTACTGTATTAGCTATTGTTGGAGCAATTTTTACACTTTTATATTTATTCCGTTTATATAATACAGTTTTCTTAGGAAAGATACAAAATGAAGCAAACCCTGGAAAGACACGCACAATGACTTTTGTTGTTTTAATATTTGGTGTTTTATCTTTACTTATAGGTTTAATACCTAATTTTCCGTTAAGTTTTATTGATATTATAAAATGAGTCCGTTGAAGAATCTCAACGTTCTTGATTACGAGGATTTTTAAAGACGATTACGGGGATTTAACGACAAGTTTTAATCTGTGTAATCTGTTTTCATAATCTGTGTAATCAATGATTGTTAGTTTTTTCAACAATCAAGAAAATGAATATATTAATTTTTCTGATTATTTTACCGGTAATTGCCGGGATTATAGCGTTGATCGTAAAAAAATCTGCAAAGATACTATGCATATTAACAACCTTTTTAACTTTGGTTTTAAGTGTTGTTATATTTTCTAGAGGTGAAATAAATTTTTCTAAACAATGGTTATCTTATGGGATTGATTTCTCTCTAAGGGCTTTTCCATTTTCAGTTATCTGTGTTTTATTTTCATCTTTAATTGCATTCTTGATTTCTTTGCATTTAATAAAAAAAGAGAATATTAAAATTTATTATTTCATATTGATTTTAATAAACCTAGGCATAGTAAACGGTGTATTTTTAGCTAACAATTTTATAATATTTATTTTATTCTGGGAAATCGCTGCAATAATATTATATCTCTCAATTAGGATTGGAGGGGAAAATTCATACATTACTGCAACAAAATCACTTTATATTATTGGTTTTTCAGATTTTTGCCTTTTACTAGGAATTATTCTTTTATGGAAAATAAACGGTACTTTTAATATGCATAAAATTTCTTATCTTTCACCTTCTACCTTTTACCTTTTACCTTTTACCTTGTTTTGTATAGGTGCTCTGGCAAAAACAGGGTTAATGCCATTTCATACATGGATTCTTGATGCTTCAAAGGATGCTTCTACTGAAGTAATGGCATATCTTCCGGGAGCTGTAGATAAACTATTAGGAATATATTTGTTGGTGAGAATATTTACTGAATTTTTCAAATTCTCTGAATTTAATTTTAATTTGTCACTGATATTGATGCTAATAGGAACATTAACAATCATAATTTCTTTAATGCTTGCCTTAGTACAGGAAGATTTGAAAAAAACAATAGCTTATATGAGCATATCAGGTGCTGGCTATATGCTCTTAGGTATTTCAACAAATACCATACTAGGAATCGCCGGCGGAATTTTCTACATGTTCAGTGCTATACTATGGGCATCTTGTTTGTTCCTATGCGCAGGAAACATAGAGAAACAAACAGGAACAACAAATATTAATGAATTAGGCGGATTAGCGAAAGTTATGCCAATTACCTTTTTTACGATGCTTATTGCATCATTATCAATCTCAGGCATACCGCCTTTTAACGGTTTTTTTTCAAAGTGGATTATCTATCAAAGTTTAATTGAGTTATATAAAAACAGTCATTCAAGTTTGGTAATTTTATTTTTAATTATAGCAATGTTCGGCAGCGCATTGGTATTGGCTTCATCTGTAAAGATAATATATTCAACTTTTTTTGGCAACTTAAAAGAAAAATTTACTGAAAAACATCTTAAGGAAATCCATTGGACAATGTGGCTGCCAATTTCAATTCTATCGTTGTTATGTATAATATCTGGCGTTTTTGCCAATCAAATTACACTTAAATATCTTATAAACCCATCATTGAATGAGCAATTAATTTTAAGTGGTTTTTGGCAGCCGTCAACCGCAACTATTTTTATAATAATCGGATTTGTAATTGGCATAGTAATATATTTAATGCAAATAATAAAAAATGTTAGAAAAACTGAAACCTATACATATGGGGAAGATCCTGAAATATTTAAAGATGGTTTTCCAGGAAGCGATTTTTATCTATCTATATCAAATGCAAGACCATTTCATTCTATCTATAAGAGAACTACAAACGGAATATTTGATTCTTATAACATAGCGATTTCTTCAATAAAGTTTTTTTCCATATTAGTCAGCAATTTTATTGACGAATATTTTCATCACCTTTACGAAATCATAGAAAATATTACAGTTACTATCTCAAAATTATCATCTTCTTTACAGGGCGGACTACTTTCAGTATATATATTTTGGTCATTAGTGGGGTTTATGGTTTTATTGTTTTTATTGTGCAGGTGAAGGTTTGGAATAATTTATGTTTGAAATACTTATTATTGTGTTTTTAGTTTTCATTTTAATTGCGGCTGTTGCTGCTGTAGAAATGAAGGATCTTTTGTCTTCGATAATGGCTCTCAGCGTTGTGGGCTTCGGACTGGTTATAATATTTATCTTTCTTGCAGCACCGGAAGTCGTTTCAGCACAATTGATTGTAGAAATGCTATGTTTTGTGTCATTGGTTGTTGTAGTAAACAAAACTTCAAAGACAGATGAAACTAAGCTCTATTCAATGCGGGAAATATCGCCGGTTTCTGCGGGATTATTTTTTGCGATTATATTTATTATTTTCGGTCTATGGGGAATAAAAGGTTTACCCCCATTTGGCGAACCTGTAATGAAAGTATCATCTATATATATACAAAAAGTGATTTCTGAAATTGGAGCTAAAAATATCGTTACGGCTATTTTGATGGATTTCCGTGCTTTTAATACTTTAATAGAAGTTATATTATTAATAACACTATTTGTTGGTGTAGCAACAATACTCAGAAAGAAAGGGAGAAAAGATGCCGAGAGTAATTAAAATACTGACAAATTACGTTATAGGTCCAATTATAACATTTGGCGTATATATTTTTATTTTTGGACATCTTCTTCCCGGTGAAGGTTTTGACGGTGGAATGATCGTGGCATCTATACTAATCCTATGTATAATAGTTTACGGAAAAGATGAAATGGAAAAAAGAATAAGTGTTAACACTGCCGTTCTGATATCGGTTTTAAGCGCAATTATATTTATAATTATAGGATTCGTTGGAATGGCCGGATTAAGAATGGAACATAAATACTTCCTGGATAATTTTTTACCTCAAGGTTCGTTCAGCCATTTATTTTCAGGCGGAATTGTCCCGATTTTAAACATACTAGTTGGATTCAGTGTTGCTTTCGGTTTCTATGCGATTTTTGCATATCTTTCCGAATATAAAACTGAGGAATAAATATGGGTACATTGATTTATATTTCAAGTTTCTTGTTATTCTTAATTGGATTATATTGTGTCGTAGTAAAAAACAATCTAATCAAAATTATTATCGGAATAAAAATAATGGGATATGGTGTTTGTCTTTTTTACATAATGATATCGTACAAGAGCAATGCGATCGCACCGATAGTATTAAAAGACGCAAAAAACTACACAGACCCGTATCCCCATGCGATAATTCCTGCAATAATGGCGGCTTCATTTGCAGCAATGATTTTAATGCTTGCAACAAGCATTCGCCTGTACGAAAAACATAAAACATTGGATATGTCTAAAATAAAAGAGTTGAAAGGTTAAAATGTTAATTTTTACTTTTATATTATTACCAATAATTTCTGCGCTAATATTAATTCTATATGAACGTATAAATTCAGAATCCGGTAGTTTAATAACTTTTGCAACAACATTAATAAATTTATCTTTGTCAGTTTTACTGCTATTTATTCTTAACGGTGGCCAGATGGTATATCATTTTGGCGGCTGGCCTGCTCCGATTGGAATAAGTTTAGTACTGGACAGTTTCTCATTACTTATGCTTTTTGTTATAAATTTGGTAAGCTGTGTTTCAATGCTTTATTCCATTGATTATATTAAACATTATGATTCAAGAACTAAATTCTTTATTCTTAATTTGTTTTTAATTGCAGGACTGAACGGAGTTGTCCTTGCAGGTGATATTTTCAATTTATACGTTTTCCTTGAAATAATCGCTTTTGCTTCTTATGCTTTAATTGCTTTTGGACTTGGCAAAGAAGACATGGAAGCATCGATAAGATATCAGGTTATCGGAACTATAGGTTCATTTTTCATATTTTTCGGAATTGGGTTTCTATATTCAGTGACAGGTTCACTTGATTTAGCAGACATATCAAAAATCATTTATCAATCTGCATCGACAAATAGAGCTATATTATTTGCAATTCCGTTTTTATTATTCGGTTTTTCTCTCAAAGCTGCATTAGTTCCGTTTCATGCTTGGCTTCCGGATGCTCATCCAACAGCACCGGCACCTGTAAGTGCAATGCTTTCGGGTGTAGTTATCAAAGTATCCGGTATATATGGAATTGTCAGAATATTCTTTAGTGTTACCGGTGTGTCACCGACACTTCTAAATATTCTTCTTTATGCAGGATTTATATCGATATTCTTTGGTGCTTTTGCTGCACTTTATCAAAACGATTTTAAGAGAATCCTTGCTTATTCATCAATCTCACAAATTGGATACATAATGCTTGGAATAGGTATCGGAACCCCTCTGGGTTATGCGGGCGCATTATTGCATATACTTAACCATGCGGCATTCAAATCACTTTATTTTATGGTTGCCGGTTCTGTTGATTATGCAACAGGAACAAGAGACATAAGAAAATTAGGGGGACTTTCAAAAAAATTACCTGTAACATTTTTAGCTTCAATTTCTTCTTCACTATCTCTTGCGGGTATTCCGCCATTTGGCGGATTCTTTTCAAAATTTATAATAATACTTGCGCTTGTAAAAGCCGGTAAAATAACACTTTCGATTTTAATAATTCTCAGTTTCTTATTGACACTTGCATATTTCTTAAAAATTCAGGGAAAAGTTTTTTTACGTTCTCAAAACTCTGAGCTTTATCCTAACATAAAAGAGGTTCCATACTCAATGCGTTTAGCAATGATTATTATGGCAATTATGTGCCTTGGTTTAGGCCTTGGTTTTCCATGGGTTCTTAAAATAATAATAAATTCTGCGGTTCATATTTTTTCGAACGGAGTAGGTTACGGAAATATAATATCAGGACTATGAAAAAAACATCACTTTTTGTCTTATGCTTTATTATTTGGCTTTTAATCGTCTGGGAATTTGAAATTCAGAGTTTAATTGTCGGATTTATTGTATCTTTGGTTATTTCACGGATTTTCGGGGGAATGAACAGAGAATACGCATTACGTCTAAGAGAAATAAAATCTATAAATTTTATTATTTTCTTTATAAAAATATTTGTAACTTGGATTAAGGCATCTATAAAACAGATATATGCAATAACAGCCTCTAATAAGTTTGAATCAAAAGTAATTGAAATAAAACTTTCGGTAACAGAACCAAAAGTCATCGCATTTGTCGTCTGGGCTTTAAATTTCTATCCGGGACTTATAGTAGTTTCAGAAAAAGATTCATTTATAAAGGTAAGCACAATGGATACCAATATTGATTGGGTAAAATCTGAAATTATAAAACTCGAAGATTTGCTTAAGAAGGTATTTATATGAATTTTGCATTAGCGGTTCTAACTGCTTCTTGTTTAATGTGTTTGTGGCGGTTTCTTAAAGGACCAACACGTTCCGACAGATTTTTGGCTTTAATAATTCTAACAGTTATCGCAGTAGGATTCTTAGGGGTTATTGCTGTGAAAACTGAATCGGAATTTATTATTGATTTGGCTATAGATGTAATGATATTAGCATTTGTAGGCACTCTTGCAGTAATAAAATTCTTTGACGGAAAAGAACTGGACGAATGATATGGACAGAGTAATAATTATCATAGGTTCATTAATAGTATTCATCGGATGCGTTGGTTTTGTGCATATACCCGGATTTTATTCTAGGGTACAGCTACTCGTTAAATCAATTTCATTTGGTATATCTGTAATATTATTCGGTGTGTTTATCCATCTCGGATTTGACGGCATGGGTATACGGGCTTTGGTCTGTATATTATTTGTCTGGTTTTTAATATCAATAATAAGCTTTGCAATATCATTGACAAAGAAATAAAAGGACGATTAAAACTGATAAAAGACAAGATTTATACTGAATAATCTGTTTAAATCTATCTTTTATCTGTCTAAATTAGTGTTTTATGCGATATCCTAAACTAAGAGAATTAAAAGAAGCAATTACAGCACTTATAAAAGGACCTTATACTACAAAATTTCCGAAGGTTCCGCATATTCCTTTTCCAAGATTCAGAGGAAAACCGGTTCCGGACGAAAAAGGTTGCATAGGCTGCGGTGCTTGTGCTCAGGTCTGTCCACCTCAATCCATCAAGGTAACAGATGTAATTACTGAAAATCCGCCAATGCGTTATTTAAGATGGAGACATGATTATTGCATTTTCTGCGGTCAATGCGACAGATTATGCACTACGCAGGAAGGGGTAAAACTATCAAACGAATTTGATCTTGCAGACACAAAAAGAGATAATATGTTCAACGAAATAAAAAAAGAATTAGTATTGTGCTCCGAATGCGGTGAAATAATCGCACCTAAAGATCAGCTAATGTATACGTACAAAAAACTTATCGCAATGGCTTATAGCAACATAAACTTAATTGATTTTACTCAAAAAGAATATTTAAATAACATAAATGCTATTGTTTCAGATAAATCCCAACTTCTAAGAAGACAATCCTCATTTGAATTGCTCTGTCCTAAATGCCGTCATGTTGTTTGGGTATTTGACGACTCCGGTAAATAGTCGCTCGGCAATAAATTTTTTCAGACCTGCCTACCGTTTAGTACTTCAGTATTTTGGTAACAGTTTCTAAGTACTTTATCAAGTGGGGTCATTGCGAGGAATGAAATGACGAAGCAATCTCATCAAACATTATTTCACTTAAATAGAGATTGCCACTCCAGATTTTATCGGGATCGCAATGACGACTTAACTTGGATACACGTTGTTACCGATATTGTGAAGTATTACACTACCGGCAGACAGGCACGCATCAACTCTAATCGTCACCCCAGAATGTTTAGTCGCTCCTCAGGGGTTTTTAGAAAATTATTGCCTCGCTTGATTATAAAAATAGGGATGAGTGTTTTTCGCATTTTTTTGACTTGGAAATTTGAGATTAAAATTTTGAGCAGATTCCACAGATGTCATCTGTAAAATTGATTTAGAAACAAAAATATCAGACAGTGTCTGATAAATCAACTTGGAAAGACAATCAAAAATAATTTTAAAGGACTGGGATATGAAATCAAATTTAATATCTGATAAAAATTACAAGAATTGGCTTGCTGATATAAAGCTTAAAATTCGTAGTGCTCAATTAAAAGCAGCTGTAAAAGTTAACACTGAACTTCTTGGTTTATATTGGCAACTTGGGGCTGATATAGTTGAGAAACAGACTTATTCAAAATGGGGTGATGGATTCTTGCTTCAACTAAGCAGAGACTTAACGATAGAATTTCCTGATATGAAAGGATTTTCAGTTAGTAATCTTAAATATATTAAACAATGGTATAAATTCTACAGCCAGGGAAAAACATTAAGCCAACAAGCTGTTGGCTTAATTGCGAAACAATCTGTACCAACAAACCAAATTAACCAACAATCTATTGGACAAATCGTCCAAATACCGTGGGGACACAACATCGCCATTATTACAAAATGCAAAAATATTAATGAATCTCTTTATTATGTGCAAAATACAATTGCACATAATTGGAGCCGTAGTGTGTTGGTACATCAGATAGAAAGAGGTCTTTATAAACGGGAAGGCAAATCTATTAATAACTTTGCACTTACATTACCCAAACCGCAATCTGACCTTGCCGGACAGACGCTTAAAGATCGGTGAATTCAACCATTAAGTGCAACAGTAGGAATTGAAAACCTCGTTTGGGGTAGAGAACCCGAGACATTTTCTTGGTCTGTTATTGAGCCAAGATTCGACCTTTGAAATATCAGCATCTGGAATAA
>Ga0208373_1003591_pt1 | contig 15038 bp, 16 predicted proteins | sample RifOxyC2_FD_184036 | JGI IMG/M metagenome (GOLD analysis project Ga0208373, IMG submission 184036) | Soil microbial communities from Rifle, Colorado - Rifle Oxygen_injection C2 (SPAdes) | ecosystem: Environmental > Terrestrial > Deep subsurface > Rock core/Sediment | place: Rifle, Colorado...
GATGTATTATGTCATTGTGAGCTGTTAATTCAGCTTTCATGGCGTATACGTTAGTGGTTAAATACAACTACAGTTTACGCCATTTTTTGTCAAAGTGCTTTAATTTCGTAATTCAAGGACTATTACTATCGAAAATTGCACCACCGAAGAACACAGAAGATCAATTCAAAACCGGGTAAATGGATAGTTTGTTTTCCTTAAGCAATCTGGGGAAGATATCGTCTTCCAGCATAGAAAAACCTTTTGGCAGATATGGGAGGATCTCCGGATCAAGCACATAGACCCCTGTCATATTCTTGATATCGGATGTGGCTATTGTGGCGGAATAGTTAGTGCTTTTATGAAAATCGATTAAAGATTTGTAATCGAATTCTAGCGATTCGGAAACATTCACAACAAGAAATGTTTTCTTAAGAGCGTTTTTCAGAAGAAAAATTGCTCCGCCACTCCCCTCGCCTTTTTCCAGATAACTGATCTTAAGATCAAAGTTCTTTCCATCGCCAAGTTCTTTTTTGATTTTATCCCCCAGATATCCGATGGCGACAATAACTTCTTCAATACCGACTTTGCGTAATCTCAAGATAGCATCTTTGATGGCGGCGATATTCTTTGTTGCTTCTTCGCCCCCCGCCATAACTATAGCGTCCTTTATGGCATTTATACCAAGGGCTTCAGAGAGAAGTGACTCGACTGCGTGTGAGCGATTTCGGAGCTTTACTCCGTCGACTTTCTTGTCGACCTTTGAGAGTAAATCTTTTTTGATGGAGATCGTGATTCTTTCTCGATTCATTGTTCATACCTCGTAATTAATGCTAGTAGATACAAGATAGCATATACCAAAAAGGTATGCAAACATCATAACAACAGGACAAAAGAACCAAATGTCTTACTAACTTAGTTTCCGGAAATCAAGTTGATTATCATTGCCATATCTTTTGCCAACGGAGCCTTGAATATGCTGGCCATTGATTCATCCGGCAAGGCCAAGGATAGTGAATGAGAATGTAATAACTGCCTATCGACATTGAGTTTGTGAGAAGTGGCCTTGCTCTCTTTTATAAAGTAGACCTTATCTCCCAATATTGGGAAGCCGGATTCTTTGGCATGGACCCTTATCTGATGTGTTCGGCCGGTTTTGATCTCGAATTCTAAAAGGGAAAACTGAGTATCGCGATGATTATATGACTGTAGAACTTTATAAACTGTGATCGCTTTTTTCCCGGCGCCATCCCCTACCTCCCCCATCATCTTTCTGTTACTGGGTTTGCGTCCAATCACGCTTTCAATAGTGCCGGAATCATTTTTCAAAAAGCCGAGGCATACGGCTAAATACTTTTTTATAATATTTCTTTTCTTGAATTGTTCAACTAAATATTCATACGACTTCTTATGTTTAGCAACGATCATTACTCCGGATGTGTCTTTGTCCAGCCGGTGAACAATGCCGGGTCGAAGGTTTTTCAATCTATCCTCTCCCCTATCCGCAATAGCGTAAACAATTTTGGGATAATGATAAATCAAAGCATTGGCGAGTGTTCCCGCCTCGTTGGCATCGCCGGGGTGTACCACCATTCCGGCAGGTTTATTTATTACAACTACATCATTATTTTCGAATAAAATATCAAGCTTGATATTTTCTGGCATAAGTTTAACTTTATCGATTTGATCGTTGACAGTACCAGATATTAAATCGCCATTTTTCAATACTGCGCTTGGTTTCAAAATCATTTTCCCGTTCACGGATATTTGAGCAGATCGAATGAAGCTCTTAATTGATTCACGTGACGAATCAGAAAAGAGGCCGGCTAAGTACTTATCCAACCTCTCGCCCCCACCTGCATAATTTAAATCTATTTTCTTCATCCCTATCAGTGTAAATCAGCGGACAAGATCAGTGGTAGTGTCATTCAATCAAAGATTTTTGCTCGCTAGATTCTATTTCGTGTGACTTTATTTTATCCACAATCTTGGTAAGTTGGCGGTCTCTGGTCGTAGCTACATTGTCGAACTGTTTTTGGGCGGAGTGAATCCGTTCGCCCAAGATATCCACAGATTCGGAATAGACTTTGTATTGTTCATCGAACTTGTGGATAAGGCCGATAATATTTTGAAGGTTGGCTTGGTAGCTAAAATTGGTATATGCTTGTTTGACCATGCGCAATATCGCCGTAAAGGAAAACGGGCCGGCCAAAACAACTTTTTTATTTACCGCTTCCTCCCAAACATCGTTCATTTGGTCGTAAACGATGCTAAAAATCATCTCGTTGGGGATAAAAAGTATCACAAAATCGACAGTGTGTTCTTCGGGATTAATATAATCGCGAGTGGTAATTTGCTTGATTTTATCCCTGACATCGGACTTGAATTTTTTCATATGCTGAACTTTTTGTTCTTTGTCCTCTGTTTCGATATATTTGACCAGAGAAGAATAAGGGAACTTGACATCAATATTGATCTTAGTTTTGTCCGGAAGATACATCGTAAAGTCGGGCCGGGTTGAGCCTGTTTCCGTTGACTGATTTTTCTGATAATCCTGCCCAATCACAAGCCCAGCCATCTTGAGCAGATTTTCTGCCACTTGTTCACCAAAGGCACCGCGAAGCTGGTTGTTGGAGAGTAGATCTTTGAGTTTGTCAGTACTGATCTTCAAATCGCCAGTAATTTCTTTGTAAGACTTTAACTCATTTGCAAGTGCGGAGTACGATCTCACCCTGTCATCATCGCTTTGACGTATGCGTTCTTGATGGACTTTAATATCGGCACGGATTTCTTTGATTAGATCATTAATGGCCGATTTTTTCCCGTCGAGATCGGTTTTAATCTCGCTCTTTTGCGCTCCCAGAACCTCTTTCGCGTAATTGATGAATTGCTCCGAATTCATTCGGAGCGCTTCTTGGGAAAGAAGAGAGATCCTATCCTCAATATTTTTATCGTCTTTCTTGCTCTTTTTCTTCATCAAAATATTTGCAACTATTGTCCCGACCAATGTTGCAAGAAAAACCGCGATGATGATTAAAATTGTGTCAGTCCCCATATTTCTCCTAATAAGCTAAGAAGCTATAACCTACAACCTAGTCTATTGTATCACAAAAATCACCGAACATATACCGATAAAATGCGACACGCCCGCCTCTCTCGGAGACGGGCGCCGGATCTTTATGTCTAGCGGGAGGGACAGCACGTACTCGTCATCTGGTACCAAGCTCAGGGGCACCATGTGCGTCGGCCATACGCGGAGGTACCCCGAGCGCCGCCTCCATTATACCGGGCGGGACAGACGCATGAGCCACTGGCGCAGGAGAATCGTAGTTGGGACTAGTGGAAGAAGGGGCTGGTAGCGCTGGAGTCGCGTCTCTGTCAGTGAGCGTGATCGTGTAGCTGCTTGCTAGCGCTAGCACCTCCAGGTAGAGGCATCCCACCGTGAATACCTCGAACTCATCCGATGTGCAACTCATCTCGCGCACATCGGAGAGTTTCTTCCACGGCTCGAAATCCTCCAGGTGACCGAGTACTCCGAGTATATCCTGCGGGGTACCATCGAGCACGAGCGTGAGTTGTCTGTCCGATGGGGTAACCCCGAGAATCGTGAGTTGTTCGGGAGGTGCGTAGTTGTGCACGTGGGCCAACAGTGCACCTATCTTCTGCGCGCTACCGGTAAACCCGAGGGTGACTTTCATTTTGTCGCCTCCGATCGATACTCAACCCAATACCTTGGGTTGGCACAGTTGAATACTAATATCGCACCCAATTGCGTAAATATAAGTTATCAAATTCGAGCCTAAATGTCAACGATTTTAATTGTAACTATTCACTCGTCATTGCGAGCCATCGAGCGGAACCGAGAGGCGTGGCAATCCAGATTGCTTCGTCGTCCCTTCTCGCAATGACACCTGTGAGTGAGCAGTTGCTATTAATTTGATCTATGACTTATGGCTTACGACTTATTTAATCGCATCAGAGCATATCGTATTATACGGGCAATACTGACAGGAGAAGTGGTCGGGTTTGGCGGCAAAGTTATTGCTCTTGATTCCCGATGCGACATCGAGGATCATATTTTTGGTATTATCAATATCACCTTTAGAAAAAGTCTTTTCCCCTTTCAAACCAGACTCTATAAAGAACAAAGTCGTCGCAGGTATTACTTTATTTTTCTCATACCATGCTAAAGCGTAAATCATCATCTGCGTAGAATCTTTTATTCTTCGGTCGGCATCTTTCTGCTCTCTGACATCGGAGGTCTTAAAATCGCGAATTTCAACGCTCTCCCCTGCTTCGTAAATCAAGTCGTATCTTCCCCGCACCGAAACATTGTCATCAATAAATTCAAATGAGGTTTCGACACTTTTCGGAATTTCGCCAGATTTACTATCTGAGTTATAAAACCTGGTTAGGGCTTCCGCTCCCGATTTGTAGCGCTTATCTTCGTGCTCGCGGGTGATGAATCCTATATTTCGAAATGCTTGATCGAAATCTGAAATTACTTGATTCAGGGTGGGCTTCGTCCCAGTGATTTTTCGGTTAAAATAATGGTTAAGCGCGGCGTGTATCGCAGTTCCGTACATAAGTTGATGATTTTCGAGAAGTGGGATTTTAATTAAATGCGCATAATAATATTTCTTAGGGCAGGTGAAATAGTCATCAATCTGTTGACGGGAAAGGCGGATTCTACCCTTAAGCATCTTTTTCGGTAATGGGATGATTTTCTCGACTGGTTTAAATTTCTCGATTTTCTCAAGTGCCGAAAGTTTCGCTTTCTCTTTGGAGAGATCGGGATTGTCGAGTATCTCCATTACGAATTGCGAGATTTTTTTGGCTCTTTTGCCACCGTAGTCAACGGCCGATGTCAGGTATAAAAGATCTTTGGCTCTAGTCGCGGCGACATAGAAAAGACGCCGCTCCTCTTCAAGATGAAAGTCTCCAACCGGCAGTTTTTCTTTGATAAGTTCATCCGGGATCGGGAGCGGGTCACGCTTAGCTCTGGAGGGGAAGCGGTCAGAGACGCAGTTTATGATAAAAACAGCCGGCCACTCCAGGCCTTTGGCCCCATGAACGGTCAGAATATTAACCGCATCCAGATCGGGGTCGATATCGGAAGTTACAACCTCATCCCCTACCTCCAGTATCATCTCCAGGTTATCGGCAAATGATATTAAACTTTTATCTTGTGATGAATTGATAAACTGTGAGATTCGATTAAAAAACTTGGCGATATTTTGAATTTTTATTTCATCTTCTAGTGAGGGGTCTCGGCTTAACTTCTTTAAATACTCGCTTTTTGTTAAAAATTCATAGACGAGCTCTCCGGCATTTAGATTTTTCATCTTCTGTCGGTAAGAAGAAAGATCGTCAAAAATTAGCATCAGTTGACCCCAGCTCTCATCCGGGATCAATTTTTTGTCCTCTCCTCTTGCTAAAAATTCGAGAGTGCGGTTTCTCCTTTTCGTTTCCGCGTATATCGGCGCCAGGCTAGAGGCATTAAAATTGTAAACATCACTCGTAAGCAGATGATGAAGAGAAAGGTTGTCGCTGGGGTTTATGAGAACTTTAATAAAAGCGATGAGCATTTGAATCTCTGGTTGCAGAAAGAGGTTCGATGCGCCGGAGAATGTATGGGGGATATTTTTGTACTCGAGGGCCTCGATGAATGGCTTGGCTTCTCTGTTAGCGCGAACGAGAATTGCAAAGTCGTTATATTTATATTTGTTCTCTTTCTGAAGGTCATTGATTCTTTTTGCTACCGCGTCAGCTTCGGAACTCAAAGTATCAGAGTGAATTAACTCGGGTTTTTGACCGTGGACCGATGATCGCAATCGTTTATCGATTTTATTTTGAAACTCTAACCTATCAGGATTATTGTGTTGTATGAGTTTGTATGAGGAATCTAATATTTCTTGTGTAGAGCGGTAATTTTGAGTAAGAACTATTTGTTTTGCTTGTGGATAACTTTTCTTAAAATCCAGTATATTTGAAATTGATGCTCCTCTGAAGCGATAAATCGACTGATCGTCATCGCCGACAACGGTGATGTTTTTGTGGCTGGAGGCGAGAAGCTTCACTATTTCGTTCTGGGCGTAGTTTGTGTCTTGGTATTCGTCAACTAGAATATATTTAAATTGATTTTGGCAGTGCTCGAGCGCTTTTTTATTATCTTTTAATAAGCTGTATGTAAGCATCAGTTGATCGCCAAAGTCCAAATTTCCCGCTTGAATCATCAAATCTTGATAACGCTCATAAGCACCCGCAAGCTCTTCAAGTTTTTCGATATCGATATCAGCTTCTAGCTTTGAGCTATCAGCTGTTAGCTTTTTGATATTTGTATTTTGAAAATTGTTTGTATCTTGTATTTTGTATCTTGTTGTTTGCGACCGTATATAATTTATATATTTTTCTGGTGTTATTAACTCATCTTTTAATCTGGAGAAGTGAGTTAACATGGCTCGGATGTGGGTTGTCGGGTTAGCGAGTGGCCGAAGATGCTTGAGATCAAAAGCAAAAAGATTTTGTCTCATAAATATTGCCTGTTCCGTTTGAGTCAAGACCTTAAAGTTAGCCGGAAGACCGAGATCTATAGCCCAGTCACGGATCAAACGATCGCCAAACGCGTGAAAAGTCGAGATCCAGATATCGGTGAAGCCGTATGGAACAAGCTCATCGACTCGGTTCTCCATCTCCGCCGCCGCCTTTTCGGTAAATGTCAAAGCCAAGATCTCGGAGGGTTTGGCCCATCTCTGCTTGATGATATATGCTATTTTGCGAGTGATGACAGAGGTTTTTCCTGTTCCTGCGCCGGCAATTATCAAAAGAGGGCCAGCTTTGTGTGTTACAGCTTCTTTTTGCTCACCGTTGAGTCCATCCAGTATATTCTTTTTCGGAGCTTGCCCGAAATCCAATCCTTGTTGCATGAGATCATTATAGCAAATAACTCCAGATAAGCACGAAAACCCACCTGCAGGGGTGCGAGTGGGTTTTCGGTAGATTCGGCCTAGGCCGCCTGGCGGCGGATTTGGGCGACCCTTGCGCGCCGGAGGGCGTACAAGGAGGTGATCAGAACGATGAGCCCGCCGAGAACGAGCGCGGGTATGGTGGGGAAAGCCATGGGGCGGCTATCCCCGACGACGAGGATGTCCCCATCGAGCCGTGACCCTCTTGTGGACGGGTCGACTCGAAGGTCCCTGGTCCGCATCAGTGCGAACCCTGATAGGGAGCCTCCGAAGGGGAAGAACTCGACGAGCGAGATCTCCCCCAACCGGTGAGCAACCACCGGCGCGCTCTGCTCCCCGATTTCCTCGGGTGGCGTCAGCGGCATCAACCAGCCGTACCGGCTGGCCGCGACCACTGCGACGACAACAACGATCACGATCGATGCTACGATGATGCGCTTCATGCATTGGCTCCAGTGCTGCTGTGATGTTTGCTTCATTCCATCAGGCGAGCGAATCGCCCGATAGAAGTAACTAACAATATCGTGCTGATTGGAGCAATAAATGATGGGATCCCTCGCGGAGTTTACACTGAACACAGTGAATGTGCTCGGGATGACAGTCGTGGGTGGATACGAGATCAGCCCAAAGGCGAACCTTCGGGCTGGATCTCTTTAAAGAGCTTTGACGCCTGTGGGCACGTATTTTACGACCCAAAATTGTCAACTATTTCATTATAGCACACATAATCACATATGTCAATACAGTTTCGCCGATCGTTGATCGCAACCGAAAGTGAATAATTTCGGAATGAAAATGTCGGTTAATAATTATCGGCAAACGGTTATCGAACTAAATATGAGATTTGATCTTTTCCAATATGGCGTCTTTTGGCATTGCGCCCATGAGACGGTCAACTTCTTTGCCCTCTTTGAAGATGATGAATGTGGGAACGGACATCACATTGTATTTGGCGGCAATATCCGGCGCCAAGTCAATATCAAGTTTCGCTACAATAAAAGTCTTCTCATCTTCCTCGTCCGCAATTTCTTCAATAACAGGCAACATCATCTGACATGGTCCACACCAGGTGGCAAAGAAATCAACCAACACCGGCTTTGGCTCATTCATCAAATCATCAAAATTGTTGGCATCGGCCACTCTGGCCCCTTTAGCTTCATTTTTGTCATCAGACATTGTGTCTCCTTCAAATTAAGTATCATGTATACGGTATTATGTATCAAGTATATAAATTGCGACGGTATTTGTTATTAGTTTAATTCGTGATTCTTATGTGTTTATGATAATTTTTCGGCTTCCTGTCGGAATTTTTTAGCGCTACCGAATTTTTTAAATATTGAAACGAAACGTAAGTAGGCGACGCTGTCTATTTTCCTTAAATTGGCGATGACCATCTCCCCGATCTCTTTAGATGTAATCGTTTTATCCTTTCGCAGAAGAATGCTTTCTTCTATCAAGGCAACAATGCTTTCAACCCGCTCGCACTGAAACGGCCGTTTTTCAAAAGCGAGGCTGATTCCACGAGCAAGTTTTTCACGATCGTAGTTCACGCAGCTTCCGTCACGCTTTACGACCTTTATATTTGGGACCTCAATTTTTTCAAAAGTTGTAAACCGATACGAACAATCAAGGCAACATCTGCGCCGCCTTACCCGATCTCCCTGATCTCGGGAGTCAAGGACTTTCGTATCGGATTTTTTACATGAAGGACAAAGCATAATAATTCAAAAATTAAAAGTAAAAAATCAAAATTATGGAAAGATTATCTATATATACGCAACAATAATATTATATCTCACAACATCTAGTAACACAAACAAAGAATCCTCGCCGTTACGGCTAGGATTCTTGCAAGAAATCTATGGTATCTATGCAGATATCTATGTGGTAATATCCACTATTATTTGAGCTTGCGACGGATGAACGCCGGGACTTCCAGTTCATCTTCGTCGTTTACAGGTTTTTCATCACTCTCTACCGGCGGCGTAGATATCAGAGACTCATCTCGTCTTATCATCTGTGATGCGGGAATATCGCTTGAGCGCGATTCGTTAGGAAACGGAATTTTATGAGGCTTGGCATGCTCGGACTCAAATCCGGTCGCGATCACAGTGATCTTGACCTCGCCCTGCATTGCTTCATCGATTATCGCACCAAAGATGATGTTCGCGTCAGCGTCGGCGGCTTCGGTTATGGCTTTGGCAGCCTCGTCAATTTCATACATGCCTAAATCCGGACCGCCGGTAATATTGAACAGGATTCCTTTTGCGCCATCGATTGAAAGTTCAAGCAAGGGAGAGTCGATAGCGGCTCTGGCCGCCTCTATAGCGCGGTTGTCGCCGGTGCCATGACCGATACCCATAAGAGCAGATCCGGCATCTGCCATAATAGCTTTGACGTCGGCAAAGTCGACGTTGATTATCCCATGAAGAGTAATCAAATCGGCAATACCCTGGACACCTTGCCTAAGGACATCATCAACTACGCCGAATGCTTCGAAAAGAGAAGTTTTTTTATCAATAACTTGCAAGAGCCTGTCGTTGGGGATGGTGATTAATGTATCAACCTTGTCTTTCATTTCGGAGATACCGGTTTCAGCAATACGTTTGCGTCTTTGACCTTCAAATGAAAAAGGTTTGGTTACAACTCCTACTGTTAATGCGCCGAGTTCTTTGGCGATCTCTGCTACGAAAGGCGCAGCGCCGGTTCCTGTTCCACCGCCCATTCCGCAGGTGACAAAGACCATATCCGAGCCCTTGAGAGCTTCGTAAACTTCCTCCTTGTTTTCTTCAATAGCCTTTCGACCGATCTCCGGATCAGCACCCGCCCCGAGTCCCCTTGTAGTGTCTTTACCGATTTGGATTTTGATCGGTGATTCATTGTGCGCAAGTGCTTGTGCATCGGTGTTGATAGCTACAAAATCAACGCCGCGTAATTTCGAATTAATCATCCGCCCCAAAGCTGAACCGCCGGAACCGCCGACGCCGATAACGCGAATCGTTGCGAAGTTTTCCAAATCAGATAACTTTTTCTCGACCATAAACTCTCCCACCCCATCCATCTAATTAAAAATCCGAATTTCGAAATCCGAAACAAATAATAATTCTCTAAATTCTAAAGTTTAAAACATTTGAACATTTGTATTTTGATATTGTTTCGTGCTTCGAGATTCGTGCTTAGGATTTGGTTATCTTTAGTATATTCTAATTTTGAATTATGGCAAGAATTGTTTGAAAAAGCCCTTAGCCGCGGACAACACACCAGAGACAGATGTTTTCTCCAATGAAAATCCACTCTCTTTGTGATCGCGCCCCCAGAACATAAGACCCACGCTTGTAGAATATACTGGATCATCAAGCTTGTCAACTAGTCCGCCGATTTCGATTATTGGAGATCCGATCTGCGCTGGAAGACGAAGTGTTTCCTTGGTAAGTTCAATGATTCCTTCGAGCTTAGAACCGCCGCCGGTGATAATAACCCCGGCAGGCATGGTGCCGTCTCTTCCGATCTCGCGCAATTTCTCTCTCACGATAAGCAATATCTCCTTTAACCTTGCTTCAATAATTTCTGATATATACTTGAGTGAGGCTACTCCATCCTCTTTTTTATCCAAATTATTAAGCTGAACCTCCTCCTTTTCTGAAACTTTCTCCGGAAGGGCGAAACCGTATTTAAGTTTCAATATATCGGCTACATCTAGCGAGGTCCTAAGCCCGATAGCGATATCATTTGTGATATGTGATGAGCCGATAGGAATTACTCCACAACTTATCATATCGCCGTCCTCGAAAAATGCGTATGAAGTTGAGGCGGCGCCGACATCGATTAGGATCACTCCAATCTCCATTTGGCGTCTTGAAAGTAAAACTTTGGCTACGGCCAGAGGAGAAAATACAATATCTTGGGTCTGAATTCCGGCTTGTTCGACACAGCGGCATAAATTTTTAAGGGCGCTCGATGAAGTTGAGACAACTGTTGCGTCAACCTCGAGCCTAATACCGGTCATTCCGATAGGATCTTTGATGCCTTCTTGACCATCGATAATGAAGTTTTTTGGAAGGACGTGCAGTATCTCGCGGTTTGGTTTGTTGGGTATAGCGCGGGCCGCTTCGAGCACACGAGTCAAATCTTCCTCTGTTATTTCGCCGTCAACTTTTGCTACGGCAATAACGCCCTTGCTATCGGCTGATTCGATATGATTTCCTTCGATATTGACAGCGGCAGATCTAAGAGGCATTCCGGCCATCCTCTCCGCTTCCTCAAGCGAGGCGGAGATGGCGGAAACGGTCTCTTCGACATCAACGATCAAGCCCTTGCGCATACCCTGGTTGGGTGCTTTGCCCAGGCCGATAATATCTATGGTTCCTTCTTCAGACTTGCCGACGCAAGTAATTATCTTTGTGCTTCCGATATCAATTCCTACCGATAGTGTCTCGTGTGCCATAATCGACTACCCCTCCGATATAGTTTAAAGTTAAAATTTCATAAAGTTTATAAAGTCAAAACAGCTGTATTATCATTTATACATCCTTATGTATTATACACGATACTTGATAAAGAATGCCAACTAGCCAAACAGTTCTCGGATATACGGTAAAAATATTAAGATCGCGACGACGATAGCGATCACAGAGGCGAGAAGAACAGCGCCGGCCATGCCGTCTTTGATTACGGCGATTCGTACGTTGTGTTCGGAGTCGATAATATCACAAGTTCGCTCTACTGCCGTATTCATAATTTCCATCGCGAAGACTAAGACAATGGCCATAAACAAGACTGTGACTTCAATGCGGCTGACTCCAAGGATATACGCCAGGATCCCCACAACGATAGAAATTGTAGCATGAATGCGGGCGTTTTGCTCTGTGGCAAGCAGGCGGATGACCCCGCGAAATGCATTGTGAAAACTGCGGGCTAATTTTTTAATATCAAATGGTTGCATAAGAATTAATTGAATTATTACCACCACAGATCTGTATCACGGAATATCACAGATAAAAAACGAGTAACGGCAACAAGTAAAGTTAATAGCAAATTTCTGTGTCAATCTGTGGCGCAAATCTGTGGTGGTAATACTACCTTTCTGCTGGTATTTTGCTCTTCTCATACATCTTACTCCACTCTGGCTCGTTTGTCTCGTGGTTGTAGCCCATAAGATGCATTAGCCCGTGATGAAAGAGTAAATCCAGACTCTCCCCCATTTCCTTTGCGTATTCGGGGCAGATGCATATTGTCCCAAAAACGCTTTCCTTTCCGGGCACAGTTGCTTGCGGAAAACTCAAAACATCCGTGACTTTATCGATTGATCGGAATTTAAGATTAAGGTTCGCTATCTTTTTTTTAGATACGAACATCACCTCAAGCAATATCGATTTCTCATCCGAATCGATCAATGTTCTGTTTGCGATCCTACGGAAAGATTTTTTTTCTCTCTCCCCCACTCTTCCAAAATATTCAATCTTGATCATATGCGACTCTGTGATGAAAAACTGCTAGAAGCGATTCAGCGAGCGATTTATTAATTTTTAATAGCTGAGAAGAAGTGAGTCCGGAGGATTTGAGTTCCCCCGATTCAAGTTTCTCTTTTGCCGCAGAATCAACAATTTCTCGAATTGATCGTTTTGTAAGCGGGGAACGGGCGCGAGCCGCCGCCTCGACGCAGTCAGCAAGCATCAATATCGCAGACTCGCGGCTTCTGGGAGTCGGTCCGGGATAGGTAAAATCTTTCTGATCGATCCTGAACCCCCTTTCTTTTGCCTCTTTGTAGAGACTTATCACTTTGGATTTTCCGTGGTGTTCTCTTATAAAATCGATCATCTCTTGGCTTAAATGATTTTCCTCGGCAATTTTCACTCCTTCCGGAACATGGCTAATAATTAATTTTACCTTTTTTCGAAGTTGGGTAGCGCTTCGATCATCGTTAACCTTGGATCGGTAAATGTTTTCGATAAAATCATCCGGAGCGCTAAGTTTGCCGATATCGTGATAATAAGCGGCTGTGCGTACCGTGAGCGAGTCAGCGCCAATTGCTCTAGCAGCACGCTGGGCGATGCTGGAGACATTTAGAGAGTGATAATAGGTGCCAGGAGCTTCGGTAGAAAGCCTAACAAGCAATGGGTTCGATAGGGAGTCCATTCGCATTCGCCCGCGAAGTAATATCATGGCGCTTGAAACGGTTGTGGTGAAATATCCCAGGGTAAAAGCCAGGATGAGAGATGAGACAATCGCCATTGTCAGAATAATTAAGAACTGTGCAAGATAAGAGGTGTAAATTGATCCTAGATATGAGATTGTAGAGAAAATAATAAAAAAAGCGATTATAAAGATCAAAATCGATAGAAGCAAATATCTACGTGTGATCTTAGCGCTAGGCATTGTTTAAATACTCGCGCGCCAGAGCGGAGACTCTAGAGCCATCAGCTTTGCCTGTCACTTTCGGCATCAAAGCTGACATTAACTTTCCAAAATCGGAGATAGATGAAATATTCTGTTCGCTTGCGGTTGACTCGATGATTTTCTTGATATCTTCATCAGACATCTCTGCCGGAAGGTATGTCGAGATCAATTTGGCTTCGTTCTCCTCTTTCTCCGCCATCTCGCCTCTTCCACCTTTATTGTAGTCGGCCGTTGCTTCCTCGCGACTCTTTAGCTCTTTCCTTAAAAGTTTGATCGTCTCTGTGTCATCGAGAGGGCTCCTTTTTTCGATTTCGGCGTTTTTGATCGCATTTTTGAGCATTCTAAGCGCAGACGATTTAGCGCCATCTTTCGCCTTATACGCTTCCATAAAATCAGCGTTGATCTGATCTGAAATTGTCATATTTACTCCTCTCGCTAAAATACGAATAATTCTTGCTCGGTAGTCGTCCCACGATAACGAAACCCGTGTGGGTTATCGTTTGGCTTTAACCGTACGGGCCTCGTAACCGATGAACGATTGACACGATGCTAACAGTGCTCACTCAGTGTTATCAAATCAGTGTAGTTTCTTCAGATTAATGGTTTAATATCCCCTTTTGCTGGACAAAATTACACTTCTGCGCACGGCTGATTTACGCTTGGCGTTACGGTTGAGCTCTTTTTCAAAATACCTTTTCTTTTTTGCCAATGTCAAAACACCGCTTTGCTGTATCTCGCGGTTGAATCTGCGGACTAAAATTTCCGGTCGCTCCTCCCCTTTTCTCTTAATCTCTATCAAAAAAATCACCACCTTCCGAGTATCTTATAAACGATATTATTCTACCCCAAATTCTCATCAATTGCAACCGCCACAAGTCTAATTTGAATAGGGATTAATTTAGAATAATTAGGTCAATTAGTGTAATTCGAATAATTCATCCCGAATACCCTCTCCACTCCTCCTTGAGCCATCGCTTTTGTTTCTTGAGCATATCTTTAAAACCACGCGAATGCATCTCGTGCCTGACTTTGCCTCCTTTGTGCGGGTGTCGGTATTTTTGAGGCAGGGGCGAAGAAAAACCATGAGCATAATGGCTAAGCTCGTGTGCGATAGTGGCGTCAACAACATATTCCGGTATTGCTTCGTCTCGAAAGAATCCGTTGATGACAATTTTGGTATCGAACTCCCCCTTTATCCTATCTATTACACCTTTGGGGAAGACTTTTTTGATGCACCCAAGCTGGTTTCTGGCCTTTCTTCCAAATTCAATATAGATGGCATTGATAGCCTCAACATCGCCAAAATAGCGCTTGTATATGTACTCCAACCTACTCTCCAACCAGTCATCTGATCTCATAAGCGTATTATAACATTTAATTTTGAGAGACACAGTGGAAACGTTGAAATCGCGGAACTGTGTGTGGTATGTTTGGATTGTCGACAACCGCAGAGGAGGTAAGCGCCGTGATTGATCTTAGCGAACGTCTGGTGGTAGATTTGCTGGCGTTAGTGGTCTCGCGCACAGGGCTGGCGATTGAGTTTGTGTTGGGGGGTGTATCCCCAACTGGTCGTGTCAGGATGTGGCTGGAGAAGTTTTGCGCTGGTAGCGAACAATGGGCGCAAGGCTTCAAGACGTGCGCCTCCTTGGAGGCAGGTGATCTGGATTGCAGGATGGGGGTGGCTACAGAGGTGGCACA
>Ga0208373_1003592_pt1 | contig 15033 bp, 7 predicted proteins | sample RifOxyC2_FD_184036 | JGI IMG/M metagenome (GOLD analysis project Ga0208373, IMG submission 184036) | Soil microbial communities from Rifle, Colorado - Rifle Oxygen_injection C2 (SPAdes) | ecosystem: Environmental > Terrestrial > Deep subsurface > Rock core/Sediment | place: Rifle, Colorado...
CCCATGTTTAACCGGATTAATCATCGATAACAGATCCCATGCTAAATCATTTCTTCTCAGGGCAGCAAAAGCCATAATAGCCCATATAGCAGCGTGAGTATACTGTCCTCCGTTTTCCCTTATTCCCATTGCCCCGGCAATCGCCATTCTTTATTAGATTCCTGATTATTTTTTATTGCGACCACCACTGGTTTTAAAAACGAAGTAATCCTATCCATTATTTTATCGAATGATTGATCTGCATCATGAAGTTTTGATTTGTTTAGAAAAGCAAACCATTGCTGCTGTCTTGTTTTATCTGTCTGGAACTCACTTTGAAAAATTAGCGGATTATCCGGCAGAAAAGTTTTTCTCCGTTGAAAAGTAGTTTCTATTGCTTCTTTAAGTGTTGCTGCGGAAAATTTATGATTTTTTGAAAGATTGTACACATCATAAAAATCTTTCATACGGCTATTTAACATAGCAAGTTTAATCATCGCTTCGAATTTTTCGGAAATAATACTTTCAACAGAATAAACTTTAATAATCGGAGAATTTTCATCCAGCAGTGTGGGGAATTTTATGGTTTCGGCTTGAGGAACGATTTTATCTCCGAAACCAATATCTATTTGTAATTTCTTCTTTGCCTGCCCAAGATTTGCATCAATTTTAATTCTTATCCCTTCGTAATCTGCATCCTCTTTTATTCGCTTGGATTCAATTGATGACTTGAGAAATTTAACACCATCATTATAATCCAACTCGGCAATTTTTATAATTATTTGTTTAATCTTTTCTATATCATTTATTATTTTGTCTCCTAGAAAATCAATGTCTTTTGTAGGACGAGTTTGTGGCAGGTCAAAACTAATTAATAGCAGTCCGCCTTTCAGTATAAAATAATTTGAAAATTCTGAAATTGAAAGACGGTAAAGAAATCTTTCCTGAAAATACCGTAATAAAAGAGCATCAAAATCTATATTCTCAGTCCTTGCAATATTCGTAAGTCTTGCCCTTACTGAAGCGGCTTTATCTTTAACTTCTTTATTCATAATTTTACCATGGATTGATTTAAATCATAGCATTAAGCCATGTTTGCATCAGCGGTTTGACTCGGCAAATTTCGGCGTATTCAAGTAGTTTTTCAAGATTGCGATCTTTACGCTTAAGATATCCGGATAGCGATTCCTTGGCTATGTCAAGTCCCAGTTTATTCCGATAACGAAAACAATCGCATATAGTTTTTTCCATACAATATATGCGAATTGTAGAACTGTTTATCTTTATCCTATCAATTCCTGCTTCAAACTGTTTTCTTGAAAAATAATAAAATTCAACAGGTGGATATTCTATTTTTGGTTTTCTTGTACTACGACAAATAGCCATTGATATAACTGAAGGATTAAAAGTTGTCAGATCATAATAAGAAAGTGCCGAGAGTAGACATATAACTCCTTCAGGAACAGCACGGGCAAGGTCAATAAAACCCTGATTAGAAATTAGCGGAATTTCAGATAGGCGGTAGAGACCTCTTTTTATACGTACCACGACTCCTTCGTCTCTCACTCTTTTTATTTCACGACGATGAATTCCCGATACCAGAATATCCTTTGTTCTGGCAAAACCTTTATGGGTATTAAAAACTTTATATATTCCTTCATTTTTTTTATTCATAAGAAACCTGCTCCGGACAAATCTGTATGCATATTATAATAAATGTAGACGCTTTTGTCCAATTAAAAATATATATTGGTAATTTTTTTCATTATCCTAAAGGAAGTGAACAAATCTCTCTTATAAAGCATATAAAAGTAATTTTACATATTTTCACAAGAATTGCAAACAATAAGAAGTCAAGTTTATTGGAGTCATTTTGTTATGATTTTTTCCATGTTATTTATTATTTTTTTTGATTCAATCCATTTGTCTATGTCTTTAATATCAAATTTAACTCGTCTTCCCATTTTTACAAATATCAACTTCCTTTGGGATATCCAGTTATATATCGTTCCCTTAGAGACTGCAATATATTCCGCAAGTTCTTCAATATTAAACCGCCACTTCTCCATTTTTGATAACCGTTTAAGAAGATGAAAAATAAAACTGAACATTAACAACTATCACTGATTTTTATTATAGTCAATTATTATTTACTTTCAGTAGTTTTCTTACTACTGCCTGATACACATAATCCCGTTTTTATTGCCCATGATTATCTGCTTATACGGTTATTCTTCGCTGCCTTCAACAGAAGCATAAATTTCGTTTCCTTTTGCGGATACATAACGGATAGCGTCATCTAAAGAATTTTCGACACTGGGTAGCAAATATATGGAAGTGTCTTCTAAATACTTTTCATCAATAATCTGCCCGGGTTCTACACTTTTCAACCAATCTCAACTTTTGCTGAGTGCTCTTTGTGATCGTCAGCAAGAGGAACAGTTCTGTTTTCTTGCTCAATACCATCTAAAAACACTCTCGTAATGCTGCCGGTTATGCCTGTAACAACAAATTCTATATGATAAAAAGTTTCCCTGTATCTATAGTGTAACTTAAAAAATTTCCAATCGTTAGGTAAGCAAGGAGTAACGAAACGTAATTTGTCAATTTCAAGTCTCAAGCCGAGCAGTTTTTCAACTATAAGTTGATACATCCAGCCTGCTGAACCCGTATACCATGTCCACCCTCCCCTACCAATATGCTGGGGATTTGCATATACGTCCGCAGCAATTACATAAGGTTCAACTTTATATTTTGAAATCCCTTTAGATGTATCCCCATGTTTAACCGGATTAATCATCGATAACAGATCCCATGCTAAATCATTTCTTCTCAGGGCAGCAAAAGCCATAATAGCCCATATAGCAGCGTGAGTATACTGTCCTCCGTTTTCCCTTATTCCCGGGACATAACCCTTTATATATCCCGGTTCTACCGGTGATTTATCAAAAGGCGGTTTTAATAATAACATAATAGAATTATTTCTATCAACAAGGTAATCATTCAATGATTCCATAGCTTTATTTGTTCTATCGGAATCACCTGCTCCGGATAATACTGACCAGCTCTGCGATATTGAATCAATTTTACATTCAGAATTGCCGGCAGAACCGATTGATTCACCGTTATCCGTATAAGCGCGTAAATACCAGCTGCCATCCCATCCATTTTTTTCAATATTTTGTTTCAGGAAATCCGCTTCTTTGCTACAGAGTTCCTCAAATTCCTTATCGTTATGCATGCGTGAAATTTCAGAGAACTGACATAGGACATAGTACAAGAAGAATCCGAGCCACACACTTTCGCCCATACCCTTCTCTCCCACAAGGTTCATTCCGTCATTCCAGTCTCCGCTGCCAATGAGAGGTAATCCGTGCTGGCCATATTTTAATCCGTATTTTATTGCCCGTTTGCAATGTTCATATAGTATATCGCTTTCTTCAGATTTGGTCGGTTTGTCATAATATGATTCTTCTTCTTGTTTTAATTGACGGCCCTCAATATAATTTATTCGTTCATCAAGCACGCCTGTGTCTCCGGTAGTTAATACATACCGAGAAACTACAAGCGGCAACCACAAACAATCGTCTGAACAATGAGAGCGTACTCCACGTTCTATGGGCGAATGCCACCAATGCTGAACATCTCCTTCACGAAACTGGTGTGCAGCGCAGCGTAAGATATGTTCTCTTACTATATCCGGTGACGCATAGATAACAGCCATTACATCCTGCAACTGATCACGGAAACCAAACGCGCCACCCGACTGGTAATATCCGCTTCTGGCAAAAAGCCTGCATGCTATAGTCTGATAAAGAAGCCACCCATTTACCAGAACATCTATAGACCGGTCCGGGGTTTCAATATATATTGTACCGAGAATATTTTTCCAGTAACTCCAAACAGCCTCCAGTTCAGCATGTGCTGAACCGGAATTATTGAACTTTCGGATAAGATTTCGCGATTCTTCTATATTTTTACCTGAACCAAACACAAATATAATTTCGCGCTCTTCTCCAAAAGCAAGCTCGATATTAACCTGCATTGACGCACAAGGATCCAACCCGGGACCCACCTTGCTAGATAATTTAGACCGTTTCATAACTGCGGGGTTTGAAAGTACACCGTTTCTGCCTAAAAATTCTTTTCTATCACCTGTTACACTGCGTTCTAATTCACCGCAAACGTTAAGAAAAACAACACGATCTGCAAACTCAGTATTATACGGATTCCTTGCAAAAAGTGCTCCACTTTCAGGATCCACTTCGGTTATTATATGAATTGAGTTTTTCTGACGCGCATTTCCCATTACCAATTCATTGTAATTAGTAATCGACAACTTGCGTAGACGGTTGGAACTATTTCGTATTTTAAGAATGGAAAATTTAATGGTTTCTTTAACTGAAACATATACGGTCAATTCTGTGTCGATACCATCATCAGAATATTCAAAAATGCTATATCCGAAACCATGCCTGCTTACATATTGCATCGGCCCGTTTACCGGTAACGGGGTAGGAGACCAAAACCTTCCTGTTTCTTCATCCCGAATATATATAGCTTCCCCGCTAATATCGTTAATCGGATCATTATTCCACGGAGTAAGGCGAAACTCATGGGCATTTTCACTCCATGTATATGAACTTCCACTCTCTGAAATAACCGTCCCAAAATTCTGATTTGCCAGGACATTTACCCACGGCATAGGTGTTTTAGAATCGGGACCGGTCATTATTACATATTCACGTCCATCCTGAGTAAAACCGCCGATACCATTGAAGAAGCTAAGGTTTTTCCTTGCTTCCTTTTGTGATATACTTTTCGGTTTTTCATATGTCCTTATCGGTTTAAGTGTTCCAATTATTGTTTCTGTTTGTCCGCGACGTTCTACTTGTTCTAATAGTGTTCCAGCATCATCCGTAATAACAATACGTGATACCGCCTGTAATAAAATTTTATCTTCGTCAGATATATTTTCTAAGCGTCTTACAAATATTCCTCCCGGCTGATCAAGCATAGATGCTTCATTACTTGCGGCTATCATTCCTATAATTTGATCATTTAGCTGTTGTCGGTACACAGAATAATCTTCATTAATAATCATTAGATCTACATGAAGACCTTTACGCCGCCAGTAAGCATGCGCCTGAATAAGTTGCCGGACAAGTTCAATATTCAGCATATTTCCTATTTTTAAAAGCACTATCGGTAAATCTCCGGATATACCGTATACCCATAAACTTGATTGACCTCGGAAATTCTTAATTATTGTACTTGCGTTTGCTCTCCATAAAGAATTTGCATATAGTATAGAACTCGCCAGACGGCCATATAACTGTGCATCTGATTCTGTTGCATTTAATTGTTGAAGCACTATCTGTCCGTGTGTCCATGCAAGAGCGAAAATACGATCTGTAAGATGACGGTCTTTATATCTTTCTATTATTTTTACTGCTTTCTCCCGTGTTTCAGATGCACCTGATATGAAATCAATTGTAACCGTCTGTTCCGGCTCAATAGAAACCACACAACGAATTGACACTATGGGGTCCAGTACAAAACCATTTGTGTTAGACAACTCCGCTGAACCGCTTATAACCTGAGGATTATGGGTGCTCCTACCCCTTCCAATGAATTTTAATCTATCTGTTTCATATGATATTTTTTGTGCAGTAATTCCGTAGATATTCATTAAATGCACCATATGCATCGATTTTTCTTTCCCTGAACTTGTCCGTCTTGTGCAAATAATTGCTTGTTGATCTCGCATAATTTCTGTCTGAACAAATAGATTACTGAAAACCGGGTGCAATTCATCAGCTGCGGGAGAAAGCAACACAACTTCAGCATAACTTGTAATCTCGACGGTTTTACGTTCCCAAGAACGGTTAGTCAGCCTTATCCTGCGAAGCTCCACATCATCTTCAGGAGAAACAGATATCTCGGTGTGTGTTTCATAATTATAATCACGCCTGCGAAACTCAGCACGTGCCTGTAAAAATATTGATTCATACTTTTTTGGATCTTTCAAGGTCGGTTGATATGTATTTGACCATACTTCTCCGCTTATTAAATCGCGAAAATAGAAAAAAGTACCCCAGTTATCACGGGTGGTATCTTCACGCCAGCGAGTAACAGATAAATCCTTCCAGCGGCTGTAACCTGCACCGGAATTAGTAATCATTACGTTATATGTGCCGTTAGATAATAGATGTATTTCCGGTTTTGAAGTATTCGGAGTATTGAATACACGCATTAACGATTCCTTGCTACTCTCTATTTTGAATGACCCATGCATCACAGAACTAATTGGATAATAAGGAATTGTCTTAGGAGTTCTTTCCTGAAGAAGTAATTCAGCAGATTTAAGAGTAAGGTTGTTTTCAAAACGTTTTTGCATTTTACGATTATTTATTACATAAGATAAAGATAGAAAATTCATGCCTTGATGGTGAGCCATAAAAGAACGCACCACCATTTTAGTAGATTCATCCGGTATACGTGAAGCTGTGTAATCAATCGCCTCATAAAAACCATATTGCCCCTCATATCCCTCTTCAACCATTCTCTGAAGATTTGAACATGCTTTTTCCGGAAAAACCATTAGTGCCATCACAGAAGCATATGGCGCAACAACAAGCTCCTCCGCCAAACCCGACTTGAATCCCAATTTTGGGATACCAAATGCCTTATATTGATAATTAAGATGTGCATCTGTTATATTATAACCGGATTCAGATATGCCCCATGGCACTCCACGCTGTGCCCCATATTGAATTTGAGTATTAACTACAGTTTTACAAGTCCTGTCAAGCAGGCTGTTTTCAAATGTCGGCATTACTAAAAACGGCATCAAGTATTCAAACATAGACCCGCTCCAGGAAATTAAAACAGGCTCCCTTTTAGAAGTTGTTAATAATCGGCTAAGCGAGAACCAGTGTTCAACGGGAATTTGTTTTTTAGCAATTGATACATAACTGCACAATCTTGATTCAGATGCAAGCAAGTCATAATAACTGTTGTCTTTGCGTCTCTGGCTAACATTGTAACCGATAGTTAAAAGATGGCGGGATTCATCATATAAGAAACCAAAATCCATATCAGAATACTCACTACATTGAAGCGCCAGTTGTTTGATTTCAATAATCCTTTTACCTGCATTATTACTTCCTTTTATTACTGTATCATTAAAATCCTTTATCCATTTAATATCTATTCTTAATTTTATAGTATTTTCTATAACCGGTGATAATTTTAGAGAGATTCCCGCTATCTCGTGAAGAGTAGGTATCTCTTCGTATAGTGTTTTTAATATCGCCCATAATTCATCTTTGCCCTTTACGGTTGGAAGTACTTCTTTTTCCCACACATCCTTATTTGGCATTTTTAACAATAACCATGGTGCAATAGAAATAATATCATTATGTATATCACTACACTGCTGATAAAAAATATCACTCCAGTGTTTAACTTTTTCATTATTTAACCTACCTGATATATTATTTAACTCACCCGCCATAATTTCAATGCGCTTTATACATGAATATATATCTTTAAGCATATGCGCATTACATTCAAGTTCATTACTTAGCTCTTTAAAAAGTATATCAACCCTATCACTGTATTGATTCTGTGATGCTTTTGACTTTTTCACTTCTTCATACAATAAATTTAGCGTATCGTTTAATCCGCTGAACGTTTCTAATGAAAATATTTTTTTATCCTGTATTTCCGACAGTCCCGATTCCAGCACCATTAGATGACCCATTAGGTTTCCGCTATCTACAGTTGAAACATATAAAGGGTGTAGTGGTCTTAAAGTTTTGGTATCATACCAGTTGTAAAAATGATTCCTGTGCTTTTCCAGTTTTTCCATAGTATTAAAAGTATTTTTCGTGCGGTCTAAAAACTGTTTTGTGGAAATGTATCCAAAATCCAATGCGGCTAAATTGCTAAGTAGATATAATCCGATATTTGTAGGAGAGGTTCGGTATGCCACCCTTTCGACCGGTATTTCCTGATAATTATCCGGGGGCAGCCAATTATTCTCAGAAGTTACAAATGTTTCAAAATAATACCAGGTTTTTCTTGACAGCTTCCGTAGGAATAGCAGTTGTTTACTGCTAAGCATGTGCTTATTATAAGTTAACGGACGGCTTAGATACCATACTATTAAAGGAGAAATAAACCACATACCCAACAATACATAAACTATAAATGGTGCATTTATATTGGAATACATAAACCAAACAGATATTGCAGCAGAAATTAATACTGCAAACCACATTTTTTTAACAACTTTAGGTAAATAAACGTTAGTCTGTTTTTTAGCAAAATATGAAGGTATCCATTCAAGCATTTTTTTGTGGGTAAAATATACTTTTTTAAGGGTAAGAATGATTGCGTGTAAACTATAAAATGCTTCATATGGCAATGATACCAACACGAATATTGCCTGAGAAATGCGCACAATTATAGAGCTCAAAATGCTGTTAAAATGTGTTTTTAATGCTATCTCTTTTTGCTTTTTTATTATATCAATGGTAATAGTAAGTAAACTTGGAATAAGTACTACGCTTGCAATAGAAAGTGTAACCAACAGAGGCATAAAAAGTACGGTCCAACCTAATAAAAGCAGCGCCAACATTGATATAGGTATAATACTCCGTCGCAAATTATCCAATATCTTCCATTGAGAAATCATTGAAATCGGATTTTTCACCTTAGAATTATTTAGCCCAGGAACAAGTGGATTAACCCACGATAATATCTGCCAATCACCACGAATCCATCTATGCCTTCTTGCTACATCATCTAAATAACTTGACGGGTGTTTCTCATAAAAGTTTATATCACTTACAATTGCTGTTCTTGCATAACTACCTTCTAAAAGGTCATGGCTCAAAATAAGATTTTTAGGGAAACGGTCCCCGAGAACTTTGGAAAAAATGTCTACATCATAAATACCCTTTCCTATAAAAGAACCTTCTTTAAATACATCCTGATATACATCTGATACAGATTTTGTATACGGGTCAATTCCAGGTTCACCGCTGAATATTTTTACAAACAGTGACTTATTTGCATCCTCCATATTTACGGCTAAACGCGGCTGTAGAATAACATAGCCTTCGCGTATACATTGTCTATCTTCATCATAAACAGCCCGGTTTAGCGGATGAGCGATTGTCCCTATAAGTTTGCTAGCGGACGCAAACGAAATCTGGGTATCCGCATCAAGAGTAATCACATACTTAACCTGCATTAATATGTCAATATTATTTCCAAATATAATTGTTCTTTTATCTTTAAAACCCTGTCCTCTAAGAAAAGAATTCAATTCTTCAAGTTTACCTCTTTTCCTTTCATATCCCATCCAAACACCCTCTTGCGAATTCCATAGCCTGGGTCTATGAAAAAGGTAAAAGATGTCATCCCTATCTTGTTTATATTTATCATTTAATTCCTGAATACCTTCCGTTGCATGATTTAACAAATCTTCATCATCAGGCATTACTTCTTTTGGTGCGTCAGCAAAATCTGTTAATAGCCCGTAATGCAAATGTAATCCTTGATTTGACAGATATTCAATTTCGAGTTTTTCCAGTAATTCTTCTATATTATTTTTATTGTAGATTATAGTTGGAACAACAACTAAAGTACGCATATTTTCCGGTATTTCTTTAGAATAGTCCATCCTAGGTAATACGTGCGGATTTACGAATACTGTTATCAGCCAGTTTATAAGTGCAACAGCAAGATTGCTAAAACAAATAAACATCAATACACCGCTAAAAACAAGAATCCATTCATTTATTACATTCAAATATACATGCCTGAATGCAATCACGGTAAACAAAGACGTAAATGTAAATATTGAACCCAAATAAAATAATAAAGGATATCGTCTGAATACTTTACTTAAATATTTATGAATGGAAAAATGTTTGTGAGTTATACTTTCCAAATAATCCAGTCCATTATCTATCAGATAATAACCGACATGGGACTTCTTGTCGTCAAGACTATTTGTTTTTGCATTATTACCGGCCAATTCAACAACCTTTTGTGCAACTTCGCTTTCTGAGTACCTGCTATTTCTCGATATATTTTCTATAGCATGCCGATAACAATCTCTGGTTTCAAAATCCATTTTATCATATATCTTGCTCGGATCATTTCTGAGAATCAAATTAACCACACTCATTTTCTCGACAAATTCTTTCCAATCTATTGCATTTAATAATCTAAGGCTATTGATACTGTTGCCAATAGACACCTGATCAGAAGCCTGTCGCTTACTTTCTTTATTCATCAATTGTTCTATTTTTGCTCCTTCATATGATAATCTTTGTTCTATCCATGTAATAGGTAAAGCCAAATAAGAACTCTGTCCCTGTAATCTCTGCACAAGTTCAGAAACAAATGCACTGGACATATTAGGATCTGATTTTACAAGATCAGCCATTTCAATAATAAGATTTTTAGGATCTTCTTCCATAACCTTTATAATCCTATCCGCCCAATAATTTGCTCTATTTCTATCTTTCCTGGCGGCATAGATACGAATGGCAACACGCCTTAGATTTTCTATGAGTGATAGACGAAGCATGATTGGAATAGCCCATAATTCGCCAAGATTAAGCAGTTTTTCTTTCTGATAAGATGATATGAAACTATAAAGATTTTCTTTATAAACCCTTCCATCTGAATGCGAAATTAACTCCAACGCTATATCATACACCCTTGGAAATCCTTCTAAAGAACCGTTTATTAAATGTGGAAGTTCTCTGCTGTAGTTTTTAGGAAAGTGTTGTTTGGCAGTACGTATTTGCTCCTCGATAACATAAAAATTGTCTATCAACCATTCAGCAGCCGGAGTAATTCTTGTCTTATTATCAATAACGGTCAACAATAATTCATATACTTTAACTAAAATCTCTTCATTCTCCGCCAATCTAGGCAAAAGATTGTCTTTACCGCGACTAATATCTATTTCATGCCGTTTTGCAAGTGTTTTACCATATTGTTCTAATTGATTAATGCTAAACAATTCTGCCCTTAATGGTTGTTCTATTTTTGTTACAAGATCGTCACTAATAACATGTGTTTTCAATCTTGCAAATTCTCTGCGAATAAAATTAATATCTATTTTCATTTTTACAATCTTTCCTCTTTCTACTTGGTCTAAAAGAACTACTGGGTCGCCCCGAATTACCCTGCAATGATTTACGCTTACCTAACAAAAAAGCATCTTAAAGATGCTGTAAATAGATTATAATTCGTTTTGTAATGGTAACTTGTATAATTTATCGTTGGATTTTCTTACGCTTTACAGTCTTGTAATATTAACCGCTTGGTCACCTACCCATTAAAATCAGTAATTAGTTACTACAACTACCAATCACCTATTAGAAATTATACAAAAATATAAGAAATTTGTCAATTTTATCCTGCAGTAAAATATACCACGTTCATTCTTAAAGGATGAAGGTTTTTAACCCGTAGAACTTAGTTAACATCAACATGGTATAGTAAAAATAAAACAACTACCGATAGGTACGTTATCTTCTACCCAAATTTTTCCGCCATGCTTTTCAATAATAGCTTTGGAAATTGCTAAACCTAATCCTGTACCAAGTTCCAATCTTGAGATATGACTGTCTACTCTATAAAATTTTTCAAAGATTATTTCCTTTTCTTCATTTGCTATTCCTTGTCCTTGATCACATATTATTATCTGTGTTTCATCTAATTTTCTTTTAAGAATAACCTTTATAACAGATTTCAAAGGAGAATATTTTATAGCATTTCCTATAATATTTTGTAAAACCTGTCTTATCCTGTCTTGATCAATTACAATTTCACATAAATTATTTTCAAATTCTTTTATAAATTGTATTTCCTTTGCATTAAATTTAAACATCTCAACTGTTTTATTAATAAGTTTTTTAATGTCTGTATTCTGTTTTTTTAATCCAAATTTTCCCTCTTCTATATTTGATATATCAAGAAAATCCGAAATCAATCTGCCTAATCTGCGAGACTCTTCCTGAATGTATCCTATGAAAGTTTCCTTTTGTTCTTCTGTCAATTTAAGTTTTTTGTTTACAAGTGAATCTGCAAAACCCATTATTGACGTTAATGGAGTTTTCAAATCATGGGCGACCATGGAAACAAACTCTGATTTCTTTTTGTCAATTTTTTGTAATTCAAAATTCTTTTCTTTTAATATTTCTTCCACATGTTTACGTTCTATGGCATATCTTATGCTTCGAATCAGCAGATTATCGCTTATTTGCCCTTTAACCAGATAATCCGCAGCACTTTTTTTAATTGCTTCCATTCCGATATTCTCATCATCAAGACCAGTTAAAACAATTATAGGATACCGCGGTTTTTGTTGAACAATTTTCTCTAAACCTTCCAATCCGCGGCTGTCAGGCAAATTTAAATCCAAAAGAATAACATCAAACTTTTTTTCACCCAATATTTTTAATGCATCTTTAAGCAAACTCACATGACTTAAAATAAAAGTTTGATTTAAATGTCCGGTTAACATATCAGAAATTAATTTGATATCACCGGGATTATCTTCAATTATAAGAATATTTAAGCAATTACTTTTCATATTTTTACACTTACTTATTTTAAGTTTTCGGTGGTAGTTTGACTATAGTAAGCCAAAATTCCTGAATAACTTTTGCTACTTTCATAAATTGATTTAAATCCACCGGCTTGGTTATATAACAATTAGCATGTAAATTGTATGTCTTCAAGATATCTTCTTCAGATTTAGAAACGGTCAAAATAACTACCGGTATAGTTTTTAGAGAATCGTCGCTTTTAATCTCTTTTAATACTTCGCGACCATCCTTTTTGGGCAAATTGAGGTCCAATAAAATAAGATCGGGACGAACCGTATTTGTATATTTACCCTCCTTACGAAGATAAGCCATTGCCTCTACACCATCGGGCACAACATTAATATTATTAAATATCTTATCTTCTTTTAGTGCCTCAGTTGTTAAGCGTACATCTGCTGGATTATCTTCCACTAACAAAATATCAATCGGCTGAAAACAATTTGAATTATTCATATTTTGTTCTCCTTAAATTATTTAGACTTATGTAGGAATCGTAAAATAAAAAGTGGATCCCTTTCCATATTCAGATTCTACCCAAATTTTTCCGCCTAACGTCTCAACAATTTTTCTGCATATTGAAAGTCCTATACCTGTACCGGAATATTCATGTCTTGCGTGCAGACGCTGAAAAATCAAAAATATACGATCTTTATATTGAGGTTCTATACCTATCCCATTATCTTTTATTACAAACAACCATTCATTACTCCGTTTTTTTGCACCCACATGGATGCGAGGTGATTCTTTTGAGCGGAATTTTATTGCATTACCTATTAAATTTTGAAATAGTTGAATAAAATTGCTTTCATTTCCCAGCAACCGTGGTAATTCATCATTGGTAATAATCGCCTCATTTTGTTCTATAGATATACGCATGCTATTTATTACCTTACCCAAGACTGAGTTGCAATCCACTTCAACCGCAGATTTTTTACTATCGATACGAGCATATGCTAATAAATCATTTATCAATTTTTGCATCCGTTTAGCACCGTCAACTATGAAATCAATAAATTCATTAGCATCTTTGTCCAGTTTATTCTTATAGCGATGTTCAAGAAGCTGAGAATAACTCGCCATCATTCTTAAAGGCTCTTGTAAGTCATGCGAGGCAACATATGCAAACTGTTCAAGATTTTCATTTGAATGTTTAAGTTCCACCTCGGCTTTTTTACGTTCGGTAACATCCTGCACCATTCCGACCGAGCGTATAATTTTGCCGGACCCATCTCTAAAATGTTCACATTTTTCATGGACAAATCTGACTTCACCGGTTGACTTTCTTATAATCCTGTGCTCAATCTCATAATTATCCTTTCCTTCTCGCAATGAACTGGAATATGCATAGTCAACTGCTACTCTATCATCAGGATGTATCATCTCAAGAAATGCCTGATATGTAGCAGCAAATTCTTGTGGTTTAAGACCAAAAATTCTGTATACTTCATCTGACCAAGATAACTTATTGTTTGTAATATCTAATTCCCAACTACCAAGATGAGAAATCTCCTGAGCCAGATTTAGCCGTTGCTCGCTTTCCTGTAATATTATTTCTGTTCTTTTACGTTCCGTGATATCCTGAAAAACCGTTGCAAATTTACCTTTACCCGGAGAAAATACAGATATACTAAAGTGTTTTTCCATCGGAGTAAAATAAGTCTCAAACGATTCCGGATTTCCGGAGGCAGCTACTCTTGCATAAACATCCAAATAAGGCGGCTTACCGGTACCATAAAGTTTTGAAGCTTTTTTTCCTATTGCAATTTCTTTTGTTAAACCGGTTATAGAACTGAATGCGGGATTCACATCCGTTATAATATAATCAACTACCTTACCTGTTTCATCGTATACTACATCGTGAAGAACAACTCCTTCAGTCATAGAAGCATATAAGTTTAAAAGTTTTTCTTCTATTTGTCTTCGTTCTTTGATTTCAGCTTCAAGTCGGATGTTGATATCTTTAAGTTGTAAAGTACGCTCTTCAACTCGTCGTTCTAACATCTCATTTGTTTGTTTAATCATCTCTTTTGCCTGTTTTTGTTCAGTAATATCTATACCCATCTCTAAAATAAGAGGAGAACCATCTGCATCAATGAAAGGGAAATCATAAATATCATAATTATGGTTATCAGGTCCAAGCCATTCCCAATGATGTGGTTTATTGTTTTTAAGGACTTTAAAAGTTTCACAGTTCTCACAAGGTTCATTCCGTTTAAAAAGATATTCGTAACAACGTTTACCACCTGACTTTCCAAATCGTTCTTCAAAAAATCTATTAGCAAATGTTACATGATAATCGGTTGTAAGAAGCACAACATAGGCTGGTAACATATCAAGAACTTCATTAAACCTTTTACGTTCAAATTCAAGAGCTTTATGATGTTTCTTTAAATCTATCGTCATCTTG
>Ga0208373_1003593_pt1 | contig 15030 bp, 15 predicted proteins | sample RifOxyC2_FD_184036 | JGI IMG/M metagenome (GOLD analysis project Ga0208373, IMG submission 184036) | Soil microbial communities from Rifle, Colorado - Rifle Oxygen_injection C2 (SPAdes) | ecosystem: Environmental > Terrestrial > Deep subsurface > Rock core/Sediment | place: Rifle, Colorado...
GCGTGGACTGCGCGTTCCTTTCGGTGTCGGACGGTCGGGTCGAGCTCAGCCTCCTCAGGAAATTTGACCTCGCCCATCCGGACTGCTGGACCCTCCGCGTTCGCCGGAAGTGACAGCGTTCGATCGTTGAGTCTCGACTCTCCTCGCGACTCAACCTTCACTCGCGTCAGATCCTCCAGATCTGACGTTTTTATTTACCTAAAAACCGGCACGGAGCCGGTTTTGTCATGGAGTCATAAGCTCTTGGATAGTTTTCATGGTCATGTGGACACTCGCGTTTTTACCTTCAACGATGTTGAAGCGCTCCATAGGAATTTGTTGCGTGAGCGTTTGGAGAAATTCATCCATCCATGAGGGGGTCAGGACATCGATGTCTGAGAAATCCAACTCGATCGTTTCAGTTCCATTTTTTGGGATGCTATATGCCAACGCCGCCAACGCCGCCTCACGGCCGGCTGGTCTTGAAATAAGAATCGTTCCAAATTTTTTTATGTCTATTTTCATAATCGTATGAGTTCAATCTTTGCTACAACACCCCGAATATTCGATTGGTCGTTGATAATTTCAAAGCTTGCGTTCGCTGGGTTCATCTGGCCTTGGAAGGAGAGAATAGCGTCACCAGATTGAAAGGTGAGATTTACTTTCGGGAATTCTCTTAGGGCGTTCATGACGAACTTGAGTCCGTTCCCACGTTTTTCCGGTGCACGTCCTGTGACATGTTCTGTAAAGGCAATGCGCAGTGCTTCATGGTCGTTTATCCCTGGTCGGACTCGTTGAAGCGAAGATCGAACACCCTGTCCACGGTCAGCAACGATGGTTACGAATTTGTGTTGGTCGATGGTTGTTTCAAACCAGCATCCTGGCACATCAGGCCATTGACCGAGATTGTGGTCAAAGGTATTACTGGTTAGTTCTCCTAGCACAGCCGTGATCAATGAGGATGTAGACTCATCCCATCCATATTGTAAGAGATTCGTACGAACAGATTCAACTTTTGCTTGGACGATGTCTCGCGTCTGGCAATAGACCTCTTGTGGTGGTTCTGTTACCGATGGAGACGTAACCCAATGAAGTGCATTCATACTTCGAGTACTCTACCAAATCCTTGACTTTTCCGCCAAACGAGAGTACTTTCTCCAGTCGTTTGCACGGCCGGATCCCACCGGTTTTGCACGCACATCCCCTCGCTCGCGAGCGGGGGGAACACCGGCACGGCGGAACCGTGTGTCACACTGTTTGTCGGCGTACCAAAACGTAGGGCTAAGGCTCTCGTGAGGATACCGGCTTACGGAGGTTCAAGATGGGACTGTTCAATGTGGGCCATGTGGCCAAACTTAATGAGATCCAGGAGGCGCGTCTGCGCGCCGGCCAGGAAGGCATCGGCGCCGAGGTCGAGGACCTGATCCGTCGCCTCGAGATGGGCGGCGTGAACCAGTGGAGGATCCATGCCAAGCGCCTTTGGGATCGCGGCTTCGGTCGTGACAAGGCGGTCAAGGCCAAGAACTTCAGGGACTACCTCCAGGGGATCCCCAAGATTCCCGCGAGCCTGCTCGCACAGGACTCCGACCTCTCGCTCCTCTCCCTCGCCGACCCGCGTCCTGGACTGCTTCGGAGCTGCAGGCTCCTCAGGATCAAGTACGAGAAGCTGGGCTGCGCGGATGGCGACGTCGGGCCCTTCGACGACCGTTTCGTCCTTCCCACCGCTCCCTTCTGGTTCCGTCACGACGGCGGAATGGAGAACCGCAAACGCCGTCCCGACCATTGTCGGGATGAGGCGACCGGCCTCGTCCTTGTCGGTACGGCCATGGAAGGCCTCTTCGCCTACGCCCACCATCTCGACATCGTGAAGGAGGGCCAACACGCCCTAGACCTTCCCGGAACGGTGTGCCACCCCGAGCGCGTGGACTGCGCGTTCCTCAGGGTGTGGAGCCGTCAGGCCAGGCTCGGCCTCTACAGGTGCTCTGGCTTCGCCAGCCCGGACTACGGTGCTCTGCGCGTTCGCCGGAAGTGACGACGCTCAGCCCTTGAGCCTCGGCTCTCCTCGCGACTCAACCCTCACTCGCGCCAGGTCTCAACGACCAGGCGCGTTTTCAATTAAATGCCGAATTCTTGGTTCTCAATGTCAGAGACTTTCTTGAGCCGACGCACGTGGCGGGCGGCGCCGGAGAACTCGGTAGAGAGCCACATGTCGACGATGGCCTTTGCTTCTTTCTTGTCGAGATGTCGTCCTGGCAAACAAAGAATATTGGAGTTGTCGTCTGCACGGGCGGACTTGGCAACATCTGTGTTGAATCCTGTCGCGGCACGCACACCTTTGACTTTGTTCGCGACAATACAGATTCCTTGTGCATTTCCGCAGATGACAATGCCATGGGCGTTCTCGTCTGTGACAACGCGTTTTGCCACAGCATAGCCAAAGTCTGGATAGTCGTCTTCGTTCACTAAGTCTTGGTTGCCCATATCTGTAACCAGGTACCCCTTCTCTTTAAGGTATTCCTCGAGCGTCTCTTTAAGTTCCCAGCCGGCGTGGTCCGCGCCGATGTAGATGATTGGTTTCTTCATAGCCCAAAAATAGTACCATATTCATTGATTTCTCTCTCTTCTTTTGGCATACTCCTTGGGTATGAATTTTCCTGAACAAGAGTCCGAGGTTCTCAAGTTTTGGCTAGAGAACCGTATTTTTCAAAAGACCCTTGAAAAACAAGCCCCGAAAGGCTCGTTTGTCTTTTTTGAGGGTCCACCAACCGCGAACGGCCGGCCAGGTATTCACCACGCCGAGTCTCGCGCGTTCAAGGATTGTATTCCACGCTTTAAGACGATGCAGGGATTCAAGGTTGTCCGAAAGGCAGGTTGGGACACGCATGGGCTCCCTGTTGAGCTTGAGGTTGAGAAGCAACTTGGATTTACCGGCAAGGCACAGATCGAAGAATTTGGCATTGCGGCCTTCAACGAGAAATGCAAGGAGTCCGTGTGGCAGTATAAGAAGGATTGGGAGGAGTTCACCAAGCGTCTTGGATTTTGGGTGGACCTCGATGACGCCTATGTGACGTATCACCCGCAATACGTTGAGTCTCTTTGGTGGGTGGTGAAACAGGTTTGGGATCGAGGACTGCTGTACAAAGATTATCGCGTGACACCGCATTGTCCGCGCTGTGGAACTAGTTTATCGTCGCATGAACTTTCACAGGGATACAAGGACGTGAAGGATCTGAGCGTCACAGCGAAGTTTAAGATTGTTGGGACTGATAACGAGTATCTTCTCGCGTGGACGACGACCCCATGGACACTGCCTGGAAACGTCGCTTTGGCTGTGGGGAAAGATATAACCTATGTAAAGGTGAAGGTTGGTGAGGACTATCTATGGCTGGCAAAAGATCGAATGTCGGAGATCAAAGAGGGTGGTGAGATTGTCGAGGAAGTGAAAGGTGAAGCGCTTGTTGGGAAGCAATACGAGCCGTTGTATCCATTTCTTCAGAATGTCATTGCGAGCCACGCGAAGCAATCCTCCGACGAGAAGATTGCTTCGGTCGGTTGGAACCTCCCTCGCAATGACAAGGACACTGCCTATCGAGTTCATCCAGCCAGCTTTGTGACGACAGAGGATGGTACAGGTATCGTGCACACGGCCGTCATGTATGGAGCGGATGACTTTGATCTTGGACAAGAGGTTGGGTTACCCAAGCATCACCTCGTGAAACTCGATGGGACATTTGTGGAAGGGATGGATTTCCTCGAGGGGCGATTTGTCGCCGACGAAGAAGTCGCCGTTGATATCATTAAAGATCTTGCCCATCGAGGACTGTTGTTTGCGAAAGCCAAGTACGAGCACTCGTATCCGCATTGTTGGCGCTGTAAGACGAAGGTCATCTACTACGCAAAGGACTCGTGGTATATCCGCATGAGCGAGCTACGTGATGAACTTCTTGCCCAGAACGCGAACATTCATTGGGAGCCCGATCACATTCGCGATGGTCGGTTTGGTGAGTGGTTGCGCGAGGTGAAGGACTGGGCGTTTTCTCGTGAGCGTTACTGGGGGACACCATTGCCGATTTGGGAGAGTGAAGATGGGGAGAAGCTTTGTGTTGGTTCTTTTGAAGAGTTGCGTGAACTGGCCAAGGACAAGTCGCTTGTGAGCGAAAACTTCGATCCGCATCGCCCGTTTGTCGATGATGTTGTCCTTGTGAAAGACGGCAAAGAGTATCGTCGTGTTCCGGATGTCTGTGATGTCTGGTTTGATTCAGGATGCATGCCCTACGCGCAGTGGCACTATCCATTTGAGAATAAAGAACTTGTCGATTCGGGTGAGGCTTATCCAGCCGACTACATTTCCGAGGCGATCGATCAGACACGCGGATGGTTCTATACGCTGTTAGCAGTCTCGACACTCCTTGGCCGTGAACGGCCGTTTAAGAACGTCATTTGTTTGGGGCACGTGTTGGACGCAGAAGGAAAGAAGATGTCCAAGTCTTTGGGGAACATCGTGAAGCCGATGGAGATGATCGACAAGCATGGGGCGGACGCCGTGCGGTGGTACATGTACACGATCAACCAGCCGGGCGAGTCTAAGCGCTTTGATGAGAAGACCTTGTCTGACATGGTGCGCAAGAACTTCACCATCCTCATGAACGTCGCAAGTTTTTACGAGATGTTCTCGACTCAATCACTCAATGACTCAATCACTCAACCACTTCACGTCCTCGACCGTTGGATTCTTTCACGACTCAATAAGCTTGTTGTCGACACAACCAATCGACTTGAGGCATATGTTGTTACCGAGACGGTCCGTGAGCTAGGCGCGTTTATCGATGATCTTTCAACGTGGTATGTGCGCCGATCACGCGACAGAATGAAGGGGGAAGATGAGACAGATCGTCGTGCGGCCGTTACCACGTTACGCACGAGTCTGATGACACTCTCCAAGCTCATGGCACCTTTCGCCCCTTTCCTTGCGGAGACGCTGTACAAGCAAGTGGGCGGTGGGCTTGAATCCGTTCACCTTGAAGATTGGCCAGTTGCAGATGCGTCACTCATTGATGAAAAGATCTTGGAGGAGATGGGACGCACGCGTTCGATCGTCTCCAAAGCGCTTGAGCGTCGATCCGATGCGGGCATCAACGTGCGACAGGTCTTGGCTGGCATGATCGTGGCGCTTCCAAGCGGAGAGTTTGCTCCTGAGTATCAGGAACTCGTGAAAGATGAAGTGAACGTGAAGTCGGTTGAAGTACAGAAAGGGGAGTATGCCGTCGAGCTAGACCTCACACTTACACCTGCATTGGTGCGAGAAGGGACGGTGCGTGAAATCATTCGTCGTGTGAACGACTTGCGCAAACAGTCAGGGCTCACGATCGAGGATCGGATCGAGTTGTTCGTTGGCGGTCCAGAGGAGGTTCTGCTTGCGGTGAAAGAACATGAGGCAGCACTTCTACAGGGTACGCTCGCCAAGTCGGTTCGCACCTCGGGAGATATTCCAACCACCTCGAATGAATTCAAGACAAATGAGTTTCAGATCATGGTTGGGTTCTAAACTTAGCGACAATTCTAGATTTTAAAACCACTAACTGTCCACCTGGACCATTAGTGGTTTTTTGTATGAGAGTTATTGCCTGCTATACTGTAAACATTCACTGGACAATTATCCCCAATCACCGCTTTCTTGAGACCTTTTTCTGTTCGTAATCATTGATTGTGCAGCTTGTGTATGTCTGTTGATTTCATGAAGCTTCTGACTGAGCTCGGGCTGACACCGACTGAGACTCGTGTCTACATCGCTTCGCTTAAACTCGGTCCTACGTCCGTCCAAGAAATTGCTAAGCGTGCCAAACTTTCTCGTACAGCTACGTATGATGTGATTGCTGCTCTTCAAGATCGAGGGCTCATGTCTACTTTCGATCGAGGGAAGAAAAAGTTCTTTGCCGCCGAAGAGCCAGAGCGGGCCGTAGCGTACTTCAAGACTCGCGTGGCGGATTTGACCGAGCGGATTGAGACGTTCAGTCGTTCGCTTCAGGAGATGAAGATGCTCGCTGGTGGGGAGCGGCCAGTTGTACGATTCTTTGAGGGTCGTGAGGCGCTCTATGCGCTCTTCAGCGATCTTGTTTCTCAACATCCTCAAGAACTTCTCGAACTAGCCAATATCGACATTGTCTATGAAGGACTTGATCAAAATGTTCTGCTGGATGCCCGTAAGGCACTGGACGATTCACGGGTAAAGATTAAAATGTTGCATCGAGGAGAGTTACGCAATCCGCGTAAGAACGCAGAATATTGTCGGCTCCTTCCAGAGTTCGGGGATTTTTCCGGAGAGATCTGGATTTATGAAAACCGAGTGGCGTTTGTAGAGTTCGTGGGAAAGATGGTGACCGTCATTATTGAGAGTAAAATTTTTGCGGACATGGCGCGCGTGCTTTTCAATGCAGCATGGGCGGTGTGTCGTGCTGATCCGTATCGAAATCGATAGTGTATCAGTTGGTTCTTGGTAGAATTTTAGGTTCCCTCAACGGCAGCCATCAGAGTCGGCTGCATTTTTAATTAAAAAGCCGATCGGTGCGTACGATCGGCAGGACCGCAAGGGTCCTCGTGTGAGCCGGCGGGCTGGAAGGCCCGCAGGGGGCAGGGGGGTTAGCCTCCCATGAACAACCTCCACAAGGGAGTGGTCGGCGGGACGAGGAGTGTCCCATCTTTCTATATGCGGGACGGGAGTCCCGCGCGGGATGATGTCTCCCGTGCCTTTCTCTTTTATCGCTGACATTGATCTATGGCAGTCATCCGTTCATTTCCTCTCCTCATCTATAAGTATATCGCGCCACGATTATAGAGGAAGCTCTTTCTCCACATACATCATGTCCAGCTTTTCTGAACAAAATCTCTGCTATAATGCCCTGGTATGGCCTACAAAAAATCAGTCCTTATTATTCCGCCCAATGACGCTGAGGCGATGATGATCCGGAAACTTGCGGACAAACTCGAACTCCCTGCTATTGAGTCTAAGCAACTTCATGGAGCTTCTTTAGACAAAGGACACGATTATGTTCGCGAGGTAAAAGAAGGTGGGTTTACGTCTGTCATCGTCGTGGAGATGCCTGGACCAAAGGCTGAGGCACACTTGAGAAAGATGGGAGTGAAGCTCGAGATTATCGATCATCACCACTACACAGGACTTTCTCGTGCCCATGATGCAAAAGGACGTTTATTGCCAAGTTCACTCGAGCAATTTTTGATGAAGTTCAAGATTACGGACAAGCAACTCAAAGAATGGGGGTTTGTCCCTAAGCTCGTGCGTGGCATAGGGATCCAGGATCGAGGCTATGTGTGGGCGCTCCAAGATGAGGGATACTCAAAAAAGGAAATCCAGGAGGTGATGGCATTTCACGATTCGCTCATCGCCCATCTCCACAATCCAAAAACAGAAGCGCGCAAGGAACGTTTTGCGCAGGCAGCTTGGGATCGTCGAACAACATGGAGGGAGTTTTGGGTCGTCACCACACGAGCGGATGTGCAATTGCGTCCCAGACTTTCCCGGTTAGTTGCACAGAAGATTGGAAAGCCAACCCCGATGATTATCGTCGAGCATGGTCGTGGCCTTATCTACGTCCAAGAGTCTCCCTATGCATTGCATCTATTTGAACGGTTCGGTGGGTTCACGTTTGGTCTAGATCGTAACTGGGGACATAAGAATGAACCAGGTAAAAAAAAGATCACCCTGCGTGATGTGAAGCAGGCGATTGATATTGTTCATCGAAAGAACGGATAACACTATGCCTGACTCTCTTATAGCGTTCGTCCTCATTTTTCTTATTCTGTTTTCCGCCATTTTTTCTGGACTCAATCTGGGGCTCTACAGCCTGAACCGGACGGATTTAGAGCGTAAAACAGAACTTGGAAATACATTAGCTGCACCCATATTGCGTGCACGCAAGCGAGGGAATCTTCTTTTGGTTTCCTTGCTTTTAGGGAATGTTGCCGTGAACTCAGTGATCGCGATTCTGCTAGGCGACGCGACGAGTGGTGCTATTGCGGCGGTCGCATCAACTGGTCTCATTGTCATTTTTGGTGAGATTATTCCGCAGGCAACCTGCGCTCGCTATGCGCTTCAGATCGGAGCGCGTACCGTTTGGATCGCTGAGGTAGCAATGTTTATTCTGTATCCAGTGGCAAAACCCATTGCCTGGCTTCTCGACAAGGCTTTAGGCGAGGAACTCAAGACCATTTGGTCGAAACGAGAGCTTGAGCACATCATTGCGATGCACGAAGATCATCCTTCTTCTGTAGTGGACGCCGATGAAGAGCGAATTATTCTTGGAGCCCTTCGGTTTTCTGATAAAACAGCAGAGCAAGTGATGACTCCACGTCATGTGGCTTTTACGCTTGCTCTTGGGGACACGGTTGGTGAACGGCTTGTTCAAAAAATTAAAGAAGAGGGATACACACGTATTCCAGTTTACTCGGAGGATGAAGACAATATTGTTGGAATTTTATTGACGAAGGACCTTCTCGGACTCGAAGGCGCGCGACCAGTCGAAGAGTTGATGCGTACAGATAAGTTGGTGCGTGTTACTCCTTCTCGTAAGCTCGACGAAGTATTGAATCTGATGATGGTACGTCACTCCCATATGGCTCTCGTGACGGAGAAGAACGGGAAGTTTATCGGGATTGTAACCCTTGAGGACGTGCTGGAAGAAATTATCGGCCGAGAGATTCAAGATGAGAACGATGATGACGGAAGTTAGCGGTTCCAGAGTTCTTCGAAGTAGGTTGAAAAGCCTTCAAATACCTCACTTCGATCAAGGGTGATGATCGTTGGTTCTTCCCCATACAGGATAAGGAGCACGCGGTCTTTAAAGAGGTTCACCTGAAGTGGAGCGAGCTGGGTTCGACGCAGAGGTCGAATCTCACTCACGCGTAAGAGGGGATCTCCCTGATCGATGAATCGCTGGCGAATTTCTCGATACGCGTCTTCATAGCTCAACATCTGTACACGCACACCTTTCTTGATACGGGTTTGGTGGAACTCATCATAGAATTTTTTCCATGGAGCCTGGGTTTGTGTACCCACGCTCGCTCCAAGCACACGGTAGGTTTCTCCTGGTTGGAGTTCTTCTAGCATGTCGTCGAGGGCGGATGTAAACGCCTCACGTCCATAGGCGATTGTTACGTCTTGGTTCCAGAGTTCGTCGAAGTACTGTTTGAACCCTTGATAGAGCTCCTGATTCTCAAAGACAATAACCGTTGGGTCCTCGCCATAGATGGGGATGAATACCTTTCCGTTATAGAGGATGGTGCTCATGGGCCCCATGCTTGTTCGAGGAAGGGGACGTACATGACTGATTTTTCCTGATTGGTCACCCGCACGACGGAATCGTTCCTTGATACGATCCGTATCTCCTCGGTAGCTGAGAAGTTTGCAGCCGACCCCTTTTTTTACGCGATAGCTATGGTACTCGTCGAACATTTTATCGATGCCTAGTTTGCCAATGCCCGTGTTTGTTCCGATTGAGTAATACTCAGCCCCAGGCGCGAGGTCATCAACAATGGCGTAGAAGGCACGCTTGAGTGCGTCCAATCCATGTTCGACGCGCACTTGCTGGTTCCACAACAGTTCGAAATAGTTTTTGTACGCCTCGACGAGGTGTGGGTTCTTGATCTCAATGACCGCGATAGGATCCTCGTAGATATGAAACGCGACGCTGTGATTGGTGAACACGACGCCGGCCGATGGGGTCATGCTGACGGGAAGGATGCGGAACTCGAATGTGGAATGCTTGCCGGTGAGTTTATATATCTGTTTGCTGTACTGTTGTGGTTCATACATCAGTACCTTTGCACCCCCATGCTTCGCGATTGTATCAAAATACTTTTTGAGGCCACGGTCGCCCATGGCTGTTTCGAACTTCGAACCACCTGAGCCAAGCACGTAAATAGATTCACCGGGTTTGAGTGACTCGGCATTTTTAAAACTAAACGACCGCATTCCCTCAGCTCCCTCATAGACGGTGATCTCTTGGTCGACGATTTTCTTTTTCTCTTTGAGCTCCCCGATGACGCGCTCTGCGGTGAGTTCTGCTTCGCGGATCGTGTCCAAGAGATGGATGGGATCCGTGGGGGAGAAGAGCGCTACTGAACCAGAGGTCGACTTGGTGAGGAGCCGTCGACCAGCAAGGGCTTCAAGCGCCTGGTACACAAGATTGCGATGGAGGCCTGTTTCCTTTATGACTTCACCTGCTTTTGTTTTGCCTAAACCCTGAAGCGCGAGATAAACAGTCGCTTCATTTTTGTTAAGGCCGAGGCCTTCGAGGTCGTTGCTGAGCATATTGTCATTAATTTGATGACAGACTATTACTCATAAAGTAAAAGCTTTTGTCTCTTTCGTCAAGACAGTTCGTGAGCTGTATACACAAGTTTCTATACTAAATTTAGTCAATTAACTCTTGATTTATACAAAAAGTGATGATAGTTTCGTTCGTCGAGATCCCTCGACAAGAATCGCTAACCAGGTCGGACATTAAATGTCCGACTAAGGGAGGTATCCGTGTATCGACTTGCTCTTCTCGTCCTCTGTGTCGCCTCTTTGTTCGTTCCTCTCACGGCTCTGGCCGAGGAGGTACACACCGCACCCAGCGTGTTCGTTACCACCTCGGTCGGCTACCCGATCGCTCTCAAGACGGGTACGGCACTCCCGCCAGGGGTCGCACATGGTCTTGCGGTCGTCGTGCCGATCAAGAACGGCTGGGGCTACCTGGCTGAGGTCGGCGCAACAACCAGCTTCACTGCGATGCGCCCCTCGCTCATGCTCATCACGGGTCCCAGCAAAAAGGTCGCGCCCAACTTCATCCTGGGAGCGTCGATCTTCTACAAGCTCACACCTCCCTACGATGGAGCCACGTCGTCCACGCACGTGCTCGGCGGTTCGATCGCCCCGATCATCCCGATCGCGATCGGAAGTCTCAGCCTCCCCACAGGGATCGGTGTGAACCTCGCCACTGGCGATCCCACGCTCGCTTTCAACCTCAAGCTCGCCGTAAAGGTGAACTGACGGCAGGTCCTTCGCAGCCTGTCCTGCCACCCATAGCTCGCGAGAGCGACGGGTGGTTTTTCTTGCCCGCGTCCAGCTCGCGCGCTACACTGCCAGCATTATGAAGAGCCTTCTTATTGGACTCGCGGGACTTTCAGGAGCAGGGAAGTCGACCCTTGCCGATCACCTTGAAGCCCAAGGTGGAGTGAAGCGATTCCGCTTCGACGCCTACTACAAGACCGCGCAGGACTGTCCGAAACTTGCCGATGGTCGACCGCATTGGGACCTCCCTGAGAGTCTGTATCTTGACGAGCTGCATGATGCGCTTGTTGAACTCAAAGCAGGAAACGATATTTTTCTCCCAATCTATAATCGTCGTCTGTGCGACCGCACGGGGCGCATGCTCTACAAACCTGCCCCGGTGCTCTTTGTCGAGGGACTTCAGCTCTTTGCGGATGCACGCGTACGGGAACTTCTTGATTTGCGACTGTGGCTGGACATCGACGAAGAGACAGCCCTTGCGCGTCGCCTTCTGCGTCAACCAGATTACGATGTTGGATATCATTCCACGATTGCGCTCCCGGCTCAGCGCGAGCACGTTTTGCCGCTTCGCGCTTATGCGCATGGCATTATTGATGGATCCCAGACAATCAAGACGGTTGCAGAAACAACGGACGAGATTATCCAGAGATTTTTTGGGATCTCGCGACAATAGCGTAAGATGGAGACGTTATGTGGCGCTTTGAATCGACACACGAACGTGAAGATTCCCAGTTTCTCGATTCTGTGATCGCGAAGATTGAGGTTGACTCACATCTGTTTAAGCATGCGCAGTCCATTCTCGATGCGGTCGGGCACCAAGAACCGCTCATTGCGCAAAGTTTCAAAACTCCGCAGGACGTGCGATACCATGCCGAAGGGCCGGTCATGCGGGATCATGTGAGACTCATGCTCACGTTTTTATTCGCGCTTGTTGAGGAAAAAGTTCACCTTGTCGATATAGAGGAATTTCGTCGGATGAAGGGGTATGAGGGGGAGATTCAGGAGCTTGAGGACGTCATCAAGGAGAATAGTGCTTTTTTTCTGGTGTTCACATTGTGTCACGATGTTGCTAAGTGGGTAACCGTGACGTTTAGTTCCAAACCTGGTTCTCGTGGGGAGGCGCTTGGATTCAATACGCCTCGCCTCCATCATTTTGATGAGGCAGCGCACGAGCGAGCGAACAAGCGTTCACAATATCTCGAGCTGTACGACACCTTTTCAACGCGAGAGTTTACCGGCACCGATCGTGAGACACAGACGCAGTTTTACCTTCAGTACGGGGTGAACGTGCACTATCCTACCCATGCACGAAAAATTGATGCACCCGTGTTTGCCGCTCTTCTGACCCGCCTGTGTCATGCGCATGATGTATCTGATCGTGATCGATCCATGGTCGGAGATCTCATTGCACAACACATGGAGTGTGAATTTGACTTCAAAATTCGTCGTCCTGCCCGTATTCGTCGGTATACGCACCTTGCTTTCAAACGTGGGTATGATGCGGACGATTTTATCGATCTCGCCCAAGGATGCCTGTTGCTCGATCAGGTTGTCGGGTCACGGCGACTTTCTGCCCAAGGCTATTGGCATGATCCTCGTTCCCTTATTCATTTTTTGCAGAGCGAACATGACTTTGCTCCGCATCGACGTGCGGAAAAAGAAGCGCTGCGCGAGACGCGTGAGAAAAAAGAGCGCAATCGCGTGTTGCGAGAGACAGGGTTAGACGGGATGGCTATGATGGATGTATTGGGCATGGAGCCTGGTCCGGAGTTTGGACTTGCTCTACGTCGTATCCATACGGCGGTGTTTGGTCAAGGAGAGATGCCACATTTTGGAAAAAAGATTGATACAGAGATCGAACGACGTGCCGGAGAGTACTATAAAAAGATGTTTGAGAAGGGAGAATAAGTATGATGGCGTATCTACAAGGCAATGTGCTCTATCACGGAGTTGGGTATGTGATCGTCGAAAACGGGGGGATTGGGTTTAAGATTATTGTTCCTGAATCTGTTGGACATGAATTGTCTGATGTCGTGTCGCTCTATCTTCATGAGGCGCAACGTGATGACGGGCGGGAGCTATTCGGATTCCTGGCAATCGAGCAACTTGAGCTTTTTTGGAAGCTGGTGGCGATTTCAGGTGTGGGACCTAAGAGCGCACAGAAAATTGTATTTGCTGAGCTGATCGAGTCGGTGAAGAGTAAGATCATGGTGGGTGACTTGGCGTTTCTCACAAGCGTTCCCGGCATTGGGAAAAAGACGGCACAGAAAATTATACTTGAACTCAAAGGCGCGCTCGCGGAGGAACCTGAATTCGCGGCGCTGGATGCGGACGCGATTGAGGCGCTTGTGGGACTGGGCTATTCTCGTCGCGACGCGCAGGCGGCTCTTTCGGGAATCGAGGAAGGAGATACGGAGAGTCGGATTCGTCTGGCGCTCAAGCGACTTAGTCGATGAGGTTGTTCGGAGCAAGACCCTCCGAAATTTTTTCTCCGGCGGAGCCGGGTCGGCCAAAAGAAGCCTCCCCTCCACCGTCGAAAAGAATTTCGAATGGTCTTGCTCCTCATATGAATCATACGTCATGGAATAAATTCGTCCGTGAACATGGCCCGCGATCGGGTCGTTTTTTGCAGTCATGGGAGTGGGGGGAATTTCAGAAGGTGGCTGGGGAACAGGTGAATCGGCAGATGTTTTCCGGCCTGAAGGCCGGATCCGCCTCTGGCGGAGAGGAAGACGATCAGGTGATTGGAATTGCGCAGTGGCTGGATCGATCGATTCCCTTGTTCGGCTCATATCGGTTTTGTCCCAAGGGACCGATCGGAGCGTGGCAGCCCACTGGTCCAGATACGTTGTTTCTTCGCATCGAGTCGAGCGACTCCGACCTCCCTCCTCACGCGACCAAGTCCATTGACCTCGATCCATCCCACACATGGATAACCGATGTATCCTCCACCGAGGAAGATCTTCTTGCTGGTATGCACCCAAAGACTCGATACAACATTCGCGTTGCACAAAAGCATGGGGTGAGGGTGGACATTGAATCCTACGACTTCGAGGCGGTCTGGGCACTGTTTGAACAAACATCCTCTCGCGGACAGTTCCGTCTTCACCGGAAGACCTACTACAAACAGATGATTGAGTCCTTGGCGGGAGGGGAGTGTCGTGCGTTCCTCGCCACAGCTTTCTTTGAAGAGAAGCTTCTAGCCGCAAATATCATGATCGACTTTGGTGATACGCGAACTTACCTCCACGGCGCAAGTTCAAACGAACAACGCAATCTCATGGGACCCTATCTTCTCCACTGGGAGCTCATGCGAGACGCAAAGGAACAAGGATTCCGCTTCTATGATTGGTGGGGAGTGGCTCCCATGGACGCCCCAGAGGATCACCCATGGTCTGGGATCTCGCGATTTAAGCGAGGGTTCGGCGGCGAGGAAGTCGCCTCACTGGGAACCTATGACGTCGTGCTCAAATCGTGGAGATACAGGCTGTATCTCCTTGTCCGCCACATTCGTCGCTGGGTGTAAAACGGTCCATTTTCGAAATAGAAAACCACCCGGGCGTGGGGTGGGTGGTAGTCAGGGCTCCTCCTACAGTTTTTGTTCGAGCTGTTCGATGCGGGCGGCGTAGCTCTGGATGATCCAGGCCTGCTTCTCACGTACTTGCTCCTCCATGCTGGCTCCGACATAGAGGATGAGGAGGCTTAGCCCGCCCCACAGCCAGAAGATGAACCGGCTGATCATCGAGACGTTGCTCTGGAACTGAACGGGCCAACCCGCGTGGAGCTGGTAGTAGAGCATCCCGGCCACGAACAGCGTGCAGGCAGTGGCCAGAACGAAGCCCTTGATCAGACGCAGGTGATAGACCTCTTTTTCCATGGATCGATTCAGGCTCATGTGACCTCCGAGGTTGAGTGGTTGCTGTCCGGCGGAGCAGACTCTGGAACCTACCAGGTTTAGACTTATGTGTCAATTGATCGTTCAT
>Ga0208373_1003597_pt1 | contig 15014 bp, 11 predicted proteins | sample RifOxyC2_FD_184036 | JGI IMG/M metagenome (GOLD analysis project Ga0208373, IMG submission 184036) | Soil microbial communities from Rifle, Colorado - Rifle Oxygen_injection C2 (SPAdes) | ecosystem: Environmental > Terrestrial > Deep subsurface > Rock core/Sediment | place: Rifle, Colorado...
CGGGAAGGTTTACCGATTTCGCTATGCTTTTTCAAGTCGAGGACAGGCATCATATGCATCTATTATTAAGTATATTATCGTGTTACGAATATTAATTACCAATTATCCCGGACAGTAGTGATAAAAGATAGAAAATCTTTCAAATTTACGCGTAATTATGTTGGTGTAGATTACGACGAAAATTATGGATTATTCATTGAAAATATTGATGATCAGCCTGAAAAATGGAAACTCACGTCGCTGAGGGATGTAATCTATAAATTAAATGGAATTGAAATTGGCAAGACGGCGCAAGCGTCATCTGCAAACGCAAAAGCAGTTTGGGGCGAACATTGGAAAATTATTCGTTATCAAGCTATGGGGAATTTTGCTCTTGAAAATGCACATAAAATTGTAAGTGTACGAGACCCACATAAACCATCAGCAAGGCTTAAAGAAGCGTTACTTTTCTCTAAAAAAAATCCATCAAAAGTTGTTGTCTTTAAAAAAAATAATGAAGATGACGAGTTGAGCGAAGATGAAAAAAAAGAAGCCTATTTATACAACGGGGGTTCACTTTCTTTTTATGCAAACAAAATTATTTCATTGGACGGTGAAAAAACCCCGACGATGCTTTTGACTGATTTTTGGGGGGATTTAAGTTGGGATGGCATTGCTAAAGAGGGTGGCGTCAAGCTTAAAAATGGCAAAAAGCCTGAAAGATTAATAAAAAGAATTATTGAGATGTCGGCTTTAAAAAACGATATAATTTTAGATTATCATTTAGGTAGTGGGACAACTGCTGCTGTAGCGCACAAATTAGGGTGTCAGTACATTGGCATTGAGCAACTTGATTATGGAGACAATGACAGTGTTGTTAGATTACAGAATGTAATAAATGGCGACGCGTCTGGAATTTCTAAAGCGGTTAATTGGCAAGGCGGCGGAGAGTTTATTTATTGCGAGGTAATGAAACTCAATGAAGCCTCCATGGGTAAGATTCAGACTGCGGCAACACCCGAGGAGCTTGTCAATCTATGGAAAGACATTGCCGAAAACTCCTTTCTGAACTGGTATGTGAACCCCGAAATGCCGGAAGATGCTGTGAAGGATTTTATCGAAATCGGCAAGACGGAAAACGGGCTGGAAAAACAAAAGAAATTGCTGGCGGAACTGCTGAACAAGAACCAGCTCTATGTCAACCTTTCGGAAATAGATGATGCGGATTTTAAAGTCAGCGAGGAAGACAAAAAACTGAATCAGTCATTTTACGGGGAAAATGTGTAATGGCTGATAAATTTCTATATGAAGGACTCGATTCCCTTTCAGAATTTGGCGGATTAAAAAAGCAAATCCCGATCTATCTCAAAGAAAACCTCAATCCCAGGTTTGAGCTTCGCCCTTATCAGAAAGAAGCCTTTGCCCGGTTCTTTCATTGCCTGGACAATGATTTTCCGGGCAAGGAGTGGCCGCTTCAATTTCTGTTCAACATGGCGACGGGCAGCGGCAAGACGCTGATTATGGCCGGGCTGATTCTTTACCTGTACGAAAAGGGGTACCGCAATTTTCTGTTTTTCGTCAATTCCACCAATATCATTGAAAAGACAAGGGATAATTTTCTAAACCCTTTGTCTTCAAAATTTCTTTTTTCTGAAAATATCCAATTCGGCACAAAGCGTGTTTCCGGGACGCCGGTTATCAATTTTGAAGGCGTCAACGAAACCAAAATTAACATCTGTTTTACCACCATTCAGAAACTGCATTCGGATTTGACCACGGAAAAGGAAAACGCCCTCACGTATGAAGATTTCAAAGACAAAAAGATCGTGCTGCTGTCGGATGAGGCGCACCACATGAATACCCGTACCAAAGCCCAGCGGGAAATGTTTGAAAGCTGGGAAAATACGGTTGAACGAATATTTCACCAGAATGAGGATAATTTGCTTTTGGAGTTTACGGCCACTCTGGATTACGCCAATAGCTATATCTCCGACAAATACAAAAATAAAGTGCTGTGCCGTTATGATTTGCGTCAGTTCCGCAATGACAGATATTCCAAAGATGTCTATATCGTTCAGGCGGATTTTGAGGAAAGGGATCGGATTGTCCAGGCGCTGATCTTGAGCCAATATAAACAGGAAGTGGCGGCCAAACATCGAATTAACCTGAAGCCTGTTATTTTGTTCAAAGCGCAAAAAACCATTGCCCAATCTCAGGAAAACAAGGCCAATTTTCATAACTTGATTAACGATCTTTCGGGTGAGGATATCGAGCGGATACGTGACAAATCAGATTTATCCTTGGTTGCAAGGGCGTTTCATTTTTTCGAGGAAAATAAAATTACGTCAAAACAATTGGCGGAACGATTACGCAGGGAGTTTCACGAAAGCCGTTGTATTTCCGTCAATGAGGAAACAGAGAAAGAAAAACAGCAAATCCTGCTGAATTCATTGGAAGACCATGACAACCGCATCCGGGCCATATTCGCTGTCCAAAAGCTCAATGAGGGCTGGGATGTCCTAAACCTGTTTGATATTGTAAGATGTTATGCGGCAAGGGATTCAAAGGCGGGCAAACCGGGAAAAACAACCATTGCCGAGGCCCAGCTTATCGGGCGTGGCGCGAGATATTTCCCTTTTGTCACCGATGAACAGAATGATCGTTATAAACGGAAATACGACAACAATCTGGACGATGAAATGCGGGTTCTGGAGGAATTGCATTACCACAGCATTAATGATTCCCGCTATATTGCGGAGCTTCGCACCGCCTTGATCGAAGAAGGCATGATGGATGACCGGGAGGTCAACAAGCGGCTTAAATTGAAAGATTCATTCAAGGAAACGGAATTTTTCAAGAGCGGCCTGATCTATCTCAATGAGCGCATCAGAAACAACTATGAATATGTCAACTCATTTTCAGATATGGGTGTGACAAAGAAGAACTATACACATACGATAGCGAGTGGGCGAGGCACGGCGGGAGCCCTGCTCGCCGGAAATGGCGTAGTTGGAAAGGTTGCCGAATCGGGCAGAAAAGATTTTAAAGTAGGCGACGTTTCACGGCACATTGTTCATAACGCCATTGCCCGACAGTCGTTTTTCACTTTTCAAACCATTCAAAAATATTTTCCCCACATTTCATCTATGCGGCAGTTTATCGAAAGCGATGAATATCTTGGAGGGATAGAAATCACTTTTCAGGGAGATTTCGCTGACTTATCCGGTTTGTCCAATAGAGTGAGGTTAGAGGGGCTGACTGAATTACTTGGACAGGTTGAATCCGAATTGCGTAAAAATATCACTGAATACAGAGGTACCGAAGATTTTCAATTAAAGTCTGTTTCTTCAATCTTTTCAGACAAAGTACTTAAACTCATAGACGGTAGCGAGCGGGCCAATGGTGATGAAGCGTTTGTCTCTGACAAAGGCTGGTATGTCTTCAACGCCAATTATGGAACCAGCGAAGAAAAAGCATTTGTTAGAATGCTTGACCGTCAAATGGGCACACTTAAAAAGAAATATGACGGTATCTATCTTCTTCGGAATGAGCGGCATTTTAAGATATACAATTTTTCCGATGGTCAGGCTTTTGAGCCTGATTTTGTTCTTTTTTTGCGGCAGATAAACGGGGATATGTTGACCTATCAGATATTTATCGAACCTAAGGGCAAACATCTGAAAGAACATGATAAATGGAAACAAGAGTTTCTTAGAGATATCACTGGTAAATTTAAAGGAAAGACGCTGGAATTCAAAACACAACAAAAAACGCAAAAATACAGACTTGTGGGAGTGCCGTTTTATAACAATGAAGATGAAAATAGGTTCAAGCAAAGTCTATATGAGGTCGTGGAAAATTAAAGACCGCCCAACGAATAAGGATAGATCGTGAGAGCGAAGCGAACCACGATCTTATCCTGTAGTTGGACGAGCCCGTTGGGATTTGGCGTAGTCTTTATATATGCAAATATCTTTTTTTGAATGTGGGGCGGTTGCAGCCCGGATTGACCGGTAAAAGCTTGTCCTCTTGGCGATCGAGCCAGAGCGAGGTTTCATGATTCTGGCATTGTGGGCAGCTGCGGTGTCCGGCATCGTCTGATCGCTTCGATGGCTTGCAGATGGCTGGGTAAAAGCCGTGAGCCGTATTTAGCCTGAAAGGCATCGTGATATTGATCAAGGATGGAAGCAAGCTGCATGATCATATCTCACCCCCGTTGGGCGGACTCTTCGATCGGAATGGAAAAAATCGTGGTTTCAAAGCCGGGAAAATGCACCAATGCACTTGACGGTATGTCATAAATGACATAAGATGGATATCAATGAGCCCGAATGATAAACCATTGGTGTGGTTGCACGGTGAGGTGCAAACACCTCCGTTTTCGAAGACAGCGCGCCTGGAAGCGGGGTATTTACTTCGTGCTTTGCAGCGGGCGGAGAAATTATCCCTGCCGCAGTCCCGCCCGATGCCTTCCATTGGAGCGCGCTGTCACGAATTACGGATAGTAGACGGGAATTTGAATTGGAGAATCGTGTACCGGATTGAACCGGATGCAATCGTAATTTTAGAGGTATTCGAAAAGAAAACAAATCGTACACCGAAGCCAGTTCCCGATGTATGCAAGAAACGAATAAAGGAATACGAGTCGTGAGCAGGAGGGTAAGGCCATGATGGAAAAAACCAAAAAGAATAGATTAGAGAAAAAGGGATGGAAAGTTGGAACAACAACTGAATTTCTGGGGTTGTCGCCGGAAGAGGCCAGGTATATCGAATTGAAACTGGCGCTGAGTGAACATTTGAAAAAACAGCGTATGAAGCAAAAGGTTACGCAGGAGCAGTTGGCCAAGATGATGAGTTCAAGTCAGTCGCGTGTTGCAAAAATGGAGACAGGTGACCCGACTGTTTCATTGGATTTGTTGGTGAGATCGCTTTTTATTTTGGGGACTTCTGAAAAGGATTTGGCAAAAGTTATAGCGGCAGTAAATTGAAGGCCGCCCAACAATTTAATCAACCCGACCGGTATTCCAATCAGCGTAAATCGTCCCATCCCGTGCCTCATCGGCCCGGATGAGGTAAGCAATACAGGCCCGGATAAGAGGTATATTGCTGTTCGATGTCATGGGATCGACAGCCTTCGCGCACCGTGACTTCATACAAATTGCGCAAGGACTTCGTGAAACGATTCAAGCAGTCACTGCGCAGGACGTACACGCTCACATTGCGGGCGGAAAATGTTTTTCCAATCTTCATTTTCGGGCGTAGTAGTTGATCAGGCATCCGGAAAGCAGTATCTGCCGCTCCTCGTTGTTCAGACTTCCCAGTGTCAGTGTTATCGGCGTTGTCCGGCCATCATTTTTCAGGAGAAACGCTTCTACGGTTTCAGAGCCATTTTGAATCGTCTGCCTTACGGACGGCAAGAAGATCAAATCCCCAACAGCCATTTTTATTTCGTTTTTCGCGATTGTTCGCAAGGGCAGCATCCCCCAGTTTATGAGGTTGCTTCTGTATCTTTTGGTGGCGTATTCGTCAGCCACGTTTGCCCAGCCGCCCAGAACCCTCTGGGAAGACGCGGCCTGTTCCCGCGCCGAGCCGTCGCCGGGCTTGCGGGCAAAAATAAGGCTTCCCAAGCCGGTAGTCCGGAGAAAATCATCCGCATTCGTGCCGGGGACCAAAGAGGTTATCCACAGTTTTATGGCGGACATCAGTTCTTCAGAAATTACGCCGTCTTGCAGAAAAACATGCCTTTTGTCCTCAAGAGCTTTTAATGCAAGGGCGCGCTTCACGTAACCCGGGTCCTTTCTCGATAAGGTGAAAGATGCCATCTTGACCGGGTTGGAGCGGTAGGAAGATGTTTCCCCGGAGGGGATCAGCTCGTCCGTTGTCGTCACCGGGTCGTTGATCACCGAGGCGACAAGCAGCAGGAGATTTTCGGGAAGGGCGGACATTTTCGGCCAATCGAGTATATTCGGCCCGAAGCGAAGCGCCATGTTATCGTTGGGCGCCCCGAAGCCCCGGTACACCCTGTTTTTATAAACATCCGCCGCGAAGCTGTATTTACGCCTGTGAAAATTGAAGTCGATCTCGTTTGCGCCGGTAAGGATGCCTCCGCTAAGCGCAGTTGCCGTTATGGAGCGGGCGTCCATCAGGGCGACCGAGGCCACCTGGCCGTCCTGGGGGTGGGAGCCCTCGCGATAGGGAAAGTTTCGCGTCACGTGGCGGATGCTTAATCCCCGGTTGGCCGGAACATCCCCGGCGCCGAAACAGGGGCCGCAAAAGGCCGTGCGCATTGTGGCGCCGCTTTTCAGGATATTTGCCAAGAGCCCCCTTCTGGTCAGCTCGAGCAGTACAGGCTGGCTTGCCGGGTAGAAACTCAGCGAGAACTCGCCGCTCCCGATCGAACGGTTTTTCAGAAGGTCGGCGGCGCAGGCGATATTCTCGAAGCTTCCGCCCGCGCATCCGGCTATGACCCCTTGTTCAACCTTGAGTTTTCCATCAACAATCTTGTCCAGCAGGCGGTATTGCAAACCGGGGTTTTCAAGCTGCTGCTGGGCCTCTTTTTCCGTTTCGCGCAGGATGTCGGAGAGGTTCTCCTTTAATTCACGGATTGTGAAGGCGTTGCTCGGATGGAAGGGGAGGGCGATCATCGGCTCGATGCGGGAGAGATCGACGTTGATGAGGCCGTCGTAATAGGCCACGCTGCCCGGCGCAAGTTTTTGATATTCCTCGGGGCGGCCGTGTATCCTGTAGTAATCCGCAACCTTTTCGTCGGTGCTCCAGATTGTCGAAAGGCAGGTTGTTTCGGTGGTCATGACGTCAATGCCGTTGCGGAAATCCACGGAAAGATTTTTAATGCCGGGACCGACAAACTCCATGATCCGGTTATTTACGAAACCGTTCTTGAATACGGCCCTGATGATCGCGAGCGCTACATCCTGCGGTCCTACCCAGGCGCGAACCTTTCCCTTCAGCAATACAGCCACCACCTTCGGCATGGCGATGTTATATGTCTGGTTCAGGAGCTGCTTTACCAGTTCCGGGCCGCCTTCGCCGATTCCCATTGTTCCGAGCGCGCCATATCGCGTATGGCTGTCCGAACAGAGAACCATCTTTCCACACCCGGCCATTTGTTCGCGGACGTACTGGTGGATGACCGCCTGGTGGGGCGGGACGAAAGAACCGCCGTATCTCATTGCGGCGGAAAGGCCGAATATGTGATCGTCCTCATTGATCGTTCCGCCGACGGCGCAGAGGCTGTTGTGGCAGTTCGTAAGCGCATAGGGAACAGGAAAGCTTGTAAGCCCGCTGGCCCGGGCGGTCTGAATTATGCCCACGTAGGTGATGTCATGGGAGGCAAGCGCGTCAAAGCGTATTTTTAGATTATTTTGACCCGCTGCCTGCTGATGACGGGAGAGGATGCCAGAGGATATGGTGTTTTTAAGGGCTTCTTTCCGGGAAAGCGCTTCGGCAGTTACGCGAAGAGAAGGATATATTCTTCTTACATCTTCATTAGTTATCCCATCTTTATAAGGCATCGCCTTAGTGCCGTTTAAGAGAAGCACCCCCTGGTTCTGCATTAACTCAATCATTGCCGATCCTTTCCCGAAAATAACATTTCTTTCCCTCTTCGATATTATCCGCCTGGAAAATGTCCTTGTTTTTCAGCGGCGGCGGAGTATAGGGTTTGACAAGCGTCGTGTCAAGAAAAAGGGGGGAGGTCTTTTACGAGTTTTTCTGGGGGGTTTTTATGGCAGTGGAAATAGAAAGAAAATTTCTGTTGGTTGGGAATGACTGGAAAAAACTCGCTGCGGGAACAAGTTACAGGCAAGGTTACCTGTGCAGCGACAATAAACGTACGGTGCGGGTGAGGACTGCCGGGGCCAAGGGATATCTGACGGTGAAGGGAAAAACAGTCGGGGCGGCCAGGTCTGAATACGAATACGAGATAGCGCTTGCCGATGCCCAAGAGATGCTCGAAACCCTTTGCGAAAAGCCGCTTATAGAGAAGATGCGCTACAAGATTGCGGTTAAAAATCACCTTTGGGAGGTGGACGAGTTTTTAGGAGAAAACGCAGGGTTGATAATTGCCGAAATTGAGCTGACAAGTGAGGACGAGGAGTTTGTAAAACCCGACTGGATCGGGGCGGAGGTTACCGGCGATCAACGCTATTACAACGCCAGCTTGGTCAAGTTCCCCTTTGCAAAATGGGGACGGTAATGAAAAACAGTTGTTTTGCGATAATCATCAGTTTAGCCTTGAACGGTGGACCTCGGAACTTTTAACCAGTCAAGTTACAATAAATATATTGATCAATTATAACATCATGTTAATGTCTAACATTTAAGGTGTTTTGCTAAATAATTTTTGAAATCATCGTAGTTTGCGGATAAAGGCGTCGGTTCTCCCGTTCTTTTGTCAACATCCTTCAAGCTTTGGGGAAGGTCGGGGGCAATGCCCAGGAGATTTTCTATCTCCTCCGGAAATTTCGCCGGGTGGGCAGTTTCCAGGCTCACGCACAGGGGCTTGTCGCCGTACATCTCCAGGTATATCTCCAGACCACGCCAGCCTACGGCGCCGTGCGGTTCGAGAACCACTTTGTACTGGTCGTACACCCTTTTGATGGTTTTTCTGGTTTCCCGATCGGAGATGCTGACCGAATAGATATTGCTTCTCATTTCCTCCACGTTCGGAAGCCGGTGTACGATCCCGTTTCGATCCACGCCCCCCCCGTACAGATCAAAAAAACGGGCGAGGTTGCTGGGATGACCGACATTCATCGCGTTCGAGATGCAGGCGACAGAAGGGGAAACCTTTTCATAAACACCCGTGTCCAGGAACCGGGGGAACTCATCGTTTTCGTTGGTCGGCATAACCAGCTTTTCTACAGGGAGGCCCATCCGCCGGGCAAACTCACAGCCGAGGGCGTTACCGAAGTTGCCGGAGGGAACGGAGAAAACCGCCGGCTCCCCATCCCGCGAAAGTTGCGCCCAGGTCCAGACGTAATAAACGATCTGCGGGAGGATTCTGCCGAAGTTTATGGAGTTTGCGGACGTAAGATGGAATGGTTCCAGTTCAGGATCGGAGAAGGCCTGTTTGACAAGATTCTGGCAGTCGTCGAACTTTCCGTCCAGAGAGAGCGCCCGGACATTTCCGCCGATAGTGTCCAGTTGCCTTTTTTGTCGGCCGCTGACCTCTTTACGGGGATAGAGGATCGTGACGTCTATCCCCGTCACTCCCTTGAAGGCCTCGCCAACGGCGCTTCCCGTATCGCCGGAGGTGGCGACCAGGACGTTCAGCCTCTTCCCGGGATCGCTCAGGGATCCCATGAGGCGGGCCATCATCCGGGCGGCGAAGTCCTTGAAGGAGGCAGTCGGACCCTGATCGAGGCGCATGACGTATTTACGGGCAAAGACGTTTTCCAGGGGAACCGGGAAGTTATAAGACTCATCTACTATTCGGCGCAGCTTATCTTCGTCGATTTCTCCCGCCAGGAAGGTCTGTGCCACGAGCATGGCCGCCTCTGCGTATGATTTTCCCTTGAGATTCTTGAATTTTTCGAGCGGGATGGAGGGAACAATCTCCGGCATAAAGAGCCCCTGATCGGGCGCCTGTCCCATCAGCAGCGCCTCCCGGAAGGAAACTGTTTCCTTGAACGGGACAAGACCCGGTTGATTGTCAAGATTTCGATTGGTGCTGTAGTACCTCAATGCCTCCGGCATAAAAAACCTCAAGTAAAAAGAATCAAAAACTTCCTTTATTTTTGCTATTGGCGTGTGGCAAGGGCAATAGCGTCCCGTTGCGCTTAAGTATCGAAATATCATAAATCCTGAGCTTGCAAATTGGCGCGTACTATAGTAGCGGCTCTGTTGCATGTCAAACAAAAAAACCGTCTTCGGAAAACACGTTCTTGCCGGAAGTGATCATTGATGTTTTAAATGCCGTTAAATGTTGATACATTGATGTCTTACGGCGACGGAGGGCGCCTGAAAATGTCTGATAAATATAACAAATATGACGAAAAATTAATTGGGGAGAAAAAACGGATGAATAAACCACAGGGAGGAGAAAAAACCGGTTGGAAACCGGGCAATGTCCTGTATCCGGCGCCTTCGGTTCTGGTAAGTTGTGGAGGGTTTCAGGGCTGGAAAGAGAACCTGATAACCATCGCCTGGGCAGGCAATGTATGCACGGATCCGCCCCTGCTGTCAATTTCGGTTCGTCCTGAAAGATACTCCTATGAGATTATCCGCACCACCGGCGAATTTGTGGTCAATGTGCCTTCAGAGAAACTTGCCAGGGCGGTGGACTGGTGCGGCGTGGTTTCCGGTCGGGAAGAAGACAAATTTGCCGGCGCCGGATTAACGTCCCAAGCGGCACTGAAGGTAAGTGCGCCTATAGTCCGGGAGTGTCCGATCAACATCGAATGCGTAGTAAAGAAATCCCTGGAGCTTGGTTCGCATACGATGTTTATAGCGGAGGTTGCCGCCGTGCAGGTTGCTGCTGATCTGATTGATGTCAAGGGAAGGTTTCATGTAGAGAAAAGCGGCCTGTTGTCCTTTGTCCATGGGCAGTATTTTGCACTGGGACGCCGCCTCGGCGGCTTTGGTTTTTCCGTCCGCAAAGGCAATCGTAAAGCCCAGGGACGATCAACGGGTTAGAAGGACAGGGATCGCACTTTTCCTTATAAGCAAAGAGGTTATTGAGCCGACCACCAGTTCTCTGAGCATATTGTGCCCGTAGGCGCCCATGACCAGCAGATCCGCCTTTCCTTCGCTCGTGAATTTGAGCAGTTCCCGCTCCTCGTTTCCCGGCAGGACAAGGGCTGTTTGTCGTATTGTGAAGGGCGACAGATAATCCCCTGCCTTTTTCGCGATTTCCGCGCCCCATTTATCATTGGGGGCGATGATGACGACCGTCAGCGGCCATTCGGTCAATTTTGCCAATTCCGCCGCCAGATTCAGGGCCTTTTGGGCCGGGGCGCTGCCATCATAGGCGATGGCCATGCTGTGTATTTCACGGTACTTTCCAGGGGTCACCAAAACAGGTTTCCCGGAGCGCCGGACCACGGATTGGGTTGTGGAACCGAGGATTGCCCCGCCGTCAATATGAAAATGTTCCCCGCGTTGGGCAAGAAGTATCCAGTCGCAACGCCCCTGTCCTTCCCCAATTATGGCATCGTCAATGATCCCGGTTATCATTTTTGTCCGCGGATGAATTCCCCCCTCCCCGCACTGTTTGCGGAAATCCTGGAGGATCGTTTCGGCCCGGGCATTAAGGCTGCTTTCAATAGCGGGGATAAACTCTTCATAGGATGGAATTCCGGAACCAGAAACATCTGTAAAAACAGGACCATGAAGTAGTCGCAGGTCTATAACATGAACGCCTGTCAGGGCGGCTTTTATCTTTTTAGCCAGATAGATGCCATAGGAGACAGCAACCCGGGCGTGTTCGGAACCGTCAAGCGGTATCAGTATATCCTGGATAATCATGGCAGCCTCCGTGGTTGGTTAAGCTTGGGATTACTGATTTTACTCTCAATTTCACCTTAGCACATTTTCCGATTTTGCGGGTACATAATAAATATCCTGCGTTAAAGTTCGATACTTTTCACTTGACAGCAAAAAGACTTAGTGGGATGAGGACAAACGTTCGGGAGGAACTGCAACCGGTTTTCCTTGGGAACTGTCCGACTGTCCTCCGAAACTTTATTACGTGGATAGACCCTTGAATTTCTCTGCATATGGTCTAAGTTGTCATTCCTGCTTTCGCGGGAATGACAAAGTAAGGGTATTTTCAAAGATCTCGTGGAAGCTATAGCCCAATGTCCCGGCAAAAAGACAAGGATGTGCAAGGGAATGCCTGGTCTGATTCTTATGGATTGACCGTCCCGGATTTTATCGATTTTATCCCCGATGCCTCATTCATGATCGACCGCGACGGCAAGGTAATCCTCTGGAACAGGGAGATGGAGAGCATGACCGGCGTTTCGGCGTCGGACATGCTGGGCCGGGGCAATTACGAATACGCCCTCTCTTTTTACGCCTCAAGGCGGCCGATGCTTGTTGATATCATCATTCATCCTGAACAAAATTTTTCTGATCGCTATTTATTATTCAATAAAAGCGAGGATATGATCTCCGGTGAAGCCGTTGTGCCAAATCTCAGAGGGGTGCAGCGCTATCTCTGGGGAAAGGCGATGCTGGTAAGAAATGGGAACGGTGAGATTATCGGCGCCGTGGAGACAATCAGGGACATTACGGATGTAAAATTCTCGCTTGACCGTTTACTCGCGCAGACGGAAAAATACCGTCAGGCTTTTGAAAATATTCAGGATGTTTATTACGAAGTGAACCTCGACGGTACATTCGTGGAGATTTCTCCTTCCGTAAAAAATGTTCTGGGGTGGCAAAGGGAAGAACTGATTGGGACATCAATTGCCCGGCTTTACGCCAATCCTGCCGACCGGGATGTTTTTTTGCATAGCATAACGGGCGAAGGCGGAGTTTACGACTATGAGATACTCTTCAAACACCAGGATGGTTCGCTGCTTAATATTTCCATAAACGCGCGCCACTTCCCCGGCAGCGATCGCGAACATCCCCGCAACATTGGTTTCATGAGAGATCTCACCCGCCGCAAGAAGATAGAGGAGGCGCTGCGGGTCAGTGAAGAACAGTACCGGACCTTGATCGAGAATATCCCCGTCGCGGTAAACCGGACGACTCCGCCGCCCAATGGTCGTATTCTTATGGTCAATCCCGCATTTTTGCGGATGTTTGGATTTTCCAGCGAGGCTGACGCGCTGATGACCGATCCCGTGGAAGCCTATTTTGATCCCTCGGAAAGGGAAACTTTTGCCAAACGGATTATCGAAGGCGGCGGTTTGAACGGTTATGAGATGCGGTTTCGCAAGAGAGATGGCACGCCGCTGTGGGGGGCGATGACCGCGAAGGCGGTGTATGATAAAGAGAGCGGCAAGGCGCTCTTTTTCGACTGCATCATTGAAGATATCACCGCGCGCAAAAAGACCGAGGCCCAGATGAGGCGCCTTGCCTATTACGACGCCCTGACCGGACTTCCCAACCGCGCCCTTTTCCTGGATCGTCTGCAGATGGCCATTGCCCGCGCCACTCGGGAGAAGAGCATGGTCGTGCTGATGATGTTTGATCTGGACCTCTTCAAGGATGTGAACGACACCATGGGGCACCCGGCGGGAGACAAACTTCTGCAGGCGGTAGCCGGGCGCCTTCTCCACCTCCTGCGGAAGAGCGATACGATCGCCCGCCTGGGGGGTGACGAGTTCATGGTCATATACACCGGCATACATGATGTCGGAGAGGCCGATATGCTTGCCGGCAAGCTTCTGAATGTCTTCAGCAAGCCTTTCTTGTTGGGCGATGTCCCGGTAAGGATTACCGCAAGCGTCGGTGTTGCCGTTTATCCGGAGGATGCGGGCAACCTGGACAGGATGCTCCGCAATGTCGATATCGCCTTGTATAAGGCAAAGGATGACGGAGGCAACTCGAGTCGCCGTTATGCGGGTGGAAAAGACGCAGGAAATGTCGTTCCAGCGAGTAAAGGCCGCTTTTCAAGCTATTTATGTTTTTCAGAGAATGATGATGCGGCCGATTCGGAAAGTGAATAATTTGACTGTTTTCGGCTGATTTTACCGGACGTTTGGAACCGGTTTTTGGAAAGGTGCATGAAATGACCGTAGCGAAAAAAATACAGGGATTTATGACGGCGGGCTCCTTTATCAGAAAGATGTTTGATGAGGGTGCTCGCCTGAAGCGGGAATATGGGGCAGAAAACGTCTTCGATTTCAGTCTCGGCAACCCGAATCTTGAGCCGCCGGATGATTTCAAAAAAAGACTGCGCGATGTTGCCGCTTCGGAAGGTCCGGGAATGCACAGGTATATGCAGAATGCCGGTTATCCGGAAGCACGTGCCGCCGTTGCCAGGGGACTTAACTCAGCGCAGGGCGTAAGTCTTGCAGAAGATGAAATCATAATGACCTGTGGCGCCGGCGGGGCCCTGAATGTTATTCTGAAAACAATTCTCGATCCGGGTGAAGAGGTTATCAGTCCCGCGCCTTTTTTTGTGGAGTACCGTTTCTATGTTGACAATGCCGGCGGAACTCTTCGCGTCGTCCCGACACGGGATGATTTTTCCCTCGATCTCGACGCAATTCGGGAGGCGATAAACGAAAAGACAAGGGCCGTTTTGCTCAACTCGCCCAACAATCCCACCGGCAAGATCTACGATGAGTCGTCTATCCGGGGGCTTGCCGATATTCTGCTGCAAAGCAAGGCGAAGTACAAGCGTGAGATTTTCCTCATTTCCGATGAACCATATCGGGATATCGTCTATGACGGGAAAAAGGTGCCGAGCCTTCTTAAGGCCTACCCGTCCAGCTTTATTGCCACCTCTTATTCAAAGAACCTTTCCATTCCGGGGGAGAGGATCGGCTATATCGCTGTGAATCCGGGAATGGAGGATCTCAAAGAGGTTATCGGGGGGCTTGTTCTTTGCAACCGGATTCTCGGTTTCGTAAATGCCCCCGCCCTGATGCAGCGGATTATAACCGGCCTGGAAGGGGTGAAGGTTGATGTGGAGTCCTACAGGCGCAAGCGGGACCTCCTCTGCGATGGCCTTTCTTCGGCAGGATACGATTTGCGCAAGCCGGAAGGGGCGTTTTATCTTTTTCTCAAAACCCCGATTGCCGACGATGTCCGTTTTGCCGCGCTCCTCGGTAAAAGAAGGATCCTCGTTGTTCCCGGAAGCGGTTTCTACGGTCCCGGGCATATCCGGATAGCCTATTGCGTTGAAGACTCAACAATACTGGGGGCGATGGAAGGATTCAGGGAAGCGCGGGAGGAGTCTCTCAGGAATCCACAGTCCAACCTTGAACCGTAAACACCGGAACTTTGAACCTGAGTAGTTATCAATCGTGGACAATTTTAAAATCACTGAAGCTTCCCGTCACGCTTTCCTCAACGTAATCGATGTGATCGACACTGGCGGGCGGGGTTCCGGT
>Ga0208373_1003598_pt1 | contig 15009 bp, 13 predicted proteins | sample RifOxyC2_FD_184036 | JGI IMG/M metagenome (GOLD analysis project Ga0208373, IMG submission 184036) | Soil microbial communities from Rifle, Colorado - Rifle Oxygen_injection C2 (SPAdes) | ecosystem: Environmental > Terrestrial > Deep subsurface > Rock core/Sediment | place: Rifle, Colorado...
AGCGTACTTTTACCCATACCGTTCGGGCCGGATACCAGTAACCGCGATCTTTGACGCAAAACAATATTGACCGGCTTCACGATTGGCTCGTGATTGACGATAATTTTGACCGATTTGATCGTCACGACATTTCCCACAATCCCCTGCGCCGGAATTTCAAACGCGCGAATAGTTTTGTCTTCGCGCCGCACGTCCACTTTATTTTCTTCCATCTCTTCAGTTTCTTCTTTCAATTTCGACGCGAGCTTACGCATCTTGCCACCTTTGTGAGCAAAAAAATTGACTTTATCTTTACGATCTTGGATCGATTTTTCCAATTGGGCGTTTTTCATCTGTTCGCGTTCGATCCGATCTTGAATTTCTTGCACCACAGAATAATAGTCGCCAATATATGATTCTACTTTTTTGGTAAACACATCTAAATACAAAACGCCTTCGGTAAAAGAATTGAGAAAATCCGCATCATGCGAAATGACGATCACAGTTTTGTCGTACATCACGAGAAATTGGATGAGGTGATCGATGCCAGCTTGGTCGAGATTGTTGGTCGGCTCGTCGAGTAGTAAAATATCCGGATTTTGGACTAGGGCAAAAGCGAGTAGTAAACGCGCCTGTTGACCACCAGAAAGATTGCCCACGCGCCTGGTGGTGGGGATGTCGAAATTCACCGCCTCCATCGCTTTGTGGATACGGCTTTTAATATTTCCCGGCACGATTTCAAACGCTTTGGCAAAATATTCTTCGATATTTAGATCAAAATCCGCGCGCGCGATCATCTGACGGGCGGTGCCGATGGAAGCGCCATTAGTAATATTTACTCGGCCTTCTTTGGTTTTGAGTTCGCCGCGAATCAGGCCAAACAAGGTACTCTTGCCAGCGCCATTTTGTCCCATGAGAGTTAATTTCGAGCCATTGCGCACACTAAAACTAGCCTCTTCGAGAACGGGCTTTTTGTCACGATATTCAAAAGTGACATTGTCGAAACTTAATATTACATCGTTGGACATAAAAAATTCTTTTGATACAGCAGTATAACTCGCAAAACCGGAAAAGTCAATGGCTAATGAACTTTTTTTAATTCCCGGATGCGCCCCACATAATCCGACGCATACTCCCCCACCAGATCCCAAAATTTTTGCGAGTGGTTGAACTGACCGATATGACAAAGTTCGTGCACCACGATATATTCCGCCAGATGTTCCGGCAAAAATACCAACTTGTAATTAAAATTCAAATTGTGTTTTTTCGAACAACTTCCCCACCGACTGCGATTGTTGCGGATCGTGATCCGCCCGATCGGAAAATGATAGTGTTGATTGACTTGCGCGACGAGCGCATACACCAAAGCACGCGCCTGCTCACGGTACTGCAAATATTTACGGCGATCACCCGCGGTGTGACGACGACGGGGGCGACGACGGCGCGCTCGAAAAAAATAGTACATGAATTTGAAACAATGATTAGGCGCGTTTGACGACTACACCGTTCGCTATCAAAACCACTTTTTCAGCGCGAGAAAGTTTTTTGATTTTCATTTCCGCTTTGGTGGCGGTCGAACGATTGCGAAATTTTTTCGAATAAACCAATTTCACCGGCCGCCGCGCCCGGGTGTATTTAGCGCCCAGTTTGGAATCATTGTGTTCGGCCATGCGCCGCACGAGGTCAGTCGTGATACCGGCGTAGAGAGTTTTGTCAGCACATTCGAGGATGTATAAAAAATACATAACTATTTCAAGCAAGGCACAAATTACAATTAGAACCGTACCATTGCCGCCAAAACAATCACTGCAAAAAGTATCGCTAACCATGCCACGGTGGTAATAAATAATTTCACACTTTCCTTTTTCTGGCCGGCCAAATACCACCAGATCGGGCGACCCAAAACCAAAGCGCCAGTAATCGCCGCCGACATTACAAACAAAGTCAACATGGCCATCGGACCCACCACCCGACCGGCAGTGTCAAAAATTCTTTCGGAGTTGGACATTATTCCCACCACAAAACCAATATAAGCGAGCGTCGCCAGGGCGTTGACTATTCCCCACCCGAGGATTGTTTTGGACATATTATTAAAGATAATCACAAAAAATTTATTAACTTTATTTTTATCAACTTAACAAATTTTACTCAAACACCTTTATCTTTCTTGTTATTCTTGGCCAATCGCTTAATTTCTTCTTTTTTCAATCTTGTTTTTGCCTTGCCGACGGCATCAACAACTGGTAAATTTTCTGGCATAGTGCCACCCAGATTCGCAATCGTATTACGAACCTTCTGACCCACTTCGTAATGCGCCAAATTCGCATCAGTCTGGCCCTGTATGTTCTCTCGCTTTATTTTAGCATCAGTTTGTGTAGCCCGAAACAAGTTGGCAGCCAACTCCTCACTGTTCATATAATCCAAAATTTTCTGGCTTGGCCTCAATCCTTTTTGCTCGTGAATGTCTTGTTTTTCTTGGCGGCGCGTTTGAATGGCAAAATAGGTCTGGCCTTTGGCCACCACCACCTTGGTTGGATCTGAATTTTGGACAATCAAATAGCAGGCATAACGCGAAAGATATATGGTTTCTATTGGTTTTTCCGCTCCCGATCCAATCTTGACCATTTCGTTGGCATCAACGAAATGGTTGTGGATAACTTCCCCACTATTCTCACAGGCCGTCTTGGCCTTATCAATTACAGTTAAAAAATTACGATAATCCGCATATTCTAGAACCTTTGCCAACTCTCGCGACGACCAATATTCCACACCATTATTATCTAATTTTTTGATTGTTTCAAATATGTTGTCAGGCATATGATTAATAAATTAAATTTATTTTTTAATTATATCAGACATTTTTTTGAACTCCAAATCTTTTTTCGCCACCACATCACTCACTTTCAAAGCCATCTCATTGATACCCATCAATCGAATACCGGCCAAAGTGCGCACGCGCGATAAGGCCACATAGCCCATCCCGCGCTCGAACGATTTGGACAGATCGATCTCGGCCGCGTCCAGACTCATTCCTTGACTTTTGTGCACCGTGATCGCCCAAGCCAATCGCAGAGGCACCTGCCGAATACTGGCCAAAATCACATCGTCTTCTTCGATATTCCAACTGTCGGGAATCGCCACAATCTTTTCTTTATTTTTGGTTTTCACTACCGGATAGCCATTGCCATCGAACTCAATCACCTCGCCCAAAGTGCCATTAACATACCCGGAGTCGAAATTATTTTTAATAAACATTACGATCGCGCCGATTTTTAATTTTAATTCCGGGTGTGCTGGATAATTTTTCTTCAACAGCCGAACTAACTCGACCGGACCTTCTTCAGTCATTTGATAAACCTGTTCTTCTGCCGCAAGACGAGCCAACTCAAAATTGTTGAGCGCGTCCACATTGACATTGTGAGTGTAAAGTTTGGTGGGTTTGGACGCGCAATCCACCGACTGGTACAGCCTGGATTTCAAAAATTCCAATTCCTTTTCGCCTGCTTCATTGGCGCGAATCTTATTCAAAATATTTAGAAATCTATCATCATCCTGCCGAAATTGTTCATCTAAATAACAAACTTTGATATCGGAATTCCGCCACGAAAACGCGCTAAACGCAAACAAGGAATCCGGGTCGATCGGCGGCAATTGAAAAAAATCGCCGCATAGTACGATCTGAATGCCACCAAATGGCGAGAAGGGACTTTTGACCGCCCGGCAGATTTTGTCCACCAAATCCAAGCGGTCGGCGTCCAACATGGAGATCTCGTCGATAATCAGCACTTGCGCATTGCTGATTCGGTCGACCACCTCTTCCCGACGCAAAATCTTCTTTAATTTTTTATCATTCAATTTTCGCTCTATCCCCATACCACACCAGGAGTGGATCGTTCGACCGTTCAAATGCGTGGCCGCGATACCGGTGGAGGCGGTGACACCGACTTTGATCTTTTTACTTTTCAAATAATCAATAAACTGATTCAACAAAAAAGTTTTCCCGGTGCCGGCGGATCCGGTGAGAAATACGTTTGCGCCGGATTGGAGGATTTTGAGGGCTTGGGATTGGTTCATGGTATTTCTGTCTCGCTAAATTGAGATTATTAATTATTATAAATATTCATACTAATACCCCAACGTTTTTTCGATGGGACATAATCCATCCAACTGTTTGTGCGGCCAATAATTCCACGCGTCCATAATGATAGCCGCAATTTTTCTTAACTCTTTAACATCCTGACCGTTATCAAAATTAGCGATGATTTTTTTATACTATCATTACCGGCTTCGTTGTAAATGATATCTTTGATATCATCAAATTTTAGAACACTGTTTGTCGCGTCAATCAAATCCAAGAGTTTGGTTTCTATCTCCTGTCGTTTTTCCCAAATGTCCACCAAAGTAATTTTAGGCGGTTTAAACCCCTTCCGGTTCGCGCGCAATTCATTTAAATAATCCTGATAAAATTTTTGGTAGAATTCGCTGCGCAATAATACATCAGTTATCAAAATATTCAAACTTTTATAAACACCAGCTGGCAAACTACTGACATATTTATATTTTTTGAATTTCGATTCAAAGTATCGGTCGACTAAATCCTCAACATCCATCACGATATCTCCAAACCGCTTTCTATTTTTAGCAATAATATCCACAATATCCGAAGCTAATTTCTTCCCTTTTTTACCAAAACACTTCAAATCAACCTGAATACCCATAATTAAATATTCAGTCGCACGAATAACCGCCTGCCGAATCTTTCCCGACGGATTCTGAATGTTCGCCAAAATAAAATCAGCCCACTCTTCAAAATTCTTTTCGCCAGTTGCCAACAGCGGCCATTTTAAAGTATTAATAAAATAGGCCTGATGATTGATATCTTTGATTTGATCAAAATTTTTGAGCTCATCCAAAAATACTTGAAAGGCCTTCCGCCCGTCTTCGCGATGTGGAATGTAGTAATCATGCCAAAATTTCTCCACCTGTTTTTGCACAGCTCTGACTTCTGTCGGCGAGCCTGTGACGATGGTTTGGATTAAATTTTTTAGATGGGTGCGCATATAATTAATATACAATGACGATCCTAATTCTGATCACCACCAATCGCAAACCAATAACTAAACAATAACGCTTCAAATTTTTCCGGATGGCTATAAAACTTTTTTAACCACAGTTTGAAATTAACATCGTGCTTGCGATGTTTCAAGTGGCACAACTCATGGCAGACAACATATTCAACAATGCGATCCGGCAAATATCCCAACAACAAATTAAAACAAAGATTTTTGCCGGAACTACAACTTCCCCACTTGCTTTTCATCTTTTTTAGTATAACTGTTTTTGGCCGGACTGTCATCCGAGACGCATATTGATCAATGCATTTTTTAATCAACTCTCTCAACTCTTCTCTTTTTAACACAACTTTCCTCAATTCCGCTTTTTTCTTACTGAATTTCTTAATCAAATTTTGTTTGTCCTTTATCCAGCTGTCATGCCGGCGAATAAATTCCGGCACATCAAAATCGCCATCATGTGGCACCACTACCACCAGCTCGCCAGTTTTCAGTTCCAAGCGCGGATATTTAATTTTTCTTTTTACAACTTTAAACTTTTCCTCCTTTTTGAGCATATTGTTCCACGGAATTAAAAATAATTTGTGATAAATTATTTATTTCCTCCAAAGATAGACCGTCGGTCGCTTTGAGTTGGCGAACTTTTTCGCGAATAATTCTGGAAACATTTTGGCGCAATACCGCTTGGCCCTCCCAGCCAGGTATAATATGCTTCACAATGGAGTCATGGATATCTTTGGCCAGCACACAAGCTTTTTTGCCGCCTTTTATTTCGCCGGAGATTGTTTCGTAGATGCCAAATTCCAAATCACTCAAACCCAACTCTTGTTTTTGTTTTAATTTATCCTTGATCTGAACAATGATTTTGACTCCACTATCATAAAGCTCTTCGTAATCTACAGCTTTCTCGCGCCACTTACGCACCATCTCCTCCACTTTCTCAAATACCGAACGCAAAATCGGGTTGCCGGCTTGTTCCACCAAAACCATTCTTTCCAAAGCGAAGAGGTTATTCATGGCTTGTTCTTTCTTGTTCAATGGCGATTTGGAAAGGGCGTTAAAATATTCCACATTAAATGAAAACGGTGGCAAATCTTTGCTGATACTTTCAATATTTATCGCATCGTGCACGGCCGAAAGCGTCTTGGCAAAATAGATGTCGTTATTTTCACCGCGCTCATCGCCTTTTAATTTCTGTAAATACGCAAAAATCGCCGAGTAAAATTTGAAATCCGCTAAATATTTCAATCTTAACTCACTGCTTCCCAATAACTCAAAATATTTACGCGCTTCTCGATAATTGGCTGAAAAATCCTTTTCCTTGGTTTCGTCCCGAAGTTTGTCCATGGTCTGCACCAATGTTTCGCGACTCAATTTGGCCGGAGCGGAGCCAACAATATCTTTTAACGCCATCATCAACTTCGTGAAATTGTCGGCTAAATATTCGTATTCAAACGGCACGGTCGTACCGGCCGCGTCTTCATAGTACATTTCATGCGCGCGCTTGGCTTCTTTGAGGATACCGACATAATCCACGATCACACCGGCCTTTTTCACCTCGCCGTACAAACGGTTGACCCGCGCTATCGCTTGGAGCAAACGGTGTTTTTTGAGCGGTTTGTCAAAATACATAGTTTGCAAAATCGGCGCGTCAAAACCGGTGAGCAACATATCGGTGACAATCAAAATTTTTGGATTATTATCAGCATCGGATTTGAATCGCCGCACGATTTCGTCGCGAATCTCTTTGTCGCTGTTCGCGACCGGATATTTCGCTTTCCAGGTTTCGTAATACTGCGCGATCGCTTGTTTGTCGCCAACATTAAAGGTCATCACCACCTCCGACGCGTCCTCGCCTAATAATTCGTCTAACTTTTGTTTATAAGCCACACAAGCCAGACGACTACCACACACCACCATCGCCTTGAAACGACCGTCAACATATTCCCGAAAATGTCCGACAATATCTTCGGCAATTTTACCAATTCTCTGCTTGTCTTCCAAAAATATCTTAATTTTATCCAGCTTACGCGCCACCTTGTCCTCCACTTTCTCGGTCTCATCCTCGCCCAAAGCGTCCTCTTTGGCGATTTTTTCAATCACCAATTTCAAATCATCGGCGGATAAATGCAGTTTTTCCTGCCGCGGCATAAATACCACCGGCACGGTGAAACCATCAGCCAAAGATTCATTGATAAAATATTTATCCAAATAATCCTCGCTGTCCACCGGATAGCCAAATTCCCGATAAGTATCACGTTCTTTTTCGTCCACCGGCGTGCCGGTAAAACCAAAATAAAAAGCGCTCCGCAAAACATGCTTCATCTGCGCGGCCATTAGGCCATATTGGGTGCGATGCACTTCGTCCAAAAAGCAAATGACATTTTTACGATCAGCAATGGTCTCTTTTTTATCTTCGCCAAAATTCACAGGCAACCATGGCCGGCCGGATTCAAATTTATGGAGCAAGGTGACAAACACCCCTCTTTTGCCCAGATAATTATCCGCCTGCACCACGCTCACCATATCATTCACACTGCCGACAGTGTCATGCTTGAAATTCAAATCCAAGGACGACAGTTCATTGGACAGCTGTTCTTCCAAATCTTTGCGGTCAATGACAAAAAACACGGTCGGATGTTCCAATAAATTATTGAAATATAATTTATGCGCGGCAAAAATCATGGTCAGGGTTTTGCCTGATCCTTGCCAATGCCAAACCAGACCCTTATTCTTTTCATCTTTACCGGCTAAATTATTCACTACCCGCTCGCAAATTTTATTGACCGCGCGATACTGCATATAACGGGCGATTACTTTGTGGTAAGTCCCCCATTCTTCGCGCACGAATAAGAAATTACGCACGATATCCAGCAATCTTTCCGGCCGTAAAAATTCCGACAAGGCATCCACCGCGTCCAAATCATTTTCTTTCCATTCATAAGTCCCCACCTCGGCGAGCCACGGCGCGATGGCAAAATAACGCGCCTGCGCGTCGGCCACGGCGCCAATTTGAATATATTTATACGCTTCCCCGGCCACGCGTTCATATTTTTTTATCTGGCGATAGGCGTCTTGCCACGATACGCTTAGCGACAACGGATTTTTGCCTTCCACATTGGCGAGCGGGATGCCGTTCACATACAGCACAATATCCGCGCGCACCGATTCACTGCCTTTGAAATACACTTCGCGCGCGCCGATAAATTCGTTATTGGCCGGATTGGTATAATCAAACAAATTGACGATTTTAACAATTTTGTCTTGATAAAATTTTACTCCCACGCCATATTTGAGATAATGCAAAATTTGTTTAGCGCCAGTTTCGCCAATCGGCACCAATTTAATTTCCTGAATCACATCGTCCACTTCTTTGTTGGTAATACCCAAATTAGCGTTAATTTTCAGCAACGCCGAGCGCAGATTATTTAATAATAGCGGTTCGTCCAAACCGGTTCGCTCCAACTCATTGCCATTCACAAACTGCCAGCCCGATGCCACCAACCGGTCTTTCAGATAATCCGTGATCAATTGTTTTTCTGGTGATTGTTTTGTCATATATTTTCAACATCAACCCCTCCGGTCATTAATTTATTTAGCGTGTTATTAAATAATTCTTCGTATAATTTTTTTTGCGCTTGCGCGGATTCTATGCGCTCGTCAATTTTTTGTAGGATTGCCGCGATTTCTTTTTGCTCTTCAACCGACGGTAAACCAATTATATATTCAATTAAAAAATCTTTTGGCACCCTTTTTTGCCCACAAGCGCCGGTCATATTTTCGGCTGCAGTTTTTCTAAATTTCTCAATATTTACTAAATAACCAATAAATTCCGGTAGGATTTTTTTTGTCGCCCTTAATATGTGAAATTCTGTACTGCCGAAACAATAGTTAAATTTACTGCTCCGATACAACCCCCCTTTACCATTTTCCATACACGGAGTTATCTTTGCAAACAAGTAATCGCCATTTTCAAACTTGGTAAACCCATTTTTTACTTCTTTATATAATCTCTCTTGAACTTTTTGGATATTTCCCTCATTGGAAACATCCGACATGGTTATAAACCCAACTTTTTCGCCATCGTTTAATTTATTACTACTTCGCGGATTGACTTGAACAACATCGCCTAATTTAACCAAATCCCAACTCACCGATATTTTACCGATTTCCGTTTTCCTTAATTTTTCTCCGCGCGTGCCCTCACAAAACAACTTTTTCATCACTGACTTTTTCAATTCCTTGGTCGTTTCAATAATTTCTTTCTGCTTGGCCACCCCGGCCGCAATCCCATCCAAAACTTTGACGATTTTTTGTTGGGTGGGGATGGGAGGAATATTTAAATCTAAATATTCAAAATACGACTTCTTAAAATTATTTATACTGGTACCGCCGACTAAACCATCCAAATGTTTTCTAAATAAAATTGAATTTAACAAGTAATATAAAAATTTTGGCACGCCATTTTTATTAGTCCGCACGATTGATAAAAAAGCGCCAATCGCATACTCACTATCATTTTCCACAAATGCAGTTCTGCCAACCAGCGCCTTACTACCACTTGAGGTTATTAAAACAATATCGTCTTTCTTCAATTTTTGTTTATCTTTCACTATCTCTTTGGGCACAAAAACCAAATTACTAAAATCAAAACCATTGCCAACAACATTAGTTGCGCGCAAAACCGGAGTGTTGTCGTCGGTACGATAACTACTTGACTGTGTATCATTAAAACTAACCCCACGAATAAAATCGGATATCAAATTATCTAATTTTAGATACAGTTTATTTTTCATACTTAGTGATAACATAGTTAACCAAAGCCGAACATTGCACTAACATAAATCGCGCTTCTGCCTCACCTACACCTAAATTTTTACCATCTTTTTCAGCATGTCTTATTCCACCCTCATCGCTCGTCCATCCATATAATTTCTTAATTGCATCTTTAAAAGCGGGATGAACATTCAATTGTTCGGCCAACTCACCAAGTGTAGCCGACGGTTTGTTTAACACAATTCTTCCCAAAGCCTCAAGCGCACTTATGGATTCTTTAATGGAATTTTGATAATCGGCGACCGGTCTTTTTTTGTAAAATTCCAACGCCTTTTTAATATGTCCGGACACAATTCCATATTTATTGTTAATGGCGCTATCAACTTCTTCTGCTTCTTCACCAGATATTAAAGGCGTAACATATCCTTTTATAATTTTATACTGCACGCGCTCATCAATAAATACACCATTTAATTTACCTATAAAATTATTTACATATTCCTGAGAATTAACGATTGAAATCAAAAATTCTAAAAAATCATAAACAGCATTCCAAGCAAGCTGATAAAATTTTTGTTGAATTTGGTCTAATAAATAATAATCACTAAATGGAGATTTTTTTAAATAATTTTTATTCTCCTTAAAAAATTTATCCCATATATACAGAATGGCCACATTTCTATTTGACCGACCTTGAAATTCTTTGTCAATATAATTTTGAACAACATTCCAAATTCTATTTCTAACTTCGATTGGCATTACGGTTGGGCCTAAGGCAGTAGAACCAACAAGTCCTTGCCGTTCAGAAAATGTATTCATATTACAAATTATATCTGATCTGATAAAGTTTTAAGATTATTGATTTGATTTTCCATTTTTTCAATCAAATGATCGTATGTCATAATCTCAATTCCTGAAATTCTATGCCTCAAATTACAAAAATGTTTTTGCCACACTAAATCATCTTTCTTATTCCGCCCAATTACAATAATACCTTTAGAAATATGCCGTTTCACCACGCCATTCTTTTTAAATGTAACATCGTCTTCCCGTTTGTATTCGTCAAAATAATTTATAACTTGCGGAATTGCTTCCGCCAAATCCGCAGATAAAGCATATTCCTCTTTAACCCCATTTTTAAGCTGTTTATTCTTAATATCAAACACTTCAACATTCGGCGATTTCATCTCTATCACCACATGATCTGTGCCGGATTGTTCAGTCAAAAGGTCAAATCTTGAGTTACCAAATGTCACTTCCCTTTTGTAATCAATAAATTCTAAGCCAAATATCAAACATCTGCTTCGTGGTTCTGCATCAATCCAATTTTGTACATCTCTTTCTGTTTTGTCCAGTAAGCTGGCTAAGTCGTTTTTTAAATTATTTAGCAAATCAATTCTCAATCGTGGTAAATTACCAAATATCTGACTCGCAAATCCTGGATTGTTTAATATTTCAACAATACACTTATTGTCCATTTGTGAAATTACCTTTTGAGCCAATTTTATCTTAACCGCACTTTCGGCATCGTTTGCTAATATTATTTTGTTAATATCATCGACACCTTTAATAATAAAAGTTTTTCCTTCGTCTCTTACGCCAATAGATCTATAATTCAAAGATAAATAATCGAATAATAATTTAACTTCATTTTCCCCCAACGATATTTCTTTACGCCTTACTTCGGCTTCATCTTCCCAACTTTTTACAACCTCGGGTTTATCCCATTTTATCAAATTCAAAGTCAACCCATCATTATTTTGGTCATCATGTTTAATGTGCCACAATTGCGCCCATCGTTTAACTCGTTTACCATCATGCAAAACAATGGGGGTAACATACCCTGGTGCTCCCTGTTTGTCTGAAAAGTATTTTTGAATAAAATTGATCATATTTATCAATCATGGTCATGCTGGCCATAAATTTATTTTTAAATAATCACCCAATCAATTTTTGAATATCCTCCTGGCTAAACTCTTTTTTATAATCAATCAGTTTCGGGTGTTTGATCCGGCGCAGTTCTTCGTCGTAAGTCGCCATGATACTGCGCGCTCTTTTTTGATACACCAGCCAATTCTTGGTGACAGAAAATTCCTGAAATTGATGTATAAATTCCGATTTTGACAACATCCGGCCTAACTTCTTAAATTCTTTCTCAATCTCACCGGATAAACCGGCCTCAAACGCGCCGATGATCAAAAGAATTTCTTCATACATATAATTTCTGGTAAAATCCTTTTTGGCCAAATCCAACAATTTCCGGTATTCTTTGGCCTTTTCCAAAAACAGAAAATCATATAGCATGTCGGTATAGGTCCCGTAATTTTTTACCGCCACGCAATTTTTGATACAATCGGTAAAATCCTTGCGATAGTCCTTGGTCTCTTCTCTGGTTTCGGTAAATTGGCTCACAAGCTGATTGATGGTTTTGGGATCCATCGCGGCGATGCGCATCACTTTTTGAAATTCACCCTCTACGCGGATAAAATATTTTCTGACCATTTTGCCGATTTCGCTGTTTTCTAACATCGCCAACTCCTTGGCCATATCCACCGAAATGACATAATCTTTTGGCAAAACCTTACCGGTCTTGGCATCAACGATTTTGCCTGTTTTATTGGGCTTTTGTCCATCGCCAAATTTGGCGATGGCTACAAAATAATCCAGATCTTCCACAAAATCATACTTATCAATTCTGTCTTTTATCCAATTTGAAAAATCCCTACCAACCTTCAGCCAGCGATACAACTCTCTGGCATTCACAAACCTCTTTTTCTCGCCATTGAAATCCTTTTGGACTACTTTTATATTGATGAGATCGTTCATAATTAAAATTTAAGTTTGCCAAAAATAATTTTTAAATCTTTTTTTATTTTCGCGTCTTCTTTTTCCACCCGCTCAATATCCGCCAAAATTTCTTTAATCGGCCGATAAGTGGTGGTATCCAGCGCCGCCACATAACGCGATGGCGATAAATTATAATCCGCCTCTTTGGCGTCGCCGATGGAAATCACCTTGGAAAATCCGGCTTTCGCGGAAAAATCGCGATAGCATCTGGCAATCGTTTCAATATTTTTCGGCGTTAAAAAATTCTTCGGTTTGCCTTTTTCAAATTCCGCCGAGGCATTGATAAGTAAAATCTGGTCTTTTCTATTCGCCGGTTTGCTTTTGTTGACCACTATGATGATGCCCGGCGCGCCGGTATTGTAAAAAAGGTTATCCGGCAACAAGATAACACACTCAATCAAATCCCTATTCACAAATTCAGCACGGATGGCTTTTTCACGATCGCTGTTTTTACCACTGCCGCGCGACACTGCGCCGGTATCCAATATTACCGCCAACATACCTTTATTATTGAGCGACGCGTACATGTGTTGCACCCACGCCCAATCAGCCGACTGTTTGGTAGTGAACCCAAACGGAAATCGGCTTTGCCAAAATTCACCTTTTTTCAATGTCTCCTCATCATAAGTATCCTGATTCCACGGAGGATTAGAAATAATTTTATCAAATGTTTCTACGCCGTTATCTTTTTTGAACTTGGGCCAAAGCAATGTGTCACCCTGCTCCAACTTCATGTTTTTAATATCGTGAATCAACAGGTTCATCTTTGCGAGCGCCAATGTCTTGGGATTAACTTCTTGGCCAAACAGAAATAACGTATCGGCCTTATCTTTGCTGAAATTCTTCGCAACATACTGATAACTCAAAATCAACATACCGGCCGACCCCGCAGAACTGTCATAGATTCTTTCTTTGGGTTGTGGTTCCAAAATATCCGTCATCAAGCGGATCACATCGCGACTGGTGTACACCTCGCCCTCTTTGGCTTTTTGCGGGGCAAAATAGCGCAAAATCCACTCATAGGCGTCGCCGAGCATATCGGCCGAAGCAGTGTCCAAAGAATAAATACTAAACAGCTCTATCAGTTGGCGCAAAATTTCATTATTTTCCGCGTTGCGGGTAAATTGTTCGAAATTGTATTGCGCAAAAATATCGCTGATGGACGAGTTGCGATTGGCCAATTCATGCAGGGCGGTAGAGAGATTTTGTGAAAGTTTGAGCGGGTCCTTGCGGATTTCATCCCATAAATATTCGGCCGGCAGATCCAAATCGTGATAGGCCGGCTCCTTGGCTTCTTGTTTGGCCTCCGCTTCGGTAAAACCCTCTTTTAGCAACTTTTTGATTTCTTTTTCATAATCAGCTTTCCACTTGTCCGAAATTCGTTTATAAAATAACAGCAGAAGAATAAAAGTATAATCCACGCGAGTGCGAATAATATCCGCAGCGCGTTTTAATATTGATTCCAGCTCATTGCGCGTTAATTCCTTTTTGGCCGTGGGAATAAGCGACGCGAGGGTATAGATTCTTTGGCGCGCGTCTTGTTTGTCCTTGCGGGCTTGGAGCAAGCCATATTTTTTTAATTCCGCCAAAATGATTTTGACCTGCCCTTTGTCATCGTGATGTTTTTTTGATAAAAAATTGACTGCCTCTTCGGAGGTAAAATCGTTCTCCTTGAACTTATCCACCAGCGAATAATACCGGTCTTTTAACCAATTTTGAAGGTTTTCGGTGTTCATATTGAAAAATGAGTTATGTGATATTATTACGGTATACCTATTTTAGCATACTTCGCTAAAATTGTCAACAATCACCTGTGGATAAATATACAATACGACGAAGGCCGTATAACACCAGGACTATCGCCCCACCCACATCCTCTGCACTTTCGCGATCACCAACCGAATCTGATCATAACTAATACTATCCGGTAATTTATCTTTGATACTCCGTAGCTTGCTTCGGTCTTCCGCATCGGCCAACGCATACAAAATTTGTTTTTCTTCCATGTCAGTGACGTATTTTTCCACCGGCAATCCCCCACCAGCCAAATACCACTGCGTCAAATGCCCCCACACGGTGGTCAAAGCAAAATTACGCGCTTTGGCAATGCGTTCGGGCGTGTAATTGTCTTGATACAAGCGCACAGTTTCAGCCACGGTTTCAGACAAACCGCCAATACCCGCATTTACCGGGGAAGATTCACTGGTCACCGGCGCGTCAGCAACTATCGGAGCAACCGCGGGAGCCGATTCCGCTCGACGCGATTTTTTCGTGTCTTTCGCCACGCTATTTTCCCATTTGAAATTCAAACACACATCGCACCCACCGCATTTTT
>Ga0208373_1003600_pt1 | contig 15004 bp, 15 predicted proteins | sample RifOxyC2_FD_184036 | JGI IMG/M metagenome (GOLD analysis project Ga0208373, IMG submission 184036) | Soil microbial communities from Rifle, Colorado - Rifle Oxygen_injection C2 (SPAdes) | ecosystem: Environmental > Terrestrial > Deep subsurface > Rock core/Sediment | place: Rifle, Colorado...
CCGCCACGCTACCCCTCGGGGCGATGCTGCCGCCCTCCCTTTCCTTCCCTCTGCTCTTCCTCGCGCTCCTCGCGGTAGGAGGCACGGTCGGCTACGGCAGGAGGTGCAGTCTGCGGGTGCGTTACCTTGTGGTCGGGTTAGGCGCGAGTCTGGGCGGGCTCGGCACGGGCGCTGCCATCGCGGCCCTGCCCCTACTGACCCTCGAACGTCCGGCAGGAATTGCTGCCATGGCTCTCCTCTCCGCTTGCGTCGTCACGGGTGCCGGGGGAGCGGGCCTTGCCGCGAGGGGAATATGGAGGCAAAGTCGGGCCAGAGCACCCCGTTGATAAGCTCCCTGTGGGGTTGGCGGCGAGGTCAGCCTTTGCGGACGTAATGCGGCAACTGCTCGGGGAGCACCAGGGAGAGTTCCACGAACCCCTGGTACTCACCTCCCTGGAACCAGGGGGCCTGGTAGATCAGCTTCTTCTGCCCCTTCTTCTCGATGGTGTAGACGTTGGGTCGGCCGGCCGCGAGCAGGGCCTCGAGCTTCGCGCGGGCCGGTTCCGGGTGACAATCGAGGATGTTGGAACCGAGGAGGTGTCGGCCGCCTTCCCGTTCGGCAGCCCGGTCATTCATGTCCAGCAGGATGCCCTGCCGGTCGCAGACTTCGATCGAACCCGGGAATTCCTTTACCCAGCGTTGGTCCATCGCCGTGTCTCCTCGTCATCGGGAGGGACGTCCTCTCCCGTGGGGGCGAACTCTAGCAGAGAGGCTGGATTTGTCGAGAGGTGGGATCCCTCGCTCGGGCTTCGATGCATGCAGGAAGATCCTAGCAAGAGGGAGGAGGAGGCTGCAATCCACTCAGCAGCCCAAGGGCGACAGGGTCGCAAACTTGTTGAATAAAAAGGGGACTCGCACGGGCATGGTTCTTGATAGGCCTGGGGGTTCTCAAACCTCGAGGAAAGGCTGGAAGGTGAACTGGGTGCGTCCGACCTCTGGGCTGGGCCTCGCGCTGGGGCTCCTCTGCAGCCTGCTCCAGGCCGCACCGCTCGAGCCCGTGCCCGAATTGTCAGGTCTCGACCGCGGAGCGACCGTCCCTGCCGAACTCTACCAGCTCCACGATACTCACGCCCTTGCCCAGGCCCTCGTCGAACGGGTGTTTCGCCTGACGAGGGCCAAGGATACGAGGCCCAAGCTCGGACCATTGAAGAGAACCGAGCCGGTGCACCACTTCGACCTACAGAAGGATGCGCGCCTGCTCATGCACCTCAAGCTCGAGGCCGTGACCGACCCGCAACGTTTTTCCGGTTATGTGACCAGGGGATTTCTCAACCTCCACCAGACCGGCAGCACCGGGGGGCTCGATAAACCCGAGGTACGAGCCTTGCTTGAGGACGATCTCGCCCTGCTGCGCCTCGAGGAGGAGTACAACCCCGACCCTTCGAACCGGGTCCATGAACTCAGACCGAAGTACCTCGTCCTCGACCTTACCGGCGAGGTCGTAGTCGGTGGGCGCCGACACGATGCCGCCCATTACGGGAACCTCGTCTTCGTTTTCAAGGAACAGGTCAAACAGCGGGCGACCTGGACCTATCGCGATTCCCTCGACCTGGTACAGGCCCATTTCCAACCGACCATCCAGTTATCCTTCGGGGTGTGGACCTTCGACGAAGAGAAGTATAGGACCGGGGTCCTGGAAGAGTATTACCGGCTCTGCTTGGCCGGCACCTTCGAGGATGCCTTGCTGCGAGCCCGACCTTATCCTCAAGGGTACCTCGAGGCGCAGGTATGGGGTCCCCTGGAACTCTCCGACGTGAACCACGTGCTGGTGCTCGAGGCCGAACTCCCCGCTTTCAGTGAGAGTCAGGCCTTCCAGTACCTCACCGAACGCCTCGGCATCCCCGTCTACACCTACGAAATGGCCACCCGATGGGACCGCCCCGAATATCGGACCTTGCGAAGGGTTTCCGGTTCGGATCCCGATTGATCGAATCGGTTTCGCGAATTCCGCAATGGAACAACTTACAGCAAGAGAAACAGGGGCTTCCCGGCGCGGCTTACTTCGCCTTCTTGTGGCAATGCTTGCAGAGGGTGGGGAGGGCGTCGAGTTTCACGCCCTTGGCAGCGGCGTCTTCTTTGTACTTCTTGTGGCAGTCTTTGCAGTTCTTGTGCAGGGCATCTTTGTACGAAGGGGTTTTCTCGACCTTCTCCGTTTTGTGGCAGGCGGAACAGGCCTTGGCTTCCTCGTCGGTCTTGATGCCGTGATGGCAGGTGGAGCAGGCGAGCTTGTGCTTGGCGATATGCTCGGAGTGTTTGAAGGTGACCGGACCGTTCTTCCCGGCGGTCCCGAGCTCGATCACGTCCTTGGGCGCGGTCTTGGCCATCAGGATCGTGGTGTAGGAGAGGAACAGCGCTGCGAGGAGCGGCAGGGAGAAGAACATGGTGAGTGTGAGCTTCATGGGGGCTACCTCCTGGATCTCTGTGCGGATACCGAGGGGCGTCTCGGGCTCCGGTCACGAGGGTTTTCCTCGTACCAGAGCCTTTTCGCTCCGTCAAGGTCTGGTCAGACCGTAGGTGCTAGGAGCATCTGAGGATAGATCCTCGATCGAATCGAAGAGGAGTTGTCCGGAATACAGGGTGTTGTGCGCCCAAGCCCCTGGATCGGCGCTGACGAGCTTGTAGTTGAAGGCCGCCTCAAGGAGTGCCGCGTCGAATTTCTTATAGGCGTTGGCGCTGGTCATCTCTGCCGGATCGGCGGCTCCGTTGCCATTGGTGTCCACGAAGAAGTAGGGATGACTCTCGCCGTACGCGATGGCCGTGCCGATAGTTCCGAGGGCGTAGGCCTTGATTTCGTTCAAGAGGTGTTCCTCGAGCCCCTCGAGTTCATCGGAGAGTGCCTCGGTCGTGCTGCCGTCGCCGTCGTAATCGGCGGCACGGTTCTTCCGGATGGTCTCCGGGTCACCGGGGGTTGCCTCGTCATGGCACCCCGTGCAACTCTCCTGTACCTCGACCTCGAAGGTGTGGTTCTCGGCCTCGACCGTGTGGCAGGAGGCGCACTGGTGATCGGTCGCACTGCTGCCCGCGTGGGCGAAGGCGGTATCGTAGATCTTCGCGGGGTACTGGAACCCCATGCCCACGACAGCCCCCTGGAGGATCGCGCCCGCGGGCAGGTAGTGCGGGTTGAGGAAGGACAGGTCCAAACCGTCGGTATCGGCCGCGATCCGCGCGGTGACATCGGCACCGGATTCTCTGCCCTGGTGACAGGTCATGCACAGGAAGCTGTCGTCGGTCTGATCGTTCAGGAGTTCGACGTCGTTCGGGAAGATCACCTTCTCGACGTATTTCCTCGGCGCATCCCCCTCTACATAGGCCGTGTTGTCGTGGCAGGTGTCGCAGCGCAGTCCGTTCATCTTCGGGGTCGGTACGGCAAAGGCAAGGGTCTCGAAGGTCGCCACGAAGTGACTGAACCCATCCGCGCTGTGGCACTTGTTACAACTGCTGCCCTTGAAGCTGCTGTCGCGGTAGTGCCACCAGCCCTCAGCCGTGGCATTGAAGTGCGTAGCAAGGTCATCGCGCTCGAAGGCGGCCGCGGTCGAGCTGTTGACGGTCACTCCTAGATCAGCCAGGCTGTCGACCAGGAGTTGGATCAGGTACTTACCGTTGTGGGCATACCCGCCCGGGTCCTTGTGCGAGAACTGGTAATTATAGGCGACACGGACCAAACGGGGTGTAAAGCTCTTGTACCCGTTGGCGCGGGAGGTCTCGGCCGGAGCGTCGATCACGCCATTGGCGTTGGTGTCATTGAAGAAGTACGGATAGCCGGCGCCGTAATAGCCGATCGGCGCCCCCTTGCCGGCGGCATAGGCTTGCATCGCGAGGAGCAACTCTGCCTCGAGGGTTGCTATCTCTCCGGCGATACCTTCGGTGAGCTCGCCGTCACCATCATAGTCGACCCCCATCGACGAGGTCATGCGCAGCTCGGCGGGATCGAAGGTCGCGAGAGTCCCCTCGTGGCACTCGAGACAGGTGGCGGTATCGAGCGCGAAATCATGGTCGGTTGCATCGACCGCATGGCAATCGGTGCAGCGGGTCACTCCCTCGACATGCCCGAATTCGTAGTCGTAGCGTTTGTCGGAGTATTCGTACCCGCCCTTGGCGATGGCGCCGAAGCGCACGGCGCCGGCGGCGAGGTAGTGGACGTTGCGGAAGGCCAGGGAGGTCGAGAGCGTGTCGGCATCTTCGAGGGCAGCCTCGGTGATCGCCGTCTCCTGGGAGAGACCGGACTCACGTCCCTGGTGGCAACTCAAGCATAGGAAGGAATCGTCCGGGACCGCCGGTTCGACCAGGATACCTTCCTCGTCGGCGACGAGCTGGCTCAGCTCTGTCCCGGAGGGGAAAACGACCTTCTCGATGAAGCGGCGCGGAGCATCCCCCTCGGAAAAGGCCTCTCCGGTGTGGCAGGCCTCGCACGAGAGCCCGTTGATGGCCGGGGCAGGGACCTGTCCCGGCCGGTTCTCGAAGTGTTCGGTGTAGTACAGGAAGCCGTCGGCGCTGTGACAACGGCTGCAGGCGCTGCTGCCGCATCGGGCGACACCATCGTCACGTTGGACTCGGCAGGACCAGCTGCCACCACAGCCGCCTGGGCCTGACGCTGACCAGACAGGGCAGCTTCAAGCGCACTCATGGCACTGCGAATGGCCTGTGCATCACCCGAGGCATTGGCCGCTTGCAGCGCTTTGGAAGCGTCCAGCACGATACGGTCACGCTCACTCAGGGCGCTTTGTGCTTTTTCACGCTCAGCCGTTTTGCGGTTAAATGCGTCATCAATCGGTTTGCGGAAGGCGTCCCACAGCTTTTGTTCGTGGCGGCGGTCAATCGGCACGCGATGGGCTTCGGCTTGCCAGCGCTGCTGCAATGCCTTGACGGCATCGATCCGCAGCATGGCTTCAGCACCCAGGACCCGGGCTTCATCGATCATGACATGGCGTAATTCCAGACTGCGCTTTTGCAGCGTTTCGAGTGGTTCAGCCGCATGGTCAATGGCGGCTTTCCAAAGCGGTTGCAATTCGGCAAACATTTTTTCGCCAATATGCCCGGCCTCGCGCCAGCGGTCACCAAACTGGTGCAGCACGCGACTAAAACCTTTCCAGTCGTCATCCAGCGCCACCCGATTGGCCTCGGCCCAGGCCTTGACTTCCTCGATCAGGGCCAGACGCTGGGCACGGTGTTCGGCCGACTCGGCCTTCATTTTTTCGAGCCAGGCCTCCACCACCTTGTGGGCTTCGTTGCAGGCTTCGTCAAAGCGTTTCCAGAGCGCATGGTTGGGTACACCGCCCTGGTCGGTCAGCTTCCACTGCTCACGCAAGCCACGTAGCTGGTCTTGCATCTTGCGGCCACCAATGGCCTGGCCATCAGGGCGTTTGAGCAAAGCTTCGGCCTTGAGCACCAGTTCGTCGCGCAATTGATCGGCACGCCAGCGCTGCCAGCCCTCGAGTTCACCCGCCGCGACCAACGCCGCATGGGCCTGGGCTTCGAGCTTGTCATCAATCAGGCGGCCGTTGTCCTTGAGCGCCTGACGCAAGGCATTGGCCGCGCCGGCACTGGCTTTGCCATGGCCCTGTGCCATTTCATGCTCGAGCTTGGCGAGCACTTCAGCCACATAAGCAGTGGCTTTGGCGCGAATCTCGGGATCCACCTTGGGTTTGGCCGGTGTCACGACCGGCTCCAGCGGCACACCACGCGCAAGCCGCAGCTCGTCAGCCCACACCGGCACCTTGGGCAGCGGCGCGGTCACGTCCTGGGCGGCGGCAATGGTGAGCGCCAAAGCATCTTGAAAGGCCTGCCAAACCAGTTGCAACTGGGCTTGCGCATCGTGCAACTGGGGCACAAAACGAAGGTCCACGCTGTTCCAATTGCTGTCCGCCAGCAAGGCGTCAGCTTCGGTCTGCCAATGGGCCACATCTGCCGCCAAGGCGTCCTGGGCAGCCTGGGCATCGGTCCAGGGTTTGGTGGACAGCACCTCGATGCGCTGCGCCAGCAACACCGCTGCCTCGCGTTGTACCTGCACCCGGTGCTGCAAGTCTTCAATGGCACGCACGCGCTCAACCAACTGTGCTTTTAAGCCTGCCAAGGGCTCTTTGCTCAGCGGCGCACCCGCCTTGGCGGCATCGCGTTGCCACGCCAGGGCATCGGCCAAATTGAGCTTGGTCAGAGCCAGCAGAGCCTGGGCCTTGTCGGCCCATTCCAGCGCGATGGTGGCCTGGGTCTTGCTGCGCTTGATCTCATCGAGTTTTTCGCGCAGCAATTTGGCGGCACCCTTGTCTTTGCCACTGAGTTCCTTGAACACCTGCTGCATCTGTTCACTGCCGGGACTGGTGGCCAACCATTCGCGGATACAGGCCATGCGCTCGCCCGAGGTTTGCGCTGAAAACGCACCATGTGTGAGGGCATCCAGCGGGTGGGCCTCTGGGGTTTTGGCGTTGACGGCAAGTGCGTCAGGGCTGGGGGCTGCTTTGCTTTGGGTAGAAAAAGGGAACATCGACATCGCGCACTAAAGTGAGAAAGTGCCCACTGCACGGCAGCGGGAATAAACGACTATTTTCGCCGGGTTTTGGCACTCGGCCAAAAAACAATTTGCCAGCCGCCAGAGCAGGGAGTATTGGGCGGTGCAACAGCCCTTCAGAACCGGCTAGTGGGTAGCTAAATTAAGCTCAGCCCGGGGCTGCCACTTGCCGTCCTCCGGCACGGCTTTGGCGGCGCCCAGAAACAGGCGTGCCATGGGCAACTTGAGGCTGGCCAGATAGTCGCGTACCGCCAGCCCGCGCTGCTCGGCCAGCGCTTGTATGGCAGACTCGGTCACACTCAGATTGGCCAGCAACAGGCCTTCCATCTCGGGCACCGAAATATCTTTGGCCAAACCCATCAGGTTGCGCAGCTTGGGAAAATCAGCCCGCTTGTAAACAGCCTTGAGCAACACGGGGTAGTCCTGCTCTGACACGGCAAGCGCCTGCGCCTGGTCTGCGGTAGCGCCGTTCAAGACCCCGCCACGCCGTTTTTCTGCCAGTACCAGGTCTTGATCCAAGGCCGCAGCACCAGCCATCCGAAGCCCCACAGCAGCACCGCTGCCACCCCACCTGCCAGACGGCGCAGCCACTTCGAATGTTGAAAAACTTGGACGCTCACACGTACATTTTCCACCTTGTTTTCAAGCCAAAAAACTTTGGAAACAAAATTTAAGAGCAATTTTTCGAATAAAAAACATATTTGTTATGGTTGACTTGGTATATATAGTCCCTCTAGAATCCGCCATCCTTGACACGATCAAGGGATAACCCTTACCCGCTGCCGACCCCGGCAACATCAAATCTCTGCACCAACGGGCAAGAAACCGCAGGATATTGATAGCGTAACAACCCATGCCTGGGCTACTGACGAACTTCAAGCCGGCCTTGAAGTGACATCAGCCCTTGCGCAAGAAGGAGAAGCTATGACAGCGTCTTACAACATGAGCTCCCGCCTGCGGCACGCCTTGAATGCCGTGACCAAAGGCTTTTTTCAAATGACCCACAACAGCTTTGCTTTGATCGGCCTGGCTGTTTTATTTACCGCCATGGCTTTGGTGGCACGGCCCGAGCTGCGCCAGGTTGGAGAGATCCAACTTTTCAGTTGGTTGCAAGAGCGCCAACACGAAGTAAGCGGCGTGGTCAGCGACCTGGTGGCCAGTGACCGTGCCACGGCGGCCGACCCCAAAGAACTGCCCAAACAGCAAGCCGCTGTGGCATTTTGGTTGAGCAAAAAATACCGAGTGGCGCCGGAACCCATCAGCGCGCTGGTGTCCGAGGCCTACAGCATTGGCGCGCGCTTCAAGCTAGACCCGACGCTGATCCTGGCCGTGATGGCCATCGAGTCCGGCTTTAATCCATTTGCCCAAAGCCATGTCGGCGCACAGGGACTGATGCAGGTCATGACCAAAGTCCACAGCGACAAGTACCAAAGCTTTGGCGGTCAGTTTGCTGCCTTTGACCCACTGGCTAATTTGCGTGTGGGCGTCAAGGTGTTGAACGATTGCATTCGCATGGCCGGCTCCATTGAAGGTGGCCTGAAATACTATGTGGGCGCCGCCAATATGGAAACCGACGGTGGCTATGCCTCCAAAGTGATGGCCGAATACGCACGCCTGCAACAGGTCGCCGGTGGCCGCCCCATACCGGTGCCGCAAGCCAACCCGGAACCCGTCATCACCAACGTGGTGGTCGCACCCGATGCACCTGCCGTGGCACCCGCCACGCAGGACAAAACAGCCACTGTGGCCATGCGTTGATGCGCTCAGTTAAACTCTGACGGTACGCGACTGGCGATAGGCAGCAGCCTGGAACAGGACCTGATGCCGAAGTGGGAACACCACGGGGGAGCGTACCGCAGCACCAATTTTGGTTTTGTGATCAGCCGTTCGCCTGGGCACCTTAACCCACAAGCCCATTGTCTTTTAGGACTGCCATGTTCAACCGTCATATCCTCATCGAGCAAACCGACCCCGTGCTGTTTGCCGCCATCCAATCTGAAAACCAGCGCCAGCAAGACCACATCGAGCTGATCGCCAGCGAAAACTACGCCTCACCCGCCGTCATGGCCGCGCAAGGCACCCAGCTCACCAACAAATACGCCGAAGGCTACCCCGGCAAACGCTACTACGGCGGTTGCGAGTTTGTCGACATTGCCGAGCAACTGGCGCTGGACCGTGTCAAGCAGCTCTTTGGCGCCGAAGCCGCCAATGTGCAGCCGCATTGCGGCGCCTCCGCCAACGAGGCGGTATTTTTGGCGTTTTTGAAACCCGGCGACACCATCATGGGCATGAGCCTGGCCGAGGGCGGCCACCTGACCCACGGCATGGCGCTGAACATGAGCGGCAAATGGTTCAACGTGGTGAGCTACGGCCTGGACGCCAATGAAGCGATTGACTACGACGCGATGGAGCGCAAGGCGCATGAATCCAAACCCAAGCTGATCATTGCCGGCGCCAGCGCCTACAGCCTGCGCATCGATTTTGAGCGCTTTGCCAAAGTCGCCAAAGACGTGGGCGCCATCTTTATGGTCGACATGGCGCACTACGCCGGCCTGATTGCCGCTGGCGTGTACCCCAACCCGGTGCCGCATGCCGACATCGTGACCAGCACCACCCACAAGAGCCTGCGCGGCCCACGCGGCGGCATCATTTTGATGAAGTCACAGCATGAAAAAGCCATTAACAGCGCCATCTTCCCCGGCCTGCAAGGCGGCCCGCTGATGCATGTGATTGCGGCCAAGGCCGTGGCTTTCAAGGAAGCGCTACAGCCCGAGTTCAAGGTCTATCAGCAACAAGTGCTGACCAACGCCCGCGTCGTGGCTGAAACCCTGACCGAACGCGGCCTGCGTATTGTCAGCGGCCGCACCGAGTCCCATGTGATGCTGGTCGACTTGCGCTCCAAACACATCACCGGCAAGGAAGCCGAGGCGGTGCTGGGTGCTGCCCACATGACCATCAACAAAAATGCCATCCCCAACGACCCTGAAAAACCCATGGTCACCAGCGGTGTGCGTATTGGCACCCCAGCCATGACCACACGCGGCTTCAATGACGAAGAGGCGCGCATGACCGCCCACTTGATCGCCGACGTGCTGGACAACCCGCGTGACGAAGCCAATATTGCCGCCGTGCGCGCCAAGGTCAATGCCCTGACCGCACGGTTTCCGGTGTACTCGGCCTAAATCGTCATTGCGGGTCCGCCATGAAATGCCCCTTCTGCAGCCATCCGGATACCCAGGTGGTAGAAACCCGGATATCTGAAGACGGGAGCTTTATCAGGCGCAGGCGCCGCTGTGCCTCATGCGACAAGCGCTTTACCACCTACGAACGCCCTGAGGTGAACTTTCCGGCCATCGTCAAAAAAGATGGTCGGCGTATTGAATACGAACGCGCCAAATTGCTGGCGTCCATGAAACTGGCGCTGCGCAAGCGCCCGGTGAGCATTGAGCAGGTTGACAGCGCGGTGGAGCGCATCGAAGAAAAATTGCTGAATCTGGGCCTGCGGGAAGTGCTCTCCACCCGCATTGGCGAGCTGGTGATGTTTGAACTCAAAAAGCTTGACAAAGTGGCCTATGTGCGATTTGCCAGCGTGTACCGAAGCTTTGAAGACATTGATGACTTCAGAACGCTGGTGGATGAGGTGGGAAAGTGATGGCACCTGGCCATGGGCCACGCATTGTGTAGCCCGGACGTTCCCAACGGAATCAACACAAAAAAGCCTCGTAAATCGGTGATTTACGAGGCTTTTTGCGAACTAAGTATTTGGTGGGCAGTACAAGTTTCGAACTTGTGACCCCTGCAGTGTGAATGCAGTGCTCTACCCCTGAGCTAACCGCCCTTTCCCTGTTCAGGAAAGAGGCAAATTATGGCACAGTTTCAGGCGTTTTCTGCTCTCGCGTGCGCCAAATTGTCTTGGCATTGCTTGACTTGTCGATTTGCTTCAACACGTCTTCGTGCACGGCCAGTTCCTGCGCGTTGGCACTGATCACCGGCAGCATGAACTGACTTAAATCGAGCACGTTGACCTGCGCACCATTGGCATCGGTGGTCGGCGCCTCGTCCATGAGCAGGGCATCCTGACCGCGGGTGAGGTTGATGTACATGTCGGCCAGCAGCTCGGCATCGAGTAACGCGCCGTGTAGCGTGCGGCCCGAATTGTCCACCTCGAGGCGGTCACACAGGGCGTCAAGCGAGTTGCGTTTGCCCGGAAACAGCTCCTTGGCCATGACCAGTGTGTCGGTGATGCTGGCCACCACACTTTTGACCGGTGACTGCTTGATGAGCGCCAGCTCCATGTTCAAAAAACCCAGGTCGAACGGCGCGTTGTGGATCACCACATGCGCGTCTTTCAGGTAGTCCAGCAGGTCCTGGGCGACTTCCGCAAACTTGGGCTTGTCCTTGAGGAATTCGCTGGTGATGCCGTGCACCTTGAGCGCTTCTTCATGGCTGTCGCGCCCCGGATTGACGTAAAAGTGGCGGTTGTTGCCGGTGAGCTTGCGGTGCAGCATCTCGACGCAGCCAATCTCGATGATGCGGTCGCCGTTGTCGGCTGACAGGCCTGTGGTTTCGGTGTCTAGAAATACCTGGCGCATGGGACTCCCTTAATCAGTTGAGGACAGCGCTAAAGTTCTGTCCCGCAAAGTATCAATGATTCTCTTTGGCATGGTTGATCGAGTATTTGGGGATCTCGATCACCAGGTTTTTTTGCGCCAGAATGGCCTGGCAGCTCAGGCGCGAGTTGGGTTGCAGGCCCCAGGCTTGGTCCAGCAGGTCGTCTTCGTTTTCTTCAGACGGCGCCAGCGACTCGAAGCCTTCGCGCACGATGACGTGGCAAGTGGTGCAGGCGCAGCTCATCTCACAGGCGTGCTCGATGTTGATGTGGTGCTCCAGCAGGGCTTCGCAAATGGAGGTGCCTGCCGGGGCAGACAGCTCGGCGCCCTGGGGGCAGTATTCGGCGTGGGGCAGGATTTTGATGATTGTCATAATTAGTTGGGGTCAGAGCACGTTTGCTGCGCAAAGTGGTCTGACCCACAAGGTTCTTAAATGGTTGGGGTCAGAGCACATTTGCTGCGCAAAGTGGTCTGACCCACAAGGATCTTATATTGATTCAATATTTTTGCCGGCCAAGGCTTTCTGAATGCCGCGGTTCATGCGCAACGCGGCAAAGGCTTCGGTGCCCTTGGCCAGTTCCAGTGTGATGGCCTCAATTGCCTTGGCGTCTTCAAGCGTACGGGCGGCTTGCACAGCCTGCATCAAGCGGTCGATGTCGGCGCGCTGGGCATCATTGAGCAAGTCACCATCGGCATTGAGCGCACTCACGGTAGCCAGAATCATGCGGTCGGCATCGACGCGCGCCTCGGTCACGGCACGGGCCTGCATGTCGGCCTCGGCGGTGCTGAAGCTATCAGCCAGCATGCGGGCAATTTGGTCGTCGGCCAGGCCGTAAGACGGTTTGACGGCAATTTGGGCCTCTGCACCGCTGCCCTGCTCGCGCGCGGCCACGCTCAACAGGCCGTCGGCATCGACGGTAAAGGTGACACGAATGCGCGCCGCACCGGCCACCATGGGCGGAATGCCGCGCAGCTCAAAACGCGCCAGGCTGCGGCAGTCGGCCACCAGGTCGCGCTCGCCCTGCACCACATGCAGCGCCAGCGCGGTTTGGCCGTCAATGTAGGTGGTGAAGTCTTGCGCCTTGGCCGTAGGAATGGTCTCATTCCGCAGCACAATGCGCTCCACCAGGCCGCCCATGGTCTCAATGCCGAGCGAGAGCGGAATCACGTCGAGCAGCAGCAGGTCGCCACCCGGGTTGTTGCCGGCCAGCTGATTGGCCTGAATGGCTGCACCCAGCGCCACAACTTCGTCGGGGTTGAGGTTGGTGAGCGGGGTCTGGCCAAAAAATGTGGCGACGGTCTGCTGAATTTGTGGCATGCGGGTGGAGCCGCCCACCATGACCACACCTTTGACCTCGTCGGCAGCCAGTTTGGCGTCGCGCAACGCCTTGCGCACCGCTTGCAGGGTGCGCGAGGTCAGGGGCTGGGTGGCGGCTTCGAAGTCTGCACGTGTCACATCCAGGTTGAGTTCTGCGTGACTCAATTGCGCGCGGAAAGTCACGGTTTCAGTATCAGTCAAGGCTTCCTTGCAGGCGCGTGCTGCAGCTTTCAGGGCGGCTTTGTCGGTGGCGGTGGCCACGGCTGTGCCGGTTTGTGCCAGCACCCAGTCGGCCAGCGCGTGGTCGTAGTCGTCGCCACCCAGGGCCGAATCGCCGCCGGTGGCCACTACCTCGAACACGCCCTGCGTCAATTTAAGAATGGAGATGTCAAAGGTACCGCCGCCCAGGTCGTAGACGGCATAAACCCCTTCGCTGGCGTTGTCCAGGCCATAAGCAATGGCTGCGGCAGTGGGTTCGTTGATGAGACGCAACACGTTCAGGCCGGCCAGCTGCGCCGCGTCTTTGGTGGCCTGGCGCTGGGCGTCGTCAAAATAAGCCGGCACCGTGATCACCGCACCATACAGGTCGGCGTTGAAAGTGTCTTCGGCACGGTAGCGCAGCGTGGCCAGAATGTCGGCACTTACTTCGACCGGGGACTTTTCGCCCTGCACGGTTTGCAGGCCCAGCATGCCGGGATGGTCGACAAAATGGTAGGGCAGCTTGGCGGCCAGGGCCACGTCTTTCAGGCTGCGGCCCATGAAGCGCTTGACCGAGGCAATGGTGTTCTCGGGGTCGCCGACACCACCGGTCACGGCATCGTCACCAATCTGACGGCCACCGCCAGTCAGGTAGCGCACTACCGACGGCAAAATCACCCGCCCATGGGCATCGGGCAGGCATTCGGCCACGCCGTGGCGCACGCTGGCCACCAGGGAATGGGTGGTGCCGAGGTCAATACCAACGGCAATACGGCGCTCGTGCGGGTTGGGCGTTTGCCCGGGTTCGGAGATTTGAAGTAAAGCCATGAGGGGTGGAGTGTCAAGTTTCTATGCTGTCCAGCCGGTCATTGACATCTGCGGCAAAGCGCTCGATGAACATCAAGGCCCGAACCTGCGCCACGGCGGCGGCGTAGTCATGCGACTGGTCCAGCAACTGCTCTATGTTAAGAAGTACGTCGCGTTCGGCCTGGCGGCACTGCTGGCTGATCTGGTCCAGGTCTTTGGCGCTCTGCGCCTCGTCCAGCTCTTCGCGCCACTGCATTTGCTGCATCAAAAAGGACGCTGGCATGGCGGTGTTGTTCTCGGCATTGACCGGTGCGCCGTGTAATTCACACAGGTAGGCGGCACGTTTCAAGGGGTTTTTCAGGCGCTGGTAAGCCTCGTTGATGCGCACCGACCACTGCATGGCCACGCGCTGGGCAGCGGTGCCCTGGGCTGTGAACTTGTCGGGATGGGCCTGACGCTGCAGGTCTTTCCAGCGTGCATCGAGCTCGGCCCGGTCCTGGGCAAAGCGCCGCTCCAGCCCGAACAGCTCAAAATCGTCAGATTGAAGATTCACACGCGAAACGATTCACCGCAGCCGCAGCGGTCACGCTCTTTGGGGTTGTTGAACTTGAAGCCTTCGTTCAGGCCTTCGCGGACAAAGTCGAGCTCGGTACCATCCAGGTAGGCAAAGCTTTTGGGGTCCACCAGCACTTTGACGCCGAAGCCCTCGAACACCATGTCTTCGGGGCCGATCTCGTCGACGTATTCCAGCTTGTAGGCCATGCCGGAACACCCGGTCGTTTTGACACCCAGTCGCACGCCCACACCCTGACCACGTTTGGTCAGGTAGCGGGTGATGTGCCGGGCAGCGGCATCTGTCAGCGTCACAGCCATTTTGGTAACAATCCAGTTGGGTGACAGTCTGCCATGCGCCCTGGGGCACAGGCAGACTGGCGTTTTTTAGTGAGTTTGCGCTTCGGCGTGTTTTTGGCGGTAGTCGTTGACGGCCGCCTTGATGGCGTCTTCAGCCAAAATCGAACAATGGATTTTGACAGGTGGCAGGGCCAGTTCTTCGGCAATCTCGCTGTTTTTTAGCGCAGAGGCCTGCTCCAGCGTCTTACCCTTGACCCACTCGGTCACCAGCGACGACGAGGCAATGGCCGAGCCGCAGCCGTAGGTCTTGAAACGCGCGTCTTCGATCACGCCGGTTTCGGGGTTGACCTTGATTTGCAGCTTCATGACGTCGCCACAAGCCGGCGCGCCGACCATGCCGGTGCCCACGGAGTCGTCGCCCTTGTCAAACGAGCCCACATTGCGGGGGTTTTCGTAGTGATCTACGACTTTTTCTGAATATGCCATTTTGATTTCTCCTTTAATGAGCAGCCCATTGAATGGTGCTGATGTCAATACCTTCTTTGTACATGTCCCACAGCGGGCTGAGCTCGCGCAAGCGCGCCACGTTTTCCTTGATGGTGGCCACGGCGTAGTCAATTTCTTCTTCGGTGGTCCAGCGGCCAATGGTCATGCGCAGGCTGCTGTGCGCCAGCTCGT
>Ga0208373_1003601_pt1 | contig 15000 bp, 11 predicted proteins | sample RifOxyC2_FD_184036 | JGI IMG/M metagenome (GOLD analysis project Ga0208373, IMG submission 184036) | Soil microbial communities from Rifle, Colorado - Rifle Oxygen_injection C2 (SPAdes) | ecosystem: Environmental > Terrestrial > Deep subsurface > Rock core/Sediment | place: Rifle, Colorado...
CGCAAATACGGCAAAAATCACGTCGCTCAAATCGGCACTTTCGGAACGATGATGGCTAGAGGTTCGGTCAGAGACGTTACCCGCGCTTTGGGCAAGCCCTATGAATTGGGAGACAGAATCTCCAAGCTCATACCGATGGGCTCGCAAGGATTTCCCATGACCATAGATCAAGCCTTGAGCATCGCGCCCGAATTGGCCGAAATGTATAAAAAAGAAAGCGAGGTTAAAGAAATAATAGACATCGCCAAAAAAATAGAAGGCGGAGCCAGGCACGTCTCGGTGCACGCCGCCGGTGTCGTCATTTCGCCGACCGACCTGACCGATTACGTCCCTCTCCAATTTGAGCCGAACGGAGACAAAATAATCACCCAGTACGATATGTATTCGGTGGAGGAGACTGGGTTGCTCAAGATGGATTTTTTGGGAATAAAAAACTTGTCTACCTTGGGGAACTCGGTGGAGCTAGTCAAAAAAAGAAAAGGCATTGAAATAGACATTGAAAATATCCCCTTGGACGACAAAAAAACTTTTGAGCATTTGGCCAAAGGAGAAACCATCGGGCTGTTCCAGCTCGGCGGTTCGGGAATGACCAGGTATCTCAAAGAACTGAAACCTACAACCATCACGGACATAATGGCTATGATCGCTTTATTCCGCCCCGGCCCGATGGCCAACATTCCATCTTACATAAAAAGAAAACACGGGCAGGAAAAAATAATTTACTCCGACCCGCGTCTTGAGAAAATTTTGGACAAAACTTACGGCGTTGTCACTTACCAAGACGATGTCTTGCTCATCGCCATTGAGCTGGCCGGCTACAACTGGGACACGGTGGATAAATTCCGCAAGGCTATCGGCAAAAAAATTCCGGAAGAAATGGCTAAGCAGGAAAAGATATTCATAGAAGGATGCCAAAAGCACGGCGGACTTTCTCTGCAAAAAGCGGAGGAGCTTTGGCAGTTGTTTGACCCGTTCAAGGGCTACGGCTTCAACAAAGCTCACGCCGCCTCTTACGCCAAAGTGGCTTACCAAACGGCTTATATGAAGGCTAATTATCCGGCCGAATTTATGGCGGCGGTGCTGACGGCCGACGCCGGCGAAGTGGAAAAAATCGCCGAAACAATCGGCGAATGCGTCCGGATGAAACTGCCCGTTCTGCCTCCGGATGTCAATGAAAGCTTGGGCGACTTTGCCGTGGTGGGCATAGGCGTGAAAAAAGAGGAAGGTATCCGTTTCGGCCTTTACACCATAAAAAATCTCGGCAAAGAAATCGCCGAAGCGATTATTAATGAAAGGTTGGCAAAGGGGAGGTATAAATCATTCGCTGATTTTCTGGACCGCGTCCAACACAAAAACTTGAACAAAAAATCCCTGGAATCGCTCATAAAATCCGGCGCGATGGACGCGTTTGGCGAAAGAAATAAACTTCTTTTCAATATGGAAGATGCCCTCGCTTATAATAAAGAATCGGGCAAGGCCAAGAAAAATCAAAACTCGCTTTTTGCTTTGATGGCGGACAACGCCAGCCTGCCGGAACTGCGCTTTAAAGAAACCGAACCGGCCTCCCAGCACGACCGGTTGCTGTGGGAAAAAGAACTGCTGGGTTTGTATGTATCCGGTCACCCTTTGGATAAATTCAAAGACAAGCTGGAAAAAATCAAAACCAAAATCGGCGACATCAAAAATTTGCCGGACAATATGCCCTTGGTCATGGCCGGAATGATAGAAGAAGCCAAGAAAATAAACACCAAGAAGGGCGACCCGATGATATTTATGAAATTATCAGACTACGCCGACAGTATTGAAAATGTAGTCTTCCCGAAAATTTTTGAAAAATACGCCTCCATAATCCGCGAAGGCAACTGCGTTGCCGTCAAAGGCCGCCACTCCATGCGCAACGGCGAACATTCTATATTGGTGGAAGAAATAAAGGAGATGACGAATTAGTTAGACCAGCTTATCAACAGCTCTTATGTAATCTTCAAAGTCGTTAATATCTTTTCGCGCGTATTCTAAAATATTTTTGTCTTCTATTTCCCAATACCTGTGAATCAATTTATTCCTGAATTTCGCCATTTTTCTCAATTTGTCCGCCAAATCTTTTTCCAAAAACCCTTCTTTTTCCATAACTTCAAAACATTCTCCGAAAGCAGAAACGCCCTTGTTGAATTTTTTCGCGACGATATGAACGCAGATTCCGCCCACCGCTTCTATGGCCTGAAGTAGATAATATTTAACGGCCGCAATATTTTGTTTCTTAGACCAAAATTCTTGATCGCTCAACTTAACGACCTCCTTGGCGCCGTTTATGGCTTCATTTATCTCGGAAAATCTTTGTTTGATTTTTTCTTTGTCTATTTCCATTTTAATTATTTTGGCACAAGCTCTTTTAGCGACTGATAAGCGAAATATTCGTTGGCAACGGCGTTTAAAGAAGTTTCTTCTATAATTTTGGACAACAGCTTTTCGTTTTTGGAAAATAAAATCGCGCCATTTTTAAAAACATTATTCAAAAAATGGTTGGGGGCGAAATTTAAAATCTTGATGTCAATTAAGTCAATGGGCAACTCGCATGCTTCCGAAATTTTTTTGGATATTTCCAGCTCTCCGTCAAAAACATCTTTTCTAGCGATGTTGTCCAAGTAAATACCCACATCAATGTCTCTATGTGACGGAGAATTTAAAAATGAACCGAAAACATAAGCAAAAACAATCCTTTCGTCCGCAAAAAGAACTTCTTTGATTTTATTTGTTATCTTTTGCCTGTCGCTTTGGCTCATTGATAAATACTCCTTTTTATCCATATCTATAATTTACCTTATTTATATCCCGTCCGCAACGGCGACCTAATTTTCTTGAGCGACATTGTTTTCTTATGAACGGAGTGAGTTAGAAAACAAGAAGTACCTCTATTATGGTGCGAAGCGATTAGAAAATGGAAGTACTCTTGTGGCGCGAACATTCAATACTGGTGGAAGAAATAAAAGAGATGACGAATTAAAATAAAAAAACCCAGCGTGTGTCCTTACGCTGGGGTGTTTCTTAAAAAATTTTTATTTATTTATTCTATTCATCCGAATATTATTTCTAATTTAGTATGGACACATACTTCTTTAGAATTTTCTTCAGATATATCCCTGTCAATCCTTCAGTCAGCCGAGAAACGCCATTGACCGAAAGCCTTCTTTCTTGATTATTACTTGATTTTGTCAAGAAATAATGGAGTCGAAGGGTTCTTGTCTGTACTCCGTAGGACAAAAAAATTTTTAAATGGATGTCTCGTTCAACGAGATTTCATCAATTGTTCAATTGTCAAAGTATTAACTCTATAAACATTATACACAAACCATCTTTCTTGTCAAGTCCAAAAATGGCTTTTTTGTGGTATTATATTAAATATGGCTAAAAATAAGGGAAACATAGAGCAAATCCGCCATTCATTGGCGCATTTGATGGCAATGGCGATAACCAGCAAGCATCCGGAGGTAAAATTGGGCATTGGGCCGACGATTGAGAACGGGTTTTATTATGATTTTGATTTTTCCAGCCTTGACCACTCGCCTACCGAAGAAAATTTGCCGAAATTGGAAAATTTCATCCGCGAACTTATCAAGCAATATCTCAAGTTTGAAAAAAAAGAAATTTCCGCCCAAGAAGCCAGAGAAATTTTCAAAGACCAGCCGTTTAAACTGGAACTGATTGATGAATTGGAAAAAGGGAACCGCCCGCAAACGCCAGAGCGTAGCTATGGCGGGCAAGGAAAAATTTCTATCTACAAATCCGGCGATTTCACCGACCTCTGCGCCGGACCGCATATTGAATCTACGAAAGAAATTGACCCCGACGCTTTCAAACTCACTAAAGTCGCCGGAGCTTACTGGAAAGGAAGCGAGAAAAACAAAATGCTCACCCGCATTTATGGCGTGGCGTTTGAGACAAAACAAGAACTGGATGAATATCTTAAGATGATGGAGGAGGCGGAAAAAAGAGACCATAGAAAATTGGGCAAAGAATTGGAGCTTTTTATGATTTCCGAAGAAGTCGGCAAGGGCTTGCCGCTTTGGTTGCCTAACGGCGCGTTTATCCGCAAAAAATTAGAAGATTATATGTACCAAAAAGAGTTGGATAACGGATATAAATATGTCTACACCCCGATTATCGCCCATAAAAAATTATACGAAACTTCCGGCCACCTCGCCCACTACAAAGAAGATATGTACAGCCCGTTGGATATTGAAGGCGAGGAATATTATCTCAAGCCGATGAATTGCCCGCATCATCATATGATTTACAAGCATGGGCAGATGAGCTACAAAGACTTGCCGTTGAAATTGGCAGAATTTGGACTGGTACACAGATTTGAACGCTCTGGCGTTTTGACCGGCTTGATAAGAGCTAGAGCGTTTACTCAAAATGATTCTCATATTTATTGCCAGAAAAGCCAACCTAAAAACGAGCTGATTGAAGTGTTAAAACTTTTCAAAGAGGTCTACGCTGATTTTAACATCACCGACTTTTGGTATCGCCTGTCTTTGCCAGATTTTAAAAACGAAGAAAAATACGGCGACATTAAAGACAAAGAAATGTGGCAAGAATCGGCGGAAATGGCCGAACAAGCGCTGAAAGAATTCGGCGTAAAATACGAAAAAGTTGAAGGCGAAGCGACTTTTTACGGGCCGAAAATTGATGTGCAGACCAAAAATGTTTTAGGCAAGGAGGATACCATCGCCACCGTTCAAGTGGATTTTTATTCCGCCAAAAAATTTGACCTTAATTTTATAAACGAGAAAGGCGAAAAGGAACATCCCGTTATCGTCCATCGGGCGATAATGGGTTCCTTTGACCGATTTTTCGCTTTTTTGACAGAATATACAGGCGGCAACTTCCCCGTTTGGCTCTCGCCTGTTCAGGCGCTGATAATTCCGGTGGGCGAAAAATTCAACGATTACGGCGAAAAGGTTTTGAGAAAATTAAAATCCGCCGGTGTAAGAGCCGAGATGGATAAATCCAACGAAACTTTGGGTAAAAAAATCCGCGCCGGCAAGACTAAAAAAATCCCGTATCTCTTGGTGGTCGGAGAAAAAGAAAAAGAAGCCGAAACAGTCGCCGTCAACTTCCGCGACAAAAAAGAACAGGAAACAATGCCTATTAAACAATTCGCCGAACTCATCCAAAAAGAAATAGTGGAGAAAAAATAAAAGCGGGCTGGCAATGGTTCTTTTTTAAAAAACCATACCAAACCCGCCTTCCTAAGAGTCAGATCATATGGTCGTGACTAGGATTCAGTTAATTTTAGCAGGGTTGATTTAAACGATTTTCTATCTACTCTTTCAACCTTTTGTCTAGAGGTATTTCGATAGCTCACCCGATTGCTATTATTAGTTATCCCTCCGGTATAAACTTCCAAAAGAACTCGGACACAGTCCACAATCCAAATATCCTTACTCTAGGTAATTTTATTTCAAGCTACAATTTATTATTTTCTTCTATTCATACCCCAAAACCCAAATTTTTGCAAGAAAAAAATGTGTATCTTAATTATGCTCCAGCAGAATAGTGGTATGATTTTAGAACGCAAAAAATAAAGCGGGCTTGGAAATTCTTTTTCCCAAACCCGCTGTTTTGATTCAAATTGACTTCTATTTTATGGCTGATAATAGACACCTGCCCATTTTTTACCGCCATGCGCAACCTTACTGCCAACAACCTCGACTTTTTCAACCTCAATTCCTTTTTTTTCGTAATTCACCATAACAGCTTTGACAATATCGGAAGCTTCCGGTTTTGGCTTAAAATCAACATACCCCTCCAAAACTTCTCCTCCCTTTATTGTCACCTTTAAGTCATATCTGCCTTCCGCGCAAGGCGATTTACTCACCGGTTTTATTTTGCCAACAAATTCATCGCCATTCGTAAATTTTACAGAAAAACTTGTTTTTTTTCCGGAAAGCAATTGGTAAAAATCACCAATCGCTTTCGTTATCCATTCCTCGTTTTCTTTAATGGGACGAGGCGGATGTTTATCGTAACCACAACTTCCATCATACATACTGCCGTCATCCCAGTAAACAAAACGACGGTGAGAAATTTGGTGTGGATTATCCACGCCTTTGGACAAAAAAACCCTTGCCCCCATGCAAGTTTTTATTTTCGGAATTTGATCAATCCGAGCATAAACAACGAATTTTTTTCCGACTCTGTACACAGGATCGTCTTGCAATCCTTGAGGAAAAGAATAATCGCCGATAATTTCTTCTTCGCCCACGGCATAAAACCATGGCGTCAACTCGTTGCAATAAACAAGACGTTTAAACCCGTCCGTCTTTGGAAAAACTTCATCATTGGCGCAGCTCCCCCAACAAGAATCGAAGGCTGTTATAGCGTCTTCAATTTTGTTCCATTCGGTGAAAAACGACCTATCGTACGGTTTATATTCGTTAATGATAAAACCGCAACTATTCTCCGGCGGATTTTTTATTTCCAACACTTCAATGTATCCGCTTCCTCCGGCATAACGATGCTGGTATATGTCATATCTGGTATACTGGTGAAAACCGCCCTTTCCTTTTACCTTACTTGTTTCAGGTGACATAACATTGCACACCTTGGAGCGAAAAAACTCTTTGACTTCCTTAATTTCATCAGGTCGGCAAGACAAACTCACAATTTGACCCTCGCCCGTTTTTGCCTCAATATTTGTCCAGCTGGTAAAAACTACCCGCCCTTCCTGTTTTATTTTTTCTTCCATCTTCTAACCCTCCAATAAAAAAGTTTTTATTAAAATTATTTCAAACAACAAATAAAGTTCTGCTTCTATTCTTACCACAAAACCCAAATTTTTGCAAGAAAAAATGTGTATCTTAATTATGCTCCAGCAAAATAGTGGTAGAATTTTAGAATGAAAAAAGAGTTGTGGGAAATTAGATATCCAGATTTTGGACCGCTTTGGCGTGAGATTCTATAAAAAGGCGGCGGGATTCCACGTTGTCGCCCATCAATACTTCAAAAATTTTGTCAGCTTCTTCAGCGTCCTTGATGCTGACTTGCTTGAGAATCCTGTTTGACGGATCCATTGTCGTCTCCCAAAGCTCGCCCGGATTCATCTCGCCCAAACCTTTGTATCTTTGGACGGTGTAATTTTCTTTTCCTTTCATTAGTTTTTCTTTCTCGCCGTCGTTGTAAGCGTAATTTATGTCTTTTCCTTTGAAAATTTTATACAGTGGCGGTTGGGCGATATACAAATAACCTTGCTCTATCAAAGGCAAGTAATATCTAAAAAATAAAGTAAGTAATAAGGTGGTGATGTGAGATCCGTCCACGTCGGCATCGGTGGCGATTATTATTTTGTGGTATCTTAATTTGGAAATATCAAACTCGTCGGCAATGGCCGCGCCTAAAGCGATAATCAAAGCTTTGATTTCTTTGAAAGCCAACATTTTGTCTAGGCTCGTTCTTTCCACGTTCAAAATTTTTCCTTTCAAAGGCAAGATCGCTTGCGTTCTTCTGTCTCGGCCTTGTTTGCTGGAACCGCCGGCGGAATCCCCTTCAACGATAAAAATTTCCGCCTCGCTGGCGTCTCTGGTCTGGCAATCAGCCAGCTTACCCGGCAAAGTAAGTCCTTCCAAAACGCCTTTTCTCAACACGCTTTCTTTGGCGGCCTTAGCGGCTTTTCTGGCCTTGAGCGCCAACAAGACTTTGGAAACTATGGTACGGGCATCGCTCGGGTTTTCCTCCAAAAACGCCGAAAAAGCTTCGCCGAAGACTGACTCCACCGCCGTTCTGGCTTCCGGATTGCCGAGCTTGGCTTTGGTCTGCCCTTCAAATTGAGGCTCTCTTAACTTAATCGATATGACCGCCGTCATTCCTTCCCGCACATCATCTCCGGTAAAATTGTCTTCGTTTTCTTTGATGATATTATTTTTTCTGGCGTAGTCGTTGATGGTTCTGGTAAGCGCCGTTCTAAAACCGGTCAGGTGCATGCCGCCGTCCGGAGTCTTAATGTTGTTGGCAAAACTTATTTCTTTGATGTCTATTTCTTCAACATATTGAACGGAGCTTTCCACCATAATTCCTTCCGCCTCTTTCTCCACATAAAAAACTTTATCATGAATCGGCTTTTCTCCGTGATTAAGATGCCTGACCAAGGACATCAGCCCGCCTTCAAAATAAAAAGTGAATGATTCCGCCGGCAATTTCAATGAATCCAAATACAAAATTTTGGCATCGTCTATTTTGCCTTCGTAATCCCTCAAATCCATCACCCTTATTCTTAACTTTTTCACCAAGTAAGCCTGCTGGCGAAGATGATTTAAAATAGTTTGGTAGTTGAATTTAATTTCCGAAAATATTTTTGGGTCCGGTTCAAAAGTAACGACAGTGCCGCGGTGTTCGCTTGGACCGACTTTTTTCACTTTGGCTTGAGGCTCTCCGATTTTGTACTCCTGAATATGCTTGCCTCCGTCTTGGTGGACTTCCACTTTCAGCCAAATGGAAAGAGCGTTGACCACCGAAGCGCCGACGCCGTGCAGGCCGCCGGAAATTTTATAAGACTCTCCGCCGAATTTTCCTCCGGCGTGAAGCGTCGTCATTACCGTTTCCAAAGCCGAGACTCCGGTTTGCTTGTGAATATCAACGGGAATGCCCCGGCCGTTGTCGGCCACCCTTATTCTTTCTCCGGGCAAAATCGCCACCTCTATCTCGTTGCTATGCCCGCCCATCGCCTCGTCTCGGCTGTTGTCAAAAATTTCCCAAACCAAATGATGAAGCCCGTCCACTCCGGTAGATCCGATGTACATTCCCGGCCTTTTGCGCACCGGTTCCAAACCTTCCAGAATATAGATGTCATCAGCCGTATAATCGCCTTTTTTGCCCTTGTTTTTAGCAGGATTTTCCTTAGCCATATATTACTTCAATTATAACATAATTTCCGAAATTTTCATCATTTTTACTTCCTTACTTCCCAGTCTTCGTTGGCTTCAATGGCCTCAAACACTTTTTTCATAACGGCGTTGATTTCCCCGTCAGTGAGAGTTTTTTCCGGCGATTGGAAGATAAGATGGAAGGCCAAGCTTTTTCTTTCCTCATTTTCATAAATATCAAACAAATCGGTGTCAATCAAAAGTTTTCCAGCCGTGTTTTCTATGACGTCTAAAACATTTTCCACTTTCTTGTTAAGCGGGACGAAAACGGCAATATCCCTGACGATGGCCGGATATTTGGAAACCGGCTCGTACTCAACGCTTTCGTCCGCCAGCTTTACCAGTTCGTCAAAATCAAACTCAAAAGAATTGGTGTCTATGTGGCCTATCACTTTGCCATCGGCTTGGACTTCCGCCACTTTGTTGTCGTGATCTTTGTAAAAAAATTCGTCTATGCCCAAACCGTTAAGCAATTCGTCGGTCACGCCTTTCATTTCGTAAAAATCGGCTTTATTGCTTACGGCGCCCAAAGCCATTCTTTCTCCGTTTTCGGGAAAAATTTTTCCCAGTTCAAAAATTTTTATGTTTTTGAAATATTTGCTGTTTTCTTTGACATTCGCCTTAAGCCCTTCCGCCAAATTAGTTCTTAAAAATTTCTTGTCTTGGGAAGGCGGATTTTGCAGTTCCCAATCGCCGCTTTTAACGAAAGAATAATTATAAACTTCGGAAAATCCCAAACCTGACATAATTTTCCTTGCCGCGGAAACGAAAAGCAAGGTGTCGTTTCTTTTCGGCGGAACAAGCAAACCTTCCGGAATTTTTTCTTCTATCTTTTCGTAGCCGTAAATACGGGCGACTTCTTCCGCTATATTTTCTTTAATCTTTAAATCGGTCCTTTCTGACGGCACGCCGACGGAAAAAACATCCTCTTTTTTGCTTATTTCCATTCCCAGCCGGCTTAAAATATCCGTTATTTCTTTTTCGGGAATTTTCACCCCCAGAATTTTTTCAAAATCGCTTTCTTTGATAAAAATTATTTCTCTTTCCTTCGGCTCCGGCAAAGAAATTTTCGCGTCCAGTTTCAAAATGGCGGCAATGTCCCTTATCACTCCCAAATAATCAACATAATCGTAAGCGCGATTGGGTAAAATTTTAGCGTCAAGTTCGTAATCGCCGTTTTTCGGCTCTACTGATTCAATTTCCTGCGAATGCATAGTCAAAAGCTCGGCCAATTTTTCCGGAGCCGGCAGTTTTTCGTCAAAATGCGATTGTAGCCAAGAATAATTTATTTTCATATTTAAAATTGTTTAAAAAATCTCAAATCGCCGGAATAAAACAGCCTGATATCGTCTATCTTGTATTTTATCATCGCCAATCTGTCCACGCTCATGCCGAAAGCGAACCCCTGCCACTCGTTCGGATCAAGCTTCATGTTATCCAAAACTTTCGGATGGACAATTCCCGCTCCGGCGACTTCCAGCCATTTTCCCTTAAACTTCATATCCACTTCCACTCCGGGTACGACGAACGGGAAATAGCTGGCGCGGAATCTTATTTCTATACTTTCATCGCCGAAAAATCCTTGCAAAAATATTTTTATAACCGCCTTAAGATTGGCTAAGTTTGTTTTCTTATCCACCATCAACCCTTCAATCTGATAAAACTGCGTTTCGTGAGTCGCGTCGGTGGCTTCCATTCTGAAAACCCGCCCGGGAGATATTATCCGAAAAGGCGGCTGGTTGCGCTCCATATATCTTATCTGCACCGAAGAAGTATGGGTACGAAGCAAAAGTTTTTCTTTATTATTTTTGAGATTTGAGATTTGAGATTTGAGTTCATTTTGGCGAAGCCAAAATGTGTCCTGCATCGCCCGCGCCGGATGGTCGGCGGGAATGTTTAGGGCGTCAAAATTATAATACTCGGTTTCCAATTCCGGCCCGTCGGCTATTTCAAAGCCCATAGATTGGAAAATGTCGCCGGCCTTATCCATCGCCTGCGTCAAAGGATGCAAATGCCCCCTTTCCATCTTCTTGCCCGGAGCGGTTACATCTATAAATTTTTTGCTTTTATCGGCCATTGTTGATATGCAATCATAATAACTGTTTTTTAACTTTTTTCCAAGGAAAAAGAAAATCCCAGACCTCCGGCTGGGATAAAAATGTTTATTATTTATATTTATTCCTTATACTATTTTATGCTTATACCGCCATACTTCTTTTGAATTCGTTAATTGTCTTCTTTGGTAAAATCACCCTTGATACCGCGCATATGTTTAATCCTATAGGGCAATTGTCGCAGTTGTTCTTTTTTATAACAACTACGACATCTTCACGATTGTTGCTTGTGAAAACCTTATTATTTAAACCAAATTTGCGCTGAATGGCTCTAATAACACAATCTCTAATTTCATCATTTGTGTTACTTATGTCAGCGCATCCTATTACTATTGGGTTTTCTTTACTCCCCAACATAGCAGGCATAAATTCTCCTTTTCTTCAAAAATAAACTCCATTTAGTTAACCTGTCACGCTTTACTCCATCAAAAAATAACTAAATAGACCCCCTTTCTCCTTCCTCCAAAAATTTTCTAATAAATAATATAAGGAATATATGTTAAAATGCTATTTTTATTTTAATTGCATTATATCAAAAAAATAAAACAACGCAATAGGTTGCTTTTTGCGGCGAAGCAAACCAATTTTACGGCAAGAGATTGTGGAGCCATTTTTTAATCGCGGGCAATATGCCGCTCTCGCTACCGGCCGTTTTCTCGTTTTCGTATAAATAATGATTATTGTTGAATCCGAAAACGCACAACCCCAAAGCGACGGACCAGCCCGGGTCGTTCAGTATCTGGTCTCTTAAATTCGTCGTCGGCGCCGTTATGACGAGCGAATGATTGTTGGAAGGCATAAGAGTTCCGGTTTTTGCCGGAAGCTTCAATGAGGCTTTGGCGATTTCTTCCACGCTGAACAGGTTGGAACCGCTTCCGGTCAAAATGGCGCCGGCCGGAAGAACCTGGTTTCGGTTTATTTTTTTAAGATGATTTTCTATCATTTCAAAAATGTCGTTCAGTCTGGCTTCTATGATGTCGGACAATTTTTTTTTGGACACGGTGTTTTCCGTTCCGTAATTTATTTTTATTTTTTCCGCTTCGTCCAGCGGTATCTGCAGTCCAAGGGCGATATCGTTGGTGATATGCGAAGAGCCGATGGGAAAAACTTCCAAAGAGATGGGCAAGCCGTCTTCAAACACAATCACGGAAACGGTGCTGGCGCCGATATTGGCCATGACGCAGCCCGTTTCTTTCTGCTGTCTGGTCAGGACGGCGTAGCTGGTGGCCAAAGGAGAGGCGACGATGTCGTCCACAGACAAGCCGGACGTCTCAATCGTTTTTATAAGATCGGACAAGTGCTGGCTTAAGCAGGTGATTAAAAGAGTTTCCACTTCCAATTTCACGCCTTTCATTTCCGTCGGCCGACCGTAGACTGTCGCATTGTCAACTTTGAACGAAAGAGGGATGGAATGAATCACTTTCTTGTTGGCCATGTTGGTCAAATTGGCCTCACTTTGAGCGATGAGTCTTTTGATGTCGTGGTCGGTAATCTCGCCGTCGGCCTTGGAAGTTCTTACCATTGCTTTGGAGCGATAAGAGCCAAGACTGATGCCGCCGACGGAAACCATGGCGTTTCTTATGGACAAGCCGGAAATTTTTTCCAAGGATTTTATAGTCGCGGAAATCGTCTTGGAAGCGTCTTCAAGGCTGGTGATGTAGCCTTTTCTGACCCCTTCGGATTCTTTCTGGGCGGCCGCCAATATGTGCAAAGAATCGTCCTTTTTTCGCTCAACGACAATAGCCCTCACTGAAGAGCTGCCTATATCAAGGCCGGTTATGATATTGCGAGCCATATAATGTTTAATTATAAGGCATTCTTATTTTTAAAGAAAGGCGCGGGAAGGTGTGAATAAAACAAAGACAATAAATGTTCCCCTTAAATATGCTATCGCCTAATTAAGGGGAACATTTTTGATCACTCATTTGATCACGCTTTTTAATCACCCAATTTGAGACATTATTTTTTTGTATTAAAAACAAAATCTTCATTTTTTAAATCATGTTCCCAAATTCTGATAACTTTCCACCCTAATTTTTTATAATGCTTATTAACCCCTTTATCCCTTTGTCTATTTCTTTCAATTTTCGAAAGCCAATAATGTTTTCTCGTTGACGGTAAACGACAATGTTTTTTGCAACCGTGCCAAAAACAAGAATCAATAAAAATCGCTGTTTTTTGTTTTTTTGAAACCAAATCTGGTTTTCCAAAATATCCGTTCGGATTTTTTCTGTATCTAAATCCCGCTTTCCAAATGGCTTTTCTAAACTCAATCTCAATCTTTGTGTCCTTGCTTTTAATTTTGGACATTATTTCGCTCCTTTTCTTTTGGGAAACTGTGTCCGCCATAACCTAATCATTAAAAAGCTCAACTGGATTGATTTTGAATTGCAACATTTTCGCCGTGTCTCGTCCGTTATCTCCGCCCTTCCTTTGCATAAGTATTGTTCCTATTCTCAAGCTACCTCTTTCTGTTATCCTAATCTCTCCACTTCCAAAAACATTCATCGCCTCGTTGATTGATTTTAAAATCCACCTGCTTTCATTGTTGGCTTTCAAGATCACCAAAACCCAATCGGCGGAAAATTCGCCCCTGCCTTTCAATAAATCCGAGATAATTAAAATTTTATTTTGTTTGAAAAAATCAAGTATTTTTTCTTGGTCTTCATTTGAAAATTCAGACAAAAGCGTTCGTCTTGAATCTTTTAACTTTTTCTTTGTCGGCTTTATCTCGCCCGTAAACAATTTTAATAACCTTATTATATCGTTGGGAATATTCCAAAGTTCCACATATTTATCAACCCACCTTTTATCAATTTGATTGAACCCTTGCGGGTTGCTGACAAGTTTAACCTGCAAATTTTGAATATCCGACTGAGATTTTAATTTGATTGTTATTTGTATTCTGACTTGAACATCGGCTTTATACGAACCTCTGATTTTTGTCGCTTTTACATACTCAATGTCGTTTAATTTATAACCCATAGCTTCAAGCCATTTTCGCGCGACTTCGTCTTTTTGCCAGTTATTGAATTTATCAATGACATCTTTTTCATTTTTAAAACCACCCTTGGCGGTAGCCGAACCTAGTTTTGTTAAATCTTTTTTGTTTGTCATATTTGTTGGTTTATAAAATTGATAAGACTTTTGCCAAAAGCTTCAACAGTGTTAACTGTCATGGCGTTTCCGGCTTGGCTTAATAAATAAATATCGGCGATTTTCCCTTTGGTTTTATTTGAAAGATTTTTTGGAAATCCTTGCAATAACAAGGATTCATATCCCGACAATCGTCTAAATTTTCCGTCTCTAATATACAAAATACCATGCCTGCCAGTTCGCAATGTCGGCACTTTGCCGCGATATAAACGCAAATCTGATTGCCTTGTGTCTATCACCAAAAAATCTTCTTTTAACATTTCATTGATTGAAAACATTCCCTTGTTGTATTTATTTTCCAAATACTTCAAAAAGGTTTCGTAAGCGATTTTTTTCTCGTTAAATTCCAATTCGTCAGTGTCTGTCAAATAATTTTTTAATTCGGGTATTTTTACCATTTCTGGATATTTAAAGGCTTTTTCATTTTTTACTAAATCCTTTCTTACCCCAACAAAATAAATTCTTTCTCTCATTTGCGGAACACCATGATATAAACTGCTTGTTAGTTTTGGAAATACTTTGTACCCCGCTCTGTCCAATTCATCTAAAATTACTTTATACGATTGTCCACCGTCATGATTCAAAAGCCCTTTCACATTTTCCAAGATAAAATACGACAAATTTTTGGCATTCATTATTTTAGTCAAGCTGAAGATAATTTGTCCCCTCTTGTCGCTCATTCCTTTTCTTTGTCCAATAACGGAAAAAGTTTGACAAGGAAAACCCGCTACCATTAAATCAAAGTCTGGCAAATCGTCGGGATTGATTTTTGTTAAATCGCCGTAATTTTTTTCTTCTTCGCCAAAAAAATG
>Ga0208373_1003603_pt1 | contig 14998 bp, 13 predicted proteins | sample RifOxyC2_FD_184036 | JGI IMG/M metagenome (GOLD analysis project Ga0208373, IMG submission 184036) | Soil microbial communities from Rifle, Colorado - Rifle Oxygen_injection C2 (SPAdes) | ecosystem: Environmental > Terrestrial > Deep subsurface > Rock core/Sediment | place: Rifle, Colorado...
CTTCTTACTAAAATCGCTTGATAATAATGTTCAATAGCTTTTCTTAAATCACCCACCACTTTTTTTAAATGAAACCGTTTTAAATAATCATCGTCTTCTGCATCTGCTACTTGTGTTTTCATTTGATTAGCCGCTAAAAAATAATGAAGCGCTGCGAGTAGATGATCGGATGGTATAAGGGATTCTGCTCTTTTGGCAGAATCATGAAAACCATTATAGCCAATAAAAATAGCCCGCATCTCTTCAACTGCTTCTTTGTCTTCTGGTTTTCGTCCAAGGAGGTAAACTGAAGGCGATTTTCCTAAATGATTTTCTAAGCTAAAAAATCTTGGGTCAGCAAAAACAAAACCCATGAGGCGGATGAGAGCAGGTTTACAGGCATGCAACCATATAGCTGCTGTATGTGCAGCAGACCAGCCTACTTCAGAATTATCTAATCTAAAAGGATCTAATCCTAAATCTAAAAAATAAGCTAAACAACGATATGGTTTAGAAAAAACAACACATCCTAGAATATTCGTTTCATTAGAAGATACAGTATCTAAATTAACTCTAGCTTCTTTTAGTTGTTTAACTATAGCAGGTATTGTTTTAATAGAATCATCATCCAACGCGGGGAATAAATTATCTCTGATAATTCGTTTAATCCGTTCTAATTCTATATTACGCATAATTTTCTCTGCAGATTATATTTTCAATAATTAAGTTACTGGAAATCCTATTGATGCTTCTTCTTCCTGTTGCACGGATACTTCTTCGAATAAAGCAGCAGGAAACTCTTCTCTAAATGCTCTGATCTCATCCTGATGAATTCCTAATAGTTCAGGATATCTAAGGACTTCATAAAATTCTTGAATCTCTTCACTGGCTTTATCATGTTTTGTTTGTAAAGTTGTTAATTTTTCTAATAAGCTTAAAATAGGCCCAGCTTTTTTCTGATATTTATTCTGAGCTGTTTGTTTTCTCCTCTCTGTTGCTTGTTCAATCTTAACTATGATTTCACTTGAGGTTTCATTTCGCAAGTCATCGTCTTTTTGTTGCTGAATTTCTCTTACTCTTTGATTTCTCTCATTGACAAGATAATGTAGTTTTCCTTTAACACGCGGCATTAAATTTTCTTCTCGTCCTGCTAAAAGAGCTACTTCATCTCCTTTTCTCTCTTCGGCGCTACCCTCTGCAGATTCATCTGTCACTAACTCATTCAATTGTTTTATGCAGTCTTTTATTTCTAGTTTAGTTTTCTCCAGAGTGATCATTGCTTTTAAAATCGGTACTTCATCCATTGCTTGAGTATTAAATTGAATCAGCGTATCTACAAACTCTTCATAATCTTTTCTCGAACACATCACCAAATCTCGATGCGAATGCACATTCGAATAACTCATCATCAACATCATTCCTAACACAGATATTGTTTCTATCCCGTTTAACCCTTCGCTGTCTTGAAATAATCGTACGATAAAATAAAGCGAGCCGACTAATCCAATTAAAAAAATTAAATAACGGAACGTATTGGGTTTTGATTCTAAGGCAGCAAAATATTTTTGATCGAGCGCCTCAAATTGTTTTTTTAGTTTTTGATAGGATGTGCTTTCTGCAAAAAAAGTTTGCATCTCTAATGCAAATAAAGGACGACTATTTTCAAGCAGCGTTTTTAAATCTTTTAAACGCGCCTGTTGAATTTTCTGCGGTGTACGTCCATAAGTAATAGCCGTTGCTACGCTTGAAAAAATACTGTTGAGTGAACTGGATAAAAGCGGCGAAGCAGAAGAAGATAACATCGCATTGCCGGCAATGATGATATGCGATGCGGTGCGTGCTGTTTCAGCAGTAGCAAGAGAAGATAAAAATTCGCGTGACTTTGATGCTTCTTCTGTTGCAAGTTTTTTATCTGATTGAGGACGCATGGTGTTTCTCCAATATTAGTCTTAATTATAGCATGTTCAAATTTTTCTGGCAGATTAATAATCAATGAAAATTCAGTTAACTGAAAAATCTGTATTTCGTTTGATCTTATGATGTATTTGTGTGATCCTATGTAAGATCTATACCCGTTGCACTTCAAATTGCGAAATGAGCGAATAGCAACTGAGGAAAAAATAATATTGAATAGGATTGAGGAGTGTGGATTGAGGATCGAGGGGTAGCATCACTGCATGATTTTATTTTTTTAAAATAAAATACTCTGCAGAAATTCATCTCATTTAAATTCGCATTTTTATTGGCGAGAAGTATAGTAATATTAAATATTTTATGTTCATGACAAGGAAGCAAATCATGGAAATGAATTATTATATTGCCGGAGTAGATGAAGCAGGACGCGGTCCTTTGGCTGGACCTGTTGTTGCCGCTGCAGTTATTCTCGATCCAAACAAACCTATTCAGGGGCTGCGTGATTCCAAACAACTGTCGCCTTCAAAGCGAGAAAGTTTGTTTACTGAAATTATAAACAAAGCGCTTGCATTTGCTTTTGGACAAGCGGAAGCAGAAGAAATTGATGCGATTAATATCTTGCAGGCAAGTCTTCTCGCCATGCGGCGAGCAGTTTTAAATTTATTTGTTGAGCCTGCGCGAGTTTTAGTAGACGGCAATCAAAAACCTCATTTACCGTATGAAGTGGACGCCATTGTTAAAGGCGATCAAAAAATTGAGGCGATCAGCGCAGCTTCTATTTTGGCAAAAGTTTCTCGGGACAGGCAAATGCTAGAATATCATCTGCAGTATCCTGATTATGGTTTTGACCAACACAAAGGTTATCCGACTAAAGATCATATGACAGCTCTTCAGAAATTTGGTATAACTCCTTTGCATCGAAAAAGCTTTGCGCCAGTAAAAAATAGGCAAAAGTAGGGGCAGACCTATGTGTCTGCCCATCAGTAAAAAGGAAAAATAGAAAGGATTTTTCTATGAATTCACCTCAATTAAACATTGCCGTTCTGTGCGGCGGTCAATCATCAGAACATGAAATCTCATTAATTTCTGCGCACAATATTGTGGAAGTGCTGTTGAAAAATCCGCGCTATGAAATTTCAGTGATTTATATTACGCAGGAAGGTGAATGGTCAAAGATTAACAGTGCAAAAGATTTTTTAAACGGCAATTGGAAAAATAAAACACAGCTGATTGCTTTAACACCGGGACAATCTAAACGGCCCTGGAAAATTGTCAATCAAGGTCATGATGAACGAGTGGATGTTGTTTTTCCTGTATTGCACGGCACAAAAGGTGAAGACGGTGCAATGCAAGGGTTATTAGAAATTTTGAATATTCCTTATGTCGGTGCGTCTGTTTTATCTTCGGCGATGTGCATGAATAAAATCATTACGAAAAAAATATTGCGCGCATCTGATATTGATCTAGCTGATTGGTTAGTTGTTACAGAGGAAAATTTACCGAAAATAAAAACGCAAGAAATCATCGATGAATTAGGTTTGCCGCTTTTTGTCAAACCTGCGTCACAAGGTTCTTCTGTTGGCGTGATGAAAGTTAAAAAAGTTGATGAGCTTATTCCAGCGATTAAAAACGCCTTAAAATATGACCCGGAAATTTTATTAGAAGAAGCTATTATCGGACAAGAAATTGAATGTTCTGTGTTAGGTAATGAAAATCCTAAAGCATCCATGCCGGGAGAAGTTGTGCCGCATGATGAATTTTATTCTTACCGCGCAAAATACTTAGATAAAAATGGCGCAGATTTATTAATTCCTGCTAGATTGTTGGAAAGTACTGCTAGACAAGTACAAGAAATTGCTGTTAAAGCTTATAAATTATTGAATGTGTTCGGCATGGCACGAGTTGATTTTTTTGTGACGAATACACATGATATTTATTTAAACGAACTCAATGCCATTCCGGGTTTTACGCAGATCAGCATGTATCCGAAAATGTGGGAAGCCAGTGGATTATCTTATGCTGATTTATTAGATGAATTAATTCGTTTAGCCATAGCAAGATTTGAAAAAGAAAAAAAACTGGTGCATGCGTATGAACAAGCCAAATCTGAAAAGTAAAAATTATTTTCAAAAACTGTTATAACAATGATTCCTCGTTTTATACATCTTAAATTACACACAGAATATTCTATTGTGGACGGCGCAGTCCGTATTGTGGATTTAATTGACTGCGCGCGTGCAATGAAAATGCCGGCAGTTGCTGTCACCGATCGAATGAATTTATTTGGTTTAATTAAATTTTATCGAAGCGCTATTAAACAAGGCATTAAACCGTTAGTCGGCACGGATTTAATTGTCATTGAGGATTCAGAAAAAGAACCGCCGTTTGAAATCACTGTCTTTTGCAAAAACCAAACAGGTTACCGAAATTTAACACGATTACTTTCTCGTGCGTATTTAGAAGGACAGCGTCAAGGCAATCCAATGATTCATCAAAGCTGGCTGTTTAATGCATCTGATGGATTAATTATTTTATCCGGTGCAGAGCGCGGTGATATCGGTCAAGCCGTTTTAGCGAAGAATTTTTCTTTGGCAGAACAAAGATTACAGGTGTGGCTGAATTACTTTCCCAATCATTTTTATCTTGAACTGCAGCGTGTCGGCAAAGCGCGGGAAGAAGAATATATTCATGAAGCATTAAACTTAGCACAAAAATTTCATCTGCCGGTAGTTGCCACCAATGATGTGCGGTTTTTATCGCCCGATGATTTTGAAGCGCATGAAGCACGCGTTTGTATTTATGACGGCAGAGTATTGCATGATGAAAATCGTCCTCATCTTTATACAGAATCGCAATATTTTAAAACGCCAGAAGAAATGGAAAAACTTTTTGCAGACATTCCAGAAAGTTTGGCAAACACGGTTGAAATTGCAAAACGCTGTAATTTAACTTTATCACTGGGCAAACCTTTTCTGCCGAATTTTCCTGTGCCGGAAGGCGAAACACTGGAAAATTATTTAGCTCAAGAAGCGCAGGCAGGATTATTAGATTATTTAAAAAAACAATCTTTATCGGGAAATCCATTAGAAGCTAAAAAATATGAAGAACGTTTAAAACTAGAATTAAAAGTCATTAATACGATGGGATTTCCCGGTTATTTTTTAATTGTGGCTGATTTTATCCGCTGGTCAAAAACACATGGCATCCCGGTTGGACCAGGACGCGGTTCGGGTGCGGGCTCATTGGTCGCGTACTGTTTGGGCATTACAGAAGTAGATCCGCTCAAACATGATTTGCTTTTTGAGCGTTTTTTAAATCCTGAACGAATTTCCATGCCGGATTTTGATATTGATTTTTGCATGGAAGGACGCGATCGTGTGATTGAATATGTTGCGGAACGTTACGGTCAAGACTGTGTTTCACAAATTATTACTTACGGCACAATGGCGGCGCGCGCTGTTGTCAGAGATGTAGGACGTGTATTAGGCATGCCGTATGGTTATGTAGATAAAATCGCAAAATTAATTCCGTTTGAATTAGGTATTACTTTAGATCAAGCGCTTGAAAGAGAACCGCTTTTAAAAAAACGTTATGAAGAAGAAGATATTCATACGTTAATTGATTTAGCAAAAAAATTAGAAGGCTTAACGCGAAATGCTGGAAAACATGCAGGCGGTGTGGTAATTGCGCCGACTCAGTTAACCGATTTCACACCGCTTTATTGTGAACCTGACGGTTCAAATCTTATTACACAATTTGATAAAGATGATGTGGAAGCAGTGGGCTTAGTGAAATTTGATTTCTTAGGTTTGCGCACGTTAACCATTATTAATTGGGCAATGGAAACGATTAATGCTAAACGAAAAAAAAATAATGAGTCGTTATTAAACATCAGTGATATTCCATTAGATGATCCGCTCACTTTTGATCTGCTTAAAAAATGTGAAACGCGTGCGGTATTTCAGCTTGAATCACGCGGCATGCGGGATTTAATTCGCCGATTACAGCCGGATTGTTTTGATGATATCACCGCTTTAGTTGCACTGTTTCGTCCGGGTCCTTTGCAGTCCGGCATGGTAGATGATTTTATTAATCGAAAACGAGGGACATCTCCTGTTATTTATTCACATCCTGACTTAGAACCGATTTTAAAATCAACTTACGGCGTGATTTTATATCAAGAGCAAGTGATGCAGATTGCGCAAGTATTAGCCGGTTATTCATTAGGCAGTGCGGATATTTTGCGCCGTGCCATGGGCAAGAAAAAACCTGATGAAATGGCAAGACAGCGCGCCATTTTTTTAGACGGCGCCACCAAAAAAAATATTGAACCAAAACTTGCCAATTATATTTTTGATTTGATGGAAAAATTTGCAGGCTACGGATTTAATAAATCGCATTCCGTTGCTTATGCATTAATTGCTTATCAAACAGCTTGGTTAAAAGCACATTATCCTGCAGAATTTATGGCAGCCGTACTTTCATCTGACATGGATAATACCGATAAATTAGTAGATTTTGTGTATGAATGTAAGCGCATGCAGCTTATTTTATTGCCGCCGAATATTAATACAGATTATTATCGTTTCACCGTGAATAAAGAAAATAAAATCCGTTATGGTTTAGGTGCGATTAAAGGTGTTGGCGAATCTGTAGTGATGTGCATTACGGATGAAAGAAAAAATAACGGCAATTATGAAAATTTATTTGATTTATGCGGACGAACAGATCACGGAAAATTAAACCGCCGCGCACTGGAAGCTCTTATTTGTTCAGGTGCGATAGATATTTTCATAGATAAAAATTCTTCACTCACTCGAGCAAGTTTATTAGCCTCTATTGATAAAGCCCTGCAATTTGCGGAACAAACACACCACAATCGTTCCAGCGGACAAGCGGATTTATTCGGCGGTGATGACCAAATTAACTCGATGCAGAAAAATATGGATTACGTTTCTGTGCCGCGCTGGACAGAACAAATTAAATTAGCGCATGAAAAACAGGCATTGGGTTTTTATATGAGTGGTCATCCGATGAAAGCCTATCAAAAAGATTTTCGCCAATTAACGTTAGCGATGAACGAATTAAAAATACAAAAGGGGCAGAAAGTTGATGTAGCTGGTTTAGTGATTTCACTGAAGACGTTAATGACGAGAAGCGGAGACCGTATGGCAATCGTGGCGTTGGAAGATTTAACAGGACGTTTAGATGTTGTCGTATTCAGCGATTTATTTGACAGTGTGCGTGAACTATTAAGCAGCGATCAAATTTTGATTGTCAATGGTGAAGTATCCAGTGATGATTTTAGCGGCGGTATTAAATTGGTTGCAGATTCTGTCGTGAGCTGGGAAAATTTTCGTGCTGGCCGAGCTAAAGCTTTGTATATTCGCATTGGTGAAAAGACACGAGAGGTCTCTGAACAATTAGGCAAGTTATTAAAATTTTCACGTGGCGGAAAATGTCCTGTGGTGATTGATTATGCGAATGGAAAAGCAAGAGCAAAACTGCAATTAGGAGAAGATTGGAATGTTCAGGTGAGAGATGAGTTATTGGAACAATTGCGAGACGTTTTTGGTGCTGAAAATGTCGCATTACTTTACTAATAGCAACAGAACAGACAGAAAACTTTCTTCAGTTTTTTGCTGCGTTATGGCATGATTTTATCATTTACCATAGCAGGTAGGAGAGAGGAAAATGTCTGATAAATTATTTCGCGTATTGATTGTTGAAGATGACCCCATTGCAGAAACAATAGCAGCAGAATTGCTAAAACATTTTCACTGCACCATTGATACGGCGGAAAATCCGCAGCAGGCGTTAGAACAAGTGAATAGTTATTATTACGATTTAATTTTTATGGATATTGGTTTAGACGGTCTGGATGGTTTTGAAGTGAGTGAACGAATCCGCAATAACACCGATAAAAATAGTTCCACGCCCATTGTTGCTTTAACTCGTTATGAAGGCGAAGATATTGAAAAACGATGTCATGAATTATCCATGAACGGCTATTTGGTTAAACCGATGACATTTGAAAAATGTAGAAAAGTTTTAGATAAATTTTTAGCCGGTGAGTTTTGGTTAACATGAACGAAGTGAGTGTTAACAAGCTAGGAATAATGATGTATTCTATTAAAAATTTCTTTGAGAATAATTTCTAATTTTTTGTCAAAATTGTCTGATAATTTTTCATGGGGAATTTTTAAATTGTCTAAAACAGTTTCAAATCTTCTAAAACCATCTTTGCTTCTCATTTCAACCCACTCAACCTTTCGGCTATTTTTAAAATTTTTCAACAAGATCCTCTTGTTTTTCGGCATATTCGATCGGGTTAATAGTTTTTCCATTGAAAAAACTTTCATCTTCAAAACCAACGGCAACCCACCGCCATTGTTTTTTTCCATTTATAATGCACTCTTTGGACGCCAAATGAACTCCCGTTGAAAATATTGTAGCTTGTTTTTTTATTTCCATATTCTTTTAGTTATTTAAAAATTTTTCTTGAACATGGCTAAATTTTTTCACTGACTCAAAAAATTCATCTAATTCTTGATAATTTTTGAAAATAAAATCTTCCTTTATTTTACTAAATGGGTTTTTCTGAATTTCCCTTTGAAATTTATTTTTGCTAATTTCTTCCGCAATAACAAACATTTTTATTCGTAATTTATGAATCTGATACAATCTTAAAAGCCCTTTTGTTATATCGGTTGTATGCTCAACCTCAAACGCATGGGTTGGATATCCTTCTTCGTCAAACCATATAACATCAACGAACCTGACCGTTTCTACGCTTAACGCAGGAATTGATCCTTCAGGAATTTCTTTTTCAGAACATAAATCACCAAGAACGCCATAAATACTCTGTTTTGATCTATCAGGCGTATAAGTCCTATAATTTAGATAGCTTCCGATTAAAATAAGTTTTGCTTGAATATCTGAATGAGTTAGAGGTGTATTGTCTTGAACTTCAATATTTATGATTTTTGATATTTCCTTGAGTCGACTTAAATCTTTTCCAAAACCAGATAATTTAATCTCAGCAACTTTATTGCAATACAAATCAGGTATTTCCAATAAATATAATCCATCTTCTGTTATAACATTATGAAATTGGTAATCACCCTTCCCTGTTTTAATTAACTTGTCTTTATTTTTCAACAATACCGATAAAGAACCAACACAAATATCCATTTTAGTTTTAAATTTTTTAACAACAACGAAAGCGCCTTCTTTATCATAATCTTGAAGTTGCTCAAATATATTCGCATTTATTCCATGCCAATCTTCAGTGCCACCAGAAATCAAATAAAATAATCCATTAGCATCTTTGTATAATTTTCTTGAGGGTTTAATTTGTTCCAAAGATGTCTTCTGAATTTTTTCCAATTCTTTTAATACTAGATTTCTATCTTGGTCTGTAAATTTTGTTTTCATAAAATTGATAGTGTATAACTTTGGTAAATTCTTATAGCTTGCATTACCACTTTAGGATCGTTATCAGTTAAAAATTTTATTAATGATGAAAAAGCTTGAGTATTATTTTTTAACTCGCCAATCATTTCTTTATGTATCTGCTTATTTAAAATTGCTCTATTCATATTTTTATTTTACTAACTCTTCAATTGAAACGCCAAGCGTTTTAATGAGTTTTATCGTAGAAAATACTATGATTTTGTAAAATTATTTCTTCGGAATTTTTTTTAACACGGCTAATAATAAATTCCAAATTTTTTGCACAGACTCAATTTTTACTTTTTCTTTGGGGGAATGTGCGTCAATAATAGTTGGACCAAAAGAAATCATATCCATTGCTGGATATTTTTCGCTGATGAATCCGGTTTCTAATCCGCCGTGTGTTGCAAAAATTTTCGGTTTTTCGTGGCAGACTTCTTCATAAATTTTCGTGACAATTTTTAAAATGGGTGAATTTAAATTTGGCAGCCAGCCGGGATAAGGATGCGTATGTTCAATAGAAGCGCCCGCCATTTTAAAAACAGCAGTGACTTGCTGTGCTGCGTTATCTCTGGCAGAAATAATAGGACTGCGCTGCATGGATAAAATAAGCATTTTATCTTTTTCTGTTTTGATATAACTTAAATTAGTAGAAACTTCCGGTAAATTCGGCATGCCGTGTGTCATTTTTTGTACGCCATTAATGCAGCCGTCAATAGCGGCAATAATTTTGTGCTGCATTTCATGTTCAATCACAGAAGAAATTTTTTCACAAGTTTCAGAAGAAATTTTAATATTTTCTTCGATATCTTTATATTCAACTTGTAATTCTTTTTCAATTTCTTTTAAACGTGATTGAAATGCAGTGACATTTTTTTCCGGCAATGTAATTAAAGCATAAGCGTCACGCGGAATAGCGTTATGCACTGGAGTGCCGACATGAAGTTCAGCAATACGTACGCCAAGTTTAGCATGTGTTTCTTCTAAAATACGTGCTAGTATTCGTGCGGCGTTGGCGCGTCCAATCTGAATATCGCAGCCGGAATGTCCGCCATATAAACCCGACACAATTAATTTAAGTGAAGCAGATTCTTTCGGCGTTTCTTCAAAAATTAATGAAAAAGTGATATCAGTATGCACGCCGCCGGCACAGCCGATACAAATTTCATCGTCCATTTCGGAATCTAAATTTAATAAAATATCTGCATGCAATAAATCTTTACTTAAATTTTGTGCGCCGCCTTGAGTGTTTTCTTCATTCACTGTTAACAGTGCTTCAATTGGACCATGCGGAATATCTTTGGATTCTAAAATGCTGAGTATCGTGGCAATGCCGATGCCGTTATCAGCGCCCAAGGTTGTACCGTGCGCTTTAACCCATTCACCATCCACATAAGCATCAATCGGATCTTTTGTAAAATCATGTGCGCTGTCTTTTTCTTTTTGCGGCACCATATCTAAATGTCCTTGCAAAAGAACCGTCTTAAGATTTTCCATTCCTTTTGTGGCAGGTTTTTTAATAATGACATTGCCAACTTTTTCACGAATAGTTTTCAATCCTAAATTTTTTCCAAAAGCTTCAACAAAATCGCCGACTTTTTGTTCATAATTAGAAGGGCGCGGAATTTCGCAAAGCTGAGCAAAATGTTTCCAGATGACGTTAGGTTCTAAATTTTTCAGCGTTTCTTTTGCAGACATGAAATTCCCCTTGTGTGTTTATTTTTAAATGAGGGATTATGATAAAGGTTTTTGACAGATTTGTCAGCTCGGGTTTGAGAGGGAAGAGAGAAATAGGAAAAAGATGGAAAAGAAAAGTTAAAAGGGGGGAATTTTTTGTAAAGAGAGACCGGTGTATTTGCCCATGAAACCTAATAGCCAAACATTTTTTTAATTTACATCATAAACTGAAATGGGTATAGACAATCTTATTAGCTCTGTTATACTTTTTGCCTGTTACAATATTTTTAAGAATGCCGGGGTGGCGAAACTGGTAGACGCGCCAGACTCAAAATCTGGTGGTGGCAACACCGTGTCGGTTCGAGTCCGACCCTCGGTAGAATATAAAACTTTCTGATCTACTCAATTTCTATTGCCAAAAATTTTTAACCATTCTGTCGGACGAGAACCGTTCGACTATTTTTGCAGGACAGCAAAAATAGCCCAAAATGACGAAGTCATTTTGATCCCGAAGGGACGAGGGTACAAGGAAGTACCCGAGCAATCCGACCCTCGGTAGAATATAAAACTTTCTGATCTACTCAATTTCTATTGCCAAAAATTTTTAACCATTCTGTCGGGCTTGATCTTCAGGTTTTTTTTCACATTCATTCATAAGAACACACGGAACTTGGTAACTAGCATCTGAGACGCAGCTGCCTATGCAGAGAAAAAATGCCATCACTCCCAGTAGAATTACAATAGACCAATTAGGGTGAATTAGGATCAACATCAGGAAGCAAAGATTTACCTATGGAACAAGACTAGCGCCCATTGCTTCTGCTGCGCCGCTCTGGTCAACACATTCTGCGCATTGTTTAGGATATGCACACGCACAAGCTATACCAACTCCAATTATCCATGACACTCCATCTATGAGATAGCTAAAATCACCACTCGCCGTTGTCCAAACAGCAAAACTTATGCCGCTCACTACTCCCAAAACTCTACAACCTAACAGTGTCCAATCCTTGCAATTTTCAGGTTGTTCAGTATTATTTTGCGAATCCTGCAACAACGGTGCTTTAGCACCATCGTTTTTTGTATCTTGTACGCTTGAATTCTTTGCTGTTGTTTGCATTTTCTCCCCCTATAAATTTTCCAATTATTTTTTTAAATTCTACCTCTTCACAGAAAAAATTCTATCACTGTTTTCTTAAGGAAATCTTAAAAAAGCAGAATATTTTTTTATGTAGGGAGTATTTTGTATATACTGCGCTTGCCAATGAAAATACGAAGTTAAGCGATGTAACTCTCTGCACTTTATCTTATTTTTAAAAAACAAAATCGCGAAGCGATGCTATCCCTTAATCCTCACTCCACAATCCTCAATCCTATTCAATGTTATCTGATTTTTAATGATTGTTTTCCCACTTCGAAATATGAAAAAGGTAAAGCAAAATTTGTCGGTCATTTATTTTCTTTTAAAAAGTTTTTTAGCTTATGACAGCTTATGTTAAACTATTCTTTTTGAAAATCCGTTGGGTATTTTTAATTCAGTGAAAAATTTTATGTTTCGTCCGCTTTCTCTTTACATGGGTTTGCGTTATACGCGTGCTAAGCGGCGTTCGTGTTTTATTTCGTTTATTTCATTTGTCTCGATGATTGGCATTGCATTGGGTGTGATGATTTTAATTACGGTATTATCGGTTCTAAACGGTTTTGATGATCAAATTAAAACGCGTTTTTTTTCTGTGGCGCCGCAAGTCACTGTCAGCACGTCGCAAGATATTTCACAGTCATGGCAATCATTAGCAAATCGTCTTGATCAAATGCCAAAAGTGGTGGGCAGCGCGCCTTTTGTTGCGGGCAAAGGGATGGCGATGCATTTAGGCAGTGTGTCTGCGCTGACAGTGATGGGCATTTTGCCAAGCGAAGAAAATAAAATTTCAGCGTTAAATCAAAAAATGATTTCTGGTTCTTTAGCCAGTTTAGTACCGGGAAAATTTCACATGGTATTGGGAAAAACATTGGCAGAAGAGTTAGGCGTTGAAGCAGGTGATGAAATAATTTTATTTACACCGCAAACCACGATGACGCCGATCGGTATTTTGCCGCGTTATAAACGTTTTCAAGTCAGTGGAATTTTTGAAGTGGGCGAAGGTTTTGGTTTTGATCAAGGCGTGGGTTATATCAATTTTAATGATGCAGAAAAATTATTTCCGGCAGGAAAAAATGTTCGAGGACTGCATGTTAAATTAAATAATATTTATGCAGCACCTTATTTTACGCAGCAATTACAATCAACCTTGCCGTTTAGTTATTTTGTCAGCAATTGGACGCAGCAATTCGGCGCATTTTTTAAAGCGCTAGCAATGGAAAAAACCATGATGTTTGTAATTTTATTATTCATCATTGCGGTGGCGGCTTTTAATTTAATTGCGAGTTTAGTCATGGCAGTGAATGAAAAAAAATCGGATATTGCGATTTTAAGAACACTGGGCGCAAAGCGAAGCACTGTGATGTCTATTTTTATTATTCAGGGTGCAGCCATTGGTTTAATGGGAACTTTATGCGGCATAATCGGCGGCATTATTTTATCACTGAATGCTACGGCATTAGTCAACAGCATTCAGCATCTTTTTCATGTGCAGTTTCTTTCATCGTCTGTTTTTTTTGTGAATTTTTTGCCGTCGCAATTGGAGTGGGGCGATGTGTTTCGCGTAGGCGGTTTAGCCTTTTTATTAAGCTTATTAGCCACGCTGTATCCTGCTTGGCGTTCATTTAAAATTCAGCCGGCGGAGGCGTTGCGTTATGAATGAAGTGATTGCCTGCAAAAATTTAAGAAAAATTTTTCGTGAAGGACGCGAAGAAGTTTCTGTATTAAAAGGCGTTAATTTTTCGGTCAATACAAATGAATTAATTTGTATCTTGGGTGTATCCGGTGCAGGAAAAAGTACCTTGCTGCATTTATTGGGCGGATTAGATTCGCCGACCAGCGGTGATGTATTGATTGCAGGAAAATCGTTGAGTCAATTTAATGACAGCGCCGTGACGCGTTTGCGCAATCGGTTTTTAGGTTTCGTGTATCAATTCCATCATCTTTTGCCGGAGTTTGATGCGTTAGAAAATGTAGCAATGCCGTTACTTATTCGAAAAATACCGGTAAAACAAGCAAAAGAAAAAAGCGAAGAAATTTTAATTGAAGTGGGATTGAAAGAAAGATTGACGCATCGTTTGGGTGAATTATCCGGCGGCGAAAGACAGCGCGTGGCAATCGCGCGCGCCTTAGTGACAGAACCGCATTGTGTGTTAGCTGATGAACCGACAGGAAATTTAGATGAAAAAACTGCCGCGCAAGTGTATGAATTAATTTTAGCGCTCAATGAAAAACGAAAAACCAGTTTTGTGATTGTTACGCATAATCGGCAATTGATAGAAAAAATGGATCGAGTGCTAGTGCTGGAAAATGGAGTGTTGGTGAGGATTGAGGATTGAGCGGGTTTTATGCAGATTTAATTTCAATGCAATTTCCTCAAAAGAATTACCTTCTAACACTAAACTTAAACACTTGCGCTTGATGTTTTTAGAGCTAAAGAACTTGTAGAGATTACGGCTTTTAAGCCGCAGTAATTCGCATTCCTAGCTTTAATTAATACTACCGAGTTTACTCGGTGGTTAAAAAACAAAAAGCTGAAGCGTTCGCCTAAAGGCGAGGGTGTTTTCCCATTCCACTTAACGACATAAAGAAAACAAAAAATTAATTGTTAACGTATCAAAATATCAATGCCGTGCTTGTTTAGGCGTAGGCGCAGAAGTATCAGCGATTTCTAATGTATCTTCTTCAATTGACGAAATCTCAGTTACTTTCCGTTTCCTTGCTCTTTCAGCAAAAACAGTGGGTGAAGCTGCTGCTGCACCTCCGCCGCCCGCTTGAGCCGATGTTTTTTCAAAGGTGCGGCGGCTGCGTCTGACAGAAATATCTTCGACCGAT
>Ga0208373_1003607_pt1 | contig 14986 bp, 9 predicted proteins | sample RifOxyC2_FD_184036 | JGI IMG/M metagenome (GOLD analysis project Ga0208373, IMG submission 184036) | Soil microbial communities from Rifle, Colorado - Rifle Oxygen_injection C2 (SPAdes) | ecosystem: Environmental > Terrestrial > Deep subsurface > Rock core/Sediment | place: Rifle, Colorado...
AATTTAAAGGATGATGCTGATACGATCATTTCAACCATCGGTGGAAGCATCCAGGATCTGAACGGATGCAATGACATGGACAGCGTAGTCGGAACGATTTATCTCTCCAGCGCGTCCGGCGCTTATAACTGCGCGGATAACGACAATAATTGTTACCAGATTCCCTATAATACCGGCACGACCACTACCTGTACGATTAACTGCGACCCGACCGATTTGACTCGGGCAACGACTACCTGCACGGCCGAATTCAAGTATTTCGCGGTTCCGACCGACGATACCTACGACTCCAATCCCTGGAAGGACGATAACTGGCTTTCTTATATCCTGATAAACGACGGCGTTAATTTATCGGCCTCCACCTCGGGCGGCGTGGAAGTGGCTACCAACCTGGCCTTAGACGTGGTAGAGGCTACGATTGATTTCGGCACTTGGGGTGCTGGCCAGAACACCGGCGTAGATAACGCCACGACCACGGTGGAAAACGCCGGCAACTCGCCGATTGACGTGGATGTTTACGGCACAACGATGTTTTCCACGCCGGCGGCCGGTTATGATATCGCCGTGAGCCAGATAAAATTCAACAATGTCAACTTTAATTATACTTTTGAAACGAATACTCTGGATACCGTCGCTAATCCTAAATTCGTGGAGCTCTTCGCTCCCCGGGCCACGACCACTTCCGGCTCCATGGATGATGTTTATTGGGGTATCGGCATTCCCTTCTTAGCCGTTCCGGCTAATTATTTAGGGGAAAATACTTTTACGGTTCGCCTGGACGAGGATGATTGGAATTAGCTTAGGCGTTAGGGCGTTAGGCTTTAGGCACTAGGGGTTTAGGTTGATTTGATGAAGATTTGATGAAGATTTGGCGGAAAGAGGATTTTTGTGGTATAATATTATTAGGCTCTTTAGGTTTTTAGGCTTTAGGGTTTTAGGGATAATGTTTCAGTTTTTAGCACGACCCTAACGTCCTAAAGCCTAAAGCCTTCGTATAAATGAAACTAAACAAATTCTTTTACCTTAATATTCTTCTGTTCTTACTGGTCATAGCCGGCGTCTTCGGGGTCGGTTTTTTTGTGATACAGAAAATGAGCACCTTGCCGGCCGCCGCGGAAGAAGTGGAAGAGGCAGAAGAAGATACGGTCCCGCCGGCGATAATGAACGTTAATATTTCCAATATCAGCGCCACCTCTTCGGAAATTACCTGGGAAACGGACGAGGCGGCCGACTCTCTTATAGATTACGGCCTGGACAAATCTTACGGCGTCATTCGGGATCCGCGAGCGGATAAATTCAAACATACGATATTATTGGAGAATTTGGAGCAGAACCGGCAATATTTTTTCCGGATAACCTCTTCTGATGCCACCGGCAACCAGGGCATATCAAACGATTTTAATTTTACGACTTCAAAAATAGAAAAAGAACTGATTTCCGAGGTGCCTTCGGAAAATATCATAGAAGCGGGCGAGGGCGGACTTAAAGATCTGATCATAGAAGAGGGCGTAGGCGGATTAAGCCAGCGGGGCGAAGAGGTTCTGCTTAAATTAGTGGAAAGTATTTCTAGTGAAAAAGTTCTGGAAGAAGTTCAGGAAAAGGTCCAGGAAAAGTCGCAGGAAATAGTGAAGCCGCCGACGATCATTTTGGATTACGCCGACGTGGAGGTCGGCACCGATTACGCCATCATTACCTGGGAAACCGATAAAGAATCCAATACTATAGCGGCTTTAGCGGAAGAGAGCGAATATGACGCGTCCGCGGATAATCCTTACGCCTGGAAAGAAGGGGAGCCGGATGAATTCGTTCTGGAACACCGGGTAGAGGTCAACGGTCTAAAACCGGCCACGATTTATCATTTTCAGGTCTCATCCGAATCTTCCCTGGGACTTAAAGGCATTTCCGGCGACAAAACCTTTAAAACCAAATCCGTTCTGCCGGAAATATACAATATCCAGATAATAAAGATAGAAGAGGAGTCGGCGACCATCCGCTGGGTGACGAACGTGCCTTGCTCGTCCATAGTGGAATATACCAACCTTAATTCCAACGACACCAAGCTGGAAGGTAATTCAAGTTTCCTGACGGTCCATTCCATGAAGCTCACTAACCTTATTTTTGACACTTATTATTCGGCTATTATCAGGGTGGAAAGCGAGGAAGGGGAAAAGGCCGTAAGCGACCCCCTGACCTTTATCACCACCAAAGACGAATTTCCGCCCATAATATCCAAGGTCAAGACCGAATCAACCCTTTATCCCGGATCCGACAACAAGGTGCAGACGATCGCCAGCTGGGAGACGGACGAACCCGGCCAGTGCCAGCTTTTTTACCACCAGGGACTCGTGACCGTGGACGAGCCGAATTCTTTGCCCCCGGAAAACGATCTCGCGACCAGACACGTCCAGGTAGTCACTAATTTCATTCCTTCAACTGTTTATAAATTCTGGATCATCTGCGCGGACGAAGCGGACAATAAAGCCAAGTCGGAAGATTTCACCATGCTCACCCCGTCTCAGGAAGAAAGCATCATTGATATCATCCTCAAGAACTTTGAAAGCTCCTTCGGTTGGGTGAAGAAATTAAAGATTTAGCTTTTAGCTTTTAGGTTTTAGCTTATAGCTCAGGTTTAACAGTTGACAGACCATTTGATGATAAAATTTTTTGAATTTTTCAATTTTTAATTTTTAAATAATTTTTAAAATTAAATTTTTAAACAAGCCGTTTAATCAGAATGTTCCTCGCAGGCTTTGCTCCGGGGTCATTCATTACGGTTTAAAAAATTAAAAATTCAGATTTATTTAAAAATTATAAAATTAAAAATTAAAAATTTTATACTTCGGATTTACTCATTACGTTTTCATTTCAGTGTTAACCGCCATAAGTTAAAACCTAAAAGCTAATATGCAACCCATCATAAAAATCAAAGATTTAGACATCACCTATAACCTGGGAAAGGTCAACGAATATAAAGCCACGAAGAGCATGAGCATGGAGATTTATCCCGGGGAATTCGTGGCCTTTTTCGGGCCTTCCGGTTGCGGCAAATCCACCCTTTTTTACAGTATTTTAGGGATATTGGAACCGTCCGCCGGACAGCTTTTGGTCAAGGGCCAGAATCCTTATTCTTATTCCCCTGAGGAGATGGTCCGTTTTCAGACCAAGGTCATCGGCATTATTTATCAGGCGTTTTATCTGATCAACTCTATTTCTGTAATTGATAACGTCGTTTTGCCGCAGATCTTTCATGGCGTCAACCCTAAAAGAAGGGAAGACTGGGCCCGTCAGCTCCTGAAGCGTTTCGGCATGGAGGGTCAGGGCGAAAAATATCCCGATAACCTTTCCGGCGGACAGTCGCAAAGGGTTTCGGTTGCCCGGTCTATGGTCAATAATCCGGACATACTCCTGGCTGATGAGCCGACCGGAAACCTGGACAGCGTTTCCACTAAGCAGGTAATGACCTCGCTGGAAGAGATCAATGCCGTGGATAAAAAAACGGTCATCATGATCACGCATAACGCGGCCCAGCTCGCCTATTGCCATCGGGTATTTTATATGAAAGACGGAAAATTGGAACGGGTCGTGCCCAATCCGGACAAGAAGCAGATCGCCAAGGTGGATAAGCAGAAAATATTGGTCACGGAAATGGATCAGCTTTCCAAGATATTTCCCTATAACTCCCCGACCGAGCTAAAGGTGAAGAGTTTGGTTAATTATCTGACCCAGGATCTTAATTTTCATCAATTGCAAAGACTGGAAGAGCTGGTCAAGCACGTGGTGGAGAGAAAGATGGACAAGAATGAGTTTTATAAAGTGTTAAAAAGGAATTATCCGGACGGCGGCATCGGTGTTAATGACGCTTTAGCCGAGACTATGTCTGCCAGGGTGGATAAGATACTTAAACAATCGGAAGACGCGCGGCGCTTCCGGCGGCGCTTCCTGGCTAATAATTTTTACGCGCGCGAACCGGAATTGATCAACCGCCTTACGAAATATCTGGAAGAAGAGTACGGCGGCGAGCTGGCCTTGGTGCAGAAAAAACGTTTAAAAGAACTGGTTTATAATCGGATCTCCGGACTTATCCAGCGGGAAGAGTTCAAATTATCTCTGCGGCGGTCTTTAGACGGTGGCGGCGTGGGTTTCCCCAAGAATATTTCCCGCAAACTCACTAATTATTTTGAGAAGATATTGATCCAGGGGAGCGAAGACCCGGGACATGGACATTAATTCAGGCGTTAGGGTTATAGGCTTTAGGCGTTAGGACGTTAGCTAACGCCTAAAGCCTAACGCCTAAAGCCTAAAAGCTAATCATATGATGCGCATACAAGATACTTTAAAGTTAGCAACGAGAATGTTCCGCACCCGGCCGGCCCGGACCTGGCTTACGATTGCCGGTATCGGGGTCGGTATCGCGGCCGTTGTTATTTTAGTGGGCCTGGGCTACGGACTGCAGGGACTGCTTTTGGAAAAGATCGTTTTCGGCGAAGCGATGCTCAGTCTGAACGTGATCACTCCGCCTTCCCGGATAATCGTGATAAATAAAACGGAGATAGATAAATTTTTTAAGCTGGAGAACGTGGAAGACGTCGCCCCTCTGGCCAGTTTCACCTCTCTTATTACCCAGGGAAATCTGACCAGCTCAATTATGCTTAACGGCGTGGAGCCGAATTATTTCCGCTATGCCGGCGTTATGCCCTTAGAAGGGGAATTGTTCGGCGAAGGAGAAAAAGATTCCGTAGTTTTGTCCTCAGCGGTTTTAAAATTATTTGAGAAAGAAGCCGCCGACGTTATCGGTCAAACCGTCAGCTTTAAGGTTTTTGTGCCGGCGCTTGAAGGTGATGACGTGCAGGAAATACCGATTGAAAAAGAGTATAGGGTCAAGGGCGTGGTAGAGGACGAGGCTTCGCTTTTCGCCTATATCCCTTTGTCGGAATTTTCTTCCCGTTTCGCGGTTCCCTTTTATGAAAAGGCCAGGGTAAAAGTGACGGGGCGCGAGTTTTTGGATTCAGTGGAGGCAAAGATCCTGGAATTCGGTTTTGTCGTGACCGCCCTGTCCAAGACGGTTGATCAGGCGAACAAGATCTTTCGCGGCGTGCAGGTGACCCTGGCGCTTTTCGGCGGCATCGCTTTGGTCGTATCCGCTATCGGTATGTTCAACACCATGACCGTCACCCTTCTGGAACGCACCAAGGAGATCGGTATTATGCGCACGATCGGCGGCTCACCCTTGTCCATCAAGGTCATGTTCTTAACTGAATCGGTTTTAATGGGATTTTTAGGCGGTATGGTGGGCATCGGTATCGGTGTGGGTGGGGGACTATCTATTAATTTTTTGCTCAATACGATCGCTACCAGACTGGGAGGAACCTCCATGTCGCTTTTCCGCTTTCCGCTTCCATTTTTACTTTTTATCGCTGTTTTTTCCGCAATCATGGGTTATATTACCGGTTTATTCCCTTCAAAAAGGGCCGGTTCGCTTAATCCTCTGGATGCTATCAGGTATAGTTAGTTAGGCATTAGGCTTTAGGCACTAGGCGTTAGGACTTCCGTAAGATCTAAAACCTAAAACCCAATGGATTTATCCACAGCTCGCGTAATTAATAAATATTTTGTAGTAAATTTAAATTATTTTTTACGCACTTATTTATAAAATTAACTAATGTAAGCCAAGTAAAAGAGTTTACAGAAAAACGGCCGATTTGTCTTTTTTCCTAAAAATGTGGTATAATAGCAGTAGGTTATTTATATAAAAAATTATAATATATATCCCCATGAGTAAAATAATAAAACATCATATCAAGAGATCATTGCCTTTGTTTATAATCTTTTGCCTGCTTATAAGCTCAAGTGTCTTTGGTCTCGTTTTTAATTTTGATTTTAGCGGTCTTTACCGATCTAATAATAATGCCGCTTTTTACCCAGAGGCGCAGGCCGCCGGCTCCGCCACTACGAGCGTAGAGGTTTTGAACGCTCCGCCGGCTTATGTCGTCAACGGCGAGCCTAAAGAGGTTCCGGCTTCAACTTCTACTTCGCCGGTCAACGTCGGCGACGCGCTTGGATTCGCGGCAACCGCCAGTGATCCAGAGAGTAACCAATATCGTTTATTGATTTGTTCCGGTAATGGCACGGCTCAGGCGTCTTCCACAAACCCTTTGTGTCCCGTAGGCACGACCCAGTTTTGTCGCTCAAACGCGACTAATTCCGGCGTAGAAGCAACTTGTACTTATAGCGTCGTTGACCCGACGCCTTCGGCCGAGACCGATGAATGGTATGCTTTTGTCTGCGATACTCACGCTACCCAGGCCGATTGCTCAGCCTCCAGCCAGGGCGCCGCGCCGAATAATTATGCTTCTTCCTCGCCGATGTATATAAACCATGCGCCTTTCTTTACGGGACTCATAACGTCTGATAACAACAAGGATCCGGGCGGGACTTTCACGGTACGCGCGACCACGACCGATCTGGATATCTCCGGAGGGGCTAATGGCGTTTATCTTCACGTCTGTTCAAGCAACGATTTTTCCACTACGACCGGTTGCGCGGCTCAGACTTGGTGCACGGGCGCGGCCACTTCTTCCGCTTACGTTGAATGTTCATTCGCTTCAAGCACCGCTCCTCTCGGCTGGGTGACGCCGGACGGGACTTATAGTTATTGGGGCTTTGTCATGGATAACCATTATTTTGAAGCGACCTCAACCCCCATAACCAATACTTATACGGTCAATAACGTGGCTCCGACGGTTTCCGGCGTGTCTTTGAATGACGATGTTGATATTACGCTCTCTATTAAAAACGACACGGAAATAGAGGTGACCGCTTCCGGCACGATCGCCGACCTGAACGGCTGTTCTGATATTACTTCGGCCTCCGGCACGATTTATTGGTCAGGAAACGGCACCAGTACGAATTTCTGTGCCGCGGATGACGATGATTGCTACGCTATGCCGACAACGTCGTGCACTTATCACGGCGGTTGCGGTTCTTATCCAGACAGTTCATCTTATTATATTTGCACAACCACCATGGCCTTTCATGCCATACCGTCTAACGCAGGCAATTCAAATCCTTATGCTTGGACGGTTTGGTTGGCCGGTATAGTCGGTATTGATAATAACAACGCTTACGGCGTAGGTACCACCACCACCGGAGTGGATGTTATCCAGGGCGCGGCCATAGATGTACAGGAATCGCAAATAGATTATGGGCAGATCAGGGGCGGACAGAATTCGGGTTGGGATAACGCCACGACCACGGTTGAGAATTTCGGCAATACGCCAATGGACACGAATTTACATATTGATGACATGATTAAAACGGATCTAACGAGTTATATTAACGCTATCCAACAGCAATTCGGTACCAGCACTTTCGCTTATGGCGCCGGTGTTTACTCAGCTGCCTCAACTACACCGACAACCAGAGTATATACTGATATAGTTAAACCAACTACCGGCAATTTAACTATAACCGACGATATATACTGGGGAATCGGCATACCGGGCGGTACAAGTTCCGGTAATTATGAAGGTGAGAACGCATTTTATGCAATAGTTGACAGTAATCAGTGGTAGAAATAAGCATCTAAAATTTTAAAAGCATCCCCGTAAAACAAAAAGGGATGCTTTTTATTTACGAAAATGATGAGTGGGGGTTTGAAAATCAGACTTGAAATTTACTTCAAAATATTGTATACTTATAGTATATCTGGTAATATATCCACAAATCAAACACAGGTATTTTTTGTATTAGAAAAATCGTAATATTAAGATAATTGTTTGTTGTCAGCAAAATTAAATTTAGATTGTAAATTTGTTAGAAAAATTTTTATCATAAAACTAAAATTAGTTTAATTTTAGTAGTTTTTTGTATTTTTTAGAGTGATTGTGAAAAAAGTCAGCTTAGTTGCCAGTCTTATTTTGTTCATCTTTTTAGCCTGGGCGCCACCCGTCCTGGCTGGTTTTGGTATTTCTCCGCCCAATGTCCGCACCAGCAAACCGGTTTTTGCCGGTTCCCATTTTGAGCAAAAAATTACCCTGTTGCGTTCTTCCGCGGAAGAGGTTCTGACCGCTAAAATTACGGTTAACGCCCCGGAAATAGAAAGCTGGATAAAAATAGACCATGGTTTTGAATTTGATCTGCCTAAAGGCAATACCCGCGTACCCATGATCGTGATCGTGGACGTGCCCAAGGACGCCGAGATCGGCGAATACAAAGGGTATATGAACGTTAAGGTGGTACCGAAAGAAAGTACGGGCGGCGGCGGCGTCGCTATCGCCTTGGGCGCGCGCATTGAGCTTGAGATCAATGTTACTGATGAACCCTTCGTGGAATTTTTAGTCCGGAAAGTAGAAGTTTCGGATTTTAAAACTCTGGGGAGTCCCTGGAACTGGAAGATATTTTTAGGCCTCTTTGACCGGCTCTTTTATCGTGCCCGGGTGGCGATGAAAATAGAGAATACCGGTAATATCAAGGTCGCTCCGACCAAAGTCGTATTAGACGTTTATGATAGGCTGGAGAAAGAGCTGATAGAAAGCTATGTTGACGAATCCATAAAAAAAGTACCGCCGTTCGCGACCGAAACCGTGACCGCGTCTTTCTCCACTAAATTACCCCCCGGCGGCTACTGGGGCCAGGTAAAAATTTACAAAGACAACGAAATCATCCGCAAGGACAAGCTTTTGTTCCAGATCACGCCTTATGACGGCCAAGGATTTGATAGTGGTCCCGGCGTTTGGGCTTGGGTGGTACTGGGGATAATAATTTTGATCATTCTGATCATTATTTTCGTGCTTATCAAAATAAAGATCTGGCGCAATTTATTCAAAATATTGTTCATCCTAAGCTGGCCCGCGCGTTTTGCTTGGATTAAGATTAAGCGGCTTGTTGATATTATCAAGTTTAAATTTTGGAAATGGATACATCAGAAATCGGCGCGGTACCAAGATACCGAAGTTCAGGCTCCCGCAGAGTCCCCAAAAATACCGGCGCGCAGAGTCGTTCCCGGAAATACCCGGCCGAAACGGCAGGACGTCGTTAATTTGAAAGACGATAAATAGCTTTTAGGTTTTAGCTTGCAGTCCCGAATCCCCGGGACTATAAACTAATAGCTATAAGCTCAATTTAAATGTCCCCATGCTTGTCCAAATCCGTTATTTTTATATTTTTTTTCACGGCGGTTTTTTTGCCGGTTTTTTTGTTGCCTGAAAAGGTTTCAGCGATCAGCAATCTGCCGACTTATATTGAGGTGCAATTGTCCTGCGGCGATGGTTACGCGGAAATCATGAGTGGAGAGGCCTGTGATCCGGGAACGCCGCCGGACGTTTCGGAAGATATCGGCACGACCACCTGCGCTAATTTTAACGATACCTTCGGCAATCCGTTCGTGAGCGGAAACCTGGACTGTCTTCTGGACTGCACCGGCTTTGATTACGATATGTGTTATACCTGCGGCAACTCTTATCGGGAAGAGGTTGAGGAGTGCGACAGTTCTGATTTTGGCGGTAAAACCTGCATTAGCCTGGGTTATCAGAGCGGCGCTTTAATATGCTCGGCTGATTGCCGGATCAGCACGGCCGGTTGCGTGCCGATGGAGGACCAACCGGGTTCCCCCGGGGGCGGCGGGCACGGCGGTTCCAGCGGTTCTGCCACCGGTTTTTATCCGGGAGCGACCACAGACCTGACGACGAAGGTGGTGGCCCAGGGAAAATCATATCCTCATGCCGACGTGCATATTCTGGTGGACGGAGTGGTCACGGGCATAGTCAAGACCGACGCTTTGGCGAATTTTTATTTTGAGACCACAGACATAGCGCCGGGGGTGGCTGGTTTCGGGTTCTGGTCCACCGATTTAAACGGTCTTAAGTCAACGCTTTTAACTCTTACCTTTCGGGTGATCTCCGGGGCGGTCACGACCATTTCCGGCGTTTATATCGCTCCGACCATTGATATTGACAAGAAATCGGTGCGGCAGGGCGAAGACGTGAAGATATACGGACAGACCATTCCCGATACCGAAGTTCATGTCCATATCAATTCCGAGAATGAATATATTGAAAAGATCAATAGCCGGGAGACCGGCACCTGGGAACTGACTTTTAATACCACCCCCCTAGAAGAGGATTTTCATACGGCCAAAGCCTTGTTCCAGGTGACGACGGAGGGCAACGTGATCAACAGCGGTTTTTCCCGCTCGGTCAGCTTTTATGTCGGTAAAACAGGCGGCGAAGTCCCCTGTCCGGAAGCCGATCTTAATCACGACGGCCGGGTGAACCTGACGGATTTTTCCATCTTGCTTTATTGGTGGGGGACGGACAACGCCTGCGCGGACCAGAATCAGAACGGTATCGTGGACCTGGTTGATTTCAGCATCATGATGTATTATTGGACGGGGTAGGGATTGCCGATTGTCGATTTGCGATTGCCGAATATGATTTCGGGATTAAATCGTCAATTAAAGTTAGTGAGTGGTCAGAGACTAGTTAATTAGAAATGAGGCGAAGAACGCTTCCCTAATTAACTAATCCCTAATTAACTAATCAACTTTTACGATATGATGAAAAAAATAACCATACTGTCAATATTATTATTTTTGCCGGTTTACGCCCAAGCGTCCGTCCTGTACCTTGATCCGGCCGAGGGCGAATACGGACCAGGGGACAGCTTTACCGCCGACGTCAGGCTTGAAATAGGTAATGATTGCGTTAATACGGTTGAGGCTTTCGTGAATTTCCCCAACGATTATCTGAGCGTCGCGGATTTTATTACCGGCGAATCTATTTTGAGCTTATGGGTGGAAAAGCCGGATAAGGCCGGTTTAAAGGAAATCAATCGGACCGGAACGCTTCATTTCGCTGGCGGCATTCCGGGCGGCTATTGCGGCAAAATTCCCGGCGATCCGGGGGAAAGCGATATTTTGGGCCGGATAGTTTTTCAGGTTCCCGGCATGATCGTAAGCGATGTGGAACGTGAGAATTTGGAAGTCGGATTTAGTCCTGCTTCGCGGGTACTTTTAAACGACGGCCTGGGTACGGCCGATACCATAAGCACGCGTGGCGCCAGTTTCCGGTTTTCCAAAAAATCAACCGAGCCGGATGAAACATGGCGGGAGGATATCAAGAGCGATGTCACTCCGCCCAATCCTTTCGTGATAGAATTAAGAAGCGACCCGGGTATTTTTGACGGGCGTTATTATATAATATTTTCAACTATAGATAAGCAGACAGGAGTGGACCATTTTGAAGTTTTAGAGATCACCCTGGAAGAATTGGCCGGTATTGAAAAAGAACTGAGTCTTTACGAACGCTTCTTCGCGGAGGCGCCGAAACCGGCGAACTGGAAGACCGCGAAAACGCCGTATCTTCTGGAAAACCAGGCCCTAACCAGCGTGATCAGGGTGAAGGCGATTGATAAGGCCGGCAACGAAAGGATTGAGGAATATATTCCGCCCGCGTCAATGCAAAAACCGGTTTCTAAGAGAACATCCGCGGGAGAATTAATATTCTGGTCAGCGCTCGGCCTGTCCGCCCTGCTGGTCCTGGTCGTGATCATCATTTTAACCATAAAAATCATAAAAAGAATAAAACGTTCCAAAAATTATGAAAAAGATAAGTCTTAAACTGGCCCTGACCCTGGTTTTTTGCCTGATTTTATCTTCCGGTCTTTTGCCGCGGCCGGCGGATGCGGCCGGCGCCTCTCTTTACCTGGCGCCCGGGAGCGGCACTTATGTGATCGGCGGAAAATTTTCCGTGGCCGTGAAAGTCAATACCGGTGGAGCGGTCATCAACGCGGCCGAGGGCACGATTAGTTTTGATAAAGATCTTTTGGAGGTGGCGGGGGTTTCAAAGGGCGGATCGGTTTTCAGCCTTTGGACTACCGAACCGACCTTTTCAAATTCCGCCGGCACCGTGAGCTTCGGCGGCGGCGTGCCGCGTCCGGGGTTTAACGGCGCGGCCGGTGGGGTCTGTACGATCACCTTTAAAGCGAAAAAAGCCGGTACGGCCCGAGTAAGTTTTACGGCCGGAGCGGTTTTAGCCAACGACGGCAAGGGTACTAATATTTTAGCCAGCATGGGCAGCGGGAGTTATACGGTCTCGCCCCAGGTGACAGCGCCGGAAGGAACCGTTAAGCCGGGCACGGAAAAGCCTCAGCCCGTGGAAACGGTCGCGAAAGAAACCGATTACAATAAACCGGAAATTACTTCCGTCACGCATCCGGACCAGAACCGGTGGTATAAAGAAACGACCGCTAAGTTCTCCTGGAAATTACCGGAGGGTGTCACGCAGGTAAGTATCGCTTTAAATCACCTGCCGATCTCTGATCCGGGAAATAAATTAGACGGAGCGTTAAGCGATAAGGAGTTTGCCGGCATTGAGCATGGTCTTTGGTATCTGCACGTTAAATTCTATGATAATAAAAAATGGGGCACGGTGGCGCATTACCGGATTATGATTGATACTAAGCCGCCGAAGCCGTTTGAGGCTACGATAAAAGAGGTTGGCGTCGGCGAATGGCCGGAGATAAATTTTGAAACTACGGATGAAGACTCGGGGCTTGATAAATACGAGATATTTATCGGCAGTCTTGAGAAGCAGGCCTTTACCGCCGATCCGGACAAGAAATCCATAAAATTAAGCGACCTAAGCGTCGGCGAGCATCTAGCCATGATCAGGGCGCTTGATAAGGCGGGAAATTATCAGGTGGCGGCCATTGAATTTAATATCGCGCCGATCCCGGCTCCGGTAATCGTCAATTATACCGAAGAAGTGAGACCCGCGGGCGAGTTCTTCGTTTCCGGCACTGCCCTGGCCGATACCGCGGTTGAAGTATTCATCCAAAAAGACAATGATATTATCAAGGGAAGCGCGCAGTCTGATCCGAACGGCAATTGGTTTTACGCTTACGACAAGGGCTTAAGCAAAGGGCGGCATGTCGCCTGGGCGGAAGCAATTAACAAAAACGGCCTGCGAAGCGAACAGAGCTCTAAGGTAAGCTTCCTGGTGTCGCCGCCGGTATTTGCCACGATCGGAAATTTTGTGCTTAATTATTTCATGGTTTTCGTGAGCCTGATCTTCATGATCCTTGTTATCATCACCCTGATATTCATTATTGTCGCCTTTATCCGCAAGAAACTTAAAAAAGAAACCGTGGAAGTGGAACAGGTACTCCACAACAACCTGAAGAACCTCAGGAAGATGATAGAAGAAGAGCTGGGCGCTCTGGAAAAATACAAGGGCAAAGCCGGATTCAAGGAAGAAGAGGTGAGGACCGAACAAAGAATAGAAACCCGGGTAGGGGAGATAGAAAAAAAGATCTTAAAAGAGATCAAAGACGTGGAAGATATTTTGAAATAAAGAAGATAGAGTAATTTATTTACGGGCGGGTCATGAAATTTCATGACCCGTTTTGTATTTGCAAAAACAAAGAAAATAGGTTAAAATAAAAGCATTAAAATAATAAATATAAAATAATATGGGAAAAATAATTACGGATAAAGATAAAATAGAAGAAGCGCTGACGCGGGGGGTGGAAGAGGTTTTAGTCAAGGAAAATTTAAAAAAGAAATTATTATCCGGCAAAAAATTAAGGATTAAGTTCGGGATTGACCCCACCGGTTCGGTTTTGCATTTGGGTCACGCGGTAGTTTTGCGTAAATTGAAAGAATTCCAGGACTTGGGGCACCAGATTATTTTTTTGATCGGTGATTTTACCGCGCGGATCGGTGATCCCACCGGTCGCTCTTCAGCCCGGAAACCTATGACCGATTCAGAAATAGAGCAGAATATGAAAACTTACCAGACGCAAGCCGGGTTGGTGCTTGATATGAATAGGGTTGACGTCAGGTATAATTCAGAATGGCTCGGAAAAATGGATTTGGCCGGTTTGATCGGATTGGCGTCAAAAGTGACTTACGCGCAAATGGCCCAGCGGGCCGATTTCAAAGATAGGATAAAGAATGACGTTGATTTAAGTTTGCAGGAATTCATGTATCCGGCTATGCAGGGTTATGACTCGGTCATGCTCAAGGCTGATGTTGAGTTGGGCGGCACCGATCAGAAATTTAATCTACTCATGGGGCGGCAATTACAAAAAAGATACGAGCAGGAACCGCAAGATATCATTACTTGCCCGCTTTTAGAAGGATTATCCGGAGGCGATAAAATGAGCAAGAGTCTCGGTAATTTTATCGCTTTAACGGAAAAATCGGACGAAATGTATGGGAAAATAATGTCTTTAAGCGACGATTTGATTATAAGGTATTTTGAATTATGCACTTATTTAGCCGGCGAAGAAATAAAAGCCATAAAAAAACAGCTCGCATCAGGCGTTAATCCGCGCGATCTTAAAATGAAGCTGGCGCGGGAAATTGTTAAAGCTTATCATGGCGGACAAAAAGCTGAAGAAGCGGAAAACTGTTTTATAAAAACATTTCAGAAGAAAGAGGCGCCAGATGAGATTGCGGAGATAAAATTAAAAATTGAAAATTGGAAATTGGCCGATTTGTTGGGCGAGCTTAAATTGGTCGTTAGCAAGGGCGAGGCCAGGCGATTAATAGAGCAGGGCGGAATAAAGGTGGATGGCGAAACGGTCAATGACATAAATACGGAAATTAAAATTACCAAAAAGGGAATATTATTACAAAGAGGTAAAAGGCAATTCGTGAAAGTCGTTTTGAAATAAAAAAGTTTTATTTTTTAGGTTTATGTATAGTTTGGATAAAATCAAAACTGAAATCGCCGGGAAAATCAACGAAAAACTGGGGCGAGAAATCGTCCGGGCGTCCGATCTGGTTTATCCGCCGGACGCGGCCATGGGAGATCTAAGCCTACCCTGTTTTGTTTTGGCCAAGGAACTTAAAAAAAATCCGGCGGAAGTCGCCAGGGAATTAAGTTCCTGGCAATCAGAACCGGATTCCGCGGTCGCGACGACGAGCGCCGCCGGGGCTTACCTGAATTTTAAATTAAGCCAGGCTTATCTGGTCAAAGCGGTC
>Ga0208373_1003612_pt1 | contig 14973 bp, 14 predicted proteins | sample RifOxyC2_FD_184036 | JGI IMG/M metagenome (GOLD analysis project Ga0208373, IMG submission 184036) | Soil microbial communities from Rifle, Colorado - Rifle Oxygen_injection C2 (SPAdes) | ecosystem: Environmental > Terrestrial > Deep subsurface > Rock core/Sediment | place: Rifle, Colorado...
CAAACTTTTTCTGAATTGCCGGCTGAAGAATTGGAAAAAATGCTAAATAATTTTGTTATTGCTTGCGGTGGTAAACTAAGTTGTGATGTAAATAGATACCACCCCGCTGAACAGCGGGAGGGTAAAGTTTATAAAAATAAAGAAAAAGAAATTTCCCTCCGCCAAGAGGGTAAGCGAACACAATCAAAGTTTGACGAGATTAGAAAAAAATATCCCAATGCCTATCGTCCGTGGGAACCGGAGCAGGACGCAATTTTAGAGAAGCTTTTTTTGGAAGGGGTGCCTGTTTCTGATATCGCGAAAACTTTAGGTAGAAAAAAAGGCGCGATAAGATCGCGTTTGGTTCTAGCGGGGCTGTTGGAAGATGGAGATAATGGGCACGCCATTCCTGTGGATAAAACTTGACAATGTCAAAAGAATGTTGTAATATGTAGTTATAAAGTCTCCTGTGCCCACCCTTCGGGGTGGTGTGCAGGATTTTTTGTTTTATGCTAAAATATGTCCACTATGGATAAAAAAGAAAGAGTACAAATATTTATTGATGGCGGAAATCTTTATCACCTGGTTTTTAAAAAGTTAAATATAAAGGAACTCGATTTTTCGTTTGAAAAATTTTCTGATTTTTTAGTAAATGGCAGGGAATTAACTGAATTTGGCAAGAGGTTTTACATTGGTACTGTTAGAGAGCATGAAGGGGATGAATATAGCAAAGAGGCGATGTCTAAACAAACAAAATTATTTTCAGTGTTAAAAAAAGACAAATGGGAATTAAAAACCAGTAAGCTTAGGTCAAGGTTGGAGAAAGTTATAATTGATAGCAGGACTGTCGATTATAAGAAATTACATGGGAAGGGGGTTAAATTTGTAGAATTTAATAGAATGAGAGAAAAAGGCATAGATGTAAAAATAGCCACTGATTTAATTATCGGCGCTTTGGATAATAAGTATGATACGGCGATTTTAGTTAGTTCCGATTCAGATCTTATTCCTGCCATTGATATAGTTAAAAATAGATTTAATAAAAAAATAGAATATGTCGGTTTTTCTGTTATTGATGAGGCCGATATAGAAAATAGCACAAAGCCGTCTTTAGCGATGATGGGAAGGACAAATATTCAGAGGATACTGGTTAGATCTGATTTAGAATCATTTGTAATATAGCATCGCTAAACTCGCCGTCAAAGCAAAATTCGGCGCCGGGTAAAATTTTTTCAAACTCCGACTGCCACAAAAAAAGAACGCTTAAGCGTTCTTTTTTAATGATTATCTGCCATTACCTCGGCCGTTGTTGTCTTTGTCTTCGTCTTTTTGGCCACGGTCGTCATCTTCTTCGTCATCTTCGTCTTCGTCTCCATCTTCTTCGTCATCATCATTATTATCGTCTAACAATCTGGGAGTGCTGGTGGCAGTGATGCGGTCGTCGCGTCTTTCTTGCGCCAAGTAGCGGTGAATCAATGATTTGGTCTGTTGCGCCAATTCCATACTGCGGTGATAGAGCAAAAACGCTTCCACATATTTACCATCTTTCAGTTTCAAGTCAGCATCAGCTTTTACATCTTCCGCTTTCTTTATTTTGGCTTCTATATCGGTTTTTGCGTCCGCGTCCAGTTCACCTTTTTTACTTTCATAATATTTTTTTATTTCAACCAATCTGTTTTCCGCGGCGTTTTTCACTCCGGCGGCGGCGTCCGCTTTGAAGCTGTCTTTAATGGTGGAAGTGCTGATTCTGTCTTTCAGATGTTCTTCCCAAACAGTGCTGGAAGTAAATTGCGTCCTGATTTCTTTTTTTATTCTGCCCCAGTTCAGTTTGCCATACATATTTCCGGTGCTGGTAGTTGTGCTGGCGGTGATGGTTGTGTTAACGGTTGAGGTGGTGGTTGAATTGTCATCGTCTTCGTTGTCATCAAAATGCTCGGAAAGCATATATTTCAAGTGGGCGCTTATTTTCGCGGCTGCCTGAATATTTCCTTTTTCTTCCAATTTTTCCACCAATTCATTTGTTTTATCCACATGTTGTTTGAATTTTTCCGCTAAAAACGCGCTGTTGGCCGGAGTCAGTTGGCCGTCTTCCAAAAGATGGTTGGCCTCTTCCAATCGGCGTTCGGCCTGGCGGGCGGACCAGTCGGCTCTTTTTTCTTCATTACGTTTGAATACCTCTATCACTCTTTCGTTCACCTCGGTTTTAATCGGATATAAAAAATCACCGGGCACGGACATTTCCGCGGCCATTGATGTTCCGCCTCCGGTCAAGAGCAGAATCGCCGCAATTATAGTTGCTAACATAGTTCTATGATTAGATAAATTAAAATATATAAATGGGTTATAAGATATATGACGGACATCGTCGGCGATTCTTACATGCAAAAAATCGCGAATGGCGGATTTTTCCTTCGTTTTCAGTTTTATTTTCCTTAATTTTTTCAATTCTGTTCGCATATTTTTTAGAATTAACTCATAGCGAGTTTATGTAGATTCTTAATTAAATTTAGCTAAAAAATAAATTTTATTTATGTCTGTCATTACGAGTCCCGACCCAAGTCGGCGGAGTGTAGTCCCGATCCCGACCAAGTCGGGATCGAGGATCCTCGATTTTGTCGATACAAAATCGGGATAATCTCGTGGCTTAATATTAATTCATAGGATTGCGACGTCGTCTTGAGACTCCTCGCAATGACAGAGTAAAAATTTTCTATGAGTTCAGTAATTCTTTTAATTTCTTTTTGCCTCGGGTGATACTGACGGAAACCACATTGACGCTTTGTCCGGTTATGGCCGCGATTTCTTTCGGTTTTAATTCCTGCACATAGCGGAGCGTGATTACTTCTCGATATTCGGCCGGCAGTTTGTCTATTTTTTCCAGGATTTTTTGGTATTCAATTCCGGCGTGGATATTTTCTTTAAAATTATTTCCGGCCGGGTCAAACCCGTTGGCTTGCATCGTTTCCAGCGATTCCTCATGTTTTTTCCTTTTGTAATCAATTATCAAATTATTGGCGATTTTATACAGCAGGGCTTTGGGGTATTTTACTTCTTTGGTCGTATCAGTAAGCTCTTTCCAGCCCCGTAAAAATATTTCCTGGGTGAATTCCTTGGCCAGTTCGCGGTCAAATAGGCGAAAGAAACAATGCCGAAAAATCGCGTCGGCCGTCCGGTCATAAAGCTTTAAAAAGCTTTTTTCTGTTTTTTTGCTTATTTTACCGTCGGTTGGCATATTTCTATATATATATTGACGTATTGAGAGGGTTATTCTTACATATAACTCGTAGCGAATTTTACGCTGTCATTACGAGTCCCGATTTAGTCGGCGGAGTGTAGTCCCGATCCCGACCAGGTCGGGATCGAGGATCCTCGATTTTGTCGATACAAAATCGGGATAATCTCGTTATTTAAGAGATCCCTCCCCGCCAGCTGGCGAGTCGGGATGACGAATTGTCACGGGATTGTAAGGGCACACTTATCCCGCCATGGCGGGGCGACGTCGTCTTGAGACTCCTCGCAATGACAGTATTAGTTTATGGAGTAGGCTATTTTAGCAAAAGTTTTATAGCTAGTCAATGCGTGCGTCATAGGGTGCTAAGATCCTTCGACTACGCTCAGGATGACGAAATGATCTCATTTCGTAAAAAATAAGGCAAGCCGGGGGCTTGCCTTATGTCAGGACAGCTCTTTGAGGGTTTTTTTGTCTTTATCCCACTCAGCCAGCTGTCGGCTGACATTGCCACAATCATCAATTGTCTCTACACCAACGGGGCATCTCCACATCAGCTCCACATCCCGGCCGGTAAAGAGATTGCGCAAAATCAAAAGGGATTTTTGCAGCCAACGCAGTCTTTTCCATGGCGCCGGTTCTTTTGTTTGTTTTTCTTTGAACTGGGGCGTCCAAGTGCCGGTATTGATGTAGGTCTTGGTTTGGCCGTTTATCTCCAGTACTTCGGAAGCGTAGCGGTGTTCATGAGAATAGAGCACACAATCCACGTCTTCCTGTTTGTGCAGGATTTTTATGGCGGAATCTTTGGGCGTGTGCCCGGATAATACGCCGGTAAAAGTCCAATAAAGCACGCGCAGGATTTTCATCAAACCCAGCTTCATTTTGATGTGCCAGAATTTGACGCGGAAAGCGTACCGGTAGAAAGTGCGCAGAAGATAATAAGCGCCGTAAAAGAAAAACCAACGGCTTCTGAACCAAGATTTGAAGAAAATGCGTTTGACGCCGTCAATCCAGACGAAGTCATGGACATGCATCCGTCCGATCAGATAGTTATACTTTTTCAAGTTATACATCAGGTCGGCGTTCAGATAATGTCCCATGGAAACATCCAAAACATCGCGCAAAGCGGAATTGATTTTGCCGGTCTTGATGATTTCCGGCAGTTTAGCGATTTCCATCGCCGTGATAATCGGCTTGGCGTGATTGATTTTGGTATGCGGTTCGTCTTCGCCGTGGCGGGTGTAAGTACCGTGGTCGTATTCTTCATGCAAGAATGATATTTTCTCCGGATTTTGCGGAGAAATTCTTTCCACCAGCATTTTTTGTACGGATGGCCAGCTTAGTTGAAGATCATGGTTGCCGACGAAGAATTTCAGCCGGGTGTTGCCGGCGGAACAGAATTTCGCCAGCGCGTCAAAGAAAATCGGATGCGCGGCCATAATGATTTTCAATTTGGCGACGGCATCTTCTTCGTATGGGAACGGCAGGCCTTTTCCCGGCAGGCCGATGGCGGAGAAATCAAATGTGTCTCCGTTCGGGTGAAGCCGGACTTCCGGACAATGGCCGGTATTGGCCAAAACCCAATCAATGAAATCAGCGAAGATTATGTCTAAGACATAATCGTTTTGCGTGTCGTCCATGCGGACGCCAGGCGGGTGGTATTTGAAATCTTCGTTCGGACTGTCCGCGCCTTCTCCAAGGTGCAGATCGCCGATGTATAATTTTATGATTTTGACCTTGTCAAACATTAAAATCCCCCTTGATTGTAAAAGAGCATAAGATAACTGTGTATATTTTAGTTAACCATATCCGCTTTAAAAAAACAAATCAGGGCGGGGGCGCCAGTTTTTACGCGAAAAAGCGTTTTTGTGGTATAATAACTATTACTTATATATGTATACAAAGCCGAAGAAAATGAAATATCTTTTTTTGAGTGACATAAATCCGGTCATAAGGTTTTTGATTATATCGGATGTGGTCATCATCGGGGCCGGCGGTTTGCTGGGGCCGATTTTCGCCATTTTTGTTGAGGATTTTGTTGTCGGCGGAAATGAAGTGGTGGTGGGCATCGCCGCAGCCATATATTTATCCACGAAAAGCGTTCTGCAGATTCCCACGGCGCACATGATTGACAGGAATCAAAGGGGAGAGAGATGATTTTTGGCTGATGTTTATTTTCAGTATTTTGTCAGCGCTTATTCCGCTGTTTTATTTAATCGTTAGGACTCCGTTTGAGCTTTATGCGGTTCAATTTTTGCTTGGCTTGTTCACTTCCATTACTTTTCCGACTTATATGGCGATTTTCACTCGCCATATAGACAAACATAAAGAAGCGACGGAGTGGGGAGTTTATTTTACGATTATAGATATCACCAGCGCCGTGTTGGCGGCATTAGGCGGTTTTGTCGCCGGCTATTTCGGTTTCCAGGTTTTGATTTGTATGGTTGTATTTTTGTCCGTGGTCGGGTCGCTGTTGCTGTGGCCGATTAAGCCTTATTTGAGATTTAAATAATGAATTCATAGTGAGTTTATATAAATTCTTAATTAAATTTAACTAAAAAATAAACTTTATTTATGCCTGTCATTACGAGTCCCGATTTAGTCGGCGGAGTGTAGTCCCGATCCCGACCAGGTCGGGATCGAGGATCCTCGATTTTGTCGATACAAAATCGGGATAATCTCGTTGTTTGGGAGATTGTAAGGGAACACTTATCCCCCGACTTAGTCGGGGGGCGACGTCGTCTTGGGACTCCTCGCAATGACAGAATATAAACTTAACATGAGTTCAAATTAATTTTTAATTAAAATATTATGAGAATATTGCTGAAGATTTTAAATTACTTCTTCACCGTCCTGGGCGTGATTTTCTTCCTGATAATCATGTTGGGAGTGTATCTGTTCGTGGCCGACCCGTTTAATTTAAGGCCGATGCTTTCGTCTTTCAATTTAAGTCCGAGCGGTATTACTACGGAAGCGAGTAAAACCGGCGACAAAAATCCGCTGTTGAACTCCGACCAGGAAAAAATGCTGGAATCAATCGGAGTGAATCCGGAGACGCTTCCTTCCGAATTGACGCCGGAAATGGAAAAGTGTCTGATTGAGAAAGTCGGCGCGCAACGGGCCGATGAAATAGTGAAAGGCGATAAGCCGACCGCCATTGATTTGTTTAAAGCCGGCGCTTGCCTGAAATAATCACGGTAAAAATTTGTCTATGAAAAAATTAATATTTTTTATATTAACAGCCGGCCTTTTTGTATTTGGTTTTTTAGTTTTGAGAGGGCCGGGCGATACTTGGGCCTGTAAAAATGGCGAGTGGATAAAGTTTGGCGATTTGAATAAAACCGCGCCGGAAAAAACCTGCGGAATAATTGATACGGTAAAGGGCAATGTTTTGACTTATACCGAGGATTTTCGGGTGAACTGCCGGCTTTTGAATACAAAAAGATATGGCGGTAAAAATTTGGACGAAGTTCCGCCTGAGCTGTTGTTTATGCAGGATGTTATCGTTGTTGAGCTTAATGATAATAGATTGTCATCTTTGCCGAAAGAGTTTTTTGCTTTGGAAAAGATGAGAGAGTTATATTTGGACCATAATGAGTTTGTTGAATTGCCGGCCGGGTTGGGTGATTTGTCAAATCTGGAAGTGCTGGATGCGAGCCATAACCGGCTTAAAACTATTCCTAAAGAAATCGGAAAATTAACTAAATTAAGAAAATTGGATTTATCCAGAAATAATTTAAAAGAACTGCCGGAAGAGTTTTATAGTTTGAAGGATAGCCTGAAAAAATTGGATATAGTCGGGAATGATTTTGATGTTGATATATTAGTCGCTTTGCAGGAGAAAATGCCCAACACTTCCATCAATTTTTAGTGTTACGAAACGGCTGGCCATTCGTATTATTATATATAAAGTACTTTTTTAAATAACATGTTAAGCAATGAATCGGACTTAATCAGGGAGAGTCAAGAGGGTGGAAACGAAGCGTTTGGCGAGCTTTACGATGAATATATCCAAAAAATATACAAATTCGTGTATTTTAAAACTCATCACAAAGAGGTTGCTGAAGATTTGACCAGTAAGGCGTTCATCAAAGCGTTTGAGAAGATAAAGTCGTATGACAGCCGGAAGGCGTCATTTTCCACCTGGCTTTACGGCATCGCCCGGAATACCGTGATTGACTATTACCGGACAAAAAAACTGAATATAAATGTTGAGGATGTTTGGGATTTGCCGGCGAAAAACGGCTTGCTTGAAGATGTGGATAACAGAATGAAGCTGGAAGAAGTTGGCAAACATTTGAAAACTTTGGATGTTGGTCAGAGAGAAATAATAATAATGAGGGTATGGGACGATTTGAGTTATAAAGAAATCGCGCAAATAATTGGCAAAAGCGAGGCGAATTGCCGGATGATGTATATGCGGGCGGTGGGCAAACTGAAAGAAAGCGTTCCGTTCGCGGTTTATATCGCATTGCTGTTAAATAATCTAAAGAATTAATTATGAATGATAACAGATTAAAAAATATATTGGAGGATATTTATCGTTTGGATCCAAATTTGAAAGAATATGAAGAAGTTTTGTCCGATATTGTCGGAAAAATTTTGACGGCCAAGCCGGATATTGAGGCGGACGCGAGGTTTGTCGCGAAATTGCGTGATGAATTGATGAATAAAAAAATAAAAAATAAATTAAATATATTTAGTATGAATAAAATTCCTTTTATAGCGGTTGGAGCCACAGCCGCGGTCGCGGTAGTGATAGTGGTGTCAGTTTCTTTGGTGTCCGGTCGGTTGCCGGTGAATAAATTAACCGGATTAATCACACAGAAAACGACGTCGGACAGTGTTATCCAATTGTCGGCCAATGCTTTTGGCAGTTTGGGTATTCCTTCCGATTCCGGATCGCAGAGAAGCGCGTTGGCGGAAGAAGGCGCGTTGACAGCTGATGCCGCTATCGCTCCGTCCGTTGGTTTTGGCGGAGGCGGGGCGCCGGCTAATTCCGGTTCAATGATGAAAATTGGCGAGGATATGGCGATTTCCCCGATTTATTATCAGCCATACCAGTTCAAATATACGGGTGGTGATTTTGTGATAGCAAGCGGGGAAATGCCGGTTTACCGTCTAGCTTTAAATGAAACTATCGGTCGGACTATGGCGAGATTATTGTCGGGCGCGAGCGCGGAGTTTGTTGATTTGTCCAAATTTAAAAACGCCGGTGTCAGAAGTATGCATATTTCTCAAGAAAACGGATTCAATATCTATATGAATTTGGATCAAGGCAGAATCAGTCTGGACAGCAGTCGTCCATATTTGATGACTGATACTGTCATGAGATGCGACGGCCCGGATTGTGGCGGTTATGAACCGGAAGAATATCCGCAATTACCGGAAACACAATTAATCTCCATCGCGGATAGATTTTTATCCGAATACGGAATCAGCAAAACCGTTTATGGGCAACCTTTCGCCGAAGTTGATTCAATGGGCGACAGGTTTGGATTTTATTACGCGCCAAGACTGCAAACGGTTGTGTATCCATTGTCTTTTGATAGCAAAGATGTTTATGAATCCGGCGGACAGGCGAGCGGAATGAGAGTTTTGATTGACGCGGTTGACAGCGAAGTGAGAAGCGTGAACGAAATCTTAAATCCGATTTTTGAGAAATCAAATTATGAAATGGAGACCGATTTTAATAGGATTATAAAAATCGTGGAAAACGGCGGAATGTGGGGCGGGTATTATGGCGCGATGGAAGCCGGGGAAACATTGGAAGTGGGCGCTCCGGAGTATGTGTATCTGCATCAATATGATTATTCGCAGTCGGACGGGATTGCCAGAGAATTGTATGTGCCGGCGCTTAAATTTCCGATACTGAACGCCGAAGGTAAAAATATTTATCAAGATTCAGTTGTGGTGCCTTTAGCCAAAGAAATGCTTGATAATTATGAAATACAGAACGATGTTCCAATGCCTGAACCGTATTTTATGAAAGGCGAGGAAGGGTCGGGAGAAGTCATGCCGATGGACGCTATGGTTGAAAGTTCGCCGTCAGCGCAATAATTTTAAAAATGAAAACAGGCTTTGCTGAAAGGCCTGTTTTTTATTTTGCAAATTTTGTGCTATAATATATTCAAATATATGGTGGGAAAAAAAGGGAAAATTTTGATAATAGAAGACAATCGGCCGATCGCGAGAGCGTTGTTATTGGAATTGGAAGAAAAGAATTACGAGGTTGATATTGCTTATGATGGCGAGGAGGCTTTGAAAAAAATGGAAAACGGCGAGGCCGACTTGTTTTTGTTGGATTTGATAATGCCGGAAATGGACGGTTTTTCTCTTCTTGAAGAAATTGGAAGAAGGGGAATCAAAGCCGGTGTGATAGTGGTGTCCAATATCAGCAGTGATGAAACCGTGGAGAGATTAAAAAAATTCAATATCGTTGATTATTTGATTAAAGCTGATTATTCGTTGGAAGAAATAGCGGAAAAAGTTGACGCGTATTTTGACAAGAGATAGGGTTTTAAAAAATAATTTACAGTGATAATATTATTTACAAAAAAGCGTCCGGTATCCCATATATGTTTTAATGTTTTAATGTTTTAATGAAAGGTATGCCTGTCAAAAAAAATTTAAAAAATAAACCAGCGCGGAAAAAATGCGATGGCGCTTATGTTGTGACGGTTGATATGGGATATGGGCATCAGCGAGCCGCTTATCCGCTGAAAGATATTGCGGTCTGTCCGCCGGAAATGGATTTGTCGGAAACCAGGATAATAACAGCCAATAATTATCCGGGAATACCGGCAGCCGATCGGAGACGCTGGGAAGGCGGGAGAAAAATATATGAAAAGATTTCTCGAATGTTCCGGTTGCCGTTTTTGGGCAGAATTATTTTTGGAATAATGGATTATGTTCAGAGAATAGACCCGTTTTATCCGCGCCGGGATTTGTCTCACTCCACTTTTCAAGTCAGACAACAGTATGGAATGATTCATCGTGGCTGGGGAAAAGATTTGATTGAGCGATTGAATAAAAGGCCGTTACCGCTTATTACTTCATTTTTTACCGTTGCTTTTTTTGCCGAAGAACATGAATATCAGGGTGAGATTTATTGTTTGTGCACGGATACGGATATAAGCCGGGCATGGGTGCCGATGTTTCCGCAAGAAAGTCGGATTAAATACTTCGCTCCGAATAAGAGAGTCAGAGAGAGGTTGATTTTGTATGGAATAAATAAAGAAAATATTTTTGTTACCGGTTTTCCTTTGCCAAAAGAAAATATCGGAAAAGATTTGAAGACTTTGAAAAGCGATTTGAATTGCCGGCTGGTAAATTTGGATCCGGCGGGGAAATACAAGCAAAAATATAAAAGGATTTTGAATTATTATTTTGGGGACAGCGGGGGTGACTCGGAGAAGAATAAGCGTCCGTTGACGATTACTTTCGCGGTCGGCGGAGCCGGCGCGCAACGCAGTATTGGGGTTACCATTTTAGACAGTTTGCATGACTATATTGATATGGGGCATGTGCGGTTGAATTTGGTCGCCGGCACCAGAAATGATGTATATAGATATTATGAAAAAGAAGTTAGGAGATTGCATTTGGACACCAAACATAAAGAGTATATTCATATTTTATACGCGGAAACCAAGGATGAGTATTTTAAAAAGTTTAATGAAATGCTTAGAACCACCGATGTTTTGTGGACAAAACCGAGTGAATTATCTTTTTATGTCGGATTGGGAATACCGATAATTATCGCGCCGACCATCGGTTCGCAGGAGGATTTTAACAAAGCTTGGTTGCATCAAATCGGTTCCGGTTTTGAACAGGAAAATCCTAAGTATACCAATGAGTGGCTGTTTGATTGGTTGCATTCCGGCTGGCTGGCGCAAGCGGCAATGGAAGGGTTTTTGGACGCGCCCAGAAACGGGGTGTATCATATTGAGGAGATTGTTTTGAAAGGCAAGAGGAGTGAGATTGAGGATATGCATTTTATATAAAGGCTTTAAAAGCTGAAGAGGCTCACAAGGCTTACGAGGCCTTTTGAGCATTGTAAGCCTTGCTGGCCTTTTAAGCTTTTATCTATGTGGTTTTTATTGGCATTTTTAGGGTATTTCTTGCTGGCATTGGTCTTTGTGATTGACAAATTGATTTTGACGAAGTCGGTTTCCAAACCGATTGTTTATACTTTTTATTCAACTATTTTTTTATTCGGCGCGCTGTTGGCGTGGCCTTTTGGCGTGCAATTTTTGAAGGGTTTTGACTGGGTGATTGCCATAATTTCCGGATTGTCTTTCGGGTTCGCGTTGTGGGCGTTTTTTGTCGGTTTGAAGAGCGGGGAGGCGAGCCATATTTCTCCGTTTAACGGGGCGATGATTACCATTTTCACTTATGTAATCGCCGATTATTTTTTGGGAGAGAAGTTAAATCAGATGCAGATTGTCGGGATTATTATTTTGGTTTTTTCTTCGTTGTTGCTGTCTTTTGAAAAAAGTCGGAAAAATAATGGTTTTCATATCGGGTTTTTTTGGGCGGGAGTGTCGGGTTTATTATTTGCTTTTTCTCATGTCAGCGCGAAATATTTGTATGAAGTTTATCCGTTTTTGACCGGTTTTGTCTGGACAAGAGTATTTATTGGTTTTGTCGGGTTGTTCACTTTGTTGTCTCCGACGGTGAGAAACAGCCTTAAAAAAGAAAAGAAAAATAAAAAGGAAGAAGCCAAAAGCCAAAAAACAATGATTTTAATTGTTGTGGATAAGTTTTTTGCGGTTTTGGGCGTTATTTTGGTGCAATACGCGATTTCAATCAGTTCGGTCGCGCCGGTCATAGCGTTGAGCGGGTTGCAGTTCGCTTTGATGTTTGTAATGGTTTATTTGCTGACAAAATTCGCGCCAAAAGTGTTTAAGGAATATTTTACAAAAAGAGAAGTGGCGGTGGAAGTAATCGCGATTTTGCTGGTCGTGCTGGGTTCCGCGTTGTTTGTGTTATAATTGTTGTAGGTGTTCTAATTGTTCTAAATGTTTTAATTGTTTTAATTGTTTTACTGATTAGGTACCAACGATACATCATTTTGAACAAGTGTCAACGATATAACATTTTGAACAATTAAAAAAAATATGAAATATATTATAATATTTTTTACAATCATACTTTTGTTTTATGTCAGTCTTTGGGTTGCCAGCCGGAAGACTTATCCGATTAAATTTGGCATCAGTTTTAATCATAATCACGCGGAAAGCATGGGTTTGGATTGGAGAGAAGTGTACACGGATATGCTTGAGGAATTGAAACCGGAATATATCCGCATCGCCGCGATGTGGAGTGAGGTGGAAAGAGAAAAAGGCGTCTATGATTTTGAAAAAGTTGACTGGATGATGCAAAAAGCGCAAGAGAATAATGCCAAAGTGGTTTTGGTTGTCGGTCAAAAAGCGCCGCGCTGGCCGGAGTGTCATGTTCCCGGGTGGATAAATGATGATGGTGAGACAGGGGCGCGCGAACATTTGTTTGGATATATTGAACAGACGGTAAACCGATATAAAGATAATTCGGCTTTGGAGTTTTGGCAGGTGGAAAATGAGCCTTTTATCAAGTTTAGGTTTGGGGAGTGTTCAAAATACAGAGAAGATTATGTTGTGGAAGAAATACAATTTGTGCGCGACAGAGACGCGAATCACCCGATAATTTTAACGGACAGCGGGGAGTTGAGTTCGTGGAGAAAAGCGATAAAGTATGCTGATTATTTCGGAACGACTTTGTATAGAGTTGTCAGGCAACCTGATGGAGGAATATTTGATTATGACTGGATGCCACCGGCGGTTTATCGGTTTAAAGCGATGCTTTGGGGGCAAGAAATAGATAAGATGTTCGTGTCCGAATTGCAGGCCGAGCCGTGGTTTGTCAGCAGTAACGCGGCTGATACGCCGATTGAGATTCAAGAACAAACTATGAATCCAACGCGTTTACGCGAGCATATGGATTATGTGGAAAAAATCGGTGTGCCGAGAGCGTATTTGTGGGGAGTGGAATGGTGGTATTGGGTTAAGGAAGCCAGAGGAGACAGTCGGTATTGGAATATGGTGAAAAATGAAATTGGTGGAGCAAAATAAGCAGAGTAGGCAGAGTAGGCGGATTAAGTTAATGTTGTTAATAAAAAGCGACTCGTGTTCATCCACGAGTCGCTGTTGTTTCGTTTTTATTTTTCCCTCGCGGTCAAGTCAATTAGACCGAGAATCCAAATCAGATTGACTTGTATGGCGTCATCAAGCGGTGTGGCGCCGGTAGTTTCAACCGCGACGCAGTATTTGGCGCCTAAACGCCAAAACAGATCGGTCAAAGAGCCATCATAGCGGACGATGAATCCATCATCATCGGTGAACATATCTTGTTCACCCGCGCCACTTTTTATTACTTTTCCTTGCGCGTCAATCTTCGTCTGGAAACCGGCGCCGATAGGCGAATTATTCAAAATCGGCGTCACTGTCCGCGCCTTTTCAACTAGCGGGAGATAATCGCTTAATTCCCCAAATGGGTAGAAATAAGCGCTCGGCTCCGCCCCGGGAGTCAAGTAATCTTGGTGCAGGTCAATTACCGCCCGAATTTGTTTCAAAGGAGCGATTTCACGAAGATATTTGTGCATGACAGCGGTTTCAAGCGGTAGACTGACGCCCGCTACTTCTGATGACCAGAACCAGCGTGTGAACGGTTGGGGATTTTTCCCGAGATCGTCAACGAGACGCCCGTCTTCCAGCTCATAGCGCAGGAAATCGTTATTCCCACAGCCGTAATTTTCATTGTCAATATTGTATCTTAGACCAAGGGCATATCCGCTCGGATTGCCGATAGGGTAGATTATTAATTTGACGCCATTGGCATGAGCGTAATCAATAATCTGACTGGCATGACGTAGGATAGTAAGTGGTCCGGAAATTTCATCGCCGTGTATTCCGGCTCTGATTAGAACCACTTTATCGGTCGGACTGATGTTTTTGGACGCTATCCGAAAGAAAGGGAATGAACCTTTCTTGTAAGCCAGGTTTTTTTCGTCTATCTCAATATCAACGCGATTGGACAAATCCTTCATCAATTTATGAAAAGGTTCAATTTTTTCATTCATATAGTTTGTCCTTTGTTTGTTATCCTCATAAATGTTAGTATTTTTAGTTGGTTTTGTCAACCCTGCCTATGGCGGGGTCAACCAGTGGCTTGTTAAGCAATTTAGCTGGAAATTTATTATTTATAGGAAGTTTAAAAAAATAAAAACAACTCATCGAGTGAGTTGAAATGAGTGGCCGACGTTCTGCGACTGCGAATGCAGGAGAACGTCGGCCTGTGGAGCGGGGAGTGTGTGGTTGACGGCTAGGTGCCGTCGTTGCTGGCGTCGTTCACGTCGCCGTCGCTGTCAGCCGGCAGGGGCTGTTTCGGAGTCATCAGCTTCAAGACTCTCAAGGAGAGCTCAGGGCACATGTGACCAGCCGAACAGTCGAGGCATCCATGCTGGTTTATCCACTCGTCTGCCCTGAGCCTTTCCTCGTCCTCCCTGTTCTGTTTGAAGAGTTGGTTCAGAGTCATGTTTGGCATTCCCTTTTCCTTTCGTTGCTGTGTTGGTTAAATTACTAACAGTGCCGTACATATTAGCATAAAATTTCATTTTTGTCAAGCATCTTTTGGGTATACAATTTATAGATACAAAAATCCACTTCGTAGTGGATTTTATCGTGTGCGCGCCAAGGGATTCGGCTTCACCTCTCACTCGCTTCTGCTCG
>Ga0208373_1003613_pt1 | contig 14960 bp, 22 predicted proteins | sample RifOxyC2_FD_184036 | JGI IMG/M metagenome (GOLD analysis project Ga0208373, IMG submission 184036) | Soil microbial communities from Rifle, Colorado - Rifle Oxygen_injection C2 (SPAdes) | ecosystem: Environmental > Terrestrial > Deep subsurface > Rock core/Sediment | place: Rifle, Colorado...
GATTCGGGAAATCTTAGGTGATTCTTTGAAGGAATTCAGCGAAAAACCTCCCGATTGGGTATAAAAAACCCAACTGGCGGTACTTAGAGGTTTACAGATTTAGCGGTAGCCAGATGGCGAAGTCAAGTCATATCCATGAAGATTGTCTTGAGAATATTCGTGAAACTTCTATTCTTATTGAAAAAGTGAAGCAAAGAGTTGAAAAACAAACCGAGGTTGCACAAAGTCTTTAGTGATAAACAATCAAGAGATTATTTCATCACACTTTCATAGAATGGCTTTGATTTCTTGCCTTTTATTTTATCCTTTAGGACTTTAAGATAATCTACTTTTTCTTTTCTTGTGAAATAGGAAAGGAATTTATCATCTATATTGTCTGCAGCGTTATTGCTATTGCCTCTATATGAAAGAACACTTCTTCTTAGAATCTCTGAGATTAATTGGTCAAGTTCAAGCATCTCCTTCTTTGCTCTTCTTTCAAGAGCTTGTTTAACCTTTAGGTCTATTTCAATAGTTATGGTTGACTTTGTCATTTTACTATTTTGATATTATTTATTGCTAGTCTTTATTTTATTTCTTGGGTTTTACGTACATCTTTTGCACGGAAAATGATTTGTATATTCCCTCTAGGATATCTGTGCCTGCATAACCTGCAAGAAGGGAAAGCCTTTGGTCAAAATTGAATATTATGCCAACAAATGCGCCAATAATTGCGGCAACAATTACTGTGATAAGATAATAGAACCAGAGAATTTTTCGTCTTAGAGAAAGAGCTTTCAAGAGACCGACAACGCCTCTTGTTAATCCTCCTGCTGCCCCGAGAAGTCCTGCGAATAGTGTTGCATCCATCTTTTTTAGATAATACTGTTAACCTCTTTCTATATTTGGAGATTTAGGGATTTAAATGTTTGTTTTTTATATCTAATTAGCTTTATGAAGCCCAAAAGACAAATAAATATAATATCTTGAGTTTAATTTCATCCTCGATGAAATTTAATATCTATAGATTAATAGAAGTTTTTATTTAATAATTCTAAGTTCTTACTATTTATTAATATTATTTGGATTATTGATAATATTTATTATCTCGAGAGTCATTTTTAAGTACACGAATTATATTCCATCTGAGAGAGAATTCATACCATTTGGAATCAAAATAAAGATTATTTAATATTACTCTTGCTGTTTCTCTTTTCATTGCACTTGGACTTTTAAGTTCTTTCTCAAGTTCATTTATTGTATCTTCAATCATTTAGATTAAAAGAGCAAGTTATTATTAAGTTTATATGTTGCAGATTTTATCGTTCTTGAAGAGAAATACCCAAGGTTTAAATATTCGGAAAAATACTAAAATATATGCAAAAAGAAGGTATTAATAGAAGAGAAATGCTTAAAGTAGCGGCTCTTGCTTCTGCGGGATTACTTGTTCCCTCTAGTGTTTATTCTGCGGTTTCTTCTGTTGCTGCGCCTGAAATAAAAAAAAGGATTAGGGCGAAATCAGTAATTCAAGTATTTCTTTGGGGAGGAATGTCTCATAATGATACTTGGGATCCGAAACCTGAAGCAGGATATGAATACATGGGTGAATTTGGAAAAACAATCCAGACAAATGTTCCAGGTATACAGCTTGGAGAGTTATTCCCTAATCTTGCAAAGATTGCAGATAAATATTCCATAATAAGAAGTATGACTCATAGAAATAATGGACATGAGACTGCTGCATATTTAATGCAAACGGGACACACTCCTGGAGAGAGATTAGCATACCCTTCTGTCGGAGCAATATTCGCTCTTTCAAGAGAAAAGACATACAAAGGAATAATTCCGCCATATGTTGTAATGACTCAGGCTCAGGGAAGATTTTCCGAAGAGGGCTTCCTTGGACCAAAGTATAAACCTTTTGCTACTGGTGGAGATCCAAATGCTGGAAGATTTGAAGTTGAGGGAGTTGTTGCAAGAGCGATTACAGATGACAGACAGAAAAACAGAAGAGAACTTCTCAATAAGATGAATACGATGGGAAAAGCTATGGCTGCAAGTCCAGAAATGACTTTGGCTGAAGAATCTAAGAAGGCAGCATATGATTTAATTTTAGGAAAAGGAAAAGAGGTATTTGATTTGTCTGTGGAGAAGGATACATTGAGAGATAAATATGGGAGATTTACATTTGGGCAGGAATGTTTGGCGGCGAGAAGAATGGTTGAAGCAGGAGTTCCATATGTTGTTATAAATTATCCGGGCGGATGGGATACTCACAGTAATCATTTTGCTACGATGAGAAGACAATGTCCTCAATTGGATCAGGGCTTGGCTATGTTAATTCAGGATTTATCCGATAAAGGATTATTGGATTCAACTTTGGTTTGGTGCACTGGAGAATTTGGAAGAGGACCCAAGGTTGATTGGCAGCCACCATGGAATGGGGGAAGAAACCATTATGGAAATGTATTCTCAGTTATAGTTGCTGGTGGAGGATTCAAGGGGGGGCAGATAGTTGGAAAATCTACTAAGGGCGGAGAAGAGGTTGAAGAAAGACCTGTTTATCCATATGATTTGCTTGCTAGTATTTACACTCTTGCGGGAATAGATTATAATGCGAAGTTGCCACATCCAATGGGATTGCCTGCACAAATTCTCCCTCCTGAAGGAGAAGTTAAGTCTGCCGGATTGTTGAAAGAAATAATGTAAAATTAAAAACAAGTTAATTCATTTGCCCATAATATTAATCAGGAAATAAATATCTTAATCGGTTTAATTATACGTCATAGGATAATAACTACTTTTTTATAAGTTTATTAAAAACCCTTTAAAATTTATACACTTAAAGTTTAAATATTAGAAAAGATATTAAAATATATGCAAAAAGACGGTGTGAATAGAAGAGAGGTTATTAGAAACGCAGCAATTGTTGGTTCTGCATTGCTTGTTCCTTCTAGTGTTTATTCTGCGGTTTCTTCTGTTGCTGCGCCTGAAATAAAAAAAAGGATTAGGGCGAAATCAGTAATTCAAATATTTCTTTGGGGAGGAATGTCTCATAATGATACCTGGGATCCAAAGCCAGAATCTGGATATGATTATATGAATGAAATAAGAGCAATTCCAACAAATGTTCCGGGAATACAATTAAGTCAATGGTTTCCAATGCTTGCAAAACAGATGGATAAGTTTTCTTTGATAAGGGGAATGACCCATAGAAATAATGGGCATGAGACTGCGGCGTATTTAATGCAAACAGGACATCCTCCTGGAGGAAGACTTGCCTATCCTTCTATTGGGGCAATTTTCGCTTTGATGAAGAAAGAATACAAAGGAATGCTCCCTCCTTATATCGTTATGACACAGGCAGCAGGAAGATTTTCTGAAGAGGGATTCCTGGGACCAAAATATAAACCCTTTGCCACAGGCGGAGATCCTAATGCTTCGAGGTTTGAAGTTGAGGGGGTTGTTGCAAGAGCAATTACAGATGACAGGCAGAAAAGTAGAAGAGAACTTCTAGACAAAGTTAATACTCTGGGAAATGCATTGGCAAAAGATCCTCTTATGGAAAGTGTAGAAGAGGAAAAGAAAAAAGCATATAGTTTAATTCTTGGAAGAGGAAAAGAAGTATTTGATTTGTCGATGGAAGGGGGAGTAATAAGGGATAAATATGGAAGGAATACATTTGGACAAGAATGTTTGGCTGCAAGGAGAATGGTTGAAGCGGGAGTTCCATATGTTGTTATTAATTATCCAGGTGGATGGGATACTCACAGTGGACATTTCAGCACAATGGGAAGACAATGTCCTCAATTGGATCAGGGGCTTGCAACATTGCTTGAAGATTTGAAAAATAGAGGATTGTTGGATTCAACTTTGGTTTGGTGCACTGGAGAATTTGGAAGAACCGTGAAAGTTTCTTGGGAGCCGCCATGGAATGGTGGAAGACATCATTATGGTAATGTATTTTCAGTTTTAGTTGCTGGCGGGGGATTTAAGGGAGGACAAATTGTTGGAAGTTCAGATGCAAAGGGGGAAGAAGTTAAGGAAAGACCTGTTTATCCATATGATTTGTTGGCAAGCATATATGAATTGGCAGGAATAGATTATAATACTAAGTTGCCACATCTGTGGGGATTGGAAGCAAATATTCTTCCTCCTAAGGAAGAAGTTAAGAGTGAGGGATTGCTTAGGGAGATAATGTAAACTTTTTATTCTGAAGGTGTTTCTGTTTGTTGCTCTTTATCGCTGCTGAAAAGATTGCTAAAGAAATTTCCTATTTTGTCAAAAGCATTTCCTATTGCATTTCCAACTGTTTTTGCTATTCCAGGTCTGGTTCCTGCATCATCTCCAAATTCACTAGTTGCATCTTTACATTCAACATCTGTAATGCAATCCCAACCTTCCCCCGAAGGACCCATTTTTGGTTCGCCGTAGCAATGCTCACATGTTTCACAAGATTTTTTCTTTGCTTCCAATTTTTCTTCATCTAGACATGGGCCTGCATATAAGTGAACGCATTGATTTGCGCACATTTGACATACTTCTCCGCCAGTTTCTCCCTGCTGACTTGCCCCGCATCTTAGTCCTGGGTCAATTGATTCAACACATTTAGTTATACATTTTTGCTCTTCACTCATTGTGCTTTCATCCGGCTTGTCTCCGAGCATATTGCATTCTTTTTCGCATGATTCTTTGTTTTTATTTTGACAGGTAAAGTCATATTGCGAACATCCATTAAGCGTGCAGGTTTCCATGCAACTTGTCTCGGGAGTTGATTCTGATTTTTGCATATTGCAATCAGTTTGACACTGTGCTTGATTGCCAGTGCATCCAACTCCTGGAGAGGTGCATTTCATACAGGTCATCATGCATGATTGTTCCTGTTGACTTGGGCCAACGCTAGTTGGGGGAGAATTAGATTGAGGGCTTGAGACAACGTTTCCAGTTATTTTTCCCCAGAATTCTGAAAGAGAAAAGGCAGAGGCAAATGATAATGATAAAATTAAAGAAATTGCTAAAACTGTGAATATGACTCTTTTTTGCATTAAGATTATAATGAAATGAGATTTTTATAGTTTGCTTATTTTAATGTAGGCCAGGGTTTGTCCATCCAAATTCTATCTCCTTCTTTCTTTGAGACGTTAAAGCCCATTCTTTCATAGAATGTTTGTGAGCCCATCTGGGTGTAGGTAGTTAACATTACTTTATCATAGTGTTTCTCTGAATAATCTAGTACTTTTTTCATTAATTTTTTCCCTAAACCCTTTCCCCTATAATCTTTTCTTAGATACATTCGAGATATTCTTGCGCTTCCTTTGTATTCCTTAACTCCAACTGTTCCTATAACCTCGTTTTTTTCTTTTGCAACTAAAAAAATTTTGAAATTTTCTTTTATGTCATCTAAATCCTCCAGTCCGCTAGCAGAAGTATGAAATATTTCTTTTAGAACTGAAGAAATAAGAGATTTTACCTGTTCTTTATCTTTTTCTTGATAGTTTGATATTCTCATGTTATTATTAAGATGGGCTTGTATAAAATCTTTTCCTTTTCATTGGAGAGAATAAACAAATTATTATCTATTGCAGTGATAATTCATCAGATCATGATATCTATTTTTTATCTATAGTTATGAGCAAAGCGAATTAATTCGTTTTTCTCATCAGAGCCAAGTGAGAAAGGTCTGAGGCATCTTCGGCTATTTTGACTATGTGACGAATGAATCTTGTGGTTATGGCATCATTTTTTGCGAGAGTCATTGATAATTCTCTAAGTTTGTTCCTTTGGTTGTAGAGTTTGGAAACTAATTTTGGATTGTTTTGATTTGCATTATAATAGACGTCGAATGCCATTTCAAGACATTCTTTTGACATTAAAGCTAAATCCTTGAGTTGTTTTGACTTTTTTACTTTGTATTTTATGTTTGTTCTCCATAATCTATGCACTTCATCGCTTATTTTTTCCAAATCGAATGAATAGGTGAATAGAATTCTTCCATTTATTGAGTCATGATAGGACATTTTGTTTATTGCTCTTTCTAAATAAAGGCAAAAGCGATTTACCTCTATGTCTCTTGAGTCTAACCTTGGAATAGTCTCCTTTTCTTCCCCGAAAATGTCATTTATTGCAGAATTGTAGAAAGAGATAATCATTTGAAATACTCTTTTGAATATCTCATCCAGATTTGAAAAGTTTGCTCCAGAGATGTCTTTTATTGTGTATTTTCCAGATTCATGGGAGATTAGAGCATAACCAAGGAATCTTCCGGAGATTTCTGAAAGAATATCTCTGCATATTTTTTCCTTCGAAAGCATAGTTATCTCATCTACTCCTCTAGCATATAACGCGCTAATTACTGTGTTAAAACTCTTTTCTTCCCAATCTGAAGCGTCTATTGTTACACTTTCTCCTTTTACTGCATTGTCTGAGCTGATGATAAGAGATTTTCCGGATTCAACGACGTCTATTTCAGGGTTTTTATCTATCATATGCTGTCTAACCCAGTTTATGGGAAGAGTTATTGTATAAGCTTGGTTTGCCTGTTTTATGACTTTTCTTTTCATTTTACTCCTAAACCGAATTTATTCGGTTTAACGATTAATTATATCATTTATATAAATTATATCGAAAATATATAAATGTTTCCTTTTGCTCAATAGAGTATGGAAAGAAATATAGAAGGAATAAAACCTGACTTTTACTCCTACAAGAAGCAAGATGAATATGATAAAGAAGTATTTGTTAGAAGATATAATGTATTCACAGGTATTAATTTTTGGGGAGCCTATTCATTACATCCTGATGAAGAAAAAGCAAAAGAATATGAAACAACCAGCAGAGGGTGGCAGTCACATTCTCGTCCAGAAAAAGCGTTTGTAACTAGGGAAACATTTGAAAAGATAACTAAAGAAAGAGTAATCTTTAGGGCAGGTAAACTAAGATGACAGAAAGAAAAGTAATACTTGTCGACATGGACGGAGTCTTGGCTAACTATGAGCTGGGCTTCCTAAATGAATGGAGAAAGAGAAATCCAGATAAAATAAGCATTCCTCTTGAAGAGAGAACGACATTTTATGCTAGAGATCAATATCCTGCAGAATACAAGCAGCCGATGCATGAGATAACTACATCAAAGAGATTTTATCTAAATCTCCCTATTATTGCAGGAGCAAAAGAAGGAATTGAAAGGCTAGCTAGAGATTATGAAGTTAGAATTTGCACTGCGCCAATATCTGATTACAAAAATTGCGTTGCTGAGAAGTTAGAATGGAATGAAATAAATCTTGGAAAAGAATGGCCTATGAGAACTATAATTGCCAAGGATAAAACATTTGTATTCGGAGATTATCTAATTGATGATAGGCCAAATGCTGAAATTGGCGGTGCGATGAAACCTTTCTGGCAGCAGATATTGTATAAACAACCATACAATAATGGACTTTTCACCTGGGACAAAACAGATGACTTGATAAAATTCATGGAAAGTGAGGAGGCGAAGAAATAAGATGACTAATAAGAGGATAATTGAAGAATTGAAGAGGACAAATCCTAAAGAATATATTAGACTTTGTGAGGCAACTGGACAAAAAAAGAAAGCTCAGGATTATGCATTAAGATATTATTCTAAGTCAAGAGATGCTCTTGAAATATGTACTGCTGCAGGAATTGCACTTGAACTTGGGAATAATAATTTAGTAAAAATGTTAGTTGAAAGAGCTATAAATAGTGTAGATGAAGAAATGAGAAGAGAGAAAGAAAATGCTCAAGCCATCTCAGTAGATCCTGAAGGTAGAGGAATGATGGGCGCAGCCATGTGTTACTGGGGAACCCAAGAAAAGCAAAAAATAGTTTATGAGAAAGTATCTGAAATTAAGAAAAGTCTTAGGAGGAAAAGATGACTGGACAATATGTTGATTTGCACAATCACACAGTTTATTCCGATGGTGTGGACAATCCCGCAGGGATAGTGAGAAATGCAAAGATGAAAGGGATAGATATTCTTGCCATAACGGACCACGATACAATGGCGGGATATGAAGAGGCGAGGAAAGAAGCAGAATTATGGAATATGAAATTAATTCCTGGAGTTGAAGTGAGCACGGAGATATATCACATTCTTGGACTGAATGTGAATCCAAAAGATAATGAATTTCAGAATTTCCTTGGGAAAGTGCAGGAATATCAAAAGGAAATATGCAGAAGAAGAATAAAGATACTTCAAGATTATGGAGTTCCAATAAGTATGGAAAAATTGCAGAATGCATTTCCTAAATCTAGACTTGGGAAGTATAATATATTTATGACAATGCTTAGAGACCCAGAATGTAACTTTTACATTGAAGAAAAGCACGCGGATTTATCTCCGGATGAATTGTTCAGCTTTTATCTTAGAAATAAGGGTGTTGCGGCAAAAATAACTGGAGAAAGTGGATATGTTTCTTCCAAGGAAGCGATTGATGCAATACATAAAGCTGGAGGAATAGCAATAATTGCACATCCATTCAAAGAGATAAAAGAAAATGTAAGAGAGACATTGGATAAACTGGTTGAGCAAGGCATTGATGGACTTGAAGTTCAACCATTCTATGGAGATAAGAATAATGAATTTAGAAAATATGCTGAAGAAAAGGGATTGATGATTAGCTATGGCTCCGATTTCCATGGCGCATCATTCTACAGACCAATGATGGGAAGAAATGGTAATCTCGCCGGAGAGAAATTGGTTGAGAGGTTGGAGAGAATTAATGAAAATCCGGATAAGCAAGTTAAATTACCAAAGCCGAGAGGGGCTGCAAATTTTGGAGAATATAAAGGAAAAACCGGTGATGACTGGTTTTTTGGAGATTAAAATGGAAGAGAAAAATGAAAACAAGTGAAATGCTCAGAAAATTGATTGGAAAAAAGATTAAGTTAAATAATATAATGGTAAATGTTGCGCTGAAAATAAAAGACGCGACTAAAAATAATGGATTCATATATTCTGGAGATTATAAATGCGAAAGGGATAAATTAGATTTGGATATAATGAGAAGATTGGGATTAACAAAAATATATGATAGAAATAGCAACGGGATTGTATACTGTTTGGATTACATAAGTGGAGAGATATATCAAAATCTGGAAAATGAAGGGTTTTACAGAGCATTGGCTTGAAAATGAGCAAAAAAGATGAAGTGGACGTTAGTGAGCAGGTTAATTGGAGTAGATATTTACTAATTGATAATCCAAGCACAGGAATAGTAAAAATGGTGAAGAAAGAAGATTTTTACAAAGAGCTTTTGATTGCGAATTTTAAACATTGGCAAGTATATTTGCACGAAAGTCAATGTTATTTGGGAAGAAGTTATATTTGGGCTAAAAGGAAGGACGCTCTCGATTTCTTTGACATGAATGCTGGAGAGAAAAAGGAGTATTTTGAAGTTGGAAGAGCATTGAAGAGTGCGTTAACCAGAGCATTCAAACCAGATTTATTTAATTATGCGACTCTTGCAAATATTTCTCCGCATTTGCATACTCATGTAATACCAAGATATAAAACAGAAAGGGAATTTTCTGGAATTGTGTTTAGGGATCTAAGATGGGGAAAGAATTATGTGCATTATGATAAGAATTTCAAAGTTGAAAATGTGATTTTATTTAAAATAAGAGATGAAATAAAAGATAAGTTGAGATAATATTATACATTCTCTTCCAAAAGATATGATTTTTTTACAAGATTAATCTCCTCCACTCTGTCGGCTAGTTCTTTGGGTACTTTGACTGCTTCATTTTCAGTCCATTCATAAAATTTTCTTGGGCTTTTGCTTAGGTTTTTTACTATTTTTTCTTCATATGAGAGTTTTGTTCCAAATATTTTCTCATATACCTCCTGGGTTGTCATGCCGCTAACGTATTGAATTTTTTTATCCTTAAAATTATGAACTTCTATCCTTATGCCTTCTGCTAAACCCTCAAGGTCTTTCTTAACTGAATAGGCGTCTGTAGATTTTTTTAATATGGCTTGAAAAATAACGGGGTCCTTGGAGCCTTTTATGAGTTTATTAAATCTTCTTACGGGCATTTTAGTCGTCTTGTTCGATTCGAGGGGCAAGAACAAAGGAGAGCATTACATTTCCAGTTGGGAAATCAATTCTCATTGGATGATTGTCTGAGAAGCTTATTGTAGTGCGGGCAGAGATTTTTGCGCCTTTTGTGAATTTGCTTAGATATTCTAGAGAGAATCTTGCTGAGCTGTTGTCTGAGTAGATTTCTATTTCATCGCTTGTGAATTCTGCTCTTGCCGAATTCAATGAGCCTCTGGCTTCAGCAATGAATTTTGTTGGCTCGGCAATGAATGTGCAGGCATCTGCGACAACGGAGCAGTCTTCTATTACCTCAACGAATGAGGCTGAATCCATTTTAACGACTGATTTGAATTCCCAGGTAGGCATTTCCTTATCGTCTCCTTCGATATCAATTAATGCTAAACTGAAGTCCCTCTTTATTTTTCCCTGCATCCCTATTTTAAGTGCGCTTTCTTCTACTTTCAAAGTTAGAGAGCCGCCGGCTTCACATCTTCTTAGAACATTTCTAAGATGCTCAAGATTTAATCCTAGGACTTCATCCTTATCCAATTGGAATTCGGAGAATAGGTCTGCTGGAATTTTGAAATAAATCATTGCTACGTTTGCAGGATCTATGGCTGTGACACTAAGCCCGTCCTTATTCACTCTCAATTTTACTTCCGTAACCAAATCAGATATGATTGAAACGATATCTGAAAGTATTTTCGGATTATCTAGCTTTAACTGCATGATTATCTCTTGTAATTTGAGCTTTTAAGGTTTATTGTGCTGCGCAAGTAATAAACATTAACATAAAGGAGAAGGATATGAGGAAGTAATTAATAACTACTTTAAAGGGCAAAGTGTAGGAACATTATATTTTTATAGTGGGGGAACGCAGGAAAAATATGACTTATTTGGATGATATGCTTATGAAATTGGACCCGTTTATTCTTGCTAGCGAGAGAGTTAATAGCTTTTTGGGAAGGCCATTAAGAGGTTTTCATTGTACAAATTATAATATAAAAAATCCTGAATTGGATTTTGATCCTGAAGTGGAAACTACCGAAGTCAGTATAACTGGAGATTCATTGAAGCCAGATTTTGAGATTTCTGAGGAATTTGCGCCTAGAGGATATAAAGAGTTTTTTGAAAAACAAATTGAATTATGTGGAGATGGAAAAGTAACAAGGGAAACTCTTTACTCAATTGAATCTGCAAGAATTTACCGACAATATAATTGTTCTGCAAAATTGGAAGATGAAATGGATAGAATTCTGGAAAGGCAAAAAACTGCCGCTCCGGGAGAGGTTTGGATGGGTAAAAAAAGAATGAAAAGCCCTATTTCTGAGGAAGAACTGATTAGAATATTTAATGAATAAATTAACTCCTATTGAGAGAACAACAAGGAATATATAGAGAATTGTCTATAAAATAAAAAGGACTAGATGAAATATGGAAAAAGAGAAGATGAAAGATGAAGTTAAGGAAACCAAGGAAGAGTATAAACCTGAAGAGAAATCCGAAAAGGAGAAAAGGGTAAGGGCATTGACCAAGATATATTATTCTAATCCGAAGATACAAGAGATATTGCTTAATTTTGGAAGGGAGAGAGAAGTTGTTCCTCGGTACTTCGAGGGATTTGGAAAGAGGCCAGATATTCTGCAGTATCCTTCGGATATAATGGGGCTTGTGAATAAAGGGGCGACTAGTTTTCATTGCTCAGAAGAAATATGGCAGGACCCATTGAAAATAAGTTCTGAGATGCAACTTGATGAACTTGGAGAAATAAGAAGATCATGGGACTTGCTCATTGATATTGACTCTCCATACTTTGATGTTTCCAGGGAAGCAGCGAAATTAGTTTTGGAATTGTTTGATAAATATGGAATAAAAAATTATGGGATAAAGTTTAGTGGCGGTAAGGGCTTCCATATTATTGTTTCTGGAAAGGCTTTCCCCGAAGAATATGAAGGAGAAAAGATGAAAGATTCTTTTCCAAAATGGCCGAGGGCAATAACGGAATATATGTTTCAGCAGATATTGCCTGAATTTAGAAGAAGAGTTGGAAGGATAATGAGTTTTAGCAGTTTGGATGATAAAGGGGACAAGGGCATTAAGGTTGCATGTAAAAATTGTCACAAAATTGCTCTGAAGGGTGACTTGACAAAACTAAAATGCCCAGTTTGTAATTTGGATATACAGAGAATAGATTACAAAATTACAAAAAGGAGATTAAAATGTCTTGGAAAAAATTGTCCGGGAGTTTTGGAAGTGATGGATTCACAGGATTATTATAAATGTGAAAGTTGCAAGGACTTTGAGAATGAGAAATTGCCTTTGTCTTCGAATAGACATCCAGATAGCTTTGAAGAGGTTGAAGCAGTGGATGATTATGCTGAATTAGATTTAGTTCTTGTTGCCTCAAGGCATCTTTTTAGAATGCCCTATTCACTGCATGAGAAAACTGCTCTTGCAAGTGTCGTGCTAAAAAGAGAAGAATTGGAAAATTTCACATTGAGGGATGCAAGCCCAATGGGCGTGGAGATAAGAGAATTCTATCCTGAAAATACTGAGAATGAAGCAAAGAGACTTTTGATGGATGCACTTAGTTGGAAGAAAAATAAACAAACGGAGGATGAGAAATTGCAAATGGAAAAATATAAGGGAGAAAAGCCGAAGTATGAAAATTTGGAGATAAAAGGGGCGACGGAAGAGATGTTTCCTCCTGCCATAAATAAATTACTGAAGGGATTGAATGATGGGAAGAAAAGAGGTCTGTTCATATTGATTACATTCCTTAAAACTCTCAACTTTACTCCTGAATATATTAATAATAAGGTGAGAGAGTGGAATAAATTGAATAATCCTCCACTAAAAGAAGGGTATGTGAAGAGCCAATTGGATTGGCATCTGCGACAGAGAAAAAAGATTCTTCCGCCTAACTATGATAATGAGAGTTTTTACAAGGATTTGGGATTAATCGATAAAAAGCAGGAGACGAAGAACCCTATTGTGGATGTTGTGAGAAGGCTGAGAAGAGGATAAGAGGAGTTGTTATGGTGACTAATATTCACATAGAAACCTTTAAATAGTGTATTAACTAAAAGTTAATATATATTAACTAAATGGAAATATAAAATTTAGGTAAAAATGGAACTCAGCAAAGAACAGGAAATAATAAAACTATTATTCAAAGATTTTTTAAATCATTATAATAGTAGAAGTATAAGCAAGGTAATTGGAATTAGCCATCCGGGGGCATTCAAGATATTGAAAAGATTGGAGAAAAGAGAGATAGTAAGGGGGATGAGAATAGGAAAGGCAGTAATTTATTCTTTAAATATGAATAATCCTGTGGCTATTAAAGAAGTGGAAATGGCTTTAGTTATTGAAGCTCAAAACTATAAAAAATGGATTGAAGAATTTAAAAAATTGGAGGACAAGGTAGATTTTGCAATACTTTTTGGTTCTATTATTATTAGTGAAAATTCTGCAAGAGATATCGATATTTTAATTGTGGCAGAAAAAAATAGATATAATGAAATAAAAAAGATTATTAATGAAAAAAATCAAATATCTAATAAAAAGATTCATCTAATTTTTCAAAATCCTGAAGAGTTCAGAAAAGATGTTAATGAAAAAAATAAAGTCTCTTTGGAAATAATTAAAAAAGGGATAGTCTTATTTGGACAAGATAAAATGAGGAAGAGCATAAAAATATGACTCACACAGAAAATAAAGTTGAATGGTGCCTGAGAAAAGCAGAAAAAGAAGTTAGTGAAGGCAAAAAGCACAGAGGATTGGTTAAAATTAAACTAGATTTGGAGGAGGCAAGGAGACATATTGAAAAAGCAGAGCATAATCTAAAAGCAATAACTTACTTTAATAGGGGAGGATTTTCCGATTGGAGCATGAGTGCAGTATTTTATTGCATCTATCATTGTTTTCTTGCAATTGGATTAAAGTTCGGGTATGAAAGCAGAAATCAGGAGTGCACTTTAGCTTTGGTAAAATCATTAAAAGAAGAGGGAAAAATAGAAATTGAACAAAAGTTTATGGATGCTCTTGAAGATTATAACGAACAGGAAAGACATGAATCTAGTGTTATTGAAAAAAGAGAGCTCTATACCTACGGGACGAGAGTTTCTGTTAGTAATAAAGAGGAAATAGAAAATAGCATTAATTTGTGCAGAGATTGTCTGGCTCAAACAAAGTCGATTGTCTTTGGATGAGAAGATAGGAAAGTATATATAATTTGTTTTTGTTAAATTGAGATGGTGATGGAAGTTACAATATTTTTAGCAAGATTTTGGGGAAGTTTATTTATAATTTTAGGATTGTCTTCCGTGTTTGCAGGTTTTTTAGGAAGAGTTATAAAATATACTGAAGACAAGACAATTACTATTTCCACAGGATATATCACTTTCTTATTGGGCTTGGCTACGGTAGTTGCACATAATATCTGGGTTTGGGATTGGAGGGTTGCGATTACTATTTTGGGATGGGTCACATTATTCAAGGGAATTGAGAAAATTGCATTTCCCGGAAGAGTCAATAAAAAAGCTCAGATGTTCAAGAAGATGCAATGGCTTTGGGGAGCAATAATATTCCTCATTGGTGCCTGGTTCTTTTGGATGAGCTTGTATTGATTAGAGAGTTTTAATCGAAAAAAATTTCCATAGTCTTATTAGTAGGTAAACTGAAGCACAAGACATAATTATCTACAATATGTTATTATAAATATACATAGACTAACAGTTTTTTATTATATTGATTGTTTTGTGAAGCCTCGGAGCTTACTCCGATTAGGAGATTCACTAAAGAGAGTGATGTTTTTGCAGGCTACATCCCAAATAGCAATTAGTCTTTAATTGCTAAGTTTATCAAACAAAATTTTAGCATATCTGCATCAAATAATTCTTATTCGATGATAATCTT
>Ga0208373_1003614_pt1 | contig 14959 bp, 11 predicted proteins | sample RifOxyC2_FD_184036 | JGI IMG/M metagenome (GOLD analysis project Ga0208373, IMG submission 184036) | Soil microbial communities from Rifle, Colorado - Rifle Oxygen_injection C2 (SPAdes) | ecosystem: Environmental > Terrestrial > Deep subsurface > Rock core/Sediment | place: Rifle, Colorado...
TTTTGATCTTTGAAATAACTTTTAATGCGCATTTTTGCGGTATGCGTCCTCACAAATTTTAGCCAGTCGCGGCTTGGGCCTTTACGGTTTTTATCTGTGATGACTTCGATTACGTCACCATTTTTTAATGGGGTATCTAGCGAAGTCATTTGTTCATTGACAATGGCCCCATTACATTTATCTCCTATATCAGTATGAATGTGGTAAGCGAAGTCAACCGGGGTTGCTCCCTCCGGAAGGTCGATGACATCACCCTTTGGTGTGAAAATAAAAATGCGGTTTTGCAAGAAATCAACCTTAATTTCTTCCAAATCAGATAATTTATTCAAAATATCTCGCTGAATTTCAGCTAATTCTTGCACCCATTTAATTTCTTTATTTGGTCTGCGGCTACCCCACTCATCATAATGCCAGTGCGCGGCGGCACCAAATTCTGACTCTTGTTGCATTTCTGGTGTCCTTATTTGGAATTCAACAATTCCGCCAGTGTCTGTAAAAACAGTGGTGTGCAGAGATTGATAGCCATTTGGTTTTGGCTGGGCTATGAAATCTTTGATTCTTCCTTTGAGCGGTTTCCATAATTTATGTATTAGACCTAAAGTGGCATAGCAGTCAGCAATTGTTGGCACGATTACTCGGAGGGCCACCAGGTCATAGATTTTGTCTGGATCTCCTTTGCGTAAAAGCTTTTGGTAATAACTGTAAATACGTTTGTTGCGTCCACGAAAATCAACAATGTGGATGCCAGAACTTTTAAGTTCTTTTTCTGTCACTTCTAGAATATGTTTTGCAACGTTTAGTTCTCCTCTTAGTTTTTCTTCATAAATTTGTTTTGTTTTCTGATATTCTTTTGGATATACATGTTGAAAAGACAAATCTTCTAGTTTGCCCTTGAATTCATCCATACCCAGACGATTGGCGATTGGAGCATAAATTTCTATGCTTTCTAGAGCTATCCTGTAGCGTTTTGGTGATGGCAGGGCTTCAAGAGTAGTAAGATTGTGAATACGGTCAGCGAACTTGATGATCATAACGCGAATATCTTCAGCCATGGCCACGAACATTTTTCGCAGGTTTTCAATGTAGCGTTCTACGCCCCTGTATTTCAATTTGCCCAGCTTTGTGATGCCCTTAACCATTAAAGAAATTTCACTACCAAAGTTTTTTCTGATTTCATCGATGGAAATGTCAGTGTCTTCTGGCACATCATGTAGAAGCGCCGCTATAACAATTGTTGGATCAATACGCATGTCTGCTAGAATATGCGCAGTGGCTAGAGGGTGAAATATGTATGGTTCACCTGATTTACGCAATTGCCCCGCGTGGGCGTTGTTAGCAAAATCATAAGCAAGCTGAAGCATGTCAGTTTCAGCCTTAGGATCATAGGCCTTTACTTTCTCTATTAGGTCCTGAATTGTGCCTGCGGTTGCCATATAGTATATTTTGGCACAATTAAGCCAATTTTGCAAATGCCCTTGACCCAGTACTACAATATTGTAGTACTGGGCTTGACAATGGGACTTATTTATGTTATTCTATAGGTAGTGATGTTAAGGTTATGTAGCCTTAAATGCCAAAAGAAAACCCCAGTCGTTAGACCGGGGTTTTCTTATATCTTGCCTTTTTTGTGTGTTTTTGATATATTATTGATGCAGCGGCAAGAGGGCCTTAGCATCACCAATGGCATTGAGGCCGCTTCCTCGCCGCTGTATTAAGGTCCCGGGATACCCCGGGTTTTTTATTTTTTCTTTCTAAAAAATCTTTTCTTTTTCTCTGGCGCGTTTTTGAGCATTTCTTCGCATTGCGCGAGTTCAAGCGACTCTGGCACCATGTCTTTAGGCACGCTCAAATTTTTCTTTCCATCAGTGATATATGGCCCATAACGGCCGTTCATTATTTTTAATTCACTGCCAGCAAATTCTTTTAACACTGTCTTGCCTTTGTTTTCGGCGGTGGTTTTTACGACTTCCAGCGCGCGTTCAAGCGTGATGGTGTATGGGTCATCTGTTTTGATAGAAGTAAATGCTTTGCCTATTTTTACATAAGGTCCAAATCTACCAATGCTTACTGTCACCTCGTTGCTGGTTTCATCAAGACCTAAAGAGCGAGGAAGAGATAAAAGTTGCAAAGCTTCTTCCAAAGTAATAGTATCAATGGATTGGGTTTTTTTCAAAGACGCAAATTGAGGTTTTTCTTCATTGGTTTTTCCTTCTGCGTTTTTTGCTTCGCCTTTTTGCACATAAGGTCCAAACCGGCCAATGCGGGCAAAAATTGTTTTACCATCCTTGGGATCAACACCAATCTCGCGGGCCGAAGTAGTTTCTTTTTTAGAAATTTCTTCCATTTTAATCATCAAATTGGCGTGAAATGGTTCGTAAAAAGTGGCAATGATTGGCTTCCAGTCCTTTGTGCCTTCCGCGATTTCATCCAAATTGGCTTCCATTTGGGCGGTAAATTGGTAGTCAACTATTTGAGGAAAATGTTCCACCAACAAATCAATTACTATAAAAGCAATGTCTGTTGGTTTTAGTTTTTTGTTGTCATCGCGTTCCACATAATGCCGGTCTTCAATTGTCGCAATCGTCGGCGCGTAAGTGGATGGTCGGCCAATACCAAACTCTTCCATGGCTTTTACCAGCGTGGCATCAGAATATCTGGCTGGCGGTTCGGTAAAGTGCTGTTCCGGTTTTAATTCCTTGCAATCCATTGCTTCATCTTTTTTTAATTCTGGTAAAATCTCTTCTTTCAAACTTTCCGGGTACAATTTTAACCAACCATCAAACAGCATTGTCTGCCCATTGGCTCTAAATAAATATTTGCCTCCGGAGATATCAACTGTTGTCTTGTTGAGATGCGCATCCGCCATCTGTGTTGCGACTGCTCGTCTCCAAATTAAAGAATACAATTTTAGTTGTTGTGGATCTAAATAATTTTCTAAACTTTTTGGATCGCGCATTGGATCAGTTGGTCTGATAGCTTCGTGCGCCTCTTGCGCGCCTTTGCTGGTATTTTTGTAAGCCCTAAATTTCGGCAAAGCATATTTGTCGCCAAAAGTATTTTTTACGTAATCATTTGTTTCTTGCAAAAATTTTTCCGACAAATTAACCGAATCAGTACGCATGTAAGTTATCAAACCAACCGAGCCCTCGCTACCCAACTCAATACCTTCATAAAGTTGTTGAGCCAAGCGCATTGCCTGTTTGGCGGAATACCCGCATTTTTGGTTCGCGGCTTGTTGCAATGTGGAGGTGGTAAATGGCGGAGCAGGAGTGCGTTTGGTTTCTTTGCTTTCCAAATTGCTAACAGCGTATTTTTGTTTACTCGCGTCAGTCACAATCGCGTCGACTTGTTCTTTGTTTTTTATATCTAACTTATCTATTTTTTTCTCATCAATCGCATGTAGTTGTGTTGTTATCTGATATTTGTTATCTGCTATCTGAGAAAACACCCCTTCAATCGTCCAGTATTCCTGCGAGATAAATTTTTTAATTTCCCGCTCGCGTTCCACAATCAAGCGCACGGCCACGGATTGCACCCGTCCGGCAGACAAGCCCTTGGCGACTTTTTTCCAAAGTAGGGGAGAGAGTTCGTAACCAACCAAACGGTCAAGCACGCGTCTAGCTTGCTGGGCATCAACTAATTTTAAATCAATATGACGCGGGTTTTTGATGGCCTCATCAATGGCGCTTTTAGTAATTTCATGAAACACAATCCGTTTGGCGTCCTCGGGTTTGATATCCAAAATTTGCGCCAAATGCCAGGAAATGGCTTCACCTTCACGATCCTCATCAGTCGCAAATATGACTTCTTTGTTTTTGCTTAGTTTTTTCAATTTGGCGGCCTGTTCCTTGCGTTCCTTTGGCACCACGTAGTCTGGCTCAAATGTCCCGCCCTTTATATCCACGCCCATTTTGCTGGCTGGCAAGTCGCGGACATGGCCAAAAGAGGACTCGACAATAAAGCCCTTGCCTAAGAATTTAGAGATTGTTTTTGCCTTGGTAGGCGATTCTACGATGACGAGGGAAGACATACGGCCAGTAGTTGAGTAATTAAGTAATTCAGTGTTTGTTGAACTTTATTAATAATAGAGTAAAATAAGCAAAATGTCAAATTGAGTGAAAAAACATCACGGCAATGTCATCTTGACAAAATGGCTAAAATATGGTATAATATATGTATAATATTTAACTTCTAGATATGATAGATGGAAAAGGAAGTGGCACGTCAGTTGGAGAACAGGGTGGGGAAAAGACAGAAAACAAAAAGTCAATTCCATTGGCCGAGATTCTGGCGGCCGTGCAAAATAGGGAAGACTTAACCGAAGAAGAAAAACGGGCGTTAGAGACCTTGTGTCCAAAGATTTTGGAAACCGCCAATCAGTTGGCAGAACCCAAACTCCCACCAGATAAAAAAGAACACAAGGAGGAAGAGGAAGTAGATGATTTTAAAAAAGAGACTGGAGAAAACGGCAGGAGAATGGTAGAGGTGATTAAGGCACTCTTGGAAAGAGAGGATCTGTCTGCTGGGTCGGGAGATTTTAATGTTAAAGGCCGTTCTGGATTAGCAAACTTGAGGATAGATATTAAGGCAAATTTATCTAGATGTTTAAGCTGGTGGTCTGATACCGATTTAGCAGTGGAGAAAAAAAGAGTAGATGGTAATAATTTTTTTGCGCTGGATTTGTTGTATGGAGTGGTGAACGCAGATGTTGGCGGCGAGCTGGGCCAAGAGATAGAGGAGAAATTAAAACCGCTTTTTGAAGAACGATTTGAATTATTAAATTTGGCCTTAAAAGAACAAGGTCATTCGGCAATGGAGTGGAGACATCCTCGCGCTGGAGAATTGTTTAATCCTGGAGAAAATGTTTTGAGTGGAAATGCGGAGCGAGATGAAGAAATAGATAGGGGCCGCGTTAAAGCCGTAGTAGAACCTGGTAGGGTACAAAGACATCGTCAGGGAGATGGTGGGGCGTACGAAATATTACGAAATACTTCAAAAGTTATCATGAGCAGTGGACGTTAGGAAGCAAAATTTTTTTAACACAAAAAACCGATCTGATAAAAAATGTTAAATTTAAATGATTATGTCGACAGATAAAATTACAAATACATCGTCTCAATTAAAGAAGATTTTAAACAGTTTTCAAAAATTTAAAGAAAAAGATGCTGGGATAAGGGGAAAAGCTAAGGATATTTTTACTCAAGCAAAAAAGAGAATTAATGAGAGAAAACTTAAAAGTATAAAGGAAAAAATTAAAAATATTTAAATATATGTCTAGACCTGAATACGCTCGCGATCTTGCACAACAGGGCCACGAACAAAGTGTGGATAAAAATAAAAAAAGCGGTCTTTTGGTAAAGATGCGGGAGTGGTTGAGAAAGAAAAACAGACAGGAAGATGTTGAGACATTGGCCGCCGAGGTTGGAGCTGAACCAGAAGGTTTGAAAGATGTAATAGCGGAAGTAGCAAAAGAGGTTGAGGTAGAAGGTGAAGCAACAGTTGGACAAGTAAAAGACATGCAAGAGTCTCTTAGAGAAGAGGCGCCCGGTGAACCAGCGATAGCGGAATTGGAAGTTTTGGTTGGGGCTGAACAGGACGTGGTTGTTGGTATACAAGAGGAAATAAAGGGAGTTGAATTAGAAGTGCCGTCAGAGGCAAAAGAAAAAAAGGTGGAAAGTTTATTTGAAAGAGTGGCGGGTCATGCAACAGAATTTGCTGGTTTTGATGAGGTTGTCGCACGTTTAGATAATTATCAAAATCCTGACAGATGGGGTGGTGGGTCAGATAAAGAGCAATTGATAACAGCATTTAAAGATATATCGGAAAATTCTTTTTGTTTTGGTTCTTGGGATAATGGTCGGTTAGAGGTTTTTTTTACTGACGCTGGAAAAAATTTAAAAAAGACAGATTTTTTCACTTTGGGTGATTTAGCCCACAATTCGGTCTCTACGATAAAGGATAAAGTAAGAAACGCTTTGGAAAAAGAGGGATGGCGAGGTAATAGTTATCTAGCAGAAATTGCTGGCACTGTATCCGAGCAAAAGCGCCAAGAGACCGCGGCAAAAGAGTTGGAAGAAAAAAGAGAAAAAATAGCCAGAGGGGAATTTGGAAAAGATGGGATAGGCGAATTTTTGGCTGATTCCAAATCTGTGGTCGATTTAGAAACACTGCGAAAAGCTTTTAAAGATTTTAAAGGTAGTAGCTGGGAAGGCGATCCTGAGGCAGAGGATTTGAAAAAGGCAATGGAGTTTTTTGATTCTTTACCTGTTGGCGCTTGCCAAATGGATACTTCGAAAGGTAATTTTGGAGTGAGTGATTTTAATCTTATCTATAAGGCAGGTAATGGGGAATTAAAGAAGACAAATTTTAGTATTTGGGATATGGATAAAAGGCGACAAGACGAAGAGTTGGGTGACATTGTAAATTTTAGTGAGTCCGCCACTCGAGGTTCACAAGTAGATGATAGAGTCATGAAAGATAGGGTAAGATTATCATTAGAGAAAAGGGGTTTTACAATACTCCCAAATTTGTTTGGTGATGTGAAGGTGCCTCTTTATAAAGTTTTGAAATCAAAAGAATAATTAAATTAGATTTTTGACTTCCCCGCTTAAAAATATAGAACCAGTGGCCAAGATAAGGTCACTGTTTTTATTTTGTTTTAACGACCATCTAAGCGCGTCTTTTGGGTCAAGAAACATTTCAATTTTTGTCTTCGGAAGTAATTTTTTGAATTGGTCTGCAATCTCGCGCGGGCTGGCGGCTTTGCGGAAAGGGTTTTGGGTTTGGCGAGTGCAGGCGATAGAGGCGGGGTGGAGTGTTGAAAGCTGGCGAATCATTGTGCGGATATCTTTGTTATCTGAAAAACCGACGATTAGGTGTAGATTTTTAGCCCGATGAGACCTCACCCCTGCCCCCTCTCCTACGAGGAGAGGGGAAACGGACGCCACGGTGGTGCGCATTTTATCCGGATTGTGGGCGCCGTCAAGGATGATTAGGGGTTTTCGTGAGACGATTTCCATTCGGAGGGGAAGTTTGACGCGTTTGAGGCCCGCGATGATTGCTTTGTCTGGGATTTGGAGGTGTTTGGCAATTGAGAAACAAAGCTGTGCGTTTGTCAGCTGGTGTTTGTGAGATATTGGATATTGAATATTGGAAATTTTATTAGAAATTAGAAATTTGGAATTAGAAATTTCAAGCCGGACCTTATTTTTTTTACATTCTTTTTCAATAACTCGTAAGACCTTCCTATCTTTCTCTGCTGTGAATACCCCACATCCCGGCTTGATTATTCCCGCCTTCTCATGCGCAATCTTTTCTTTTGTGTTTCCCAAAAGTTCCATATGGTCCAGCCCAATGTTGGTGATGACTGCCACATCTTTACGCGGGATAACATTGGTGGCATCATAACGTCCGCCACAACCAACTTCCAAAATCGTCCACTCCACTTTTTTCTTGGCAAAGTAATACAAAGCAATGGCGGTCATGGTTTCATAGTATGAAATCATGTCATAAGGTGATTGGCGAATATATTCGTCAAATTTTGGTTTGATTTCAGTCACAACTTCGGCAAAGTCCTTGCCCGACATTAATTTTCCATCAACAGCCCAACGTTCTTGAATTACAGACGCGTGCGGGGAAGTGAGTACACCGACTTTTTTGCCACTGGCTCGCAAAATAGAATCCAACATCAAACAAACCGAACCTTTGCCGCTGGTGCCGGTAACATGAATATAGTGGGGGATTTTCTTTTCCGGATTGCCAAGCAAATCCAAAAAGAACTGCAAACGTTTAAGGTAAATCGCGCAGTCCTTACGGTTGGCTAAATATTCTTTCCGGCCAACGTTTGTCAGGGAGAGGATAAATTGTTCGGCTTGGGATTTATTCATATAAAAAGAATACACCATCTTGACAAAAGTGTCAAAATATGGTATAGTATTACGTCATTGAAAATGGAGGGAATGACATGAGAAAATCTATAGTAATCGTGCTGTGTGCGGTTGTGGCCACCTTGGCTTCTTTCGTTATCATGTTTCTGCTCGGCCGTTCTGCGACCGAACAAGAATGGATGGACAAGGTAGCTCGCGAGCGTACCCCGGCGGAAATCCGTGGCATCATGAACGCCATGGTAGAGGCGCCGTTGGAGGTGCCGAACTTTGTCCCGCAGTCAATGTTGGACGATGAAGTCTGTTCGGCCGCCGTGTGCAATGCCATCAACTTCAGCGTCGGCAAGGAATGGCTGAAGTGCGGGTCGGCCTGGCGGTTCCCCAAGACCAACGCGCATGCGATTGCGCGTACGGTCTACGATCGGTCAAAAGATTTTTCGGTTGTGACCAACCCCGACGGCACACGCCGGATCGCGGAGGATTATGACCGGAATTTCTGGCTCACGTCAATTTTGGATCCCACCAAGGTGTACGTGGCCGGGTATCATTATCATGACACACTTCATGATGATGAGATCCTGGACGATGGAACCAGCTTAAATAGCCACCTGGCGTGGCTATTACCCCTGAAAGACGGTAAGCGCTGGGTCTACCACCTTGTTCACAGGCCGAATCAGTTGGATGAAAATCCATACAAGATTGAGCCAGTGGAACAGCTCCCGGACGAGTTCGATCTCGTATACATCTGGGAGCTTCGGGACGTGATACTGCCGGAAGTCGGAGACAAAACGGTTCTGTTCAACAAGAGTCTGCCGTTTTCAACTATACGGCACTGGTTGAACAAGGGACCCTGGTTCGCGGAGTATTATTTGGATACTGGACTAGTCTGGCTCCGCAATCAGTTCGGGGACTATGAACAGTTCCCTGTGGTCCAAAAGGTCAACGGGACCGGATTCGTTGACTTCGGCGTTACAGGCCGACTGTTCCATGGGGCAGTCCTTGGCGCATACATGGGTGAGTATCTCCATGTACACATCGCGTCAACGCGCGGGCTATACGGGTTGCAGTACCAGTGTGTGGAGTTTGTGAACCGAGATTCTACGCGCGTATACTTGGCCACCGCAATATGACACAGACCGGTCACGCGGACTCATATCTGTGGCAGGCCAAGTCCAAAGGGCTTGTCGCTTACATGAACGGCGGCAAAACAAAACCCAAGGTTCATGACCTGCTGGTATTTGACAGCGGGGATAGAGATGGTGATCCAGGTCACATAGCAGTCGTGATTTCGGTAGGTGATGCGGACGTCTGTTTCGTCCAGCAGAACTTCTATCGGAATAACGCGTCAGTGATCCGTGATTGTTTGCCGCTCGTCCATCGGGACGGCGGTTGGTTCGTTACAAACAATGACTACCCGCCGGTTGCGGGTTGGTCAAGAAGAGGAGGAGAGAGATGAAGATGAGGCATGTGTTCTTTCTGGTGGTGTTGTTTTCGCTGCTCTTCGGGGCAGCGGCAGTTCGGGCCGGTGGCGGGGAGTATAATCCCGGGCCGTGTGGCTGTAGCTGCAACCTGAACCCGTGAGAGTGGAGGTCTCGCGGGTAGTGGGGGTCGTTTACGCGATTTGCTGAAAGGCAGATTTGCGTAGATGGCCCCCTTCTTCGTTTTCAATTGAGTTTTTAGATAGAAAGATTTCTCACCCCTTTGGGGTTCGAAATGACAAATTATGCAATTGTACAAATGGTAAAGAAACTTTAGTTTTATTTACGACAGCGCTTAATACTAAGTTTAGCAGCCAATACGTTACAGTAATCCCAATCGCCATCAACACACGTTCCTTCCATACAACCGGAATCAAACTAATCCAGACAGCTGACTTAAGACCCATAACATACAAAAAAGCTACACTGCCAACACAGTGGGCGCAGAAAGTGGCGCCAATAGCTCTGGCAGAAATGTATTTTGCTGGAGCTAAATATGCGAGAAACGGAATAGTCCAATAAAGCGCGTAATACCATGCGCCACGGCCTTCAGGATGTAACCAGAATAGTATCATTGCAATGCCGGGTATTAACAAAATCCATTTTGTTTTTCGTGAGAAATAAATCACAGCCATCAACATTGGCAAAAAGCGCAAGATGGTAATTAAGTCAAAATTAAAGCCATGCCAAGCCCAGTTGATAATTTGCATTACAAACACTGTGATTAAACCAATAGCAGATGAAAAAAACGCGCCGGCGATGGGGCCGTAGAAGTCAAAGAGAGAAAACTTCAGTTTTTCAGCTCCAAGTAATTGGCTGAATGGAACCTGCATGGCGGCGAAACCTAATGAGATGAAGGCGACGAGGAAGAGGACTTTTTTGAGATTGAGTTTTTGCATAAAATTAAGTTAATAATTTAGGAATTTAGGAATTTTGTAATTTAGAAAACAATTTAGAATTATTTAAATATTTAAAATTAATTTATTGTTTCCAAAATTTCTAAATTTTAAAATTGCTAAATTACTTCGCAAGTACATACATCATATTCCCCAAATTCCTCACCTTCCCCGTCATTTCCATGATAGTAAGTGTAGCATTTACAGTCGGGCTGTCAAGTGTAGAGAGCTTTGTAAGAGCGTCAACGTGAATTGGTTCGCGGGAGAGGTGGGGGAGCAGTTTTGCTTCGGCAGGGGAGGCGGGGATGACTTCTCGGTTAGTGATAATTTGTTTTACATCATGCAAATCAAGCGCGTCTAAAATATCTTGCGCGGATGTGACAACGCAGGCGCCATTTTTAATGAGTTTGTTCACTCCGACTGATGTTAAAGAATTGATATTTTGCGGAACAGCGAACAGTTCACGGCCATTGTCCAAAGTGCATTGGGCAGTGATAAGCGCGCCAGATCCCTCGGCCGCTTCAATTACCAAAGTGCCAAGTGACATGCCCGCGACAATGCGATTTCTGCGAGGAAAAGTGTATTTGGTTGGTACTGTGCCGGGCGGATATTCGGCCAGCACCGCGCCTCCATTGGCAATAATGTCTTCAGCTAAATTACAGTGTTGCGCTGGTTGTACATGGGCCTTATTTACGCCAGAACCGAGTACTGCCACCGTTTGTCCGCCAGCTTTTAATGTGGCTCCGTGCGCTATGCCATCAATTCCAATGGCTAACCCGCTAACAATCGTAATGCCTTGGCGCGCGAGTTCACTTACAATCTCTTCGGTCACTTGTTTGCCATAAGACGTGTATCGTCTGGGCCCCACTACTGCCAGCATAAATTCGTTTTTTGGAATTTGTCCTCTCACAAACAAGCAAAATGGCGGGTCGTATATTTCTTTCAGTAATTTTGGATAGTCGTCGTCATCTTTTGTCAAACAAGTAATGCCTTCTTGCTTTAAGACCTTTTCAATTTTTTCTTCATCAAGTTTGTCGCGCCATTCTAAAAATTCGCTAATCAAGCTATCTTCAAATCCGGCTTTTCTGAATTCATCAAACTCTCCCTTCCATGCCTCGTCTAAAGATGAAAAAAACGCTATCATTTGCTGGTAGCGCTTGGGGGTGATCTTGGGAAAGTAGGAAAGAAGAATCTCTTTCTTCAGCACACTAAGATGTTTTTATAATTTTAAATTCACCTAATTCACCTAATTTCTAATAAAATTTTTAATTTTCAAATTAGACATTTTATTAGGTGAATTGAAAATTAGATGAATTAGATAATTTTTAATATTTCTTTTACAGCCTGAACGATTGTTTTTTCAACAGTTTTTCTCTCAAACAATCCAAACCTGCTCAACACAAACTTTGCCGAGTCCCGCATTTTACGTTCGTTCTCACTTTTAATACCTACGCGCACGCGGGTGAAATCCTGTGTTCCGATGTGAGTGATAATAGATTCTACGCCATTATGTCCGGCGGAAGAGCGATCGGTTTGGACTTTTATCTCACCGAGCGCTATATCTTTATCATCATGGACTACAATTATATCACGATGCGTCATTTGATAAAAATGCGCGATGAGTTGCACGGCCACGCCAGAGTCGTTCATGAAAGTCAGTGGCTTGGCAAGTATGATTTTATCATTATGGCTGACAGTAACTCCGCAGATTTCGGCATTGAATTTTTTTGATAATTCCCATTTGCTGATTTTGTATTCATTCAACTCTTTTTGCAAAGCATCAAGTACCATAAAGCCAACGTTATGGCGCGTTTTTATATACTGCTTACCCGGATTTCCAAGTCCTACAACGAGCTTCATATTAGTGTTTCATTTTTGACATTTTTATTATAATTGGCGTGGCGTAAAAGCCGAACTGTTCTCTCAGGCCGTGTTCTAGATAGTTTAAGTAAGAACGGTGCAGGGAGGTGCGGTATTTGATTAGCGCTTCAAACACCGGCGGGTTAGTGGCCAGCTGGCGCATGCCAATAATTTTTGGCTGGCGCGTGCCTTTGTCGCGTGATGGCAAGTGTTTATACGTGGCATGTTTAAGGAAACCATTTAAAGCACTACTTGACACGACTATCTCGCGCGCTTTTGCCGCGCACAAAACCTGATTAAATACTTGGTGGACGCTATAGCCAGTTAAACCACTAACAAACAAAATCGGAGCAAAACTCAAGTGTGGAAATTCACCATAAATCATTTGTTTTATCGTATTGCGCGTGCTGTCAGAATTGTTTTCGGCCAAATCCCACTTGTTTATCAAAATAATTACACTTTTGCCAGCTTTTTCCAAAAGCCCACCAAGCTGTTGGTCTTGCGAAGAGATTGTTTCTTTTCCGTCAACTACAAATAAAATGATTTCTGATCGGTCAATCATGTGGATGCTTTTGGAAATTCCCTCGCGCTCTAATGCGCCTTCTACCTTGGCTTTGCGTCTAATGCCGGCAGTGTCAACGAAGTTGATCGTGTGTTCAATGGTTTTTCCGTTTTTTGTCTCTGGAAATGTCACCAAAGTGTCATGTGGTTCGCGAGTGGTGTGTGGCATTGGTGAGACGATCACTTTGTCTTCGCCAATTAATTTATTAAAAATAGAAGATTTGCCAACATTTGGTTTTCCGATAATGCTAACTGTAATGATTTTGTCTTCCTCATCTTTTAGGGTCTTTGGCCGCTTTTTGTTTTTTATCAAAACTTTGTAAACTAAATCTAAAAAATCTCCAGTATTTCGGCCGTTGGCAGAAGAGAGTGGAAACGGCTGACCCAAACCCAGTTTTGACCATTCTGATCCAGTTAAACCATATTCAATTTCTTGATTATCGGTTTTGTTAGCGACAAACAACACTGGTTTGTGAATAATCCGACGAATACGTTTTGCCAATTCTTTTTCTTGCGGCATTATGCCATCAATTGCATCGGCGACAAAGACGATCAAATCTGCGTTTTTCATGGCTTTTTCTGTTTGTTTAAGAATTTCATCTTCTAATAATACAGTGTCAGTGAAGGTTAATCCGCCTGTATCTAAAATTTTTATATACTTTCCACGCCAGTGGATTAGTCCCTCATTGGTTGTCCGTGTTGTACCTGGAATATCAGATACCATGGCTTTTTTTTGTTCAATCAGACGATTAAAGAGCGTCGATTTACCAACATTAACTCTACCAACCAAAGCAATAGTTGGGATGTTTTGTAATTTGACAGTTGCTTGTGATGACATAAAATTATTCAATCTTGTTATCCTCTCCAATTAAAACTAGTATTTCTGTGTTAGTGGCTGTTTTTATCTCAGCTGGTAAATCTTGTTTTATTGGCAAATTAAGCTCCGATTGTAGTTTTTGCAGTTGATCAGTCATGTCTTTACCCGAAATATTATAAATACCACTTTTAATTTGTGGCCTTTCTTCTGCATTGCTTACTGTGTTGATAATGACCCCCTTTTCCTCAAGATTTTTACGTATTTGGGCGGCTAGACCAGCAGTCCAGGTGCCGTTTTGTATTTCAATGTTAGCTGACATTAACTTTGTTTCAGTTGGTGGCAATGTTTGAGCCGGTGTATCGCCGGTTCGTGTATCTCCGACAGTGAAAATATTTTGTATATAATTATTTATTTCATCATAGTTGCCAGTTTTTGGTTCGAGTAGATACACACCGTCAGCGCTCATGGTTGCGTGTAGAAAACCATTTGGTCCGTCATCAAATACAGCGGTGATTATTTGATCGGTGCTAAGTTGTCGTGATAATTTTAATAAGTACATTATGTCGGCAAACTGCAAATTAGTATAGGCGTGTTTAGTTAGAGACTCTATGATTTTATTGATGCGGATCGGATTAGCGAGCGTGCTTGCTGACATGATTTTTGCTTTTAGCGCAAAGATAATTTTTTGTTGGCGTTTGGCTCTGGCGAAATCTGAACCCTCACCGTTGTTGCCATGTCTGGATCGGGCAAACTTCAATGCGGTGGCGCCGTCCATATTTTGTTGACCCTTAATGAAGTTAATTGTTTGAAATCCTTCATTCTTGGTCGGGTATTGTGTGTCAGTGAATGCGCGGTCAACATTGACTGTCACACCACCCACATAATCAATAATTTCTGAAAATGCCTGAAAATCTATTTGCGCGTAATATGGCAATTCAATATCTAATGTTTTAGAGAGTATTTCGTCGGCATAAGCTGGGCCATCCTTACTAGCTTTTTGTCCATAGTATGCCGCGTGGTTGACTTTGGTGTATCCAACATTTGGTATATTAACACTTAAATCTCTGGGTATGGATATTAGGGCTATCTGGCCAGTGGATGGTTTAATACTAGCTATTATTATAGTATCTGTCAACATCGGCCCGTCGTGCCCCTCTCCGCCAATGCCCAAGAGAAGTAAATTTATGCGATCTTCATTATATCCTTCTAATTTATACTGATCAGTAAATACATAGTTGGTAACTTTTTTGAAGAATCCTTCTGGTTTTTTGGGTTCTAGTGTTGTTGGGTCATAGGCCATTGGATCGTTGTTTGGCTGGTTGAACATTACTTTGATGGTCCAATATACGGATAAAACAAAGGCGATTATGGCAAAAATCAAAAAAACACGCCATTTTTTTGTCTCTCTGGGCGTGGGGAGATCGGGTTCTTCTCTGTGGAGAAAGTTGATATGTCGTTCTTCCA
>Ga0208373_1003619_pt1 | contig 14934 bp, 11 predicted proteins | sample RifOxyC2_FD_184036 | JGI IMG/M metagenome (GOLD analysis project Ga0208373, IMG submission 184036) | Soil microbial communities from Rifle, Colorado - Rifle Oxygen_injection C2 (SPAdes) | ecosystem: Environmental > Terrestrial > Deep subsurface > Rock core/Sediment | place: Rifle, Colorado...
GCATCGGCGACGAGCAGGTCGGGCAGTTCTCAGACCCGATGTCGGTCACGGTCAGCAGACAGACCGGGTATTAGGAAAGAGAACACGAATATCACGAATAAATCAATCCCCCCTTCCCCCTTTATCAAAGGGGGAGTGAGGGGGATTTATTCTTTGTGTCCTTTGTGCTCTTTTGGCGCCATAAGGGCGCCATGGCGCTTCGGCGCCAGTGGCAAAAGAAAGGAATTTTATTTATGCCTCTACAACCAAACGAAGTCAAGACCGAACACATCGCGCCCGGCGCAGTGACCACTCCTAAACTGGCCGACCAGTCGGTTTCAGCAGTTAAGTTGTCTGACGGCAGTGTCGTCAGCGCGAAAATAGTTACCGGAGCAATAACCACTCAGAAAATCGCAGACCTGCAGGTGGATAGTTCCAAGTTGGCTGACAATAGTGTCACGCCAACCAAGATTGCCCCCGGTGCGGTCACGACGGCCAAAATCGGCGACGGGCAGATAACCGGCCCGAAATTGCAGGACAATGCCATCAGCACCAGCAAAATTGGTGATTTGCAGATAAGCACCGGCAAGTTAAAGGGCGCGTCCGTGACGCAAGCCAAACTGGCCGCCGGGGCCGTAACAACGGATAAAATCGGCGATGCTCAGGTGTTGACCTCTAAACTACGGGACGCCAGCGTGACCATGCCGAAAATCGGCCCGGGCGCAGTGGGCGTCAGCCAACTCGCGGCCGGGGCAGTGGTCACGGATAAGATTGCCAATGGTTCAATCACCCAGGCCAAATTATCTTTTATGCCGCCATCCGTGGCCCGGCCGATTACGCCGCCGGTGGCCACTGCCGAGATTGCCGATGCGGCGGTGACGGCCATAAAGATAGCGGATAATACCATCACTGCATCCAAGATTGCGGCCAATGCCGTGGGCGCAAGCGAGATTGCGGCTAACGCGGTCGGAACGACTGAAATCGCCAACGGGGCAGTGACCACACTCAAGATTGCAGACGGTAATGTTACGCCAGCCAAACTGTCTTTTTCAGTGCCGAGCAGACCTTTGACCCCGCCGGTTACTACCGATGAAATCGGTGACGGGCAGGTAACGCAGGCCAAGTTAGCCCCCGGCGTGGGCGGAGGGGATACCCTGACGATGCTTCCGGCGCCGGCCACGGCCCTGGATCTGGGCGGGATTGTTGCCACCACCCAGCCGGCGACTGTGGATTTGTCAGCGATTATTCCTCTCAACACCAAAGGGGTGATTGTCTCAATCGCCTGTATCAACCAGAGTTATACCGATGGCGGGATGATGGCATACATCTTTCGTCAGTTGGGCGCGGAGTATGCCCTACAAGTCATGGCTCCGCCGGTTAATTATCCCGGAATATCTAATGGGGCATCAGTCCTGATGCCGGTGGCGGCTGACCGGACGCTCTTGTGGCAGGCGTATGTCGGCGGAACGAACTCGACTGAGTTGGTAATCTACATTCTCGGTTATATAATGTAAGCATACCCATATCTTTCTAATCCCCCTGCTTCCCCCTTTGGCAAAAGGGGATGGGGGATTTATTCATTCCTAAAATATTTTCCTGCAATTTGTTGACACCTCGGCTGTTTTAATAGTAAATAAGGTTCTAAAAATCACTAAATGACAGCATCTCTTAAGGCAGTTCTCGTATTAGAGGACGGTTCAGTTATTCACGGCAACGGATTCGGTAGCGAAAAGACCATCAAGGGCGAACTCGTTTTCAATACCTCAATGACCGGCTACCAGGAAGCACTGACCGACCCGTCATACAACGGCCAAATCCTGATGATGACCTATCCCTTAATCGGCAACTACGGCATTAGCCCCGAATATTCTGAATCAGAAAAGATTCAGGCCGAGGGGTTTGTGGTCCGGGAACTCTGCGACCAACCATCGCACCGGTTGTCCGGCATGACCCTGGATAGTTTCCTGAAAGGGCACCGTATTCCGGGCATCTCCGGCATAGATACCCGGCAACTGACTATCAAGACCCGACAAAGCGGGACGCTCCGGGCCATTCTCAAGACCTGCGCCGGAAATATCTCGGCTTCCGAACTGGACATCCTGCGCTACGAGGCCAAGATGATGCCGTCGCCTGATAAATATAATCTGGTGTCCGAGGTTTCCTGCTCTGCGCCGGTTACTCTACACCCTGAGAATCATTCTGGCAAAGAGGGCCCGAAGATTCTGCTGATTGATTGCGGCACCAAGATGAATATCATCCGCGAGCTGACCCAACGGGGCTGCACGGTTATCCGGGCGCCATATAATACCACGGCTGACGAGATAAATAATATCGCGCCAGACGGGATTCTGGTTTCCAACGGGCCGGGCGACCCGGCACATCCTGAAATCATGGCCACCGTGGTCCAGACCATCCGGGCCGTATACGAAAAATACCCGATAATGGGCATCTGCCTGGGGCATCAGATTCTGTCCCTGGCCTTCGGGGCCAAGACCTACAAACTCAAGTTCGGGCATCGGGGCGCCAATCAGCCGGTGAAATTCTCGTCCGATCACCGGGTTTATATCACCTCGCAGAACCACGGTTTTGCCGTGGACCAGAATTCTATTCCGGCGGATATAGAAATCACCGCGTTGAATGTCAATGACGGAACGGTTGAGGCCATGCGGCATAAGAAACTGCCGATATTCTCGGTCCAGTATCATCCCGAGGCCTCGCCCGGACCGTGGGATAGTAAGTATCTGTTCGATAAGTTCATCGAACAAGTAGGCAGTAGAAAATAATTAGTATAACGTAATTAATATGGAACACGCACTAAGCGAAGCGTGACCACGAAGTGAATAAGACGAATAGGAACGAATGGCACGAATTATTCGTGTGATTCGCCGTATTCGTGTGATTCGTGTTTAAACTATGCCAAAAAGAACTGATCTTAAGAAATTGATGATAATCGGCTCCGGCCCCATCGTCATCGGCCAGGCGGCTGAATTTGATTTCTCCGGCACTCAGGCCTGCCGCTCGCTTCGGGAAGAGGGTTACAAGGTGGTGCTGGTCAATTCCAATCCGGCTACCATCCAGACCGATATCGAGACCGCTGATGTAACCTATGTCGAGCCATTGACCGCCGAGATGCTCACTCGGATTATCGAGAAGGAGCGGCCCCAGGGAATCCTGTCCGGCATGGGCGGCCAGACGGCCCTTAATCTCTGTTCCGAACTGGCCGAGTTAGGCGTTCTGAAGAAATATAATGTGGAACTCTTGGGCAGTTCCTCAAAGACCATTGCGGCCTCCGAGGACCGTGACCTGTTCCGCCAGTTGATGCACGACATCAAAGAACCCACCCCGCGCAGTGTGGCTTGCCATACTCTGGAAGAGGTCTTGTCCGTGATTGACCAGGTGGGCGGCTATCCGGTGATTATCCGGGCGGCCTATACCCTGGGCGGCACGGGCAGCGGCATTGCCGAGAATAAGGAACAGCTGGAGGAAATCGTTACCCTGGGTTTGAGTTATTCGCGTATCAAGCAGGTGCTGGTGGAAGAATGCGTGCTGGGCTGGGCTGAATATGAATACGAGGTCATGCGCGACAAGAACGATAACTGCATCATCATCTGCAATATGGAAAACCTTGACCCGATGGGCGTTCATACCGGCGAGAGCATTGTCATCGCGCCGTCCCAGACACTGTCGGACCGCGACCATCAGATGTTCCGTAATGCATCGCTTAAGATTATCCGGGCGCTGGGCATCGAAGGCGGATGCAATGTCCAGTTCGCGCTTAATTCAGCCAACGGACAATACCGGGTGATAGAGGTCAATCCGCGCGTCTCGCGGTCATCGGCATTGGCATCCAAGGCGACCGGCTATCCGATTGCCCGGGTGGCGGCCAAGATTGCGGTTGGGCTGACGCTGGATGAGATAACTAATAATGTCGTGACCGGCCCCATTAGAGATAGTGGCGTCAAGGCGCCAAGTGCCAGTGATGCGCAACTAACAGATTCTAAAGGATATTCAGATAAAGATATTTTATCAGATGCTAAATTAAATATCTCTAACGGGGCAGGCAAAACCTACGCCTCGTTCGAGCCGGCTCTGGATTATGTGGTCATGAAGATACCGCGCTGGCCATTTGACAAGTTCCGGACCGTGGACCGGCGCATCGGCACCCAGATGAAATCCACCGGCGAGGTCATGGCTATCGGCCGGACGGTCGAGGAATCCATTATGAAGGCGGTGCGTTCTCTGGAGACGGACCGGATTGCCATAGAGCCCGAGGCCTGGTCCAAGTCCACGCTGTTGAGCGAGTTGGTTGAGCCGACCGACAAGCGTCTCTTTGCCATTATCGAGGCACTGCGCCGTGGTTATCAGCCGACCACGCTGGCCGACATCACCAAATGGGATATCTTCTTTATTAATAAGCTTCATAATATAGTAAAGGCCGAACATGAATTGAAACTGCGTGGTTTTGGCAAGCTGGATAAGGAATTCCTCTATCATCTGAAACAGATGGGATTCTCGGACGAATATATCGGTTATGTATTGGGCATGGACGAACCGAAGATTACGGCGCATCGAAAAGTGTTGGGGATAAACGTCTCATACAAGATGGTGGATACCTGCGCGGCTGAGTTTGAGGCCAAGACGCCGTATTTCTATTCGACATATGAAAGCAATAGTGATATTGGGAATTTAGAAAATACTGTTCCGCAATCGGAAATCAGCAATCGTAAATCCGCAATCGGCAAGGTTCTCATCCTGGGCGGCGGACCGATCCGCATCGGCCAGGGCATTGAATTCGATTACTGCTGTGTGCACGGCGTGATGGCCCTGCGCGAACAGGGCATTAAGGCCATTATCATCAATAACAATCCTGAGACCGTGTCCACTGACTACGATATTTCAGACCGGCTCTATTTCGAGCCGCTGACCTTTGAGGATGTCATGAATGTCATTGAACTGGAAAATCCGGATGGCGTGGTGGTCCAGTTCGGCGGCCAGACCTCGGTTAATCTGGCTATGCCTCTGCAGGCCGAACTGAGCAGACGAAAGGATATCAAGACCAAGATATTCGGCACGCCGGCTGATTCCATAGACATGGCCGAAGACCGCAGAAGGTTTGAGGCGTTGATGCGCAAGATGGGCGTTATCCAGCCCGAAGGGCATACCGGTTATTCATTTGACGAGGTGCGCGAACTGGCCGGCAAGATTGGCTATCCGGTCCTGGTCCGGCCCAGTTATGTTCTGGGCGGGCGGGGCATGGAAATTGTCCATAACGAAAAGGACCTGGAATTTTATATCACCTCTGCGGCCCGGATATCCAAAAAGCATCCGGTGCTGGTGGACAAATATATCTCCAATGCCGTGGAGATAGACGTGGACGCGCTGTCGGACGGCACTGACGTTTTTATCGGCGCGATTATGGAGCATATTGAAGAGGCCGGGGTGCATTCCGGCGATGCCGGCTGTGTCATTCCGACCCAGACGCTCAAGCCGGAGATTATCGAGGAAATCAAGCGCATCACCAAAGAGGTGACGCTGGCATTGAAGACCATCGGGCTGATTAACATCCAGTTGGCGGTCAAGGATGATAAGGTCTATATGATTGAGGCCAATCCCCGGGCCAGCCGGACCGTGCCTTATGTTTCCAAAACCATCGGCATCCCCATGGCCAAGATTGCCACGAAACTGATGCTCGGAGCCACGCTCAAGGAACTCGGGTTGATTGAGATGGTCCAGGTGGATTATGTCTCGGTCAAGGCGCCGGTATTCCCGTTTATGAAACTGCCCGGGGTGGATGCCATCTTGGGGCCGGAGATGAAATCTACCGGCGAGGTCATGGGCATAGACAAATCATTCGGCCTGGCCTATTACAAGGCATTGCTGGCGGCCGGAAATTCTTTGCCCACCGCAGGCCAGGTTTATATCACGGTCTGCGATTCGGACAAGGAAAAGATTGCCCCGATTGCCCGCAAGTTGACGGAAAACGGGTTGACCATAATTGCCACCAAAGGCACGGCGCAGTACTTGGTGAATAATAAAGTTCCGGTGACCACGGTCTGGCGGATTAGCGAACGGCAGACGCCCAATGCGCTCTCTCTGATGCGGGAGGGCAAGGTCAAACTGATTATCAATACGCCGACTGAAGGAAGCGGGCCCAAACGGGACGGCTACCGGATGCGGCGTCTGGCGGTGGAGCTGGGGATTCCGTTTATCACCACCATCACGGCGGCCCGGGCCGCGGCCAATGCTATTGAACTGGTCCGCAAAGGCCAGATGCAGGTATTCTCGCTTAATGAATATCTGGGCAATTCAAAACACCGGAATTTGAAACCACAGATGCACACAGATACACGCGAATCCGTCTGTCGGTAGGTGTGGATTTCAATTGACATCAAAGCTAGCGCTATATATAATTACAATTAAAAGGTGAACTGAGTATTCGTCACCGGAATTTAGATGCTAAAATGCAAAACACTGATATTCTTTTCAAGTTTGATGTGATAGTCTCACCCGAAAAAACAGGTTTGTTTTCCCGGCCAACTGAAAAATTATACCTTTTGAAGGATCGTTTAATTATTAACGTGGACTCTAAGCGATTAGAAATACCGTATTCCTGCATCAGCGATATTAAATCTGTACGATCTTTTACTCGGTCAGAAAACAAAGCTCACTTATATTGGAATGAAGGTTACATTACTTTCGGGGCAATTTCTATGATAGCTAAAGGAAATATTAATATTAATTTAACCGAACAGGTAGTTAAGATAATTTTAGCGTTGAAAGAAGGAAAAATGACACCTGAAATGGTTTTAGCGATGTTCAATGACCTCACCCCAAAGAAACTGGCATGGCGAAAAATCAGCGTCATGATAAAAACCGTATTGTTACTATTGGCAATATCAGGATTATGTATATTAATTGGTGATACAACTCATTCTTTATTGCTTGTAGCTATTGTTTTCCTGATTGGCCTTATAATTATTGCTGTGTTCATGCATAAGGTGGATTTATATAAAGAAGGACACAGTGTTTTAGGCTTATTGTTAAAGGTTATTTATTATCAAAAGACTAGAAATACAGATAAGGCGATTGAGATGCTTACTAGAATGGTAGAAGAACATCCTAATGATATTGATGCTAATTGGATTCTGGCTAAGTTATACTATCAAAAGAAATCTTATATAAAATCAAAGGAGTACTGCCAGAAGGTGCTGTCATTAAAGTCGGACCATCATAATGCCCAGAAGTTACTTAGCCAATTGTTTTGAGTTGATTACGCATCGGTGATACACACCTCCGGCTGAAAGGGAAAGGACGGGGCGCCCGTTATGAAATGGCTTAAAATTGGTTGTCATTTAGGTTGTCATTTAGGTTGTCATTTATAGATTGGTAAGGACGTGAACTTGGCCGTTAAATATAAGAGAAAGGGAAGAAGTTTGGTCTATATTATGGCTTGAGATGGTTCACGATTAGGTTCGGGATTAGGTTGGCGATTAGGTTGGCGATTAGTTGCTGGAAAAGTCAGGCCCGGGCCGCGGCTAATGCCATTGAACTGGTCCGCAAAGGCCAGATGCAAGTCTTCTCGCTGAATGAGTATCTGGATAATTCAAAACACCGAAATTTTAAACCACAGATGCACACTCACCAGCCAGGCAGGGATGAACAAGAGCCAGTCTGCCGGTAGGTGTAGATTCCAATTGACATCAAAGGCAGCGTTATATATACTTGGAGCATAAAAAGTCAATTGGAGGCGAGGTGTGTGTTACAGGAAAAATTAGATGGAGGTAATATGTGTAGATATTTGTTAATTCCAATAATGCTAATATTTTTTTACTCTTGTATTAGTTGTTGCGCACTTGACAATAATGAGATTAACACGAGTGCTTACAGTAAAATCACTTGCGTGCCCATTATAGTTGCCGACTCTGAAAACACGCGGCAATTAATCAAGGACAATGAAATAACAATTATCACAAAAGATAATAATTTGGAGGTTTCAAGAAATACGATTTTACTTAGATGGCAAGATGGCATCTTTAAGGTAACGTTCGAAATCTTGCATTATAAAGGAGATGTTAAATGGGAGGATGTTGCAGTGGTTTTGTATGATGCGGGACATAAAAAATTAGAACAGATTTCTCCTATTTCATGGGAGGGATATGGAACAAGTACTTTTCCCCGTAGTTATAAAGGGAATGTATCTTTTAAATTCAATAATACAGTAATTAAAACGCCAATAACAGTTGAGGTTAAAGCGAAAATAATAGAATACCCTTGGTTGTCCGACAAATCTAATGCAATAAAAAAAGAGATGGATATTTCATTCCTTGGCAAGTTTGCACTTGTGTCTTCTATGAATAATAATGTCCCCAACAAATCCATATATGGTAAATAACGCCTAAGTTCCAAGCGGGCAAGCGGGAATTCAAGGACCGGTGACACTCACCTGCCTCTGTAACTACTTAAATATCTGAACTTCCATGGCTGCGTTTTTCTAAACCAGCCTTTTACCCTTCCTTATTCACCTTTCTATGAGCTTCGCGGCATCGCCATGGGTTATAAGGATATCCACCTGAGTCAGGGATGACTGCACTTGGGTCAAGGATGATTATACCTGAGTCAGGGACGATTGCACCTGGGTCAGGGACAGTTGGCTATAAGTCAGAGCCGATTGGCTATAGTCCATAAACAAGTGATTTATCCCTAGAGGCTGAAGGTTTTCGTCTTAGGGCGGAAAGATTTCGCCTTAGGGCGGAAGGTTCCCGCCCAGGGATGACCGGTTCAGCCCAAGGGATGAACGGCTTAGACCAAGGGATGAACGGCTCAGACCAAGGTCTGATTGGGTCAGACCCAGGGATGAAGGAGTTATCCCAGGGAATGACTGGACTAATCTTGAGATGTATCGGTCTAATCTTGAGATGTATCGGGCTAATCTTGAGATGTACCGGACTAATCTTGAGATGTACCGGGCTATTCCAGGGGGTGTTTATTAGTATAACTCCATTATTTTAGTAACTTATGGTAAAATCAGGTGAAAACAGGGGGTGGGGGTAGGGTAGGGGGGCGGGGTAGGAAGTGCTATACCGATACCGAAGGTATGACACACCGATACCGATGGTATGACACGCCGATACCGAGAGTATGACATTCCGATACCGATGGTATGATACGCCGATACCGATGGTATGACACGCCGATACCGAGAGTATGACATTCCGATACCGATGGTATGATACGCCGATACCGAGGGTATGACACACCGATACCGAGGGCATGACACACCGATACCGAGGGTATGACATTCCGATACCGAGGGTATGACATGCCGATATCGAGGGTATGACACGCCGATACCGAGGGTATGATATTCCGATACCGAGGGTATGTTGGGACGGTGCCAAAAACGAAGATTTTCTTTGTTTCTGCCCGTAAAACAGATATTTTTAGTGAGTTATGCCATAAATTTAATCTTGTGGGGTACGGATATGCCTGTTTTTATACGTTACTTCTGCGCAAACAGGATTCGCAGACCCCGCAGGGTGTCTTGCCGCCTTCATAACAACTCCAGAGTTTGTCCAGCGGTAACCCTAACCTCCGGGCTTGGTTGGTCATCTGCTTTTTGTTCATCTTAGCGGTAAAACTGACCACCTTGACATTGCCCTTGAGGGTGGAGTATTTGAGGGTCTGGTTGACGGCATTGATAAAGGGGATGGAGTTGTCCGGGAAATTGACGGCCTCTTCCTTATTGAATCCGGTGATGATGTATCGGTAACCCAGCGCCTCGGCAAAGGATGCCGCGATATTTATGAACAGGGCATTGCGGTTAGGAATCCAGACCAGATTAGAGGTATCCTTCGCTAAAGCTTCGGAATACCTTGTCGCTCCAATCTTCAAACTTGAAGGATGTGGGAGAGATTGTTTTCTGTCGGTCAGCGGGTTGGCCGCCAGTTTGCCCAGCCATTTGAGGTTGAATACCTGATGCTTTATGTGATACCTGCGGCAAAGGAATCGGGCCGAACGGATTTCCTGTCCGGCTGATTTCTGGCCGTAGTCAAAGGTCAGGGCTAACTTGACCTTGAGTCCTTTTCTGAGTGCCAGGGCCAGGGAAACCGCTGAGTCAAGTCCGCCGGAGAGGAGAATAATTGATTTCATATATTATTAGTATAGGAAAGTATGCCCTACGGGCGCAAGTAAAATTAGCCACTAAGACACTAAGGCACGAAGAATAATGTCACCCTGAACTTGGTTCAGGGTCTATAGAGATGCTGAAACAAGTAGGGACGTCACCTTTGGTGTTCAGCATGACATCTTGTGTTTCTTGGTGTCTTTGTGCCTTCGTGGCAGAAGTTACTTATTAGACAATATATTTCTTTTTCAGGGCGGATATAATTTGCTGGTAGCGGGGGTCTTTCTTGAGGTTGTCCAGGTCCTTGTCGCCGGCCATATGTTTCCAGTCGTTATAGCCCAGGAGCATGGACATCTCCAGTTCATTCAGGGCGCCTTCCAGATTGTTAAGTTGTGAATATGAGCAGGCCAGGTTATAATGGACAATGGATTCGTCAGGCAGGAGTCGGACTAAGCGTTTATCTATCTCCACGGCCTTGTCGTGCAGTCCTTCACTGGAATAGATATAGCCCAGGGAGCGGAGGGCTTCGACATTATTGGGGTTTGAGCGCAGGGCGGCTTCGTACAAACCTATCTCAAACCGCTTGAATACCTCCTCGGTTTGGGGCAGTTTTTTCATTGAGGCTTTACTTTCTAATAGTTCACTACGCCCCTTCGGGGGCTCGTGGTCGCTGACGCGTTATCTTTAGTTTCTTTTGCATAACATAATAGTATCGGATTATGGAGTCAAGTTTTTTAACGGTATTTAGTTGACCCCGCACATACTTTGTATTATAAATTGGTCTGACTTAACATACGAGTCACGCGTGTTTCGTCATTCCTGCGTAAGCAGGAATCCAGACTACAGGGGAAACCACTGGATTCCCGCCTTCGCGGGAATGACACAGTGGGGCGGTTTGTATCATAATGGGTGTTTGTCGAATAATGCGTAACTCGTATACAAAGTATGTGCGGGGTTGACCCCTTTTAAAGAGAGGAATAATACTATGACAGAACCGACAAATTGGCAGATAGCCGATGGCGTGGTGGCATTCTTATTCTCCTGTATTACCACCGCAGGATTGGTCTGGCTGGTCTGGCGCATGACCGAGCGTTTATTGAGAGGTTTCTTGGGCCGGAATATTGCCTTTTTCGGAGCGCTTTTTGCCGCGGTATTAATCGGCGTCAAGGGCGTCAAGATTGCGGCTGATTTCCTGTCCAGTTATAAAAAGATACCCATTATCCAGGGTGTGGTCAGCGGGATTGCCGATACCATCAACGCCTGTATTACCCCCAAGGTCTTTAGCCCGTTTGAATTTATTGTCATAATCGGTTTCCTGCTTTATGTATGCTACTGGATGCATACCCGTTTTGTCCCCAAGCAGACCATGGATGACATCAAGGATAGGTTTGACCATACCATTGACCCTGATTTGCCTTCTAAACCGCCGCATGATTACTAAATGCAGAATAGGATAAGTTGATAAGTGGGTAAGTAGATAAGGTGGAGTCTTTACTTATTAACCTATAAACTTATTATCTTATCAACTCAACAGGTATGATTAGCGTTATAATCGGTCAGACCGCCAGCGGTAAGAGCGCCCTTGCCTCACGAATCGCCAACCAGAGTGACTACGAAATAATCTCGGTTGATTCAATGAAGATATATCGGGGCATGGATATCGGCACATCAAAGCCGAACTCCGAACAGAGGAGTAAGATAAAATATCACCTGATAGATATAGTTGAGCCGCATGAAGAATATAATGTGGCTAAGTTCGTCAGTGACTGTGACCAAGCCATTACCGACATCACCAAACGAGGCAAGAAGCCGTTGTTGGTCTGCGGCACACCGCTTTACCTTAAAGCATTGCTCTACGGGATATTTTCCGGGTCCGGCAGTGATTCAGAAATAAGGGCGGAACTGGAAAAGATTGCCTCGGAAAAAGGGTTGGCATTTCTCTATGAGCGATTGATGAAGGTTGATCCGGCCAAGGCAGGAAAGATTCATGCCAATGACCGCAAACGGATTATCAGGGCGCTTGAGGTCTATCGCCTGACCGGGAAAACCATCTCTTCATTACAAACCCATTTTGGCAAGAGCGAATTACGTTATCCGGCAACGATGGTTGGCTTGAAATGGCCGTCGGAGGAATTATACCAGAGGATTAACGACAGGGTGGAGCGGATGTTTAAGGCGGGCTTGGTGGAAGAGGTTAAAGATTTGATGAATTCTGGTAAAGGGTTAAGCAGGCAGGCCCATGAAGCCATTGGTTACAAGGAAGTTATCAGGCATCTGAATGGAGAGATTATGTTAGAGGCGGCAAAAGAGGAAGTCAAAAAGGGCACCCGTTATTTAGCCCGGAAACAAATGACCTGGTTCCGGAAATTCCCTGATATAAAATGGATAGAATGCAAGTCCGGCGATGACGCTGATTGGATTTATAAGGCTATGATAGAATCTCTGGGATAAAGAGCGTGTCCAAAAATTGTCATTCTGAGCCCGCAGGCGAAGAATCTGTATATTAAAACTGAGATTCTTCACTTCGTTCAGAATGACATTGCTATGTTTTCGGACACCCTCTAAAGCATATCCGGTTTATTATTCATGCTGAATTTCTTGATATTGATGGGCGGCTTTAATATGATTGAGGTATGAAATTACGAAAACCGCAAGGGACTGAGGATGTCCTGCCGGAGCAGATTGGGCTTTGGAAGTTTGTTGAGGATACGGTTAAGGATGTTTTCGGCAGATACGGCTACTCTGAAATCCGCACGCCCATAATGGAGTTTTATTCCATCTTCAACCGCTCGGCTGGCGAAACATCCGATGTGGTGGAAAAGCAGATGTATCTGTTGCAGTCGCGGAAAGAAGAGCCCGATGATAAGGATGCGATTGTGCTCAGACCGGAATTGACTGCTCCAGTGGTTCGCGCCTACCTGGAGAATAATCTGGATAAGATTAAGAAGTTCCAGAAGTTTTATTACCTGGGGCCTTTATTCAGGTATGAGCGTCCGCAGAAGGGCCGCCTGCGCCAGTTCCACTCGGTCGGCGTTGAAGCGCTCGGTTCTGACCATCCGTTGTTGGATGTTGAGGTGATTGACCTGGCCCTGAGGTTTTTTGAGACGCTGGGCATCAAGGATTGCCGGTTGAGCATAAATTCCATTGGGTGCCCGGAATGCCGCAAGACATATACCGAAGCGCTCAGGAATCAGCTGTCCAAATCAACGGCGGACTTGTGCGAGGACTGCCAGCGCAGATTTAGCAAAAATATCCTGAGAATTCTTGACTGTAAGAACAGGAAATGTTATGAAATTGGGTCTCAAATTGAGCCCTTGGAGAAGCACCTCTGTCCGGGTTGTAAGGGGCATTTTGAGGCGGTTAAAAAAGGGCTGGATGATAACAAGATAGATTATGATCTTAACAGTCATCTGGTCCGTGGTTTTGATTATTATACCAGGACTGTTTTTGAGATAAAACATTCAGGGTTGGGCGCGCAGGATACGCTCTGTGGCGGGGGTCGCTATGATAACCTGATTGCAGAGCTGGGCGGCCCGGCCACCTCGGCTGTCGGATTCGGTATCGGCCTGGAACGGGTAATTGACGTACTGAAGAATACTGTTAAAAAGGATGTTAGCCAACCGGCGCCGGCAGTATATGTCGTGATTACGGATCAGGCTTTAGGGTCACATGCGTTTCAGATGATAAGTCATTTGCGCAGCCAGGCAATCTGGGCTGATATGGATTATGAGGCTAAGAGCGTCAAGGCCCAGTTCAGAAGCGCGGATAAACTTAAGGCACGGTTTGTGGCGGTTCTCGGGCCGGATGAACTCGCTAAGGGAATAGTTAAATTGAAGGAAATGGCTAACGGAACAGAGAGAGAAGTGAAAATAAACGCTCTTGTTGAAGAAATAAGAGGTTAATCGATTATAATACAGTGGCGCTTATAGTGCCACAAGAGAGGGGGAAAACATGAAGAAGCTGTTAGTGATTAGCAGTGCGATTTTATTGGGAGGCAGCATGCTTATAGGTTGCGCCTCAAAGGGTTTTGTTCTTGAGGAAATCAAGAAGAGCAAGGATGAAACTACCGCGGAATTATCAAAGCAGGTAAAAGATTCCATAGGTAAATTTGAGATGGAATCATCCAAGCGTATCGCTAACATTGAATCAAGCTATGCCCTGAAGAATTATGTGGATACCCAATTGTATGATAAAGAACAGAAAATAATGCAGGCAGTAGAGAAAAGTCTTGATGAGATTAGAGCTAAGCTTAAGGATTTGGCTGCTATCAAGGAGGAAACCATGGTGAAGCTTAGCCAAAATCTAGAGGAATCGGTCGGAATCCTTTTGAAGCAGTTAAAAGCCCAGAAGGAAGGCGTAGAGTTGGCTATAGAGGAGTTAGAGAAGTTTATCGGGGCTGAGAATGCTGCGCCTGAAAACACACCGCCGGCTGAAGAACATAAGTAATATTTTATTGGAATGAATAGGGTATAATCAGGGATTTCAGATGAAGAAAGGTGAGATTAAAGTCGTTGCGGTGGTTTTAGCCGCGGGCAAGGGGACGCGAATGGATTCGGGCCGTCCCAAGGTGCTTCATGAAATATGCGGGAAACCGCTTCTTTATTATACAACAAAGGTGTTAAGGGAGTTGGGTAATTTAGAAAAGACCTATGTAGTCGTAGGTCATGAACGAGATAAGGTACGGGATGCCTTTAGGAATGAGAAGGTGCAGTGGATTAATCAGGATGAATTGAAAGGTTCAGGCGATGCTTTAGCCAGGACCCGGTCATTTTTAGAAGGATTTGACGGGTTGATACTGGTTCTTTGCGGCGATACGCCGTTGATGAGTGTTG
>Ga0208373_1003621_pt1 | contig 14929 bp, 14 predicted proteins | sample RifOxyC2_FD_184036 | JGI IMG/M metagenome (GOLD analysis project Ga0208373, IMG submission 184036) | Soil microbial communities from Rifle, Colorado - Rifle Oxygen_injection C2 (SPAdes) | ecosystem: Environmental > Terrestrial > Deep subsurface > Rock core/Sediment | place: Rifle, Colorado...
GGCAGGGGTGAGAAAATAGTATCGACGGTTCTTTGCAGGGTTTGCTATCTGAAAGACTGCATAAAGAAACCCGACTGCATGGAAGAGATTCCCGTCTCGAAAGTTTTCAGCGCGGTACTCCGCCAACTGAAGAAGAGATAGCTCTATGGAAGAAAAAGAAATCAAAATTTACGAGCCGGACAATTTTTTGAAGAAGGGAATTTTTTTTATTTTCAGGGAGATATGCGGCGAATTGCATCGCAATATCTGGTTCGGATTCCAGATGTTCAAAAGGGATTATTTTGCCATGTACAGGCAGTCCTTGGTCGGTATTTCCTGGGCTTTTTTGCTTCCGCTGATCAGCGTCGGTACATTTGTTCTTCTCAACCGCTCCGGTATTTTTGACGCAGGAACACTGGATGTCCCGTATCCTCTTTTTGCAGTCCTCGGAATGACTTTCTGGCAGGTATTTGCTACGGGCGTGATTGCCGGTACGAATTCGCTGGCGAATGCGGGAAGCATGATTGTAAAAATTAACTTCTCCAAAAAAACTTTAGTGTTTGCTTCCTATGCGCAGTTCATTATTCCTTTTATTGTGCAGATGTCTTTGGCCGGTCTGCTCTTTATTTTTTATGGAATCTCCCCAAGCGCATATATCCTTCTGGTCCCGGTTTTTGTTCTCCCTGTCGTTTTTTTAGGGCTGGCTGTCAGTCTTGTGTTTGCAATGCTTAATGCTGTGCTCAGGGATATCGGGAACATTATTTCTATAGGTGTCACGTTTCTGATGTTTTTGACCCCTGTGCTGTATAAGAAGCCCGAAACAGGACTCCTGGCAGAGTTAAGCAGATACAATCCGCTTTTTTATCTGGTTGATGCCCCGCGCGAAATGATCCTGTCGGGAGGAAGTTTCCACGTTACAGGATTTATTGTTTCAAACGGTGTTTCCTTGATTCTTTTTTTAATTGCTTTGGCAGTTTTCCATATCACGGAAATAAGGATTGCCGAAAGAGTCTGAAATGAATGAAATTGTCGTTAGTATAGAAAGCGTTTCAAAGAAATACTGCAAATCGCTGAAAAGTTCCATGCTCTACGGGCTCAGCGATATTTCCAGAAATATACTGGGTTTGAGCGCCAGATCCGAAAGGTTGAGAAAGGGAGAATTCTGGGCTGTAGATGATGTTTCGTTTGAACTTAAAAGAGGAGAAACTCTGGGCATTATAGGACCAAACGGTTCAGGAAAAACTACCACGCTCAAGATGCTCAACGGCATTTTCTGGCCGGATAAGGGGAAAATCACAATTAAAGGAAAAGTCGGGGCCCTCATTGAAGTGGGCGCCGGTTTCCACCCGATGCTCACCGGGAGGGAAAATATTTACATCAACGGAGCCATTCTCGGTATGAATAAAAAAGAAATAGACAAAAAGTTTGATTCCATCGTTGATTTCGCGGATATCGGAGATTTTCTGGATACCCCCGTCAAGAATTATTCCTCCGGCATGTATGTGCGTCTCGGTTTTGCTGTCGCTATTCACAGCGACCCTGATCTCCTCCTGATTGATGAAATTCTGGCGGTTGGCGATGGAACTTTCCGCCATAAATGCTACAGGAAGATGGACGAAATTAAAAAAAAGAAAACCGCTGCCATTATTTTTGTTTCACATAATCTCCTGATGGCAGAGAGAATCTGCGACAGCGGCTTGTTTTTGTATCAGGGGAGAATAAAGAGCTCCGGGGATATCCGTAACGTTGTTCAGGAATATCAGAAGCTGATTGCGGAAAGCATGGAGAAGCAGAAAAAAAACTCTTTGGCCCTTGGCGGAATGCCTCACTGCAGCGGGGAGCTGAAGATTCTGGATGTGCAATATCTGAGCCGCTCCGGGAAGGAACCCGTAGGATTCAGCACGGGAGAGTCCTGGGGTGTGCGCATAGCATATGAGACGGGAAAAGGAATCGTCAATCCAGTGGTTCAGATTTCTCTTGTCAGTATGGAAGGGGTTCATATTGCTACTTTTGGAACTCACTTTGATTCTGTTGAAGTAGGCCGTCTTGAAAAAACAGGCACAATAGAATGCTGGATGGATCGTCTGCCGCTTCTTTTTAATACCTATTATGTTACCGTCGGTATTTACGAGTCCACCAGGACAGTTCTTATTGATTATTGGAACGGAGCTTTTGTAAATAAATACTTCAGGGTTATTCCTAATAAGGTGAGCTCGATAATGAGCGAATATACTGCATTGTGCCATTTTGAATCACGCTGGCTGATTGACGGCAGGACACCGGTAATTAAAGGAGGATGATATGCCGCAGGAAAATATCGGAATATTGAAAAACATTGCGCTGGAAATCGGAGCTTCTTTTGCCGAAGTAATCAAAATTGAAGATATTGTTCTTGATATGAGAGCCAGTTTCAAATGCTGGTCCTGTGCCCGTTACGGTAAGCGGGCGACCTGCCCTCCCAACATTGCCAGTATCGAATATTTCGAAAAACTCTATCAGAAATATCAGACAGGAATTCTGATAGGCAAGAAATGGGATTTGAAAACCGAACCGATGGAAGAGGTGAGGGAGACTTCGGGATTGAGCATTCATAAAATGCTTCTCAATCTCGAGAAACAGGCCCTCAACCGCGGATACTATTTCGCAGTTGTTTTTATCGGCGGTTCCTGCCGGTTCTGCGGCAAGCCGGCGTGCGGTCCGCACTGCGACTGTCCGGAAGCAGGAAGGGTTCCTCTGGAGGCTACGGGAGTCGATGTTCTGAAGACCTGCGAAAAATTCGGCATAAAAGTAAGCTTTCCAGACCCGAAAACTCTATGGAGAGTGGGTCTCTTGCTTCTGGAATAAAGGAACACGGTGGCTAAAATGCTCAAATATGCGCTTATAACAGGATCCACGAGGGGGATTGGCAGGCAGATTGCCGAAGATTTTCTTAAGAAGGAAATTTTCGTTATTTTGAATTATTCTTTCTCTGATCAGGATGCGGCGGCGGCAGCCCGTGTGCTTTCCCGGATTTCAAAAAAATTTGCGATAGTAAAATCCGATCTCTCATCGTTTGAGAGTCTGGAATATTTTATAGGCGAAGTGAAGAAAATAACTCAAAACCTTGATTATCTTGTGTTCAATGCCGGGGTAACGAAGAGATGCGGCTTTGAGGAGATAAACATAGAGGATTGGATGAAGATTTTTAATGCCAATGTAAATCTTCCTTTTTTCATCCTGCAGGGATTGAATCGTATGATTCGGAAGAACGGCAGGATTATTTTTATTGGAAGCATTCTGGGAATATATCCTCACGCAGTATCAATTCCCTACGGTGTATCAAAGTCCTGCCTGGAAATTATGGCCAAGTATCTTATAAAAGAATTTCTGCCAAGAAAAATAACCGTCAATGTGGTGGCTCCGGGCTTTGTGGATACATCCTGGCAGAAAGGAAAATCCCGGAAACAAAAAATCAGAATAGCGGGCAGGATAGCGTTAAAGAGATTCGCAGATCCCCGGGAAATATCTTCGAGCTGTCTCCATCTGCTGGAAAATGAATATATCAACGGCCAGACTATCATTGTGGACGGAGGTTATGATTATGAATAATCCGGAAATAAGGGCGATTATCGTTGCTGCGGGCAAGGGAAACAGACTTTATCCTCTTACGGAAGATGTGCCGAAATGCCTGCTTGAAGTGGGAGGAAGGACGATACTGGAAAGGGAACTTGAATTGTTTCAAATTTTTGGAATTAAGGATACCGTGGTGATCTCGGGGTACAAATCTGAAAAGGTCCGGGAATTGCTGAAGGAAAAAGTGAGGCATGTCTTCAACCCCTTTTTCCAGACTTCCAACAGTGTAGTCTCGCTTTGGCTCGCCTCAAGATATCTGGATAAGCCGGTTCTTATAATCAACGGGGATGTTTTGCTGGATAAGGGAATTCTTGCGGACCTGCTTGAGAGCAGGGAAGATATCTGCATGGTGGTGGATAAAAAAGAATGCGGAGACGAGGACTATAAGGTAAAGGTGGAGAACAGCAGGATCGTGGATATGGGAAAAACAATTCCGCAGAAAGGAGTTTACGGAGAATACATAGGGCTTACTAAAACAAGCGCTGCGGGTTCGGCGCAGATGGCGGAGATGCTTGAGCTGCTGATGAAGAAAATGGAATTTACAACTTGGTATGAAACGGCTTATCTTGAGATTGTCAAACGGGGAAATCCTATTCCCTTTACGGAAACAAAGGGGAGATACTGGACGGAGATAGACTATGTTGAGGATCTGAAAGCCGCAAGAAAATATTTTGAACAGAATGAAAAAAATCCGTAGAACATATTCAATCAGAATTATTTCTGTCCATCCGCTTTGCCGCAGGACATAGTGCGATTCAAAACCTAAAAATATGGTTGTTGACTTTTTCCATGTGGATTCTTTTGAGTATCATGAATATGAGAGTATCCGTAAAAATTTAGGAGATCGGGCCAAGGCCGTCCTATTTCGTCCTTCCGGCCCTGTTCAATGGTTTGATTATGAAGATGCCCGCGGTTTATATGAGACCGAAGGGGCAATCTTCCAGAATCATCCGAGCCGTTTTGCAGATGGAGTCATTACGACTCAGTATCACAGAGTAATTCATCTCCCGGAATACCGGAATGCGGTTTCATTCAGACTGGCCTATTTTCTGGGCAGTGAAAAAAAATTTGCTCATGCCCCGCGTGCGGTTATACCCTTTGATTCCGTGCTTGTGCCGGGACTATGGTCATACATGCGGCTGAAGAAAATGACCGTTCCTTTGATTGTGGGCAGACCCAAATATGACAAGTATTTTTCCGGCGCGTATGATAGACCTTCGATTCAAAAGAGATACGGCCTCGACCTGTCGAAACCGACTCTTCTTTATCTGCCCACATGGGGAAGAGAGAGTTCTCTGGCAGATGAAGAGTTTAAAAAAAATCTCCTGAGCCTGGAGAGAGAATATAATATTTTTTTCAAACCGCACCATGTCACTCTGCGGTTCGAAAAAGAAAAACTTCAGGGATGGGAGGGGGTCATTTTTGCGGTAGGCCATGAGAATCTCGGCGAACTTTTCAGCGTCGGCGACATTATGATCTGCGATGCATTGAGCGGAGCTTTCTGGGAGAGCATTTTTGTAGCTCTCAAGCCTACTCTCGGGGTTTTTAGGGAGAGCGGCGTTGTTTTAACGAATATGGAGAAGCGAATCGGAGATTACGGTATCATAAACAGAAACTCAGGCAGCTTGAGGAAAGATATTGAAAGGAGTCGTGAATATTTCGAAAAGAACAGAGCCCGTTTTCTGGAAGAGCGCCGGGAGTTCCTTTCCTACATCGATGGGACAGCGGGAAAAAAGGCTGCTGAGGAGATTTTAAATTTTATAGAACTTTATAAGGTGCGTAGGGATTTAAAGACAGTTCATTTCTTGAAATGGCACTGCTGCGGCGGTTACGGTGCAGACACACATCCTATCTGGCATACTTTGAAACAGCTTCTGAAAAAAATAATCCACATGATAGGCCGGCGGTTTGTAAGAGGGGCCTTTTCAAGATTAAGGATAATATCGGCCGGCAGGATTTTGCCGCGGGAAAAATCGTGGAAAAAAGCTCTTGATTGGGTAAAAAAAGAGAAACTGCAAACAGGAGGAGTTCCGGTAAGTTCTGAAAAGCGGATATCCTATCCGGAAGTGACGGGATATTTTATACCTGCTCTCAGGCAGTGGGGGGAGAAAAATCTGGCTCTGGAGCTGGCCCGCTGGCTGATTTCCGTACAGAATCCGGATGGTTCGTTTTCCGCAAGCGACGGCAAAGCTTACACGTTTGATACCGGCCAGGCGGTTAGAGGTTTTCTGTCGGTATTAAAAGACGTGCCTGAAGTTAGAGACCCGCTGAAGAAAGCCTGCGACTGGATCGTCAAACAGCAGATGCCGGAGGGTCGGCTGACCACCCCTTCCACGGAATTATGGGGAAATATCGCAGATGAGAGAATACATCTTTATGTATTGCCGCCGCTTCTGGAAGCAGGCAGGGTTCTCGGTATTTCCAAATATATGGAAGGAGCAGAACGAGCACTTGCGTACTATAAGAAGCGGGGCGATTTAACGGAGTTTAATACTTTGTCCCATTTTTTCGGATACATTATTGAAGCTCTTGCAGATCTTGGTGAAAAAGAACTTGCCCTGAAAGGGCTTGAACAGGTCATGAGTCTTCAGAAGAGAGACGGCGCAGTTCCTGCCTATAAAAATGTCTCCTGGGTCTGTGTTCCCGGAGTGGCGCAGTTTGCTGTGATCGGGTATAAACTTGGAAAAATGGAGTTTGCCGACCGGGCTGTTTCTTATCTGGAGCAGGTACAGAATTCGTCAGGTGGTTTTTTAGGAAGCAGAGGTTTGCATGCGGATTATTTCCCAAATGAGGAAATAAGCTGGGCTGTGAAATTTTTTCTGGATGCCTATTCTTTGAAAATAAAAAGCTCATTTGATGCTGAAATATCTCAGTTTCCCGAGACAATTGAAGAAAACGACGGCCGGATACAATCGATTTTGTCTTTCTTGGGAGATATTAAACCCAAGAGAATCATTGATATCGGCTGCGGCAAAGGGCGGTTTTTAAGAGTATTAAAAAACAAATTCCCTGATGCGGAATTGTACGGTATAGATATATCTGACGAAATGCTGAAGCATTGTCCGGAAGGGGTTAAGATAAAATGTGCGGGTGTAAGCGATACGGGATTTCCTGACAACTATTTTGATGCGGTTTACAGCGTCGAAACTCTGGAACATGCGTTTAATGCCGAAACGGCTTTAAAGGAAATGATAAGGATTTTAGAGCCGGGCGGGAAATTGATGATCATAGACAAAAATGCCGTTAAATTAGGAAAGATGGATATAAAACCGTGGGAACAGTGGTTTGACAGAAAAACCATAGAAGGGTTGCTGAAACCGTACTGTCTGGATATAAAGTCGCAGTTTATAACGTATGGCTCTCTTAAGGAACCGGACGGCCTTTTTATCTCCTGGCAGGGAATCAAGAAATGACGGAACAAAAAAAAGTGAGTATTGTTTTGCCGACCTATAATGGCAGCAGGTATTTGAAAGAGGCAGTGGATCATTGCCTCAATCAGACATATCAAAACCTTGAGCTGATTATCGTGGACGACGCTTCTAACAGCAACACTCCGGAAATTGTACGAAGTTATACCGACGCGCGGATAAAATATATACGCAATGAATCAAATCAGGGATTGTCTGAAAGTTTAAACATAGGATTTGGCGCCGCAACTGGGAAATATCTGACCTGGACTTCAGACGATAATTATTATTTATCAAACGCTCTGGAAATCATGGCCGCGGAGCTGGAAAAAAGCAGGGAAGTGGGATTTGTATACGCAGATTTTTTTGTGATCGGCGAAAAAGGAAACCTGCTGGAGAGATATAGTGCCGGCAAACCGGAGCAGCTCATCTGGGGGAACTGCATAGGGCCGTGCTTTCTGTACAGAGCGGATGTTTATAGAACAGTCGGCGATTATAACCCCGGAGCCGCGCTGGCGGAGGACTTTGAATACTGGCTGAGGATACGGAAAAGGTACATAATGAAAAAGATAAACCGCCGTCTGTACTGTTACCGGGTGCACAGAGAGAGCCTCTCACAGAAAAAAGCACGCGTTAATATAAAAAAAACGGCAATGAAAGTAAGCAGGAATCTTGTCCCTTCGGCCGCAAAATACTATCTTGAAGGAGAACAGTTATATCTGGAAAATGATAAATCTGCTGCCAGATCCAGTCTGCTGAAATCGCTTTTATTATACCCGATGCATTTTGATACTTTAAGGTTTCTTGCGCTGATCTCGTTACCCGGATATCTGGTTGACGGGATAAGGAGATTCAAACGGGGCATAAAGGCATGACGGAAAAGAATTTTGCATGAGAATATTGTTTGCGGGCTGGCATAATCCTCTCTTCATGTCCATTACGGAGTATATAGAAAAAGCCTTGGAGAAAATGGGACATTTTGTCGAAAAATTCGAGTACAGGCAGTTTTCAATACCTGGAAGAATCCGGGACAGGATACCCTTTTTGCAGGGGTACGACATCAATAGAATCAACAAAAAGTTTATTGACAGAGCTGGGGATTTCAGGCCCGACCTGGTCTTTGTTCTTCAGGGAACGACAATACTTCCGGAAACGATTTCGGAAATAAAAAACAGATATAAAATTCCAGCGGCCAACTGGTTTATAGATTATCCGGTAGAGCTGAAAAGAGCGCTTATTCTTGCAAAATATTACGATTTTTTTTTCGTGAGCAGCACGCATGCCATGTTAAAGCATCATGAACACGGTAATAATAAGGTGCGAACTCTGAATTTTGCCTGTGATCCTGAGACAAATAAACCTGGGGATTTGAATCCGGATGAAAAGGAGAAATATGCGCACGAAGTCGTTTTCGTGGGCTCAAGATACCCTGAAAGAGAAGAGGTGCTGAGCAACCTCACGGAATTTGACCTCGGCATATGGGGCCCGGCCTGGGATAGGATTGAGAAGACCTCACCGGTAAGAGGTTTCCTCAAAAGTAAAAATGTCGGGCCTGAAATATGGTCAAAAATCTACTCTTCTTCTAAAATCTCTCTGAACATTAACTATGGATTCGGCAAACTGGATGAACTGGACTGCAGCGCGGGGAGCACGAAACTTTTTGAAATACCTGCTTGCAGAGGATTTCAGATTGTGGATAGGAAAAAAGCGATTACTGATATATTCGAAGACGGGAAGCATCTGGTCATTTTTTCCGGTATTCCGGAGCTTAAGGAGAAGATAAAATATTACCTGGCTCATCCCGCAGAGAGGGACAGAATTGTAAAAGAGGGGCACAGCGAAGTGCTGTCTAAGCACACATACAGGCACAGGATGGAAGAGATGCTTTCTATTATTAAGGCGTAATATTCAGGAGGAGATAATGTCATTCAAAAAAAACTTTTTATATACGGAACTTATCAAGAAACCGGCAAAGAAAATCCTCTGCTTCCTGAGAGGCGTCAGGAGCGGGTCCAACACCTTCATATCGCTGAAGGCCGAGATTGTCAATCCCGTCAAGATCGAACTCGGGTCAAATGTCGCAGTGGAAAAGCATGCAAGGCTTGTCTGTATCGGAGATTCCTGCGGAATACGGGTGGGTGATGATACGTTCATACTGCCTTATGCTCTCCTGAAAGCCGATCACGGCAGAATCAGGATTGGAAAAAACTGCACCGTTAACGATTACACGGTTCTGCTGGGCCGCGGAGACCTGATAATCGGCGATGATGTGCGCATAGCCCCCCATTGCGTCATAGTGGCTATGAACCATATTTATAAGAATCCGGATGTTCCCATATCAAGCCAGGGGATGAGCTCTAAAGGCATAACGATAGAGGATGATGTCTGGATTGGCGCTTCCGCGGTTATACTCGACGGAGTAAAGATCGGAAAGGGTTCCGTTGTCGGGGCAGGCTCTGTCGTTGCCGAATCCATTCCGGCCTATTCAGTGGCCGCGGGGGTACCGGCAAAAATTATCAAACAGAGAAAATGAATCATTTTCACGTGAATTGTTTTTTTAGATGAAAAAGGATATCCACAGTGAATGGGACCCTGCGCCAGCAGGGGATTTGCGGGAAATTTTTGACAGAAAAATAAGATTCGTCGCGTCTAATTCAGGCTGGCGTCATGCGGTCCGGCTTATGCAGACCGGGGCAATTCCGCTTCAGGATATGAATGTGGCTGAGGTAGGATGCGGTACAGGGACTTTTGCGCTCACAATGTCTCTCCTTGGAGCTTCTGTCACTCTGGTGGATCTCAATGAAAAAGTTCTCGTCAATGCGAAAAAAATATTTGAAGCCTATTCCTGCAAAGCGGATCTTGTGCAGGCTGACTGTACGTCTCCGGCTCCGGAAAAGCTGAGAGGGAAGTTTGATACTGTGTTTTCGCTCGGACTCGCCGAACATTTTACGAAAGAAAAACGTATCCGATGTGTGGATTTTCACCGTCAACTGGTACGTCCGGGAGGCTTTGTTTATTTAGGGGTTCCAAACAGACTCAGTATTCCATACTGGATTCATAGGGCGGTCCATCAGCTTTTAAACATGTGGGGGATCAGTGTTGAGATCCCATTTTCTGACAGGGAACTCATGAAAATAGCCCGCACCCTGGGTTTTGAAGAATATTATGTTATCGGTAACTCGTCTCTCCTGAAAGATTTTGTGATTTATGGAAGAGGAATCGTTTCCGCACTGAGTGCTGCTTTGCCGGGAATTATCAGGGACAAAATCAGGGAATATGCAAAAAAAATGAACGGGGTTAATGTCTCATCAAAGGATTCTTTAAAAGAGATTAGGGTATATTTATCAGAAAGGGCCCTGAAATCAATCGAAAAAACGGAGGTTCTAAAAAACAGGGCTGCAAATAAATTCAGTGCGGGGATCATACTGATTGCTTTTAAATGAATATAGCGTATATCAGCTCGCTTGCCTCCCTTCAGGGCGGAGGCCAGAGGAGCCTTTATCTTCTGCTTAAGTACTTGAACAAGGAGAAATATGCGCCCTGTCTGATCGTTCCAGCAGAAGGCGAATTATCACGGGTTGTTCGTAAGCTCGGAATAGAGGCCTTTGCTTTACCCTTCCCAAGGCTGAGATCATTGAGATTTGATCAGTCCCTTGCCGCGTTAAAAGGGTTACTGCGGATAATAAAAGAAAAAAAGATTGACATACTTCATCTCGAAGGGCCGCGTGAGCTCTTTTACAGCTTTGTTGCGAAGAAATTTACCGGGGTTCATATTGTGACCCATTTAAGGGTCTCCGACACTTTTATGAGTTTTGACAGGTTTCTTTACGCTCTCTCGGATTCTCTCATCGCTGTTTCGAATGCGGTGGCAGCAAGGTTCGTGTCCGTTGACAGGGTTGGGAAAGTGAGAGTGGTCTATAACGGCGTAGAGCTCGAAAGTTACAAAGTCCGGGATGCAGGGCAAAAGGCAGAGGGATTTTTGAAAATAGGTTATTTTGGGAGAATAGACCGCCGTAAAGGTATCGAAGTGCTGATTAATGCTGTTCAGGGCATGAAAGAGCGCATCGAACTGCTCATAATGGGAAGCGGAGACAATGCATACCTGAACGAACTGAAGGCATTGTCCGGCGGTTGCGGAAATATCACCTTTAAGGGTTATAAGCCCGACATAATCGAAGAATTGTCAGAGACGGATGCCGTGGTTCTTCCCGCATATCGCGGCGAGGGACTTTCGAGAATATTAATGGAAGCCCTGGCGATGGGTAAGATTGCGGTTGCATCCGATCTGGATACTAACAGGGAGTTACTTGGGCAGGAATTTAAGGAATTTCTTTTTCCTGTGGGTGACGTAAAAGCTTTAAAGGAAGTTTTAGAAAGGATTGCTTCAGACAAAGAAATTTATTTTAAAAAAAAGGATATTCTCCGAAAGCGAGCAGAAATTATTTTTGATATAAGAAAGAATACGCAGGCAATTGAAAACATCTATGATTCCTTGAGGAGGGTACATGAAAATAGGTGTTGACGCCAGAGACATCGGGAGGGATTATCTCACAGGGATAGGCCGTTTCACTCTCAATTTCCTTGAGGCCATGGCGGCCTTTGGAAAAGAATATGAGTTTGTGGTTTATCTCAATCAGGGGGTGCGGCTCAGCGTTGAGGCTCCGAATATTAAAAAAAAATATTTGCCGGAAAAGTATTCATTTCTGTGGGAGCAGTTTCAGCTTCCTGAGGAACTGAAGAAAGACGGTATTGATCTCTTCTATTCTCCGTACTGCAAAACTTTTCTTTTTTCCGGGTTACCGTCGATAATCACGGTCCACGACATCATACGGGTAAGGGAGAATCTGGCGAGATGGATAAAACATAAAGCGTACATCAGGAAAGCGGAAAAGATCGTCACGGTGTCGGAATACTCGAAAAGGGAGATTGTTGAGAAACTGGGAGTGAAGGAAGAAAAGATCCATGTGGTGCACCAGGCGATAGGGAAGAATTTTCATCCGGGTTCTCAATCCCGCGTGGAACGAATCATGAGGGAGCATAATATTTCGAAGCCGTATCTCCTCTATGTCGGCAATTTCCGCCCGCATAAAAACGTTCCGGCACTGATACAGGCCTACAAGGGCCTGCCGGGCATCAAGTCCCGATATTCTCTCGTGGGGGTAGCCCACAGGGAGAAATATTTGAATGAAGTAGCGGATATGATCCGCGGCGAGAGCAGGATACTCTTCATCGACTTCATGTTCGATGAGGAGCTGGCCGCGCTCTACACAGGGGCCGATCTCCTCATCATCCCGTCGCTGATCGAGGGTTTCGGGCTTCCCCCTCTTGAGGCGATGGCCTGCGGCACCCCGGTGCTGGCTTCAAGCGCCGCCTCACTGCCCGAGGCGCTGGGCGCCGGCGCTGTCTTTTTCGATCCAAATAACGCGGATGATCTGAAAAGAAAGATGGAACAGGTTTTGGGAGACGAATTGATGAGGAAGAGGATGATAATAACGGGGCTGGAGCATGTGAAGCAGTTCTCGCTCCGTAGAATGGCGGATGATTTCCTGTCAATCCTTCGTAGTGGTTAGTGGGCAGTGACCAGTGATTGGAGTTAAGCGATAAGAGTTAAGTGATAAGCAGTTTAATATGGTAAATAGTAAATCGTGATTCGTAATATGAAAAGCTTGTACCCCGTAATCACTGTTTGCGATTCACTGCTATCTTTTTTGTTTGGTTTATATTACTTACCGCTTACCGCTTACCACTTACCGCCAATATACAATGCATAATAAAAATAATCTCAGTGATCACATCAAGAAAGAAAATATAAAAATATTCGACTCAATGAGCGCGGGTTACGATTCGCTGCGCAGGATGGAATTCGGTACTGAAGCGAGCAGACAGGTACTGAAAAAATACGAAGAAGCGCTCGGGACAAAACTGCCGGAAATAGAAAATCTGCTTGTTCTCGGCTGCGGCTCGGGTTATCTTCTCCTTCATCTGGCCAGAATGAATAAGGCAAAAAAATATTTCGGCATGGACATCTCTTCAGGCATGGTGAAGGCCTGCGGGCAAAATGCCGCTTCACTGGGGAAAAGAGTATTCCTTTCCGCCGCCGACGGGGAAATGCTGCCGTTCAGGGACGGAACTTTCGATGCGGTTATAGGCCATGCGGTCCTTCATCATATACCGGACGTTCAGCAGACACTTAAGGAGGTATACAGGACGCTGAAACCAGGAGGTTTCTGTTTCTTCAGCGAGCCCGCCGCTGCCGGCAGCTGCATCATCTTTGCTTTCCTGTATCTCTTCTGGGGCGGGCCTCTCCTGATCCGGAAAATTTTATCTATTATGAGCGGAAAGAAGAGGGAATCCATTGAGCTCCATACGTTTTCACCTGAGAAGTTTCAGAGATTAGGCATAAGTTCGGGCCTCTCCGGGATACGCACGATCCCTTTTGCCGGGTTCGTCTCACGTATCTTTTACTGGGTGCTTGATCCCGTGGTACGGGTTATAAGAGAAAAGAGTCTTCGCCGTTTCATTGAAAGAATGACGGGGATTATTTTCTTTTATGACAGAGTTATTTTTTCGAGGTTTATTCCTGGCGGCTGGTACGACGAGATCCTTTTCTTCGCAAGAAAAAAATGAAAAAAGGATTATACATAACCGCTGATTTCCCGCCAATGACGAGCGGTATTGCCAGGGCCTGTTATAATTTCTGGAAAAATCTCCCTGCGGAAGAGACTATCGTTCTTGCTCCCGCCGCCGGCGACTGGCAGAAGTTCGACGGAGAACAGAAATTCCGCATATACAGGTATGCCCCGGCGTTCGAGGAGATGTCCCAGCCGTTCTGGAAAAAAATCCTGAGATTCATTGCGGTATTTATTAAAGCGGCGGCAATTATCAGAAAGGAGAAGATAGATTTCATTCACGCGGGCCAGCCTGTCCTTGTGGGCCGCGCGGCATATTTATTGAGCCGGATTTTCAGAATTCCTTATGTAATTTACGTTTACGGTGGCGAGGCCGGCAAGTTCAAAGATAGTTTTCTTTTTAAAATTTATCTGGCTAATTTGAAAAAAGCGTCGGCAGTAATCACCTGCAGTGATTATACTTCTTCGGAAGTGCGCAAGCTTTTTCCCGATAAGGAGATCACCCGCATTTATCCCGGAGTGGATACTGATGTCTACAGGCCCGGTCTGGATGCGGCAGAATTGAGAAAGAGTCTCGGGCTCGATGGGAAGAGAATTCTTCTTACGGTGGCCCGGCTGGTGGAAAGGAAGGGGCAGAATCTCGTAATTGAAATACTAAAGGAGCTGGAGCGTGAGTTTCCCGACCTGATCTATGTGATCGTCGGAGAGGGACCCTCGCGGGAATCCCTTGAGATTCTGGCGGGAAAATTGAAACTGGGTAAAAAGGTCTTTTTTGCGGGAAAAGTGAAAGAGGAAGAACTTCCCCTCTTTTATAACCTCTGCGACATTTTTGTTATGCTCAACATAGAGACCCGGAACGAGGAAGTGGTTGAGGGGTTTGGTATATCCTTTATCGAGGCCTCGGCCTGCGGGAAGCCCGTCATCGGAGGTATTTCAGGGGGAGCGGTAGAAGCGGTAAAAGAGAGGAGGACAGGTCTGACGGTTAATCCTCAAAACAGAGAGGAGACCGGGGAAGCGATAAGGTTTCTGCTCCGGAATCCCGAGATCGGGAAAGCTATGGGCGAAGCGGGCCGGCGCATGACAGTGGAGGAGTTCGACTGGAGGATAGTCAGTCAATGTTTTTCAAAATATATATCTTTTTAAGAAGGCTTTTTCTGGGAAAAGGAGTGCGTCCCGGGCTGTCGGAGGGATACCTGCCGGACAGAATAAGGGAGTCGGCCCTCGAGGTTCTCCTCGGGGCAGATGGAAAACTGCTTGAAGTGGGCTGCGGTGAAGGGCGGTTCCTGACGGAGCTGCTTAAAA
>Ga0208373_1003622_pt1 | contig 14929 bp, 15 predicted proteins | sample RifOxyC2_FD_184036 | JGI IMG/M metagenome (GOLD analysis project Ga0208373, IMG submission 184036) | Soil microbial communities from Rifle, Colorado - Rifle Oxygen_injection C2 (SPAdes) | ecosystem: Environmental > Terrestrial > Deep subsurface > Rock core/Sediment | place: Rifle, Colorado...
ATTCGTCAATTCTGGTTTTACGCAAAATTCCGCCCACGGCCGTGATTCTTGAATCTTTCTTTTTCGCCACCCATTTATCAAATTCATAATCGCCGACCTCGGCGCTTCCGTCTTTGGATAAAACATGCATAGAACGGAATTTATAAATCCAAAATATTTTTCCGAATTGGCCGATGCGGGTTTGTTTATAAAAAATCGGGCCGGGAGAATTTATTTTTATCGCCAAACCGACAATAGGCAAAAACAGTATAAGCAAAGCTCCTAAAATAATTCCGGCCAGATAATCAATAACGGTTCTAAATCGATCGTAGATAGGATGTTTTGTGTCGCGGAGATTTTGTAAAAACCAGCCTTCGGAAAAAGTCGTGGGCGGAATGCGTCCGGTTATTTGTTCATAAAACGAAGTCAGGTCTGTAAGTTGTACGTCCCAGAAAAGCAGTTCATAAAGTTCTCTAAGAGCATCGGAATCTTGATGAAGATGTGGCGCGATAATCACTGATTGCGCTTTATGGTTGGTGATGGCCGGTCTGATGGTGTTTAAATTATAGTAAACATCAAATTTATAGTTGTTCGGTTTTTCTGTGCGCGTAGGGTCAATCAAGGCCTTTATTTTATAACCTTTTTCCGGTTCTCTTTCCAAAATTTCAATTAGTTCTTTGGTCTCGGTGGTAAAGCCGACGAAAATTACGTTATTTTTTAAAGCCTCGGCGCCGAGCAATTTTCTGAAAAATAATCTCCAGATGACGCTTATGGAATAACCTAAAATGATATTGGCCAATAAAATTGTTTTCGGGGCGATTTTTTTATCGGGAAATAAATAGAAAAAAGTTATACTGACGATTAATGAGACAATGGCCGTTTCTGAAAATCGGCGGTAAAAAGCGCGGTCATTTGTCAACCGGTCCAAATCATAAAGGCCGTTTATGTAGTTTATAATTATCCACAGGCCATAGACAATCAAAAACAGCCCCAAATGAAGTTCAATCTGATACCAATTGGGTAATTCTAGATATCTGAGGGATAAACTCAATAAAAAAGCGATGCAAAAAGAGACGAAATCGCCCAGCACAAGGAGTAATTGTTTTATTCTGTAGATTAACATAATTGCTTTTTAGGGCTTTATTCTATATAATTCATGGTAATATATACCATAATTATAGCAAAATATCAAGACTTTGGGTAATCCGTAACTAGTAACTCGTAATCCGTAATCTAGATGTTGAGCGTGCTGGTTGGTATTTATCCTAATATTTTTTATTATGAAAAGATTATTTATTTTAGCAGTTATGGCTTTATTCCTGGCGCCAAGCGCTGTATTTGCGCGCCTGCCTAATGATCCATTCACGGAGCAGTGGTCTTTTAAGGATGCCAAAGTTTATGAGGCTTGGGATAAGGAAACCGGTTCAGGAGAGGTGGTAGTGGCGATTATTGATAATGGTTTTGATACTTTTCACCCGGATTTGTTTCCTAATGTTTGGAAAAATGTTGATGAGATCGCCGATAACAAGATTGATGATGATAAAAACGGCTATGTTGATGATGTGTGGGGTTGGGATTTCAGTTCGTATGATGCTAATCACGATGGTATTTTTACGGATGAAGAAATGAATATCGGCAATAATGAGCCTCGTCCATGGGTGGTTGGAAGACAAGGTATGGACGATGAAATACATCATGGTTCGGTTGTCGCGGGTATAATCGGCGCGGTTGGTAATAATAATAAGTTGGGCGCGGGTATAAATTGGAAAGTTAAGTTGATGAATTTAAAAGTGCTTGAGGTAAGCGGGGTTGGCGATTTAAATCCATTGACGCGCGCTATTTATTACGCGGTCAATAATGGCGCGGACATAATTAATGTCAGTTTGGTGGGGGATCCGTTTAAAGAAGTAAAAGACGCGATTAAGTATGCTTATGATAAAGGGGTTGTGGTAGTGGCGGCGGCCGGAAATAATAGGGTCGCGCTCAATTTGTCGCCGGTATATCCGGTTTGCGCTGATGCGGGTGAAGGCGAGGAGTGGGTGTTGGGCGTGACTGCGATTGATGAAAATCATTATTTGGCGCCTTTTTCCAATGTTGGTTCATCTTGTATTGATTTGACGGCGCCGGGCGTAAATGTGTCCAGCACTTTGCGTTTTGCTCCCAGATATGGCCTGACAAAAGAATATTCAAATGGTTGGAATGGCACTTCGTTTGCCGCGCCAATCGTATCGGGCGCAGCCGCTTTGATAAAATCAATTCAGCCCGCTTGGAGTCCTAAACAAATTTATCAGGCGATTTTATCCACCGTTCATCGCACTCCGCCCAGTGACCCGGCCGCTTATGCGGAAATATACGGCGCCGGGCTTATTCAGGTGGCCGCCGCGGTTGATTACGCTTTAAGTTTTATATCTTCTACGCATCCATTGAATCATTTTTACGCGCTTGATACGGCTGATGGTGTAACTCAAAAAACCAAGCCGGGAGATTTGGAGATGGTTGAAAGTAAAAATGAACAAGTTTTGGGCATTGACGGTGTTGCCAGTTTTAAATATGGTTTTGTGACTTTGAAAAAAATAAACAAAGATAAGTCGGAAGTGATTATTTATAATCAAGATTGGATTAAAACTGATAGTTGGATAGTAAGTTCTTTGGGTAAATTAGATATCGCGATTGGCGATGTTTTAGGTGATGAAAATGAAGAAATAATTTTATCGCCGGCTTATGGCAGTAAAAATGTTTTAAGAATTTTTGATTTGCAGGGGAAAGAATTGGATAGCCTTTGGGACAATATTTCTAACCGCGGGGTTTCAATTGGATTGATAGACGCAAAAGACAAGAAAAAACAGATTTTGGCGGTTTATGGCGGAGAAAGCGTTAAGTTGAAGCATTTTGATGGCGATTTGAATATAATCAGGGAGATAGATTTGCCGTTTATAAAAAATACCGGAATACCGGCGGCGGGCGATATAGATGGGGACGGTATTCAAGATTATGTGGTGGCCGGCGGAGTGGGTGATATACCGTATTTGGCTTATTATAATCCGGATGGTTCTTTAAAGAGAAAATTTTTCGGCTATGACACCGATTATTCGGGCGGACTGGATATTTTTGTCGGAGATTTTGACAATGACGGAAAAGATGATGTGTTTGTCGGACCGCAAAGCAGTGAAGGTTCGTTGATATTTTGGAATTATAAATCAAAAAAAGTGGCGGAGTGGAAATACCAGAGTGGCAATAAAATGATGTATTTGCCTGTTTTTTAGGTTGATTTTGTGGTATAATAAGTTTAGCGATTAGAATATTAAGCGATTAGTTATATCAGCTGAATAATCTATTGCCTATATACTCTATATAATCTAGCAATATGTTAAATGAAACCCCAATTTTTGAAAAAAAGAATGTAATTGTCACCGGCGGAGCGGGATTTTTAGGTTCCCATCTGTGCGAGAAACTGTTGCGGGAAGCGAAAGTTATCTGTATAGACGATTTGTCCAATTCAAACATCCAAAATATTGACCATCTGTTGCAATATCCTGATTTTGAGTTTATTAAATATGATGTGAACAAACCGATTAATCTGGATGATTTTGATGAGCTTGATAAATTTCGCGTAAAGTTTCAAGGCGTGCAGGAAATTTATCATTTTGCCTGTCCGACCAGCCCGCGTAATTTTGAAAAATTAAAGATGCACTCTCTGTGGGCTAATTCCAACGCCATGATATCAACCTTGGATTTGGCGGTTAAATATAAAGCAAAATATTTGTTCGCGTCCAGCTCGGTGGTGTATGGTGATCCGACTTCGGAGCATAATGTTTTTTCAGAAGAAGATGAAGGTATGGTTGAACATTTATCTCCGCGCGGTTGTTATGATGAGGGCAAGCGTTTCGCGGAAACTTGCGTGGAAACTTATCGGCAAGTTTATGGAATTGATGTAAAAATAGCCAGAGTGTTTACCACTTACGGACCGAGAATGAAATTGCGCGATGGTTTGTTGGTTCCGGATTTTATTTTGAACGCGATTGAGGGCAAGGATTTGGTAATTTATGGCGATGGCGATATGAAAATGTCCTTTTGTTATATTACTGATATGATAGACGGGTTTATAAAATTGATGCAGACCGGGCCGGAGATGTCTATTGTGAATTTGGGTTCGGATCAGGTGATATCTGTCGCCGAGGTGGCCAATATGATTATTTCAATGACAAATTCTTCATCAAGGTTAACCAATGAAGAGGCGCTGGTGTTTTTAACCAAAAAGGGCGCTCCCAATTTGAGACGCGCCAAAGAGATGATGGGGTGGATACCGTTGGTCAGGCTTGAAGATGGTTTAAGAAATACGATAGACTATACGATAGCGAATAAGGAGATGGTCGGCCTGAATCAGTCGCAGAATATTTAATCAAATATGTTAATCGCGATAATCCCCGCGTATAATGAAGAGAAAAAAATAGGTTCCGTTGTTCGGGACCTTTTAAATCATGCGGATAAAGTTTTGGTGGTGGACGATGGGTCAAAAGACAGAACCGGCGCGGTCGCGAAAGAGGCCGGCGCCATGGTTTTAACGCACAGAATAAACCGGGGGCAGGGGGCGGCTTTGCAAACCGGTCATGAATACGCAAAAAAACTTGGCGCGGATTTTGTTTTGCATTTTGACGGCGACGGTCAGTTTGACGTGTCAGATATCGCTCCGGCTCTGGAAAAAATTAAATCAACCGGCGCGGATATTTTGTTCGGTTCGCGGTTTTTAAGTAAAGAATCCAATATCCCTTTTATAAAAAAGTATCTGCTTTTTCCGCTGGCTCGCGTATTTAATCGTTTTTTTACCAGGATTAAGCTGACGGATACACATAATGGCTTCAGAATTTTAAACAGGCGGGCGTTGGAGCAGATCAGCATTAAACAAGACCGTATGGCCCACGCTACGGAGATAATAAGCCAAGTAAAAGAAAAGGGGCTTAAGTATGTTGAATTTCCCGTAAAAGTGGTGTATTGTGAATATGGACAAGGGCTATTGGGGGGATTACAGATTTTTAAGGATTTGATATTGGGAAGGTTTATTAGGAAGTAAAATATAATTAAGGCAGTAGGCAGTAGATTATTTAGGCAATAACTAATCGCTTAATATTCTAATCGCTAATCGCTAATTAGTATATGTTGATTCTATTCCAATCATTATTTACAATTTTCGCTTTGTTCGCCGTAATTAATGTGGCAAAAAGGAAAAAAGACGGCCAAATAAATATGTCCGGCGCGCTGTTTTGGGTGTTTTTTTGGCTGGGTGGCATTGCTGTGGTTTTATGGCCGGAAAGCACGAATGTTCTCGCTAATACTCTCGGAATCGGTCGTGGAGCGGATTTTGTGTTGTATATTTCAATTATCGTGATTTTTTATTTGTTGTTTAGACTTCATATAAAGATTGAAGGAATCAATCGGAATATTACTAAAATAATCAGAAAAGATAGTTTGGAAGAAGACGCAGATGTAAGACATAAGACATAGGATTTATGAAAATTGCGCATATTGTCAGTTCTTTCCCGCCGTATTACGGAGGTATGGGGAATGTTGTTTTCCAAACGGCCGAAGAATTGAAAAAAAGAGGCCATGAGGTGGTGGTTTACACCCCGCAGTATCTTGAAAGTAAAGAAATAAAAGGCGGGGAAGAAAATCAAGAAGAAGAACACACTCCGGAATTGCAGGAACAAATTGATAATGTAAAGCGTCTAACGCCATCTTTTCAATATGGCAACGCGGCGCGTTTACCACAACTCTATGAGGAGTTGAAAGGTTTTGATTTGGTGCATTTCCATTATCCTTTTTTTGGCACCGCTGGTATTATTAAAAGATGGAAAAAGAATAATCCGCAAATTCCGCTGGTTGTTACTTATCATATGGACCCGCGCGGTTTGGGTTGGAAGGGGATGCTTTTTAAAATGTATTCCAAGCATTACAGCAATCGGGTTTTAGCGGTGGCGGATAAAATTATTGCCAGTTCTTTTGATTATGTCAATTCAAGCGAAGTGGCGCAGACAGTAAAAGATTTTCCTGATAAGTGGGTGGAATTGCCGTTTGGTGTTGATGCGGATCGTTTTCGACCTAGAGAAACGCCGGCGCAATTGTTGGAATTATATAATCTGGACCCGAAAATTCCGATTGTATTGTTTGTTGGCGGAATGGATAGGGCGCATTATTTTAAAGGTATACCGATATTGCTTGAAGCTCTATCAATTTTAAAAAAACAAAAAACGCCGGTACAGGCGTTGTTGGTGGGCGACGGGGAATTGAGAAAAGAGTTTGAATTTAATGTTAAAATTTTTGGTTTGTCCGAATATGCCAAGTTTGCCGGTTATGTAAGCAATGATGATTTGCCGTATTATTATAATGCCGCCGATATTTTTGTTTTGCCGTCAATTCATCAGGGGGAGGCGTTCGGAATGGTTTTGTTGGAAGCGATGGCGAGCGGTATTCCGGTTTTAGCCAGTAATTTACCCGGCGTCCGCACAGTGGCCGAAGATGGGGGCAGGGTGTTCGCGACCAGCAACGCGAGAGACTTGGCCGAGTCAATTTACGGTTTTTTTATCAATGATGAAGATAATCAATTGATGTGGAGAGAAAAAGTGCGGAAGATTGTGGAGGAAAAATATGCTTGGGAACCGATTGTGGATAAGTTGGAAGAGATATATAATAGTCTGCTTAAATAGCTTGGAGCCTTTAGGTTGTTGTGGTATAATAGATGTAGCGTTTAGCTAATAGAATATCTAGCGATTAGTAATTAACTATATAATCTAATTATTCTATATAATCTATAATCTAATTTGTATGGGCAAATTTAAAAAAGGGCTTTTTTTGGGGGGATTATTGGGCGCGTCAATGATGTGGATGAGTACCACTAAGAAAGGCAAAGAAATAAAAGAAAAACTTCTTGACCAGGCGGCGGAAGTATATCTTGATTTAAAAGATAAAGTGGTTTCGTCCGACGCTTATGACAAAATGACAAAAAATGAGTTTGTTGTGATGGCGCAACAAGCGGTTGATAAATATGCGGTTCGGAACGGTTTGGCGGATAAGACAAAGAAAATGATGACCAAGTTGGTTTCAACACAATGGGCTAATTTGCAGAAAGAGTTGAAAAAGAAAAAGAAATAAAAATAAAACCCTGCACCAGAACGGTGCAGGGTTTTTTGTCATTCCCGTGTCTACGGGAATCCAGTAATTGTCTTTTCCACTTTTTGGCAACAAAAAGTGGAGCCCCTCCATTTAGGCGGGCAGGCAAAACTGCCGAGCTGATGGTTTTGTAAAGCGCTCATTAATGTATTTTCTCACTCACCCCGCTGTACAGCGGGGTGCCCCCATTATGAGGGTACGCTCAAAAATACATTAACTCGGTCTTTAAAAACCATAGGCTCGGGAAATTGCGATTGACGGTAATGCCGGCGTAGTTGGCAAAATATAAATCACCCCCCGACTTAGTCGGGGGGTGATTTTGGTTTAGATATCTGAGTAGGGGTCTCTTATGTAGCCGGCTTTTTTCTCAACTTCCTCCGCCAACTGGTGTGCTTTCCAATAAATCATTCCTTTTGCCATAAGATTTCTTTCGGTGAATTCGTGCAGAATCAGGCTCTTTCTAAAATTTTTAGACATCATTCTGTTTGGTTTTACATGTTTGCATTTGCAGTCTACCGGATGTGTGGTTAAAACCCATATTTCATCAAGAGGAATATATTCGCAGACATATCCATGTCCGCCATGATTAAACCCGCCATAGAGGTTGTTTCTTATCCAGTTGCCGTCTACAAGATAAATTTTGATACCGTCGCGTTTTTCCAAAAATTTTTTCCAGGGACCAGTTAGAATAAATTTTTTGTCTTTTTTGGCGGCATTTTTTTGTATTCTTAATTCCAATTTTTTCCAATAAGGATTACGCTTGTCTTTTTTGAATTTGAATTTCATATTATATTTTTTAGTGTCTAACTTAGTCGAGCGACGACCTTCCCCCGACTCAGTCGGGGGAAGGTCTAGCTTTTTAGTCTGGGTACAGGGACTTGTCCCGACGTTTGCGGTCGGGATCCGCCTTTGGCGGAAACCCCAATAGTCGGGCTGATCCCGACTGAGTCGGGACGACCTTCCCGATGTCGCCTTTGGCTCATCGGGACGCTCTAGCTTTTTAGTCTGGGTACAGGGACTTGAACCCTGAGTCTCAGGAACCCGAATCCTGCGCCTTACCAATTAGGCCATACCCAGTTATTAAATAAGATAATACTTCAACTAAACAAAAAAATCAAGCCCAAATCTCTCCTTAAATTTCTCCGTTTTTGACCGCTCGCGGGAATAATGAAGACGCGAAAGGTCATAATAATCCTTATTTAATAATTTCATATTACCCAACCTAAGGAGAAACGGCCATATCAAAATCAATAGCATATAATCTGGGGACTTTGGTTAGATCGGGATTGCCGTCTTGGTCCCTAAAAAAACGCAGGACAAAATTATTATCGTGCGTATGTCCATGGCGTATGCCCTGACTCTCTAAAATTGATATAATTTTATCTCTTTGTTCCTCCAGTTCTTTTATAAATATATTTCCTGAAATTTCCGACCATTCCGCAAGGCTCAAATCCAAAACACCGGAAAATACATCAACCATTCCTTTTTTATTAAGTCTATATGATTGGATTGGTTCAATCGGCACATAATCAAAACCGTTATCTTGCCATACTTGATAATTTTCGTAAATCTTTTGCCAAGCAAGAAACGCCCTTGGTTTTATGTGTCTGATAATTAGCTTGTCTTTCAACGCGCCTCCGACAAGCGTAGTTTCTGAACCAGTTTTATGAAATTTTTCTCTTTTAAACCTTCCTCTGTCGAGGTTGCTATTGTAATATAATGGTGGTTTCACTATCTCGTTGCCCAATCCTGCGTCAGAAGCTATTTTCACCAGTGAGATTCGTTTTTGCGCCGGAGCATACCGAATCATCCCTACCGCTTCTCTTTGAACCGCGGGGTCTTCTTGAGACAAGGCTTGTTTGATTTTTTCTGAAATTAATAATTGGAGTGAGACTATTTCTCGTCTCGGAACATACCAAATCATCTCGGCCGCTTCTCTTTGAACCGTTGGGTCTTTTTGAGACAGGGCTTGTTTGATTTTTTCTGAAATTAATAACTGGAGTGAGACTCGTTCTTGTGCCGGAGCACACTCAATCATCACTGCTGCTTCTCTTTGGACTGAGGGGTCTTTTTGAGACAAGGCTTGTTTGATCAGTGAGACTTGTTCTTGCGTCGGAGCATACCGAATCATCCTTACCGCTTCTCTTTGGACTGAGGGGTCTTTTTGAGACAAGGCTTGTTTGATCAGTGAGACTTGTTCTTGCGTCGGAGCATACCGAATCATCCCTGCTGCTTCTCTTTGAACCGCTGGGTCTTCTTGAGACAAGGCTTGTTTGATTTTTTCTGAAATCAATAACTGGAGTGAGACTCGTTCTTGTGCCGGAGCACACACAATCATCGCTGCTGCTTCTCTTTGAACCGCTGGGTCTTTTTGAGACAAGGCTTGTTTGATCAGTGAGACTTGTTCTTGTGCCGGAGCATACCAAATTATCATGGCCGCTTCTCTTTGAACCGTTGGGTCTTTTTGAAACAAGGCTTGTTTGATTTTTTCTGAAATTAATAACCAGAGCGAGACTTGTTCTTGTTCCGGAGCATACCGAATCATCCTGGCCGCTTCTCTTTGGACTGAGGGGTCTTCTTGAGACAGGGCTTGTTTGATGAGCAAGACTCGTTCTTGTTCCGGAGCATTCTGAATTTTATCTAGAAGCCCGTATTTTTTGGCGGCTGACCTTATTAAATTATCTTGTTTTTTGTCTCTAAGATATTTTTTAGAGTCCGGGTCGCCATGTCCGGAAACTTGGTACATCTCAATTGGTATAGAGATGGGGGGGTTTTCTATTTTGGGTATTTCCATACCTTCATGATTACTCATATGGGGTGGGGATTTATTTTTCTTTATTTTTTATTTTGTTTTCGTTTGAACTCAATTGGCAAGAATACGGTTATATCATTTTGAGAGTAACCATATTTTTTGAAAAAGTCCAAAACCTTGGTGTTCGCCGCCTCTTTTTCCTGCACGTCTCGGAAAGCGAGAATTTTTTCCGCAACCTCCGAATTGAAATTGTCCCATAGTTCTTCTTCAAAATGAAGTTCGCCCAGCCCTATATCTTCTTCGATGGCGTCAATGGCCTCAAAGAGGTCGGCGAATGTAGCATCTCTATAAATATCTGCCTTTAGTTCTTGTTCCTCGTCTTCATTTTCATCTTTTTCTTCCTTTTTCGCCTTATTCATTTCGTTAGCGTGTCTCCATTCTTCGCTGTCCTTGCCATACACTTCTTCCGCGAGATCCACTATGGAGTCGGATTGCCCATTTTTAAGAAAGAACTTGTATAACTGCTCACCTGCAATCCTTATATCTTCCTCTGTGCCTATCCCCATGTTTTTTCTTAATTTATACACTAAATCGTAATTTTTGTTTTTGGTCTCCCGCGCGATAAAATCTTCAGCGAAACGATCAATTTCTTCTTGTGGTACCCCCATTTTTTTCCCTTGGTTGATGGCAAAAGGAAGTAAGCCACTTCGTTTTAGCTCAATCCATTTCGCCTCGTCATAAGATTCCGGAGGTATTGGCCTTTCCTTTGGTTCTTCGGTTGGCTTACCCATTTGTTCCGGTGATTTCATAAAAAGTATTGATGATAAATTAATATAATTTTTTTGCCAAAATGTGTTTGGACTATTTCTAGTATACTTTATACTTTAGGAAAACACAAAGCATTTCAATTTTTTGGGATGAAAATATAAAAGCCCCGCGTTGTTTTGCGGGGCTAAGACGTATTTTTTGCTTTGGGTGTCATTTTTATAGGAAAAACCATTCCTTGAATCGTTGCCATCGGGATTTGTTTTTCTTTATTCTTTCTTCCTCCAATTCTTGTTTGAATTTGTTCCATTTTTCCCAGGCTTTGTCAGAGATGGTGTTTGGACTTGAGGCGATTTTCGTTTCAAGTTCCTCTATTTTTCGCGCGAGCCGTTCTTTTTCCAGCTCAGCTTTTGTTTTTCCAGACATGACCGTCTCCTATATATTTGGCAATTGCTTTTGGCAGAGCTTTTTTGGCTTTCCGCTCCCTTGATCATTTTTTGAAGCGTTGCCACCAAGATTTCTTTATTTTGGACTTATCTTCAAATACCGCGCGCATTTTTTTACGCGCTTCTTCAGAAATAATAGCCAGTTTTCTATGAGTCTCCCGTCTTATTCGCGCAATTCTTTCAGTTTTTGTCTCTGCCGACATAAATGTTTCCTTTGCGTTCGGCAATTGGTTTTGAAAGAGTTTCGGAAATGATATCAAGTTTTGAAGAAATGGCGTTAAGCCCGATTTCAATATCTTTTGATATCTGCAATATCCGCTCTATTGCCTGCAATTTTCGCGCAATTCTATCCAATTTTGGCAGGATTTTTTCTTCAATCTCCTTTAATATACTCTCGCGTTGTTCTTTTGATGACTCGGATTTTGTTTGTTCACCCATAAGCGCCTCCTTTGTGTTTAGTAATATAACTGGTAAAATCGCGACAGTCAAGTTTGGTTATAGGGTTTAATAATCTATTAAAATTAAAATCAGGGGTCTGGCGCGTCAGACCCCTGAGACATTTTCCGACTATATCAGAAACGGATTCCAAACCGTTTCTTAAGTCGCCACCACCAAGATTTCTCTCTTTTTTCTATCTTTTTCTTGGTTTTTTCTTCCCCCCTATCAATTATAACTTTTATTTCTGTCATTGCTTTGAATGCCTCTGTCAATGCAGCATCCAATTTTGAAGCAACCTCCTCTTCTATCTCCTTTATTATTTGTGCGCGTAGTTCTTCTTTCAATTCTGCTTCTGTTTTTTCAGCCATGACGGCCTCCTTTGTGTAAGGAGTAGTATAATTAAATATAAGTATTTTGTCAAGATACTGCCGATGTGTTAAAATATCCATATAATTCAAAAGGCCTCATAAGCTTTTCAAGCTTTTTAGGCATTTCAAGCATTTACTTATGGCTTCAATAAAAACCTATTTTGAAAGCGCTATAAAGAATGACGCTTCAGATCTACATTTGGTCGCCGGTGAGAAACCGATGATCAGAATACAGGGGGAATTAAAAGACTTGGCTGATTCCGCTTTGCCGGAAAAAGAATTGCAGGCGGCGATTTTTAGCATATTAACACCGAGTCAAAAAACAAGATTTGAAGAGGAACTGGAACTGGATATGGCGTATGAAGTTGAGGGCGTGCGTTTTAGGGTCAATGTCCATCAACAAGAAGGAAAAATCGGTTTGGCCGCTCGCCTTATACCTAAGGAAATTCCCAATATGGATGACCTTCGGTTTGAGCCGGCATTACGCGAGTTCTCTAATTTGTTAGACGGCTTGGTTCTGATTGTCGGGCCGACCGGTCATGGTAAATCAACCACTTTGGCCACAATAATTGAAGAAATCAACAAAACTCGCAAAACGCATATTATTACCGCGGAAGACCCGATTGAGTTTTTGTTTAGAGAAAAAAACAGTTTGATTGAGCAGAGGGAAGTGGGAGTGGATACGAAATCTTTTGCCAACGCGCTTAAGCATATTTTGCGCCAAGACCCTAATGTGATTTTGGTCGGAGAAATGCGCGATCCGGAAACTATTGCTATGGTTTTGACAGCGGCGGAAACCGGACATTTGGTATTTTCCACTCTTCATACTTCAAGCGCGGCGGAAGCGGTTGAGCGTATTGTGGATGTATTTGAAGGCGCCAAACAACAGCAGATTTTAATTCAGCTCAGTTCAGTTTTGCGCGGGGTGGTGTCACAACAGCTTTTGCCCGGCAAAAAGGGCGGGCGAGTGGCGGCTAGAGAGATTTTGATAAATACTCCGGCAGTTGCCAATTTAATTAAAGAAAATAACATCGCTCAGATTAAGAGCGCGATTCAGACTGGCGGAAAAGACGGAATGATAACGATGGAGAATTCTTTGAAACAATTGGAAAAAGAAGGATTGATTGATTCCGGAATGGTACAAAAGAGAACAGGAAGACAGAAAAAATTATAATTAACTTTTTCCGTTTTAAGGGGATTGCCTGTGTATTTAGCTGTTGAAAAAAATAGACATGATTTAATTATCCCCGATTCGAATAAACGGTTGGGAGTGGTTTTTGTGGTTGTGCTTTTGGCAACGGTTATTTGCGTTGTCAAATTATTTATTTTAATGGTTATACAGCATGATTTTTACAGCGCTCTAGCCGCGAATTCGCAAGAGGTTTTTTCCAAACTGTCTCCGGATAGAGGCTCGGTGTATATTCAGGATTCGCGCACCGGCGAGGAGTATCCGCTGGCGATTAATCGCGATTTTTTTATGGTTTTTGCCGACACCAGAGAAATAAAAGACGATAAAACCGCGGAAGACACTGCAGAAAAAATCGCTCAAGTTTTTGAATATAATGATGAAGAAAAATTAGAATTATTTTATCAACTGAACAAAAGAGACGACCCGTATGAACCGCTTAAGAAAAAAGTGGAAGAAGAAACGGTTGACAGTTTAAAGGCGATGGAATTGTCCGGAATCGGTTTTATCAGACAATCGGAGAGATATTATCCGGAGAGTAATTTGGCCGCCCATGTCATTGGTTTTTTAGGTAGAAATGAAAGCGACCAAAGTGTCGGCCGTTATGGCATAGAAGGTTATTGGAATGAAGAACTCTATGGCAGCGGCGGGTTTTTTTCCGGAGCCAAAAGCGCTGCCGGCGGGAAAATAACTTTGGCGAAAAATTCTTTCAAACCGCCGGAGGATGGGGTCAATATTTTGCTCACGATTGACAGGACGCTTCAGTATATGGCCTGTGAGAGGCTAAAAGAGGCCATGGAAGAATATAAGGCCAAAAGCGCCTCCCTTATCATTATAGACCCGTATTCCGGAGCAATTAGGGCGATGTGCAGTATGCCTGATTTTGACCCGAATAAATATAATGAGATAGAGGCGGGCGATGTGTATAACAACACGGCAATTTTTACTCCCTATGAACCGGGTTCTGTTTTTAAACCGATTATAATGGCTGCGGCCATAAATGAGGGAGTAGTCAGACCGGAAACGGATTTTTTTGATTCCGGTTCGGCGGATGCCGGTTGCGGTAAATCAATCAAGAACGCCGGCGATAAAAGTTATGGCCAGCAGAATATGATTGGGGTGCTGGAGAATTCAATCAATACGGGAATGGTTTTTGTGGCGGGAAAATTGGGAAAACAAAAAATGAAACAATATGTTGAAGATTTTGGTTTTGGCATAAAAGAGGGGATTGAACTTGATAGTGAAATGACGGGCAATATTGATTCATTTGATAAAAATGAAGACAAGGAGTTTGATTGTTACACGGCGACGGCTTCATTTGGTCAGGGTATTTCCGCTACGCCGTTGCAATTGGTTTCGGCGTTTGCCGTTATTGCCAATGGTGGGACTTTGGTGAAACCATACATTGTGGAAGAATTAAGATACCCGAATGGAAAAATAGAAAAGACAAAAGTGAAAGAAATCAGGGAGGTGCTTGATAAAAAGACGACATCGCTGGTCAGCGGGATGTTGGTTAATGTGGTTGACAACGGGCAGGCCAAACGAGCCGGTGTAAAAGGGTATTATGTGGCCGGTAAAACCGGCACGGCGCAGATTGCCGGTCCGGGCGGTTATTCCCAAGATTATATCCATTCTTTTATTGGTTTTGCTCCTGTGGATAATCCTAAATTTGTGATGATAGTGAAGTTTGAAAAACCGGCCGAAATAAAATATGCCGACAGCACTACTGCTCCGGTTTTTGCCGATATTGCCAAGTTTGCTTTACAGTATTATCAGATACCGCCGGGAAGATAATGTAAAAGCAGATTAATAATTAAGCAGAGAAAGCAGAATA
>Ga0208373_1003623_pt1 | contig 14921 bp, 15 predicted proteins | sample RifOxyC2_FD_184036 | JGI IMG/M metagenome (GOLD analysis project Ga0208373, IMG submission 184036) | Soil microbial communities from Rifle, Colorado - Rifle Oxygen_injection C2 (SPAdes) | ecosystem: Environmental > Terrestrial > Deep subsurface > Rock core/Sediment | place: Rifle, Colorado...
AATAAAACTCCAACGTTCTAATACTTTTTGACACTTTTTATAATTATCAACAGGTGAGGGGTCTGTGGAGAAGACCCCTTTTCATTAGGCTCATCATGTCGCAAAAGGAATCTTGTGCGACGTCCTATCTAGCGAGTTGTCCACCTCCCCCTTAAGTTATCCACAGCCCATTTCGGCTACCTCGTCAATCCCTCTTTTATGTTTTTTATTATATTTTTCAAACCTTAATAAATTATTTTTATAATATATTTTGTTTTTTATTTATTTTTCTATTTTTGAAAATCATAATCCGTTCTTAGCAATCTTAAAACCCCCTCTTCTCCAACCCCCATCTCCCTCTTTTGACCTCTCTCTCTTAAAAGGTTAAAATGAGCTTATGCGTATCTCTTATTCGGCACTGGATACTTTCAAAAAGTGCCCGCTAAAATTCAAATTCCAGTATATTGATAAGATAAGAACGCCCAAATCCAAAGACGCGCTTTTTGGCACGCTTTTGCATAGCGCCTTGAAGATTTTGCATGAGCCGGGACTGATTATTCCCACCGAAGAAGAAATCTTAAAATTTATCTCCAACAAATGGGATGCTTCAATTTATTCTTCCGAACAAGAATCCACCTTGAATTTCGCTCAAGCGATTAAAATAATGAAAGACTATTACGCCAAAAATTATCCTTCGCAATTTACCGTGCTGGCGCTGGAAACTATGTTTGAAGTGCCGTTTCAAATCGGAACCGAAAAACACTTAATCACCGGCAAGATTGACCGCGTGGATAAGAATGAAGACGGCTTGCTTGAGGTGATTGATTATAAAACCTCTAAAAAAATGCCTTCGCAGGAAACAGTAGACAAGGATTTACAACTAGCAGTTTATCATCTTGGTGTGGCTAATCGCTGGCCGACGCTGGTCAAAGAAGACCGACCGCTCAAAACCAGTTTATATTTTCTAAAACACGGCGAAAAGCTTTCCAGCACCCGCACCTTGGATAATTTAGCCGCCACCAAAGAAAGCATTGCTAAAGATTTAGAAATTATTGATAAGGCCTTCAAGGAAAATAAATTTAGCCCGACACCCAATGCTCTGTGCGACTGGTGCGAATTTCAACGCCATTGCCCTTTTTTCAAGCACAAGTTCAAAGAAGAAAAAATATTCTTTAACGACCAAGATATCAAAGCGCTAATTGGTGAATATACAAAATTAAATGACGAAGTTGATGAACGAGACAAGCGACTAAAAGAAATAAAATCGGAGATGTCTAAGTTTATGGACCAGGAAGGGCTGGAAAGATTATTCGGTGATGATGGCTACATTACTCGCCAAGCTATCCAGCGCTTTAAATACGACAGTACGGCATTGCGGGCTATTTTGGAACCGCTGGGGCGATGGCAAGATGTGCTCAAAGTTGATGATGTGAAACTGAAAAAAGTGGCCAAAGACTTGTCACCTGAAAAACAGCAAAAGATAGAAGAAGCCAGAAAGCTTGATAAAGAATATAAAACTCTCTCGTTGAAAAAAGATAAGAAACTGAAAAGCTAAAAGCACTTCATCACATTATGGCTAAAAGCACTTCATCACATTATGTTCACGATAGCAAACATAATGTGATGAGCAAATATCCTTCTTGTTTATAAAAATCGGCTCAAATCTTATTTCGACCAGTTAAATGGTTTCGCAAAGTGAAAATTTAACATGGTTTAACTTGGTAAAAAAGAAAAAAGGCTTGCCGCGATGGGCAAGCCTTTTAAAATTGCTCAAGTTTTATTTTTTCTCAATTTTATATTTCGCCTGATTTCGACAATGACCGCCAAAAGACCTATTAAGATAACCACCTCCAGGCCAATCATTGGCCACGATGCAAGAAAATCCATTATCCCCCCTTTCGTTCATTATCGTCGGTCTGAAGAAGTATCTTCAACGTTCGTTATGCATTGCGCTTTCTTTGGATAGTCCTTACTAGAATCGTGAAATTGTTTGAGATATTTAATTAATGCTCTCTGCATCAAAAAATAATAGAGTAACGCCGCGACAGCGAGCAAGGTGAATAAAACGAAACAAAAAACGATCCAACCGCTTATTCCCCATACTTCCCATTGACTAAACAGCATTCTTTTTTCTCCTTTCGCTAGCGAAACTGTTACCAGCGCGAAGCTCTGCGAAACGCCTTGTTCATCTCTTCTCCGGCGAGAAGATAGAGTCGCCTCATATTCATTATTATGTCCTCCATCTTTGTCCCCTTTTTGATTTCAGTTGGCATCCGATGAAGAACTTTAATCTTTTCACTTTTTACGGCACCGACTCTTGATAATTCTTTTTTACTCGGCTTTTTTTTATAAAGAAGCCTGGCGCCGCTTGGACAAACAACAATGTGTTTGTATCCTCCCTTTTCTTCGCCCCTTAATATCCCATCAACTTCCTCTGGGAGTAGGCTTTCTGGCTTTATTCCCTCGGTCATTTTGCGCCCTCCATTTTGTAAAAACAGAATTGTTTATGGCTCGTATTCTTCCGCCCCGGTAATGCTCCGGTTTATAGATTCAAAACCTCTGTTTTGCAACCAAGAGGTAAGGCGTCGCCTGAACAAAGCGACCATCACCACCACTAAAATCAAACCGACAACTAGCCAAGTTCCCATGAAAAACCTCCTGTTATTCAGTTAATCAAACACCAATAAAAGAATTCCCTCCAACACTAACAAACCCACATATTCCCAGACTCCCATAGGATGCCCCCTTCATTACTTTTTGTTAAACAACCAACCTTTTCTTTAATGATATTTATACTATAAATTTATAACTAGCTAGTCAAGGTTTTTGATATCCGGCCGGCGCTTTGCTGGCAATACAAGCGCAAGGGGAATAACCGGCTGCTTGCGCTTCTTTTTCTTGATTAAACCAAACTTGATTTTCTAATTTTATTTTCTGCCCATAAGAACACCACGGCCAATGATATTTTGTTCCGCCGCGGCTGGCAACAAATAATCCTTTGGCCGCAGCTTGATTTGCTAAAGGCGTTGCCACCGACTCCCCTGCTGTCACACCAACTGGCTGTGAAACATTATTTAAAATATTAGCCGAACTAACGGCATTTGGTTCCTCAATAATAACTGGATTTCTAACAATTTCCGGCGCAGTTAATCGTCCAGCGCCAAAAGCAATTACCGCGACCAAAATAAAGCCAACAACAATGGCAATATCCGCTTGGTTGCGGCGAATCCAATCCCCTATTGTTTGTATATCTATGATTGACATAAAGACACTAATATGATAACATTATCTTGCTTTTAAATAAAATTCTTGAAAAAATCCTAAATCCGAAATCCTAATTTCTAAACAAATCATAAATATTAAATCATAAATTCTAAACTGTTTGGAATTTGAAGATTTGTAATTTAGATATTGTTTAGTATTTAGATATTAGAATTTAGAGTTTTACGGTTATGGCGCATACCAAAGCGGCCGGTTCTACTAAACTAGGCCGCGATTCACAACCACAATATCTAGGAGTTAAACTCTTCGCTGGTCAGTCAGCCAACGTGGGCAGTATTATTGTCCGCCAACGCGGTACTAAATTTTTACCAGGCAAAAATGTTAAGCTTGGATCCGATGACACTATCTATTCGATGATTCAAGGACTCGTTCATTTTGCCACCAGAAAGATAACGAATTTTAATGGAAAGAAAAGAGTTGCTAAAATCGTTAACGTAGTACCCACAAAATAAAAAGGAGGCTACTGATTATGGAAGGATGGGGAGTCTGGAACTCTGGGGTTAATAATTTAGCCAAGGAACAAGAAAAAACGTATCCCGCATATCTACGAGAAGCGCTAACCCATACTAAGGGTTGCCAATGCAACAAATGCACACGGGCAGGCTTTCGAAAGGAATGCCACAACTCAGAACATCAAAGAGGTTGCCAGTGCGGCCAACCATAAAAATATCATTTTACCTCTTTACTAGACCCTCATCATAAATGAGGGTTTTATCTTTTTCTAAAAATACTTGAGCGCTATTTCCGAATCGCCGCTTTTATAAATTCTCTGAATAAAGGATGCGGCTTATTCGGACAAGATTTAAATTCTGGATGAAATTGCACAGCCACAAAAAATGGATGATTTTCTAACTCAATAATTTCCACTAAATCTCGGTCTGGATTCAACCCAGCTATTTTTAACCCTTTTTTTACTAGCAAATCCCGAAATTGATTATTAAACTCATATCGATGGCGATGCCGTTCAGAGATCAGCTCCTGACCATAGGCCTTGAAGGCTCTGGTCCCCTTCTGCAACTGGCAATAATACGCGCCTAGCCTCATTGTCCCGCCATAGCGATTCTTGCTTAACAAGGCTTTCTGCTCCATCATCAAGTCAATGATTGGTTGGGGCGTATCTTTATCAATTTCCGTAGTATGGGCTTTTGATAGGCCACAAACATGACGGGCAAATTCAACGCAAGCCAATTGCATGCCATAGCACAAACCAAAATAAGGAATTTTATTGCGGCGACAAAATTCAATAACTTTTATTTTTCCTTCAACCCCCCGTGAACCGAACCCACCCGGCACGATTATCCCATCATACTGTTTTAATTTTTTCAGCGCTTGAGAATTTTTTTGCTCATATTCTTCAGCGTTCAACCAGTCAATTTGCGGCTGGCGCTTATGGAAAAAAGCGGCGTGCTTGACCGATTCAATCACCGAAAGATATGAATCCGATAAAACAAAATTGCCTGTGCCAAAATATTTTCCCACAATCCCAATCTTAACCGATTTTTTAACATTTTTAATCGTGACGACAAATTTCCGCCAGTCGTTTAGATTGCTTTTTTTGGACCGTAAACTTAATTTTTTTAAAATCAAATCGCTTAATTTATCTTTCTCAAAGTTTAAGGGCACTTCATAAATACTTTCTATATCTGGCGCCGAAATAACATCTTCTTCGCGCATATTGCAATTTATAGCGATCTTCTCTTTTCTTTTTTTATCCAACGGAGCGCTAGACCTAGCTAAAATAATGTCCGGTTGGATTCCAGCCGAATTTAATGTCCGTACCGCGTATTGAGTCGGCTTGGTTTTCATCTCACCAATTTTATTGGGAATTGGCAGATAGCTGACCAAAACGAACAAAACATCTTCTGGCTTTTTAAGGCGAAGCATTCTTGCCGCCTCTAAAAATAATACATTTTGATATTCGCCAACTGTCCCGCCAATTTCTATCGTGATAAAATCAGCTTTAGCCCTTTTTACGGCTTCCTCTATCCGATCAATTACTTCCAAAGGAATATGCGGCACAACCTCAACGCATTTCCCGCCGTATTCCATATTTCGCTCTTTGTGAATAACCGATTCATAAATACTGCCCGTGGTCATATAGTTTATTGCCGGCAAATTGATACCCAAAAATCGTTCGTAATTTCCCATGTCTTGGTCACACTCTGTCCCCTCGTCCAAAACAAAAACCTCACCGTGTTCGGTGGGGTTCATCGTCCCCGCATCAACATTGACATAGGGATCAATTTTTATGGCTGTGACCGAGAAACCGCGAGACTGAATAATTTTGCCGATGGAAGCAGTTGCTACTCCCTTGCCAACGCCTGACATAACACCTCCAGCCACAAAAATATATTTGGCCATAAAAATAATTTTTTTCTTTAGATATTTGTTTCAATAAATGCCGGCTTGGAGAAATCGGCATCTAGTTATTCAATACTTTCTAAATTAAAGCTTCTTCTTCCGAAATGACAATAATCTTAATTTTGGCCTCAAGACCATGCGACATCTCAATAATAATATCGTCATATTCACCCGTTTCTTTTATCGGTTCCGCTAATTTTATATTATTTTTTGCCACCGTGAATCCTTTGTCTTTTAAGATTTTTACTAATTTCGCGGCCGTAATTGCACCGTATAGTTTTCCGCCTTCATCAGCCTTAGTTTTGATTTCAATTTCTTGACCATCAAGCTGAGTAATCAAATCTTCTTCCATTTTTAATTCAGCTTCAGCTTGTTGGGTCAACAATTCTTGTTCTGATTCCAGTTGTTTTATGGTTGATTCGGTTGCCGGCTTGGCTAGATTATTTGCAATTAAAAAATTCCGGCCAAAACCATCAGCCACGTTTTTAATTTCGTTCTTTCTGCCTACCTTTGGCACATCTTTCATAAGAATAACTTTCATGTTTTTTCTTTTTACTCTTTATTTATTTTACACTAATTACCTAAATCTTGGCAATCAGTTTCATTTTAAAAGTTCTAAAGCTTTATCCAGTTGCGGATCAAGGCCATTTTCAGCATCTGCAGCAGTATATTCAATCTTAACGTCTGGCTCCAACCCTTGTTCAGCAATACAATGACCCGACGGAGTTAACCATTTGGCCACCGTTACTTTTAAAGATGTCCCCTTGCTCATGTTTTCTAGTTTTTGTACGGAACCCTTACCAAAACTTTTTTCACCAACTAATTGAATTTTTAAATTATCACGCAGAGCGCCCGCTAAAATTTCTGAAGCTGAAGCTGAACCTTGATCAATCAAAATAACTGTCGGGAAGGATCCTAATTTATTAATGCCAAAACTTTTGTGGTCTTCTTTTTTCCCATCACCAAAATCTTCGCTTACTACCACTTGCCCTTCTGGCAAAAACCAACTGGCCATTTCCACGGCTGATTCAAGATAGCCGCCAGGATTTCCTCGCAAGTCCAAAACTAATCCTTTGGCATCTGAAGCCAGAATTTCTTGAATCGCTTTTTCAAATTCTGCCACCGAATTATCCGTAAATTGATAAAGCGCCAAATGGGCGATTTTTTTATCGCCTACCTGTTTCATATCCAACTTAACAATCGGCACATTAATAACTGCCCGCGTGATTTTAAATTCTTTAACTTCCGTCCAGCCATCGCGCAAGATTGCCAAAGCCACCTCTGTTCCCTTGGGACCGCGAATCAGATTGACTGCTTCTTCAACCGATAAACCTTCTGCTATCTTATCGTCTATTTTGTATACTTTATCCCCCGCTTTTAAGCCGGCCTTCATGGCTGGCGAATCCTTAAGCGGAGCTACAATTGTTATTACTCCTTTTCTATTGCCAATTTCGGCGCCAATTCCTTCTAAATTACCCTGCATTGACTGAGAAAAGGCCTTATTCTCTTCTGGCGGGAAAAAAACGGTATAAGGATCATCTAGCGCACCGAGCATACCGGAAATAGCCCCATAAGCCATTTTTTGATAATCTAATTTTGAACGATTAACGAATTCTTCTTGAACTTTTGTCCAAACATCCCAAAACAACGCAAAATCAACCACCCCTGTTTTACCTAATTCTAAATTTTGGATACCAGTTACCCTCTCAACCGAAGGTTTACTGTTTTTACCAAACCAAAAACCACCGCCAAAAATACCAATGGCTAGAACAACTACTAAAATTGAATTTAATATTTTCTTCATTTGTTTTTTCTATACTTCCAAAAATATTTTAATGCACTCGCCAGATGGATCCAAAGATACTTGTTTATAAAAATATCGGCGAAGCTATTAATTTTTTTGCTGGCTCGGCCATGATAATGGTGCATCTTTACTTCCGGCAAATAAATAACTTGCCATTTTTTTTGCCAAAAACGTCGGCACCAATCAGTATCTTCAAAATAAAGGAAAAATCGCTCATCCATTGGCCCAACTTCGGTCAAAGCTTGGCGGCGAATCATCATAGCCGCCCCCAAAATCCAATCCACTTCCTTAACAAAAGTTCGGTCAAAATCTTTCATAGCGAAACGATCCAACTCTCGCCTACCCCAAGGTATTTTACCTAAAAATGTTCGGCGATAAAAGATGGTCAATGGCCGATGGAAACGGAAACATGATTCTTGAATACTGCCATTAAAATTTAAAAGTTGCGGCCCTAAAACACCAATTTCGGAATGAGCCTCAAGATAATTTATCATTTTTGATAAAGAATCTTTAGCCACAATAATATCCGCATTCAAAACTAACAAAAAATCGCCTTGCGCCTTAGACAAACCGACATTTACTATTTTAGCATATCCGGTATTTTTGTGAAATGGGAAAAAAGCGATATTCGGAAATTGATTTTTTACCATCTCAACTGTTTCGTCTTCTGATTCTGAATCTAAAACTAAAATTTCCGCTTTAATTTCCAAAGTAGCCTCTTGTAAAGACTGCAAGCAAAGCTTTAAAAGTTCCGGTGTCCGGTAATGAGTAACAATTATTGAAAGTTTCATTATTTTATAAAAATATTCCTGCAAGCTTCTTTAATTTTTGAGAAGTCATCTCCTTGAGGCAACAGAATGTAAGCGCCATTTGAAGCATGCGCAGAATAAAGAAGCCCTTCGGGCGTAGTATCGAAAACTTTATGAACTATTTTTTTTGAATCAAAGTCTGTAGCCAAAGGAATTAAATTTTTCATTTCATCCCAAGGCATATCGGTTTTAACGTTTCGGCCAAGCGACTCTAAAATTTGATAAATTTTAACCGGATTACCCAAAACACCAAGCGATAAAGCTTTATCTTTGATTGCTGCCATTACTAATTGCTGGCGCCGAGCCCGGTCAAAATCGCTAGAAGAATATCTGGCACGAACAAAATAAAGAGTTGTATTGCCGTCCAAATTTGAAGTGCCAGCCGGAATTTCAAAAACCCATTTTTGCGAACTTATAGAGCTGGTTGAAGTACTGGCCATCTCTGTTCGGATAAAAAACGCTGACGATAAGCCTTCATCTCCTCCTTTAATCCATTGCTGATCTTCAATTAAGGGCTTGTCCAAAGTCACGGTAATGCCACCCAAAATATCAACTATTTCTTTAAAGGCTTCGTGATTTACCGAAATTGCCCGATTCATATAAAGTCCCATCGCTTGAGAAACAGCAATTTTACTAAAAAGCAAACCGCCAGCCGCTCCTCTTTTTTCAAAACCTAGAGCATAAGCGAAATTTATTTTTTCTTTATAATCCTTGCCTGGCATATTCACGTATAAATCTCGCGGAATTGAAATTAAAGCAATCTCGCCAGTAGATTTCTTCAAGCTCAAGACCATCATTGTGTCGGTTAAAAGACCGCCATTGGGATCTTCCTCTCCTCTTAGACCTAAGAGCAAAATATTTGTCCGGTCGCTTTCGGGCGTGGGCGTAGCTATATTTTCGTTCACGATTAAAGAGCTAAGATCTTCGTTTCCAGTTTGCATTTGACTGAAAGTAAAGCCGGTTTTATAAATCAATAAACCTCCTACGATTACAAGCAAGGCCACCAAAAACAAAATCCAGCCGCCAAAAACAAAGCGACGCCAACGAGGCATGGGCTTCTTTGTCGGCAAGAAATCTCTTTCTATTTTAAATTCTTCTTCGTAATCTTCCATAATCAATTAAAAATGTAAAAATCAAAATGCAAAATGACAATGTAAAGTTTAAAGTCTTATAAATCCATCCTGCGGAGCGGGATACCAAAATTTTACATTTTGAGATTTAAATTTTTCATTTTATCTGAACCACCTCTTCATTTCATCATTACTAATTTTCTTTTTCGCCATTATTATTTTGCGCTTTTGCCATGCTCTCGGCGCTAATCTGAATAATTCTTTCATTGATTTCCAAGTATAATGCTCAAATACTAGAACATAAAGCCAAGCACTGATTTCTTTAAAAATAAAACGAGGGAAATGACACAATAATAAGCCAATTTGCTCGTTTTTTATCTGCATTAAACGCTGATTTTTAAAAGCGTGATATTTGCCAAATTGATTGATTTTAAGTCTTTCTTTGATAATACCGATATAACTAGTCTTAGCGCTGTCCCCGGCTGTCCGAGCGTGCCAAGCCAAGGCCTTTGGTTCATATTTTGCTTGCCAGCCATAAAGCCTTAGCCGCCAAGCTAAGTCAACATCTTCCTTATAAGCAAAAAAATCTTCGTCAAAATACTCAATTTTCCCGTCTAAATTAATTTTTATATCTTCCAGCGCTTCGCGGCGATAAACTGGCAAGGCGCCGTCAACACCAAAAATTTCTTCTTGCTTATTAAATTGCCCATTATCTTCTTGCCCTTGTCCGCGGGCAATGATTCGTCGATTTTTTAAAATTACCAAACCGGCATTATCAATCACTTCGCTTTTCTCTAATTTATCTTCGCTAACTTTTAGCCTCAATAATTTTCCTTGAGCTGAACCGATATTTTTATCTTGTTCAAAAACACCAATAATATTTTCTAAAAAAAATTCATCTAGAATAACATCTTGATTGACCAATACAACCAATTCTCCGCTACTTTCTTTAATGCTTGAATTATGTCCGGCAGCAAAACCTAAATTTTTTTCATTAACAATCAACCGCCATTTTATCGTTGTTAATGAATCTTCTAATATTTTTTTAACCCGCTCAACTGTTTCATCACCTGAAGCATTATCAGTCATCAGCAGTTCAAAATTTTTATAACTTTGCGTCAAAATTGACTCCAAACACGGTTTTAAATAAACTCCGGGTTTATACAAAAGTAAATTTACCGAGATTAGAGGATTATTCATAGAAGATATTAGTTATTCTTCTGACCATAAATCATGCTTTTCAGGCTATATAATGTAGCCGCGTTCACCATAAAAAGCAGTAGAACTTTATCGTTTAGCAACACTACATCAAAGAAACTATAGCCCAAAACCCAAAGCAAGTAAAGCCCAAAAAGTAACCCAAAAAATCGAAAATGGAGTTCTCTTGAACGACGCCAAATCAGCCAGCTAGTGTAAAGAATATCCACAAAAATACCGACCAAAAACAAGGCTCCAATAATGCCAATTTCTGAAGCAAAATCAAGGTATAAATTATGAGCCGAAGCGCCTTTTTTGATTGCTGAAATTTTTTCGTCTAAAACGACAACATAATTACCAAGACCCACTCCTAAAAATGGATGCCCAGCCACTGACTGGAGACTCGCCCGCCAAATTTCCAGCCGCCCCTTATTGGAGGTTTCTTCAAAATCAGAGATTGATTTTGCTCTTTCAAAAAAGCTAAAAGTGCTGGAAGAAAAATTACCTGTTTGCCAGGATTGGAAAGTATACAGAACCGGCGGATAACCGACCGATAGAACAAAAAAAATAATAAAAAGTGTCAGAGTTTGCAATGATTTTTTTACTAAAAATTCGTCAATTTTTTTCCGATAAAAATAAATAACCGCTAAGAAAACCGGGACGATGCTTAGCCAGGCTCCTCGCGAACCGGACATTACAATTCCGAAGAAAGACAAAGCGATCATTATTTTTAAAAAAATCTTCAGATGCCGATTGTCTTTATAATATAAAAATAACGTCAAGAAAATCGGCAAAAGCAGAATATTAAACATGGCGAACGAGTGTGAATCTGGAAAAACCGAAAAAAGACGCAACGTAGGCGGATTAACGCTGTAATAAGCAAACCAAGTATTTGAATAAGATAATAGGCCGGCTAAACCATCGCCATAAAAAACGGATATTACTTTTCCGGCCCAAAATTCCCAAAAATTATAAAGCGGGATAAAAAGAACTGCTAGAAACTGAATTAACGCAACAAAAGCAACCACTACTCCACCAGCCAAAACTGCTTGCCAAACTCGCAAAATCTCTTCTTGCCGACGAGCTAAATTTTTAACAATCCAGAATAGAATTAAAATATTCAAAAGAAAAATCAGTTTTTTCAGAGCAATAATCTTATAAAAAGCAACTCCGAATGAAAGAAGAGCCATCAATAAAAAACCCGCTACCAACCAATTTAAGGAATTACCCTTCAGAATACTACGAAAATCCCAATGTCCATCCGTTGTTTTTTCTAAGCCCAAAGAAGATAAGCCTTTTTTAAAAAAGACGCAACCAGCCAAAACCAAAATTAAAATTCGCCAACTTGCGAACGTATCAAAAGTTTCATAAAGAGGCAAAGCCACGTAAAGCGGAATTGAAGCAATTGTCAGCCACAGCGAATCTTCGAGCGGCGAAAAAATCATATAAAAAATTGCCAGTCCCGTCCAAACTAAAATTGCTTCGCGGGGGATAAAACCTACCGAAGCTAAGACCACTACGATAACCTCCAAGGCAAATATAATGTTTAGTGAGGTAAAGTATCTTTTCAAGATGTCTAATTATTCTAATTTCTAATTGATCTAATTAATGCCCAATGACTAATGCCTAATTTTTAAAAATTAGGTCAATTAGGAATTAGTAATTTTTCTAATGTTTTCTCCGCACAAATTTGCCACGAAAATTTTTCTGCTCGCCGCTTCCCTGTTCTTGATAGCTCCAACCATAATTGCTTATCTTCTGCTAATCGCTTCATCGCCCAATGAATTTCCTCAACATTTAAATTATTTTCTATCAAAAGAGTTGCTTGGCTTGCCACTTCTACCAAGGAACTGCTTCGACTGGTCAGGACTGGAACGCCCAAACTCATCGCTTCCAGTACCGGCAAACCAAAACCCTCGTAATCAGAAAGCCAAACAAAAAACGCGCAAGCGCTATATAACAATTTTAAATCATTATCGTTAATAAAATCAACCCTTAAAATCGCCTCCCGATTAAATTCTTTATTTTTCTTGGCTATTAATTTAAGCACACTTTGACCCGAGGTATAATCGCGACCGCCCAATAACAGTTGCCAACCATCTTTTTCTTTAACCAGATAGCTAAAAGCCTTAATGACTTCTTTTAGGTGCCGGCGTGAAAAAATAGAGCCGACATAAAAAATAAAATTATTTTTTAAACCATATTTAATCTTTATGGCCTCAATCTCTTGACTCGCTGTCTCACGATTAAAATTCCTAATTTCTTCTGCCACCGCTAAATAAGTTGTCACGATTTTTTTCGGTTCAATTTTATAATATTTTATAATTTCTTGCCGGGAAAATTCCGATGGCGTGAAAATTACCGTGGCTTTTTTGGCTGATCTTTTCGAAACCCATCTAAGTAAGATGCGATCGGCAAAACTTGGCCAATTAAATTCTGCTGGCCGCGTTTCGTAGCTGATATCATGCAAAGTTAAGGCAATTTTTCCTTTATAAAAGAGCGGCGCCACATAAGCCGGGCAAAATAAAATATCAAGATTATCTTTTTGAGCTGCTCGCGGCAAATCCCAATGCGTAAATTTAGCCGTGCTGCCAACTTTTAATAACTTACATTCAAGCAATTCTGATTGCGGCAAATTGGCGGGAATTTCATCCTTAAAATAGAGAATGAATTTTGTGTTCTTCTCTCTTGGCAAAATCGCCCAAATCTTAAGCAAATTAAAAAGATACCGCCCCACGCCGGTTCTCCCGCCTTCTAAATTGTGAGCATCAATGCCGATTAACATAAATGTAAAATGTAAATCTCAAAATGCAAAATGATAATGTAAAGTGTAAATTTTATAAATCCATCCCGCTCGCCATGGCGAGCGGGATACCAAAACTTTACATTTTGATTTTTTAATTTTTAATTTTAATAATAGCCTTCCAACTTCCCCTTCTTCCCCCGCCAAAAATCCGTCACTCCCCGCATCACCGGTCCCGCCCAATGAGAATGATGGTCAATTATGGCCTTTACAAATTGTTTAAAAAATATCCAAATACTGGCTAAATAAGTTAGTAATTTTAAGCCATGACGAGCAGAAAAAATTAAGCCATTGCGAGAATGATAATAGATATAGGGATAAGAAAATTCTTGAGTACTGCGCGATTGCTTATGGTAAATTTTTGCTAAACTGACTAAGCCACACGAATAACCGGCTTTTTGTGCGCGCAAACACCAGTCTCCATCTTCATAATACAAAAAATAATCTTCGCTTAATAGTCCTATTTTTTCAATCACCGTTTTTTTTGCCAACAAGCAACAACCCGTAATATAATCAACTTTTTTAAACTCCTCACTTGGCTTAATAAAAATATGACTACCCCGAGTTTTTAACCAATTAAATTGTCCGCCAGCAAACCAAATTTTTTCCGGTTCATCTGAACAATAAATAACCGGCCCAAAGATTCCGTATGCTTTATTATTTTCCCCCGCTTCAATTAATTTACTTAAAAAATCCGTCTCAATGGTTGTATCATTGTTTAAGAGTAAAACATAATCTGCTCCTCTTTCCAGCGCGATTTTTATACCTTGATTGTTTCCACCGGCAAAACCTAAATTTTCTTTATTACGGATTTCGTGAATTTTAAAGCGATAGTCTATAGCCTGTAGTCTGTAGTCATCCTTTGACCCATTGTCAATCAAAATAATTTCAAAATTGTTATAATCTAGCCGATTCAAAGAAGCCAGACACTCCAGCGTATCTGCCCAACCATTCCAATTGAGAATAATGATTGATACCTTGGGAAGCATAAAAAATGTAAAATGTAAATCTCAAAATGAAAAATGACAATGTAAAATTCAAAATTATTAATCCATCCCGCAGCTGCGGGATACCAAAATTTTGCACTTTGATTTTTACATTTTAAATTGAAAGCTCGGATTTTCGCTTCTACGAGAATGACAATTATTTTCCCTACTCTAATCTAATATGCTTTTTTTATCTCCGTCCCCGGATAATAATATTTCAAAATCTCCTGATAATTTTTAGTTCCAGCTTTGGCAAAAGCCCGGGCGCCGGCACCCGAAAGCCCTACGCAGTGATTAGCTCCGCCACAGGCAGTGTAATTATATTCTGCTCCAGTTGGATCCTTAATTCCACCGGCCAAATATTCAAAACCTGCTTCGCAATATTGCTTGCCCCAAAGAGAACAAGCTGATTTTGTACCAACAGTTTCCAATTCGGCCGCGCCGGAAGAATAAGCCGAAACAATGGGATTTCCGTTATAAGCAATTATTTCCCCTCTTGCGTCACGAGCCGCCTGAATAATTGACGGCGCCAGTATTTCACGGGCATAACCCTTATATAGCTGATCACTTGATGTATTGTTTAAAATATATACTTCATCCGTCCCGCGTTTGCCGCCTTTTTGAATATAA
>Ga0208373_1003624_pt1 | contig 14921 bp, 6 predicted proteins | sample RifOxyC2_FD_184036 | JGI IMG/M metagenome (GOLD analysis project Ga0208373, IMG submission 184036) | Soil microbial communities from Rifle, Colorado - Rifle Oxygen_injection C2 (SPAdes) | ecosystem: Environmental > Terrestrial > Deep subsurface > Rock core/Sediment | place: Rifle, Colorado...
TGTGCGTGGTTGGCGTCTAGCGTATGTACGTTGTGGAACGCATGGTCATCGACATATGATTCTGATTTCACCTGCTGGAGAACTCACGTGGGTGACTAATCAGCACAAGCATGTGAATGAGTTTGAAGATTGTGTGTGGCATGCGGGTGTGTTTCCGCTGGGAGGTTGGACAAAGCAACCACATCTGCATATCGGTCATCCCCACAACGTCGCCTACGAAATTCGTAATACGTACATGGTTGAGCGGTTCTGGACCCTTGGAAAAGAGTTCAAGATTGAATTCCATCATGATACGGTCACAGCCTCGTTGCAAGATTGTGATGGAAGCCGGCTCGTTGCAGACATTTGGTTTTTGCTTCGTCTTGTTTACGAGGATCGTTGTGTCAGAAATCCTTCGAGAGATTTCTATCTTCCGCACTTGCATTATGTGTTTCTTGATACTTGGCGCGAGCGCGATGAGGCTCGTCTGGCCGTCAATGAACTGTTTGTTGAGATGATGGTTGCTGAAGAAAAAGTTCAGGCAACCAAGCGATTTGTGAAATCGAAGCAGGGTTTGGAAATTCGGGCGTGGCTTCTTAATACACTGTACGCGTGGATGAGAAGACTTGCTCATGAAAAGATTCGCGACTCGAGTAAGATTGATGAACAAGCCTTGCTTGATCGAGCCATCGAGACCAATCAGAAGCTCACAAGCATGCAAGAAGAAGTTCTTCGGCTCGAAGAGATTCGACGTCAAGCCAATCCGAACTGAAACAGTACTTGTCCGTTATTGCTTAAAAGCGGTGGCGGATTTTTTGATTGCCACGTCTGTGCCTTGACACGTCGTTCGCGAACGACGTGTCTTGATGCATCTCAAAAGCCGTGATACGCTGGAAACGATTTTATACCTATGAAGAGAGAACAAATTGAATTGAAATTGAGCGAAAAATTTGGGGCCACCACGGCCGCTATTTTGCTCTTTATTATTGAAGTTTTACAGATCGTGATCATTTCTTGTGCCATCATTATTCCAATTCGTTATTTCTTGGTTCAGCCCTTTTATGTGAAAGGGGCCAGCATGGAACCAAACTTTTACGATCATGAATACTTGATTATTGACGAGCTTTCCTATAGGTTCCGACAGCCAGAGCGGGGAGAGATTATCGTGTTTCGATACCCGCGTGATCCTTCTCAATTCTTTATTAAACGCGTCATCGGCCTTCCAGGAGAAACAATTGAGGTGAATGGCGGGCATGTGCTCCTCTCAAACACAGAACATCCAAACGGACTCGTCTTGGACGAACCTTATTTGTCCGGAGTTGAAACGCTTGGAAAAGACCGCGTAACGCTTACGGATTCAGAATATTTTGTCATGGGGGATAATCGAGGAGAAAGCTTAGACTCGCGAAGCTTTGGTCCGATTCATGAAAGCGATATTGTTGGTCGCGTCTGGGTCAGGGGACTTCCGCTAAGTCGTATCAGTCAATTCCCGCTTCCTGTTTACAATAATTGATCACACACCTATTTATGCCTACAAAAAAGAAAGTAGCTCCTGTCGAAGAGGAAGTACCGATTGTAAAACCTGTTGAAAAGGTTGTTGTTCAAGAAGACGAAGAAAAAGATGAAAAGAAGTCTAAGATTACGGATCTCTTGCGCGGATTTCGAGATATCTTGCCAGAAGATCAGGGACGATGGAATTTCATGCGAGACACTATTCGCTCCATTGCGGATGCGTATGGGTATGATCGAATCGATCTTCCCATTTTGGAACGATCAGATTTGTTCCACAAAACCATTGGAAAAGGAACAGACATTGTTGAAAAAGAAATGTATACGTTTACAGATCCATCCAACCGTTCTGTTTCGCTACGACCAGAAGGAACAGCGTCTTGTGCACGTGCCTACATTGGTCACGGCATGGTCGATCGTTCTCAACCTGTTAAACTTTGGTACACAGGTCCGATGTTTCGACATGATCGACCACAAGCTGGACGCTACCGACAGTTTTATCAAGCAGGGTTTGAATGTTTCGGTGCTTCAGAATCCATTGCAGACGCACAGCTTATTGTGATGGCTCACCAGATCTTTAAAGGTCTTGGACTCGACGTTACCCTTAAGATCAACTCGATTGGAACACCAGAATGTCGACAGGCCTATCTCACAGAGCTCGTCAGTTACTTCCGACCATTCCGCGCTAAATTGGGAGAGGATGATAAGAAGCGATTGCAAAAGAACCCAATGCGCATTTTGGATTCAAAAGATCCAGCTACAATTGAGCTCTTAGAAAACGCCCCACAGATTTTGGACTGGTTGGATGAAAAATCCAAAGAGCACTTTATGAAGGTGCTTGAGTTCTTGGATGAAATGGAAATTAAGTATGAGCTCAGCCCTTACTTGGTTCGCGGACTGGATTACTATACACACACTGTCTTTGAATTTTACCCAGCAGGTGAGAACGAAGAGTCTCAAGGTGCCTTGGGAGGTGGTGGACGTTATGACGGACTTGTTCAGCTTCTTGGCGGACGAGAAGGAACTCCTGGAGCTGGATTTGCCCTTGGTCTTGAACGTATTGCTCGAGCCTTGGAGAAAAACGGCATCAACCCTCCGCCTTACCCACAACCACACGTCTTCTTTGCTCAATTAGGAGATGCAGCTCGACGCGTAGGCCTTCGTTTGTTCGAAGAATTCCGACAGGCTGGTATTCCTGTGGCAGAAGCTTCAGGAAAAGCTGCGCTTAAATCTCAACTTGAGGTTGCAAACAAGCTTGGGGTAAAAATTACCTTGATTTTGGGACAAAAAGAGGTGCTTGATGGAACCATTATCATGCGAGATATGGAGTCAGGTGCTCAAGAAACCGTTGATATTAAGAAGATTGTTGGCATGGTGAAAAAGCAGCTTGGGTCCGAGACAAGCTACTCGCCAGTGGGTCAATCGCCTGTGTCTAAGTAGAACTTGACAAGAAACGTCATTTTCTCCATACTTTCGGTGTTATTAAGCAATATTAACGAAAGGAGCTGAATTTTGTGGTAGAAGTCAAATCAAAAAAGAACGAAAGTTTCGAAAGTTTGCTTCGCAGATTTACTCGACGTCTTCAATCAAGCGGAAACGCTCTTGAAGCTCGAAAGATGCGATACAACAAACCGGAACCAAACAAGAACGCACAGCGCAAGAGCGCCCTTCGACGCGATAAAATTCGTGTGAAGCGCGATTATCTCATCCGCGTTGGACAACTTGTTGAAGAAGTACGTGGCGAAAAGCGCCGAAAGTAATTCTTGTTTCAAGAAACAAATATAACATTCATCTATGACCCTTTTGGAACGGATTACGTCCGACATGAAAGAGGCGATGAAGCAAAAAAACAACGCAACGCTATCCACGTTGCGTTTATTGCTTAGCGCCATCAAAAACAAAAAGATCGATCTTCAACACGAGATGTCTGAAGAAGAAGTTCAGGACGTGGTGAAGTCTCAAGTGAAGCAGTTAAAAGATGCGGTCGTTTCTTTTGAACAAGGCGGACGAGCAGATTTAGCAGAGAGTTCAAACGCAGAAATTGCGGTGCTTGAAGCCTATCTGCCAGCACAACTTGCAGACGATGTTTTGGAAACCATGGTGAAAGAGGCTTTGTTACAAGCGGGTATCACAGGCAAACAGGATATGGGGAAGGCGATGGGAATTGCCATGAAGGCAGTTGCCGGCAAAGCCGATGGAACGCGCGTAAAACAAATTGTTGAACGCGTCTTGTCCGTCTTTGCGTTTGTCTTAATTGGTGTGATGGCAAGTACACCAGCGTATGCGCAGGTCGCATTTGAATCCTTTGATTCAATTGTGAGCCCGATGTCTTACATTGATGTTGGTTTTCTTTTGCGCATTGCGCGTGTGATGTTGATGTGGATTGGAATTTTTGCCGTGAATACTATTTTAAGCGGAGGGTTTGCTTACATGACGGATAGTAGTCGTGACGCAAATCGACAAAGTGCACAAGGCAAGATTACATCCGGATTTATTAGTTCCATTGTTGTTGTGATCTTGTTTGCCATCACAACGGTTTACATCGATGTCTTGTAAAACATCGTGATCAAGAAAAAGAAAAGAGCCACACGGCTCTTTTTTAAATTCATCCACATCTTCTTGCTACGCCAAACACGCAAGATAGGATAAAATAGATGCATCTATCACCCAGTGCATGATGCATTTTACAAAAGCACCTTCGCATCATCTATTTCGTAGAACCGTGATCACACTGGTTGCGTTTTTTGTTCTGGGAATGTTCTTGATGTTGCCACCGGCAGCCTCAGCGCAAACAGCGTTAGAACAGTTCGGAGAATCCACTCGACTTTCGGATACAAGTCCTGTGATCATGATTGCGCGAGGGATTCGTGCGTTTTTGGGATTCACCGGAATCATCATGACGATCTTGGTCATGTACGCGGGTTATCTCTACATGACCTCTCAAGGGGTTCCTGCCAAGATGGATAAAGCCAAGACGCTTATTAAGCAGGCCGTGATCGGCATGCTGATCATGTGGATGTCCTTCTCTCTTTCTTGGTGGATCTTAAACATGCTACTTCAAAGCACACAGGTTCCAGGTGTTGTCGCAACAGCAAAAAAGTATGGGGAACCTCTGAAGGGTTCACTTGGAGCCGGAATTATCAACTCAACCTATCCGGTCAACGACGCCAAGGATATCCCTCGTAATACAAAGATCTTTGTTGAGTTTAAAGAAGCCATTAACCCAGCTTCCATCATTGCAGGATACAGCGAGGGAGATATTGGTGGTCCGTTGAACGTTGGAAACGTCAAAATTTTTGAAACAGAATCAGGACAAGGGGCTGCGTTGGCACAAGATGCTGTTTTTGTCAGTTTTGACGTGGCAAAGAAAATCTTTGTCTTTAAACCAGTTAATTATCTTGGCAGTTCAGAAATGCCAAAGAACATCACCGTAGAACTTTTGCCAGGGATTGAGAAACTGGATGGTAAGGCCGCGTTTTCTGGGGCCCACAACAAAGGATTTAGTTGGCACTTCCAGGTCAGTACAGAGGTGGATTTGTCTCCACCGCAAGTTGAATCCGTTATTCCACTCAATAACGCCAATGAGCCTCGTAATATCTCTGTGGAGGTGACGTTTAATGAGGCGATTGATCCAACGGTTTCAACAGGACGGTATCTTCAAGGACAACCACCGCTCTTTACCAACATTTCAACGTCTTATCATGAAATTGTTGATGGAGTAGAAGATCCAGATGCTAGTTTGGTTGAAGGAATCTATGAAATCAGCAATGCCTACCGAACAGTGACGTTCACAACAACCGTTGCTTGCGGACAGGATCCTTGTGGAGATGTTATCTATTGTTTGCCACCAGAAAAAGATCTGGATGTTCTTCTCAAGGCGGCTGATGTAGATCCAGAAAACCTTCCTCAAGCTCAACTGATCGGTGCTTTGCCAAACGGCATTGCAGACGCAGCGGGAAATTCCTTGGATGGAAATGCGGATGGAAAAGGATGTCAGGGAGTGCAAAATGCACAAGCTTGTCCAGCAGGAGCCAATGATAGTTATGCATGGAGTTTTCATACAACTGATGAAATCAATGACACGGTTCCTGAGGTGGTAAGTTTAAATCCTGACAAAAATCAGGGAAATATCTCGCTAACGGATCCGATTACCGCGACGTTCAATGTGTTTATGAAAGGTTCCACAATCAACTCTTCAACGGTTTCTCTCTGGCCAAGAAATTATACCGGGGACGTTGTGGATTCTTGGTGGTTTCATACAACCAAGCAAGATCAACCAGATCCTCAAAACAGAAGTATCCTTTCTATCAACCACCCAACCCTTGTTGCACTTGAACAAGGAGCAGAAGATTATTACCCGGTTTTTGATCAAGGATTAAAGAGTGCCTATCAAATTTGTCTCTTCCCAGCTTCGCTCAGTGGCTCCGATTGTGAAGGGAATGTTAGCGCAGCTCAGCCTTACTGCTGCAATGGAACTCCAAGCACGTCGCGTTGTACAGCTCCTGCTCTGGAACAAGGTCAAGATGCTCGTCCGCTTCCTTTGAATGAATAATACATGCCAGGCAAACGACCATTTCCTTTTTATAAATTGATTGTCGCTACACTCTTGAGTGTCGCCTTCTTTTTGGTCATCCCGCATGTCTCAACGGTTGTTCCGTTTGCTCATGCGGCAGACGCCCTTCAGGCGGAGGAACTTTTTGGAGGCCCTGGGTCAACAGGAAGATCGTTTGCGTCTGAGATTGGACTAGGAAGTAGCGCTTCGCTCATGGAAATGATTGTTCGACTGATCCGAACCGCTCTTGGATTTCTAGGTATTGTCGCGGTTATTTTTGTGCTCTACGGAGGTTTTAAGTACATGACCTCGGGAGGGGAGACGAAACGCGTAGATGACGCAAAGAAAATCATTACCAATGCTCTGATTGGGATGGTTATCATTTTATTTTCCTTTGCCATTGTTCAATTTATTTTGGGTGTGGTGGTTGGTTCAGCAGGAAATGGGGGAAATAACGTTGGTGGTGGAGGTGGTGGGGGAGGAGTCTTTCCGCCAGGGGGTGGATCGGCTTTCTTCTTATCAAGCGTAAATACAGAGTGTTCAGAGCAACTGAGAAACTTGCAATTGCAAATGGTGTTTACACAAACCTTGGATGCAGGATCTGCGTCGCGAGGAATTTCTGTTACAAAAGCCAATGTTCCCGTAGACGGAACGGTTTCTGTCCGTGGTCAGCTTGTCACGTTTACGCCTTCAGCAGCCTGCCCAGATCCAAATGCAGATCAGAAGTGTTTTGATGCGAATTCTGAATATCGACTCGTTGTTGATCCTGCTGTTTTGCATTCTATCTCGAATAAACCTCTTCGATGCACTGCCCAACAGCCGTGTTCCTTTACGTTTACAACCGGAAGTGCGATCGACTTGGTGCCACCGACACTCTCCATGCGCGCTCCAAATCCACAAGTGGATGCAAACGTTTACGCAGGACGTCCAGAATTGCTTCAGGCTGAAACACGCGACGATGTGGGTGTCTCGACGGTTAATTTTTATGTCATCGATGACGAAGAACCGCTTTTTGTTTCCGGTATCGATCTTTCTTCCCATCTTGGTCTTCTTGGTAATAATGAAGCAAATACCTTTAGTTCGGATATCAACCGCGAGTGGGATACTTCGGGCTACACACCAAATACGGTTTATCCGCTTTGGGCAGGGGCACAGGACTGTGCAGGTCACAGCGTTGTTTCTCCAAGAATTTCCGTAACCATGCGTGCAGCTTCTTGTATCAACAACATCTTGGATGTGAACGAAACGGAAGTTGATTGCGGTGGAGATCTGTTGAATGAAAACTATTGTGGAGCCTGTGACGCCCAGGTCTGCGAACAAAACGATGATTGTGCAAGTGGATTTTGTGAAAATGGTATTTGTGTTGCAAATACCTACATTACACAAGTCTCTCCAGGCGACGGTGCTGCAACCAACCTCATCACGCTTAAAGGAAAAGGGTTTGGTCAAAATCCTGGCCGTGTAACCTTTTTGGGAACAGAGGCGGCCAACGATGAGTTTTTTGTGACAGGATATGAATGTAATGGTGCGTCTCAATGGACCAACACAGAAATTGTTATTCAAGTTCCAGAAGGAGCTATTGATGGTCCACTTGAGCTCCAGACAGCTGATGCAACGCCTAAAACCGATCGAACAAACGATCTTGTTGGACCTTACTTTGCAAACTTTGACGTAAACCGCATTAAGCGACCTGGTATTTGTTCCTTGAATCCTGTGACTTCCACGGTTGGTATTCCTGTTGTGGTTGCAGGACAAGGATTCGGAGATCCTCGCGGAAATTCAACGGTTTACTTTAATGCCTTTGAACCAAGTGCATACACACGCTGGTCTGAAACAGAAACCGAAGTGGTTGTTCCAAATGCAAACGCAGGTACCTATCCGGTACAGGTGTTTACGGGAAGTTTCTTTTGCGTTCAAGCAGACGGCGTCTTAACAGCCACCTCTTGTGAAACAGATGATCAATGTCAGCGTCAAGAAGGGGAGCGTTGTGCGACCTCTTGGTGTTCAGAAACGTTAGCCTATTGTAATCAAACTTCAGATTGTGGAGAAAACGGCGGTCGTTGTGAATCGATTCGTGTAGGATCCAACACTCGTTCGTTTGTGGTTCAAGATCCAAACCGTAACGTGAATCCAACCATTTCACACGTGGAGTCCGGCTGGAAGGTTTGTCAGGGAGGAAATAACGGGGGAGATCATTGTGGAAGTGATGATGATTGTGCTGGAGAAGGAGCATCCTGTGTAAGTGCACCTGACTGGGGTCCTCCAGGACAATATGTCACACTTTACGGATCAAACTTTGGATCAGATCCAAGTGGTTTTGTGTACTTTGAAGATCCAGGCAATCAACGCCTTGCTCAAGCAGATACAGATTTTCCCGCTTATTGTGGTTCTGATTTTTGGAGCGATACAGCCATTACGGTAAAAGTCCCTTCGCAGTACGATTCTGGTGAAGCGATCGCAGGCATGCTCCACAATCTCTACTTACATCGCAATAACTTTGATTCAAACAAAGTTCCGTTTCAAATTCGTTCAGAGGATGTTCCTGGACCTGCCTTGTGTGCTATTTCTCCTTCGGCCGGTCCTGTAGGAACCTTGGTCACTCTTCTTGGTGAAAACTTCGGGGCACAAAAAGGAGACGTGCAATTTTTCGATAATCAAGTACCAGCAGATCAAGACGTCTTGGTTTGGTCAAACATCCAAATCACCGAAGCAAAAACACCCGCTCAAACACAAACAGGACCTGTACGCGTGATCGAACAGGCTTCTAGATATACCAGTAACCCAATTAATTTCCAAGTTGGTGACTGTCGAGAAAATGCGGCTCTTTGTGGAGCAGGTGAGCAATGTTGTGCGAATGGATCGTGTAATGCTCAGTGTAACGATGGTCCAAAACTTGCCCATCTTTCTTATCATATTTCAACTGGCCCGATCCCACGTACCCCCATTGTTTATAATCATTGTGGAGATGATTTTGTTTCCGCAACTCCATCCAATCAATTTTCTAGTAGTGCTAATATTTGTTTGAATGCAAAGGTTGAAGTGGCCTTTGGTTATCCGTATTCAGGAAACGAGCCTGACTTTGCTCAGATGGATCAATCAACGTATAGCGATGGAATTCTCGTTGAACGCTGTACGTCAGAAGAAGCTACACCAGCCACCTGTTCTGCTTGGGATGCGGTAGAAGGAGAAGTTTCAGAACAAGCGGCAACCGGATTTTCTTGGAGCCCATCCGTTGAATTTCTTCCGGATACGCTGTATCGCGTAACAATCAAAGGAGGAGATGTTGCCGGCTCTCTTGCAACCATTGATGGGGGTAATCTCGAACGTGATTTTGACTGGACCTTTAAGACGTCTGCGGACCTAGCTCACTGCGAGGTTGGTTCAGTGAACGTCATGCCTCCAACCTTCACAGCAACAGAAGACACAGGTTACGACTATCTTGCGCAGCTCGCAGCCAAAAATGATCGCTGTGTTTCACTTTCGTGCGATGGATATTCGCTTGGATGGCAGTCTGATCAAGAGCCAAACGCTCATATTGGTCGTCCAAATCCGGGAGAAGGTGTTTGTACAAACGTGGTGGATGCAGATCATGAAACGTTATTGGGAGATCCAGCAGGAATCACTGCACGTGTGACATCTATTGATGCACAACCTGCCGATACCGGCTTTTTGACCATTGATTATGCAGATCCAATGGTGGTGAATTATTTTCCAAACTGTGAGGAGGCTTGTAAAAACGTGCAGCCGTTTGTTGAGTTTAACAAGCACATGAATAAGGATTCTGTTGAACGCAATATTCGCTTAAAAGAATGTGACAATAGTACGTGTGATCCAAATCATCTTCGCGATGTTCCTTTCCAGCCTTTGTTTGTTTATGACGAAGAAGCAGATTCGAATACATCCCGTGTCCTTATTGATTTTCAAGGCGGCTTTTTGACACCAAACAAATGGTATCGCGTCATCCTGGACGGAAATGCCATTTTGTCTGCTTCGGGCGTGCCTCTTTCTTCTTCTGGTTCCAATTTTGGATCAGACATGAATTTGTACATGGCCTGGAGAAATGATTTTTCTTGGACATTTAAAACAAAAACAGCAGACATCACCTGTCAGATTGATTCGATTTTAGTGGCACCACCGGTTGCGGAGGTAAAAGTTGTGGGAGATCGACAGGCATTTCGCGCAACGGCTCATGGAGAGCCAGATCAGTGTTCTGCGATCGGACAAGCTCTTCAAGATGCCGATTGGACATGGAACGCATGGACAGCGACTGATAAAGATCCACAAATCGTCCCAGCCACACCACAAGATGTTGCTTCTTTGTTGAATGCGGGATCGATTCGCTTAGCAAACACTCTTCCTGCTTGGTGTACTTCCAGTTGTTTAAATGTGGGTTCAAGTATTGCAGTTGGAACAGGTATTTGTGGAAACCGTGTTGTCGAGCAACCTTCAGAAGAATGTGACAACGGAGATGTTGTTGATGGGGACGGATGTTCTTCCCGCTGTTTATTAGAAGGATCTTCCGCATGTAACGCAGAAAACAGAGTGGGCTGTTGTGGAAACGGTCTGCTTGAAGCAAACGAACAATGTGATGATGGAAACCTTTCTAGTGGGGACGGTTGTACAAGTAGTTGTTTAAACAGAGGAAGTGCGGGAGTTCGTGGAGCTCTTTGTGGTGACGGAGTGAAAGATTTCTCTCCACTTATTGGAGGAGAAGATTGCGATGATGGAAATACCCTTAGCGGAGACGGATGTTCTTTTCAATGTGTTTCGGAAGGGTCTGTTGCAAACGCCCGTGTCTTTGCAACTTGCGGAAATGGTATTTTGGAAAACGGTGAAGACTGTGAAGACCAGGTGGGACAAATTAATCCAGCGGACGATGGAGACGGGTGTTCTGCACGTTGTTTGAACGAAGGAACACGAGGTTGTTCACCAGCGGGTGGACCTTGTTGTGGTAACCGTGTGAAAGATCGTGGAGAAGATTGCGATGATGGAAATACTCGCAGTGGTGACGCGTGTTCTTCAGCTTGTTTGTTTGAAGGAGCTTCTGCCTACGCACCCGTTGCTAGTTTCTGTGGAGACGGAATCCTTGATTACAACAACAACCAAGTGAACGATGGGGAAGAGTGCGAAGCAAGTGTTGTGGCAGAAAAGAAGGTACGAGGATATGCAGTAGCACAAGTGGGTCCACGTGCCAGCCTTGAGGTGGATGAACAATCGCGCTATGCCACGTCTCAGATTGCTGTTTCTACGTCTCAAAACAATAAATTAGGAAACGCAACCATGCGTTTACAGTGTTCTTGTCAAAGTGATTTAGCTTGTGGATCTGTTAATACCGTCGGATGTGGAAACGCAAACTGTTGTTATGGTCGTCCAAGTATTGAATCCATTGTTCCAGCAATCGGTCAAAACAACCTTTGCCGAAATACCAGAATCGCGATCCAGTTTAGCGAGGTTATGAATGAGGATACCTTTGGACAGTTGGATCAAAATAGTGATGGACGAATCATTGATGCGGAGTTGAAAGGAAACATTAGTTTGAAGTTGCTTAGAAAACCAAATGTCCGTGGAGTACTTACAGACGTTGCCGCGGATCATACGCTCTGTCCTCAAGCCTATGTACAAACGGCCTTTGCTAGTGGTCGTGGAACGGTCCTTGCGCGAGCATGGGACTGGGTTAAGCACATTGTTTTAACCTTCTTTGGTCAATCAGCAAACGCCCAGGGTGCTCCGGTCTATGAGTGTCTTGTTCCACTCAACTACATCACCTCAATTGATGGAGATAAAACTCAAGTTGTTCTTGGATACAGCCAAGTGCTTGAAGCAAATGCTGTTTACGAATTGAACATTAAAGGAGATACCAACCTTAATAACACAACGTCAGAAGGTGTTCTTAGTACAAATGCTGTTGCGATCAACGGAACAACGGTACAAACCTTGAATGTAGGTCCAGATATTTGTGTCTTGGATACCGTTACGGTTATTGATAACGGAAAGACAGGGGCGCTCGCGGTCTATGAATCTCGTAGCCCAAATTACTTCTCGAAAAAATCGGAAGAACACGCCTTTGCGGCAACGCCATACACGACTCGACTGATGGAACGCTTGAACAACTGCTTCCAATGCCTGATGTCTATGATTGGACCTGGAACTGGAGTTCATCTGAAATCGATGGTGCGCCACAGGGAGTTGTAGCTGTTGTTGCTGGCCAAGGTGATCGACGAAATTTTGTGGCAGAAGGTCATGACGGACAAGAACGCGTTATCGCTTCTGCAGAACTTTCTGGACAAGGCGTTCCAGCAGATACGACCGTTTCAGGATCAACAGAAGTGTTTGCCATGATGTGTGAAAATCCATGGCCAGCCATCCCAGTCAATGGTCCATGGCTTCCGTTTATTGAAACTGCCAAGAAGACAAACTTTTCACTCTTCTACTGTCGTGATCAGGCAGAGGAAGGGACAGCTGATGATCTTCCAGAGTTGACCAATCCACCGATCTACGCAGCAAATAAAGACTTCTTGCAAGAAATGTTCTTCAAAGTCAGTGGAACCAAGGATGCAATCGGTGTGCGCGTTATTCGCAATCCAAAATATCTTTCCCCAGAACAATGGTTTGAAGATCAACGGTTCATTGGAACCGCTCAATCAACCACACTTGATGGATATCCAGCCGTGTTGTCTGGTAACACGATCTACGTTGCAGCTGCAAACGTTGAATCAACAAAAAAACGTACGATCTACTCAAACATCTATGCGATTTCTTACAATCCAGATGCGGGAGAAGTAGCAAAAGAGGTGTTTAATCGAGCACTCAAAAACATCCGATTCAACGCAGGTGTTGATCCGGTCTCACACCAGAGCGTTGTGACAAACGTTCGACTCTGTACAACAAACAATGGCTATGTAACAAACGCAGGTTCATTCCTGTCTTGTACATGGGACGGAGACTGTGTGGAGCAATGCGTTCAAAGTATCTGTTCTGTTTCAAAGAACGCTTGTACAAGCGATGATGATTGTGCCTTAAGACCAGCCAGAGCAGCTGTATGTGACGCACAAAAAGATAAACTACGTCGTGACTACAAACGCTTGTTGGATGCTAAGGCGTTTGCACAGTCCATGAATGATTACGGAACAACTCATGGACGATGTAGTGTTTCAAAAGAGATTGCTTGTTCTTCCGATCAGCAATGCCCGGGGGACGAGCAATGTGCAAAAACCTTCCCAACGATTCAAGAGGGAACCTTCATTCCTTCAAAAACCATGAGCAAGTGGCCATCGTGGTCAGCTCAGCTAGGTTCTGCCCTTGCTTCTGCTGCTCCGATTGATCCGATTAACCAGTTTTATCGTCAGTGTTCTCAATTTTCAGGATTTGAATCCTCCACTTGCTGGAACGCACAAACAAGTAAGTTTGTGTGTCCGGCAAAATCAGAAGTTTATGGATTCCAAAGTACAGGGGAGGCTTACACCTTTACGGGTCAGTTAGAGTACAACGGATATAGTTGGTACAACCGTATTGATCCGCGTGTTTGTGAAGATGGACAGACGCTGTGTATGGATGACTCAGACTGTGAAGGAATTGGTGAGGGAGCAAACAGAGGAATTTGTAGAAGCACTCCACGAGACAAAGCGTCTATTCAAATGGAACATGTTACACCTGTTCCAAATCCAGCAAACATTCCACTCAACCTATTCCAAAATGCCAGTGCCTTTTGTCACGGAAATGAAGTGGGTATTTCGGCCGTCTGCGGAGATGGAATCAGAGGACAAAATGAAGCTTGTGAAGTAGGTGATAGCAAATCTCTTGATTGCAGACGAAACCCAGGAGATTTACCAGGAAAAATTAACGTTGCCTGTCTGCCAACTACCTGTCAGTGGCAATCAGCGGCGGAAGCGGGAACAGCGGGAGCTGTTTGTGAACCGTTTGAATGCGGAAATGGAGTGAAAGAACGTGGAGAAATTTGTGATGATGGAGACTTGAATGGAACCTATGGTCACTGTGGAAATCTTTGTACCTTTGATGCACAAGGTGGAAATGCCTTTTTCTGCGGAGATGGATACTTGGCTGGACCAGAACAATGTGACTGCGGAAATAACACAAACTTCTCTGCTCTGACAGGTGCAGAAGGTGCAGGCAGTTGGGCAAACGCAAACGCGGCCAGCACTTGTCAGGTAGCCAACGGTCAGTACGGTTCACGTAGAGATAACCTAGGTCAGATTCAACGATTCACCTCTTGTTCCTTTGACTGCAAACTCGCCGGTCCACATTGTGGAGACGGTGAACGAAATGGTTCAGAACAGTGTGATGGAGATTATATTGAATGGGGAGGAAAACTCTGTCCGGACTTTACGCCTTGTACAACAGACGATGATTGTTCCCCGGGGGAATGTGGTGGAGCAGCGAATCGAAATGCTTGCGCGCCAGCCAACGGATACGATCAGGTTCGTGTGAGAGGATGTTCTGCCGACGAATGTACATGGAACGATTGGTCCGACTGTCAGCGTGTTGCTTCTCAGCGATGCAGAAATGGTAAAAAAGAAGGAAACGAAGCCTGTGATGACGGAAACGCTCTCGATACAGATGCTTGCACCAACGCATGTCAGTTCAATGTTTGTGGAGATAACAAAGTAAACATTGGTGTAGAGTCTTGCGATCGAGGAAACGACAATAATGTCTTGTGCACACCTCTTTACGGACAATCTTGTAACTACTGTACAAATACGTGTCAGTACAAAACCATTGGAGGAACGTACTGTGGGGACGGAGAGATCAATGGAAACGAGCTGTGTGATGGAAATCAAATGCCGCTCACGTGTATTGATGAGAACAATGGCTTTGTCAAAATTGGAACATGTGCGTTCGGAAGTGCTCTTGATGAGGCTTGCGG
>Ga0208373_1003625_pt1 | contig 14910 bp, 11 predicted proteins | sample RifOxyC2_FD_184036 | JGI IMG/M metagenome (GOLD analysis project Ga0208373, IMG submission 184036) | Soil microbial communities from Rifle, Colorado - Rifle Oxygen_injection C2 (SPAdes) | ecosystem: Environmental > Terrestrial > Deep subsurface > Rock core/Sediment | place: Rifle, Colorado...
AATTTTCTGTGTCATTTCTGTGAAATATTTCTGTGTGTCAAGTTGACAAATTTTAACCAATAGAATATATTAAAAGTACTACACCCATCGATACACACACAGAATTAATACACAGAATGGGCATAGAATATCGAAAAATGCGGAGGCGGAACGCCTTTTTTGTTAGATGTTAGGTGTTAGCTTCTTAGCTTATTAGGCATAATTGTTTCGGATTTCGGATTTCGACTCGCCTCGCTTTAGCGAGAGCGGAGCGGGTATTCGGATTTCCGATCAAGGATCGGCTATGGATCTTGAAAACCCGGGTTATTGGAGAAAATTAATCAATCAGGGAATGATTAAATTCTTTCTTCTTAAAGTTCTCTACAAAGACAAAGAGTCCTACGGTTATAAAATTGTAAAAAGAATTGAGGAGCTCTCCGAGGGTCTTTGCCGTCCTACAGAATCTACGATTTATCCGGCACTCGAGCAGCTAAAAAAAGGTGGATATGTCGAAGTTCGAAAAGAGAGTGCAGGTGCTCGAGTTAAAAAAATCTATGCGCTGAATGAAAGCGGGCGCTCGGTCTACAGAGCCGCCGCAAAAGCTTACGGGGAGATAATTCCACTGCTAAGGGAAGCCATAATGCTCTAAATAGTTCGTAAAGTTGAAAGTCAGGATTACTTTATGAACTTTATAACTTTATTAACTTTTAACTAGTTATGGTGAAACCAGAACTATTAATGCCGTCGGGGGATTTGGAGAAAGCCAAGATTGCTTTTCAATTTGGGGCTGATGCTTGCTATGGTTCGACTCCGGCTTTTTCAATGCGCACTCGCGAAGTTGGCTTTACATTGGCAACGCTTAATAAAGCGATTGAGTATGCTCACAGTATCAACAAGAATTTTTATGTGACAGTAAATATCTTTCCACACGAAAACGAACTCGTAGCAATTAAGAATCATCTAGCAAAAATAATTTCGATGAAACCGGATGCAATTATTGTTGCCGATCTGGGTGTTCTCGCTTTGGCTAATAAGCTAAAATCTCGATCCGCCTCTGGCGGAAGCCAAGAAGCTAATAAGCTAGAGATCCATCTATCGACACAAGCAAATGCAACTAATTCCGAAGCGATTAAACAGTATGCAAAGTTTGGTGTTAAAAGAGTAATACTCCCGCGCGAAATTTCGATTGACAATATCAAGCGGATCAGAAAAGTCTTGCCCAAAAAGATCGAGCTCGAGGCATTCGTCCACGGCGCGATGTGCATGTCTGTTTCAGGACGCTGCCATCTGTCAAATTATTTCACCGGGCGTGATGCCAACCACGGGCAGTGCGTTCAGAGTTGCCGCTGGAATTATGCTCTGATCGAAGAAAAAAGACCCAATGAAATTATGTCGATCGAAGAAGATATGAACTATTCATACATTTTTAATGCCAGAGATTTGTGCATGATTGAGCATTTAGATAAACTCCGCGATGCCGGAATAACATCCTTCAAGGTCGAGGGGCGAAATAAATCAATCTACTACTGCGCCATTGTCGCAAGAGCTTACAGAAAAATGATCGATTTGACCTGTCATCCTGAATTCATTTCAGGATCTCATGAGATTCCGAAACAAGTTCGGAATGACATTAAAATCTTAAAAGCCGAATTGGATACTATAACTTCCCGCGGTTACTCAACCGGATTTTATTTTGGAAAACCAAGTCAAAAAGATATAAACGATAAATCATCTCGTCCTCATTCCGACTGGCAATTTGTTGGTATTATCAAAAAAGTCATTACGAGCGAAACAAAGCAACCTTCTGATTGTCATCCCGTACTTGATACGGGATCCAAAAATAGTGAGAAACTATTAGTGGATTCCCGCCTCCGCGGGAATGACAAAGTTTATTTAGTTGAGGTTCGCAATGAAATAAAATCCGGCACAGTTGTTGAGATTTTAACACCGGATAAAATATATAGTATGAGACTTGATAAATTAATCACCCCCGACGGCAAAACCCTCCCAAAAGCAAACCCGGGACATGAATTAATAATTGAGCACGAAATTCCACTTCCCGTCAATTCGGTGATAAGAAATAAATTAATGTAGTTTGATATTAGCCTTATGGATATATTTTAGGCATCCAAGCGAGTGTCTTTGTTTTTCGGCTCTGCGACTATCGACTATTTCAATTCAGCTTAGCAAGGCGAGAAAGTATTGGAATATATGTTAGGCATTACAAATTATTTCGAAAGACTTATTCTGCGCTCATTGTAAATTCCCGAAACCCTTGTCTGTATTCTTCAGGTAAGTTTTCAAGATATGATCCAAAATTTAGACTGTTAAAAATCATCATGGCATGATACATATTACTTATGTCGAGATATTCCCTGCTAGGTCTTTCCTCCGCTCCCGGAGTCAAACTATATTCCTTTGTCCAGCCAACCTGACAATCAATTTTACCATCTTTGGATAGAAAACTTATCCGACCCAATCCCTTCATTTGATGATCCTCGAGCCAGTGCCTTGCTTCAGGGGGAAGCTTCTCCCAATCACTTGCTTCGCCAGTAAAATTAATCTGGTCTTTCAAATTTATTTCCATGCCTGACATTTCTTTTATACCGTTTGCAACTCTAAATCCTACCTGTATATTATCTCCTGTTCTAGTCGTTGTTTCTAGAGAATGATAATTTTTGTATGGCTCTGTAACGGTCCATGGAGTATTACAGTATTCTTTATCCGCCTCTTTGACCTGTTTTCTCGCTTCTTGGACTACCGCACTTTCATGGGCATCCCTGGCCTTCTCTGCTTTATGTCCGATGGTGTTAGCAAGATACTCCGAGATCCTGCCCGGGACTCCCAAGATCCCTTTTCTAAATTCCGGTTTAGGAGGTCCAACCGTTATTTCATCAATTGCCTCATTGTGAATGCGGGCTTCTGCTCTAGCTCTATCAATATCCTGCTCACGCCTTCCCCCAACATTTCCGCTCCCGTCTTCAGAAATTTTATAACTAATTTCTGATTCACCAGGACTCATTCCCTCTTTTCCCATAATGTTACCTTTCGATTAATTTTATCAAAATTATTTTTTATTGTTGCCAGATTCTTTCTAGACCATTGAACTCGAGGCTTTCATTCCTTTTCTCCTGATCCTGATCAACTACGGTAAATTCAATCATACCCCCTGGCTCTAATTATAGTAGTAGTAGTAGTAGTAGTCAAGTGTCAAATTTTTCTTTTTTCTGAAATTAATATTGTGAACCACTACTCACTCTTTACCACAAAATACTACCAAAATTTTACTGAATAACAGTTGGCGATATTGTCGCGGTCGCGACAATATCGCCATGTTTTGATATAATACGAATAGGATGATTGCATTTAGCACATATGAATATAATAATTTACATTTAATAAGTTCATATCAAAACTTATGGGTGTCACAACGCTCTGAACCTGAAATTATGAGAAAACGGCGGAGGACAAACAAATATACCGGCGAGATCATTAAATTAACTGCCGCTCAGGTATTGAGTAGCATTTTCGAGCTCGCATTGCCATTTTTCGCAACAAGTTCGATCTACCGAACATCCGCGAGAAGAATTCATCGAGAGATTGATGAAGATAAAACTAACTTAAAAGAGAAAATTCATTATTTGAAAAAGATGGGCATGATAGAATCATTCGTTGAGAACAAAGAGACATATTATGAGCTGACTCCAAAAGCAACGAGTCACATTGAGCGAATTAAATACGACGACATAAAAATTACCAGAACGAGGAGATGGGATAAAAAATGGCGAATTGTAATTTTTGATGTCCCAGAGGACAAGAAAACAGGACGCGATTTGTTTCGCAGGAAAATTATGTCGATGGGTTTCCGACAAATTCAAAAAAGCGTCTATGTCTATCCGTTCGAATGCACGGAACAAATGCTTAAGGTTTCGAGCTTTTTAAATCTTTCCCGTTTCGTTACAATAGTTATCGCCGAAATAGTCCAGGGGGAAGAAAGCATGATTGAAAATTTTCTTGATGAGAAGATCTTAAAGAATGATGATCTCTTGTAGCATATCTGACATCAACCAGCTAAATAATGAACCCTTGATCAATAAATAATCTCCTAAATATATTTAGCGATATTGTCGCGATCGCGACAATATCGCTAGTTAATAGTTCCCTCTCAGCGCACAAATACATATATAGGTCAGATAATAATGACGACGCTATGGCAGTATATTTTTGCCTAGAATTTTTCTTGCGGTCACCTGCTTACACGCTCTACACCAGCGGGCTGACATTTGTTAATACAATTCTATTTTAATACTTGAGGCGCCGGTGCGCAGCTCTAGGTCTACTTGGTTTTCCGAGGTAAGGTATGAGGAGTTCATAAGATAATCATCTTTTTTCTCAAGCCCAACATCGGAGAAATTGTTGCTGGTGAGGCCACTATCATTTTTAACCCTGATCCCATAATCTTTTGGGATTTTGATAATAAAGCTTGATGCCCCCGAATCTATTGTCACTTTGCTTTTTGCTTGTTTTCGCCCAATCGTGATATCGCCGGATGAGGCGCCGCAATCAATGTCAAGGTTACCAAGCCTAACATCAGATAAATCCAGATTGATTTTTGAGGCGCCTGTATTTAATACGATATCATACGATACCTGTGACGAAAGCATCAAATCCAATATATTGTTTTTCCCTCTGTCGCCCCAAAGCCGCGGCCCGCGAACAAGCTGATCTATCACAATCTCCGGCTTGCCGTTAACCTCTTCGCGTGCAACATCCGGAAGACTGTATGAATCGATCTGTCCGGAAACCAGTTTGTCTGACCCGCCCTGCATTTTTAATTCCGCCGCTCCGAATTTCACAGTCAATTTCGCCTCTTGGGTTCCTCTCAAAAGCTCCTCTGAAACAATCTTTGTCTCGCGATTGTGAGAAATGGAATCACTATTCCACCAAATATACGTTCCGACTAAGGTGATAATGAGGATTGAAATTATTGCAATAAACCAGCCTCCCTTCTCACCGCGGCTAAAAAGTATTGCAACACCCCAAAAAACCAGAAGAAGTGGCCAGAATTGCCAGAGAGTCTCCCAAATACCAGTGGGCAATAAACCAATATTTACCCCCAGAAAAACCATCCCTAAAAGTAAGATTGTTATTCCCCAAAAAAGTTTTGAGACATTCATACTACTCCCTATCGAGCGATGAAATAAGAATCGCCAAACCCAGGACAACTAAAATCAGAGGCCAAAGTTTCGCAAAATTCCAAAATGGGATGAAATTGTGGGCCAGAAGCATCAGGCCGAGCATAATAAGAATGGCTACGAAAATCAGCCGGCCTTCCTCTTTGCTTCATCTTTTGCGTTAGTTCCTCGGTGAAATTTTTCTGCATACGAGGCGGCGCCCTCCTCGGGTACAACGATTCAGAGTACTATATAGGCCAAAACCCCCGCTCCTCCGAGTATGGTGACAGCAACAAATATTAATCTTATGACCACTGAATCAACTTTAAAATATTCTCCCATTCCACCGCAAACTCCACCCAGCATCTTGTCGCTTTTTGTTCTTGCGAGTTTCATGATATTACTTCCGCATACTATCAGCCACTATCCTGCCATCTTCCATTTTCACAATTCGTCTACACTCTTTCGCCACTTCCAGATTGTGAGTCACAATCATAAAGGTTTTATTTTCATCTTTATTTAACTTTTTAAGAATCGACATAATTTCAAGCGAAGTTTTGCTATCAAGTTCGCCAGTCGGCTCATCAGCCAATATCAAAGAGGGGTTATTAACAAGGGCCCTGGCGATAGCAACGCGCTGTTGCTGTCCGCCGGAAAGCTCATTTGGCTTGTGGTGCATCCGATCTTCCAGCCCTAAAATGGCCAATAGCTCTGTGGCTCTCTCTTTTCTGTCTATCAATTTCATGCCACCATATTTCCCGGCAAGAAGGACATTTTCAAAAGCAGTCAAAGTCGGTATCAAATTAAATCCCTGAAAAATAAAGCCGATTTTTTTCGCCCTTATTCGATATGCTTTTTTCTCCTTAAGATGCGATAAGTCCTGACCATCAATCTTAAGTATCCCTTCGTCCGGTCGGTCGAGTAGTCCCAGGATATGCATCAGTGTCGATTTGCCGCAACCAGACGGCCCGACAATAGCTACGAAATCGCCTTGCCGCACTTCAATGTCAACACCGGAAAGTGCCTGAACAATATTGCGCTTTGACATGCGATATGATTTATGAATATTTTTTGCTTCGAAAACTATTTTATTCATCTTCGATTACTTTCTAACTTTAAAAACTTGATAAACTTTTAACTCATTTACAGGACTTGCGCAATTCACTTCTCTGTCATTCCCGTCATTCGACTCTGAGGTCTGAACCTCATCGCTCAGACTCGAAGAGCGCAGGCGGGAATCTACTATTAGTGGATCCCCGTTTTCACGGGGATGACACCAAGCGTGTAAGTCGTATTATTTATAACTCTCTTATCGCATCAACCACATTCAACTTCGATGCACGAATCGCCGGTAAGAATCCGGCCACTATACCAATTATGAATGAAAATATCACAACGATTATCAAAAAGCTAGGCTCAAGCAAAAATATCTCTGCCCCCTTAGAAGCCATTTTATTGTTGATAATGTTCGCGACAAGAACGCCAACTCCCATACCGATTGCTCCACCGACGAGACCCATCACACCAGCTTCAAGAGTATATTCTATTGCGATAGTTCTGGGCGAAGCACCGATTGCCTTTTTGATACCGATCTCACGGGTTCTCTCTGAAACAGACATAAGCATTGTGTTAACAATCGAAAAGAGTCCGACGATGAGAGCCAAAAGCGCACTCCCCAAAATCACCGCGTTCATTGTCGCTGAAGCTTTGTCGATGAGCTCCCCCATCTCTTTGGGAGAATATACTATAACATCATTTTTATATTCATCCTTAATTCTTTTGACAACAACTTCCGGATCAACTCCATCTTCCCAAGAAATCGAAGCCGTGGTCGAAACATCTTCGACTTTAAACGACTTTGCCTCCACGATCTGCTGACGAGTAGCTACCGGTAGCTTCGCTAATTCTTTTTCTGATATTTTCGCCGCTTCATTGGATTTATCTTTTAGCGATTTTAGAAACGGGTTTTGTCCGACAAAAAGCTCGCGGGCAACATTGGTGTTCATAAAAACGTAACCGTCCGGTCCGGTCATTGTTTTTTCAAAAATACCGACAACGTGAAATTCGCGGCCGCGGATAGCTACCGTATCGCCGACGCTCCATTTTTTGTCCATAGCGATGTTGATTCCGATAGAAATATCATCTTCAGCGCTCGATTTATCGATAAGTTTCCCCTCTTTCATATCCATCGTCTGCCAATTTTTGTTCTTAAAGTTGGAGTTCGGATCGAAACTATAAATCGTTGCCGGCTCACCGAAGCTCATTGCCGTTGGGTTGTCCGGATCCGGCTCATCGACAGCTAAACTTACGCCACCCTCGACCGCTTCGACACCTTCGACATCTTTAATTTTATTTAGAAGATCAACCGGTAACATTCCTGTTGTGCCACTCATATAATCCGCACCTTTGGGAGAAATTGTGATCTGACCGGTAATATATCTTTTCCCGCCGTCGATCATTTTATTAAGCTTCAAAGCCATTGAGCCCATTACGGTAAAAGCAAAAATACCGATGACTATGCCAAAAATAGTCAGAATAGTTCTGAATTTGCGCCTCCACATATTTCTTAGAATTTCGAGCATAATACAAACTATCGTTAGTGTTTAACGATACCAATGATATATTTATAGGTCGGTAAATGCAAGTACCAGAAAAAATGCGCCGACACAGAGTACTAAAAGTCCGGCTATGGTGACTGCGGCGATAGCAACGGTATTTTCACCGCCGCTCGCGCTATCCGCACCGACCAAAAAATAATCCTGTGCCGAGACATAGGCTAAACCGGCTCCGATCGAAGCTAGTATTGTCCCAAATGCAGATCTGCGAAATTCCTTTTTCATATCTCCTCACTTACCTAACATCTATCATATCAGAATTTCGATTTTTTTCAAATAACGACATCGCCCGCCTCGGAGAGAGACGAGCGACGGTGCTGGTGGTGACAGGTGCGACTGTTCAAACCTTCCTTGACGCTCTGTCAATGACGTCGAACGGGGCTAGCTGATGCACGACACGGCCGACTTGGACTACCACATCCATGAAGTGCTGTTCAAACCACGGATCGACGACGATCCGAGTCTGGTTCCTTCCGGGCAACCGGTTCTTTCTGTTGACCTCTTCGATAGTAAAGGTCAAAATGTCGTAACACCTCTGCGGTGTCATGTGAACCGGCACCGGTGAAAGTCGCCCCTCGTATGCTCGAAGCATCAGGTGTGTTCCACACGGATTCTCCACACCATTCGCTTCGCACCACTTCCGATCGAAGTAACCACCGTGTAGTGGTCCGACCACCGGCCGCATCGATTCGAATAGCGGTGACGCCGAGAAAGGCGTGCCTGGCAGAAACCGCAGTACGTTCATGGACAAGTAGTTGGGATCGAGCTCCCAGATAGCGAACTCGATTGAGCACTTGCTGTCCTCGAGTGTATCCGGGTTGTATTCCCGACCAGCCGCTGAAGCTTCGAGCCTCGGCATACCATGGATCATGAACGCCGAGTCCGAAATACCAACTTCTTTCTTGACAGCGAACGATAGCCGGTAAGCTTCGATGTAGCCTGCCGGTTCATCGGTCTTGTGAGCAGCCAGTAGAATTGCCGGTACACGGGACTCCAACCCACTGAACATGTAGCGACAACCGTCGTCAGCCATCTGCCGGATCAGACCAGGGTCTTCGCAATCAGGACGAGTGTGACCGCCGAAGACCATGTCGTTCTGGCGGCAGATTCGGCTTAACGCCAACACGTGATCTCGGTCCCTGGTTAGTGTGTCGTCGTCGAAGTAGACCGCCTCGTAGCCGAGGACCGATGCTCGACGAATGAATGCTTCGGCTACAGGGATGCTCATCCTCCGCTCACATCGCCGCTTGGCGCTGTTTTCGCAGAAGTAGCAGGCATCGAGACACCCCTGACATGTCATCATCTGAAATGTCCGCGGTGTTTTGCCTCCGACGCCGAGTACACTGAAATCGTAAGTCGGATGGTACGGCAAATCCGGCAGGTAGCCGTCAGCGGGGATCTGTTCTGCTGGCTTGGTCTCGACGACACGCTCGCCGTCCCAGAACATCAAGCCGGGGATTTCTCCCCTCCCTGATTCCCAACGACCTGATACTGTCGCATCGGCGACTGCTACGATTGTACGCTGCCCTGGTCCAACAACGACAGCATCGAGATAGCCGCTGTGTATCGGGAAGAGGTACTGCCCGGCCATGGTGGCGTGATTGCCACCGATGACTGTTACGGTCTCTGGGCAAAGCCGCTTGCTCTCCTTTAGGACATCTATCGCCTCGTTTATCTGGACCGAAAGCGCGCCACAACCGACAACATCGGGCTGAAAATCTTGTAGATCGCTCCGCCAATGTTGGAAACTGGCGTCGCGATACAAAACCTCAAACCCGGCATCGCGCAGATGGGGACCAAGATAGTAGATCGACGGTCTGCCAGGGTAAGTCCTCTCCGGCAACTCCGGAGCTATCAACATCACACGACCACGCCCAAGTGTTTCGCTCAATCCTGGTCCCCCTTCCCTCGATAGTTGGGTCCGCTTTTACCTTCAGCGACTCCGCAACAACATATCATTCATAGCACATTTAGTCAATAATTCTGTGAACTCTTTACTAACCGAACGTAATTATTTTTTTCAAACTAAAAAATCCTTTATGTTGGCGGCGTCCTACTCTCCCGGGACCTCGCGGTCCAAGTACCATCGGCGCAGAAGTGCTTAACTTCTCTGTTCGGAATGGGAAGAGGTGTACCCACTTCGCCAAAACCACCAACATAAAGGATTTTTTCAATTGATTTTCTCTATCCGAAGCGTGCCATCCGCCAGCTGGCGGATCGGCTCGCTCTCGAATCTAGAAGATCCGAATAGATCTCGAACAACAGAACTATTAGTTAGAAAGTTGAAAGTAGAAAGTTTTTAAAGTTGATGGAAAATAATTTCCAATACTTTATAACTTTACGAACTTTATAAACTTTTTAACTCGATTCTCCGTCGTTGAGCATCACCTAAAGAATATCTGGAATCCCCTTTGTGAATAATCAAAAGGGATAAACCCAGTAATTGCTAGTCAAGCTCCGCACACAGCGCGGAATTATCAATTTTCAGTTCTCAGTTTTCAAATAATATTCAATGTTTCAATGTAATAATTGAAAATTAAATAATTGTTAATTAAATGAAAATTGGAAATTAATTATTGGAAATTCCGTGCTATGCACGGATTATATATCTTAATCGATCTATTAGTACTTCACGGCTTAAGACATCGCTGTCCTTACACCTAAAGCCTATCAACCCCGTAGTCTTCGGGGGATCTAAGAAACCTAATCTTGTGGCCGGCTTCACACTTATATGCTTTCAGCGTTTATCCGATAGGACGTGGCTACTCAGCAATGCCTAAGAGTTAGACAACTGATACACCAGAGGTCCACGCCTCCCGGTCCTCTCGTACTAGGGAGACACCCACTCAAGTTTCCACGCTCACAGCAGATTAAGACCGAACTGTCTCACGACGTTCTGAACCCAGCTCGCGTACCCTTTTAACTGGCGAACAGCCAGACCCTTGGGACCGTCTTCAGCCCCAGGATAGGATGAGCCGACATCGAGGTGCCAAACCGCATCGTCTATGTGGACTATTGGATGCGATCAGCCTGTTATCCCCGGGGTAACTTTTATCCGTTGAGCGGTATCTCTATCATATGAAGATACCGGATCATTAAATCCCGCTTTCGCGTCTGCTTGACTTGTAAGTCTCACAGTTAAGCACGCTTATGTTTTTATACTTTGAGGCCCGATTTCCATCCGGGCTAAGCGTACCTTTGAACGCCTCCGTTACACTTTGGGAGGCAACCGCCCCAGTTAAACTACCCGTCGAATACTGTCCCAGGGTCATATCACAGACCGAGGTTAGGACCAAAAACAAACTAGGGTGGTATTGCACTGGCGACTCCACTTCAACTGACGTCGAAGCTTCAAAGTCTCCCACCTATGCTACACAAGTATATTTCAAGCCCAATATCAAACTGTAGTAAAGCTCCACGGGGTCTTTTCGTCTTGCTGCGAGTAATCGGCATCTTTACCGATTATGTAATTTCACCGGATCCCTCGTTGAGACAGTGCCCAGATCGTTACGCCATTCGTGCGGGTCGGAACTTACCCGACAAGGAATTTCGCTCTAAAATATACAAAGTATATTTCACTTGTTACCCATAAACAGGGCATTAATGCTTTTTAATGCTCCTTATGTCGCCATAAGGTTCGGACTATATCTTTCCCGAAATATCGGGATTCGACGTATAGTCTCTGAGGATCGGGCGCGCCAATGAACAAATATTGTCTGCTTGTAAGATAATATTGAAGTTGCTTGGTATTTTAACACCAGAATTCAGCATTCTAACGTGCTTCAAAGAGCATCTTGTTTCAGACAAGCGATGCTTCTTTAAGAATCTTGTCGCGCCATCTCAAAATTGCTTTCAAGATGATCTCCTTTCCTGCTGATTGTCCCCACTGAATGGATTGTCACTTATCAATAATTGATAAGTACCACCAGATACTTGGGAGTTCCCAGCATACAGTCGAATTTTCACCCTACATCTTCGCGGCACACGAAGTTCGGGCGGAGGACATTCACCTCACTATGGCAGCTTTTATCCTACCATAGGACCGTTATAGTTACGGCCGCCATTCACTCGGGCTTAGTCCAACGCCTAGCGTGTCTCGCTACCGCTCAACACTTACAGGTAAGGATGTCTAATCAAACTAATAACCAATAACTAATATTCGTTATTGGTTATTAGATCTATTCGTTATCCTTACTTGTGTGTCGAACGAAAGTGAGACACGATCAGCATCGGGTTTGACCTTCGAGCATTGGGCAGGCGTCACTCCCTATACGTCATCTTACGATTTAGCAGGGAGCTGTGTTTTTGATAAACAGTCGCCTGGGCTCTTTCGCTGCGTCCAGCACCACTTTTTGATATTAAAGAAAAGAATTCTCGATTCGTCTGAAAAGTTCTTGTTTCGCCCTACCATGACTTTTTAGTCGTCTTTCTCTGTTAACCGCATCAATTTTATTTCGAAACAGCTCAGCATACACCACTACCCATTTACCCTTCTTTCTGGTTGTAAACTTTTGCCCAACTGAATTGTGCGTATTAATTCTTTTCTTTAAATTCGATGTGAAACCAATGTATTTTTCACTGGTGACATCATTTTGAATCACATAAACTGACCACATATTGATATTATATCAAAAAGTGGTGCTGGAAGTCCTTATTCCTAAGTTACGGACGCTTATTTGCCGAGTTCCTTAACGAGGGTTCTTCCGATCACCTGAGGCTACTCGCCTCACCCACCTGAGTCGGTTTGCGGTACGGACTTCAAATTCTTTTAACACAAGCTTTTCCTGTCTCAAGATTCACCGAACGAAATAAACCATGATTTCCATTCGACTCCACTCAAGCGTCACTTGCTTATAAATTTGAAGGCGCAGGAATATTGACCTGCTCTCCATCGCCTACGCCGCCATTACAACGGCCTCAGCTTAGGACCGGCTAACCCTGGGACGATTATCGTTGCCCAGGAAACCTTGGGTATGCGGTGGGCCGATTTCTCATCGGCCTAATTCGTTACTTATGCCAACATTCTCACTTCTTAACACTCCAGTCCCTCTCGCAAGGTGACCTTCACCGCGTTAAGAACGCTCCTCTACCCCCAGCACCACTTTTGACTTCAACATATACTAATTTGTTAATCACTAAATCACTTTTTGCCTGTTCAGGTCAAAAGTGGTGCTGGGCCATATCTTCGGTCGGAATCTTGAGCCCCGTTAAATTTTCGGCGCAGAATCTCTTAATTAGACCAGTGAGCTGTTACGCACTCTTTAAATGTATGGCTGCTTCTAAGCCAACATCCTGGTTGTTTTGGAGATTCAACTTCCTTTTCCACTTAGATTCCAGTTAGGGACCTTAGATTATGGTCTGGGCTGTTTCCCTTTTGACTACGAAGCTTAGCCCCCGCAGTCTGACTCCGGAAAGAATCAGGAAGCATTCGGAGTTTGTTTGAGCGCGACAACTTGCGTCGCCACAACTCATTCAGTGCTCTACCTCTCCCTGCAACATTCACCCGCCTTTGGCGGGGTTTCCGGGCTATACCTATATATATTTCGAGGAGAACCAGCTATTTCCGAGTTCGATTAGCATTTCACCACTATCCACAGCTCATCCAAAAGCTTTGCAACGCTTCCTGGTTCGGGCCTTCTCGCGCCGGTTAAGGCGGATTCACCCTGGCCATGGATAGATCACTCGGTTTCGGGTCTAGTGTGTACAACTAACGGCTTTTTGCCTCGCTTTCACTACGCCTCCCCCAAAATGGGTTAAGCTTGCTATACACAGCTAACTCGTTGGCTCATTCTACAAAAGGCACGCAGTCACCCGCCGAATCGGCGGGCTCCTACTTGTTGTGGGCAATACGGTTTCAGGTTCTATTTCACTCCCTTATTCAGGGTTCTTTTAACCTTTCCCTCACGGTACTTGTTCACTATCGGTGGGATGTGGTATTTAGTCTTGGAGCATGATCGCCCCAGATTCACACCGGGTTTCACGTGTCCGGTGCTACTCGGGAACACCAACTCTTTGCTACTTGGATTTAAAGTACGCGACTATCACGCTCTATGGTCGTCCTTTCCAGATTCGTTCCTCTATCCGTTCGCAAAAATTATATGGGTCCCACAACCCCCAGCACCACTTTTCATCTCAAATTGAACTTGTTACAATTCGTTTGAAAACTTCACTAACTGAAGAAATTTCTTATTAAGTTGAAAAGTGGTGCTGGGTTTGGACTTTTCCCTTTTCGCTCGCCACTACTAAGGGAATCTCATTCGATTTCTTTTCCTCCGGTTACTAAGATGTTTCAGTTCACCGGCTTACCCTCCAGCACCACTTTTCAGTTCAATATAACTATTGAGAAGAAAAGTGGTGCTGGATTATAGGGTTTTCCCATTCGGAAATCTCCGGATCAAAGCTTGTTTGACAGCTCCCCGAAGCTTATCGCAGTCTACTACGTCCTTCTTCGGCCACATCTCCCAAGGCATCCACCGTAAGCCCTTAAACGAGATATATTTTAGATCAAAGCACTGCACCCTAACCTTACGGAGAAGATGAAATGCCCGACCTGTTTGACTAGCAATTACTGGGTCCGACTTTAAGTCGGGTAATTGATATCTTGCCTTTTGTAGTAAATATTTTTGTTTTTCATCCTCGTTAAAGATGAAATTACATATTTTATTACTCTTTACTTATTGAGTTGTTAATGTGCCTGGATGATTTCAGATTGTGATGATTAATCGGAGTGTTTCCTTCGAATCAATCCTCGCAGCTGACATCAGCGTACTCTCAGCGTACTCTTCCACGTTTTTCCGCGTCTTAATTAAAAAGCCGCCTTTCGGCGGATGATAAACGCACAAACACACGAAACTATATCATCCGCTGGCCCCTTTCAAAGTAGAATTGTATGATCGCATAAGTCCTCAAACCTAATACAATTAACAATGTATCAGAGCGATTCCGACTTGTCAACAATTTACGAAATTCGCTCTCACATTGACTATTCTTGCAAAGACCCTACTGTTTACCGTGTACCGTTATCAAATAACGATTTACAACCTTACTCGTATCTCAAAACATCCAGCGGTTTCACCTTTACCGCTCTCCTTGCCGGATAGATTCCGGTTAAGAGCCCGACAATAAAGGAAAAGAGGGCCATA
>Ga0208373_1003627_pt1 | contig 14905 bp, 21 predicted proteins | sample RifOxyC2_FD_184036 | JGI IMG/M metagenome (GOLD analysis project Ga0208373, IMG submission 184036) | Soil microbial communities from Rifle, Colorado - Rifle Oxygen_injection C2 (SPAdes) | ecosystem: Environmental > Terrestrial > Deep subsurface > Rock core/Sediment | place: Rifle, Colorado...
TAATGAAGAAAAAGTTGGCGAAGCCAAGAAGAGAATTTTGGCTGGTGTCATTGGTTTGGCAATTATCTTGAGCGCCTATGCTTTGGCCAAGTTTATTCTCATGAAACTATACGAAGCAACCACAGATTTGGATTACGCGCAAGTCAAGGATCTCTAAAATAGTTGTAAAAAGTAAAGATTTTTACTTCTCTTCTCTCTGGTATAGCTTCGGAGAGGAGAGTGTGGAGAAATTTTTTAATTTGCTCAACAAATATGAAAAAACTGTCTATCATTTTGGTGGTTTTGTTTAGTTTATTTTGTGTTTTGCCAGCAAACGCCGGACCGCTTGATTTTGCGGATGATAGTACCGGCCCATACTTGGGTTTGGAATATGGACAGGCGACCAATCTTGGTTCAGCAGACATTCGTTTTACCACCGCCAATTTAATTCAAGTGGCCCTGGGATTGCTGGGTACGATTTGTGTTGTCCTTATGTTGTATGCCGGTTTTATGTGGATGACCGCCGCTGGTAATGAAGAGAATGTAAAAAAGGCGCAGGATATTATTAAATACGCCGTGATTGGCCTGATAATTATTTTGAGCGCTTACGCCATAACTAGATTTTTGTTTACAAATGTTTTCAAGGCCACTACTGGCAAGGATTATTATACAGTAATGGATCCATATTAATTATCAATTTACAATTTTCAAATATTATGATAAAAAAATTGTTCTATTGTTCTGTTGTTCTATTGTTTGTTTTATTTTTGGCGTCGCCGGCATCAGCCGCAGATTATGGTCTTACAGAAACCGCTGGCGCGGCAGGACTGACCGGCTTTGGAACCAGCTTACCTGGATTGGTTGGTAATATCATTGGTACAGGACTCTCTTTGGTGGGTGTTCTGTTTTTTGCTTTGATGCTTTATGGTGGAGTGATGTGGATGACGGCGCGCGGCAATACAGAAAATGAAAAAAAGGCGCTGGACACAATTACCGCGGCGATTGTGGGGATTTTGATTGTGCTTGGTTCATACGCCTTGACCAGCTTTGTGTTTAATAATTTAATGAGTGGGGATACCGGTATAACGGAAAAGGATCCAAAGAAAGAGCAGGTGGATTGTAATGGAAAGAAAAGTGCTGGTGTTGTCGGGTGCGATACCTGTGCGGCTGCTTTCCCTGGTGCCTCTTGTACGGCGGATGTGGCCTGTGAGGGCGGTTTCGAAACCAATTATTGCAATGCAGCCGGCCAGACGACCATGAAGTGCTGTAAATCCGTTTGTACTAAGTTAGATTCCACCGCATGTGATCTTAATAAAAATTGTTTGCCGACGCATGATGAGAAAACTGCTGCATTTCTTGCTTGTGTTCCGAAATAATAATTATGTTCTATAAATTAGTTTTATTCGGTGTTTTTTGTATATTTTGTTTCGTATTTTTTGGCACACCAGTTTTTGCGAAATATACAGCTGGCGACGCGCAGAATTTTTTGAATGACGCCAACCAGGGCGCTGGAGTTGAGCAAACAGATGTATACACAATATCCGCGCGGATAGTTAAGGTTGGGCTGACAGTGGTAGGTTTAGTGTTTTTTATCTTGATTTTTTATGCTGGCTTTAAATGGTTGACAGCGCGCGGAGAAGAAGAGAGCATAAAAAAAGCCCAAAGTACGATAATCGCTTCGATAATTGGCTTAATGATAGTGGTTGGTTCATACGCGGCAACAAATTTTGTAGTTAATCGTTTAATTGGGGGGGAACCAGCGGAACAACCCAAAATAGACAAAGACAGTGACAAAAAACCAACCGGCCCGTTGGGTTGCTGTTTGGATGAGTTCGAGGCTGCCGGGGGTTTTTGGGACTGGGGCAACGCGCATCACTGGTTGTGGAGTAAAACAGATAAGGCAATTTGCGAAGAGCAGGGTTTGACTTGCGGAGAGGGTGATCAACTTTGTGGCAGTGAGAACTGGGCTTTTCTGGAGGGTGTGACAGATCCAAAAGAATGCGAGGAAGCTAAAAATCTTAAAGAAACAACTTAATTTTTATGAAAAACAGATTTTTTATATTCTCTATCGCTTTTCTGCTTTGTCTGGGTTTGGGTTTGCCAGTTTTGGCAGCCGGTTTGGGTTCGGCCGGCGGCGTATTTAAGCAAATCGGCAGTCAGTCGGGCGCGGACGCCTATCAGACTCCACAAGATTTAATTGGGGTGGGAATTAACGCGGCTCTGACCTTGGTCGGCCTATTTTTTCTTGTCCTGATGATTTATGCCGGCTATTTGTGGTTGACAGCGCGCGGTGAAGAAGAGCCAATCAACAAAGCTAAAAAAATTATTACGTCATCTATTATTGGTTTTGTGTTGGTCGCTAGCGCGTATTCAATAACGGTGTTTATTGGAAAGAGATTTGAAGATGCGGGTGGCGGTGGAGTAGTAGAAGATGGGGAAAAACCGCCTTCTGGAGATCCAGAAAAATTGGTTTGCTGTAGAATTTGTAAGGCAGAAGCTCTTAATTTTGGTTGTAAGTACAAAGAAAAACCGGATTATCAGTGGATAAGTTCTGCGGGGTGTTCTGGAATGGCCAGCACGTGTGAAGACCAAGAAGATTGTAAGGCTGTTCAAGTGGATATTGCCGAAGAATTAGCGTGCAACAATACCGGCGATGGAGGTTTTTCTTGTGATGATTATGATGAAGAATGTGAATAGAAAATTAATTTGGATTGTGTTTACTGCTGTTTTTGTTGGCGCTTTTGTCGGCGCTTTTTTACCGCTTGATTCGCAGGCAAAAATTGATTTGGGATTTTCTAAAACACAAACAGCGGCTCAGAAAGCGGGTTATGGTTCAACCGATGAAACTACGTTTGCCAGCAAGGTGGGCATTGTATTAAAGGCCGCCATTTCAGTGGTTGGCGTGATATTTTTGGCATTAATGGTGTATGCCGGGTTTCTTTGGATGACTGCACAGGGAGAAGAAGAGCCTGTAACGAAAGCAAGAAAAATAATCATGGCTTCTATTATTGGTTTGATAATTGTTGCTGGGGCATATAGTTTTACAGCTTTTGTCGTGCCGACGATTTTGAAAAAAACAACTGGTGAATCTGGCGGGGTAAGTGGATATGTTTCTGGCGCGCCAAAGGTGGATTGTTGTAGTCTTTGCGAAACATGGGACACTACTTGCCCGCCGCCAATACAGGTAAAAGAAGCAGAGTGTAAAAAATTAGGTGGAGAATATTTAGGGTTAGTACCATCAGATCAGTGTCAATAAAATATATGCGAAGAATACTCTCTATTGTCCTATTATCTTTTTTCTTTTTAACAACGCCTGTATTAGCGCAGAATTTTGGTGTGACAGAGGCTGGACAAGCGGCAACACAAGGAGGTTATGCTGCTGGCACGACACAAACAACCTTAGCAGAGACTGTTGGTGTAGTAATAAAAGCCGTTTTGTCATTGGTTGGTGCTATTTTTTTGGCTCTAATGGTGTATGCCGGTATTTTGTGGATGACAGCGCATGGCGAAGAGGAGCCGATTACAAAAGCAAAAAAGATTATAACAACAAGCATAATTGGCATAGTAATAGCGGTTGGCGCGTATAGTTTGACTGACTATGTCGTGGTGCGGGTTTATAGTGCAGTTCACCCGTCGTCTGGTTCTGACGCGGCTCCGCCCAAACCAGCACCAGAAACAGAATAATAAATATGCAAAAAAAAATATTTTCAATTTGTATTTTTTTCTGTCTCGTGGCATGTTTAGTGCCGTGTTTTACACATGCCGCAGACCAGGCAAAAGTTACTGATAACGCCATTAAGCAAATTGAGGCGGCTACTGGACAAGCAGAACTTGGAGGATTTGATGAGCAGGCTCCTGTAGCTTTAATAATTGTTGATATTGTTAGGCGAATCCTAACTTGGGTAGGCGTCCTTTTTGTAGCTTTGGTTTTTTATGGCGGATTTTTAATGGCCTCGGCTGGCGGAGCAGAAGAACAGATAGAAAAAGGCAAGAAGATTATAACAGCCGCGATAATTGGTATTATTGTTGTTTTGCTTTCTTACAGTATTACAATGTTTATTGGTAGCAGGGTTGGTCCGCTGGTGACAGGCGGAGGAGTTGTGCCAAAATAAACTTATGAAAAAAAAGACTTTGTTAATTATTTTTATCTTGATTGCTTGCTGTGTTGCCAGTAATGTTGTGTTTGCAGAGACTGGCTATATACAGCAACAATTAAATGCGGCGGTAGGCATGCAGGGCGCAGATTTTGGGCAGGCAAAGGATCCGCGATCAATAATAACAGATGTCATTACCATAGCGCTTGGGGTTTTAGGTGTCTTGTTTACAGCGTTTATTGTATATGGCGGTTTTTTACTAGCCCTATCGCGCGGTGAAGAAGAAAAAATTACCAAAGGCAAGAAGATCTTACAATATGGTGTGATTGGCATCCTTATTATTGCCAGCGCAACCAGTCTTGTATTATTTATTGATCGTTATATGCGCGCGGCACAATATGATAAAAATGGCGGCGGGCCGTTTTATAGCGAATTTGAATGGGGTACAGATGAAGACACAAGCCAGTTTGATAACCCAGACCCACTATATGAGCCGCCACCAGGAAGTGGTAACGCATGGAAAGATATGGGATTTCAAGATTAGCTAGAAAAAGCTATGTTTTCGGTAATAATTCCAGCCAAAAACGAAGAAAGATATCTGCCTGCCTGCATTGAGTCAATAAAAAGACAGGCAGGCGGTTTTTGTATAGAGATAATTGTGGTTAATAATGGCTCTGCTGACAAAACAAAAGAACTCGCGGAGAGTTTGTGCGCGATTGTGATTGATGAGCCGCGTCACGGCGTTGGACAAGCCAGAAAAACCGGTACAGAAGCGGCGCACGGCGAGTTTATCGTCCACATGGACGCGGACTCCAGATTGCCTGAAGATTATTTTTTAAATGCCACAAAAATTTTTGAACAAGAGCCGTATTTAATTTGTCTTGGCGGGCAGATGGTGTTTTATGATGCGCCATGGTGGCTGGATGTTTTGAGATTTGTATCTTGCCGTCCGTTATATTATTATGCTCGTTTGGTTTCGGGTGGACGCGTCGGTCCGTTGGGCAATAATATGGTTTTTCGCAAAAGTGATTATCAAAAAACAGCGGGTTTTGACGCTGGTTTAAAGTTTGGCGAGGACTCGGATATTTGCAGAAAGTTAAGCGCTCTTGGCAAAGTGAAAATTGATTTTGGTTTGAAGTATTTTGCATCTTCTCGGCGCTACCACTGGAATCAGAAACCAGTGACACAATTTCGCAATTTTTTGGCTGTATGCAGGGGGCTTCCTGTCAAAAATGACCTGCCATCAACGCAAGATTGACAAAATAGCGATTTTGCGCTATAATACAGCTCACAAAGTCCTTATTGGGGTGGCCATAGTGAAACGGTTATCACGCGAGTTTGTGGAACTCGCAGTACGGGTTCAACTCCCGTTGGCCACCCCATTGGGGATTTTTTATTTTGATTATTTTCCAACCCTTTCAATTGCTCTCAAAACCTCAAGAGGTAAAGCGAAGATGATTGTGTTTGACTGGTCAGTCGAGACATCACTGATGGTTGAAAGCGTGCGCAAATGCAACGCCCCATTCGCGGATCCGAGAATATTCGCGGCCTCTGCCAAATTTTTTGCCGCGATAACCTCGCCTTGTGATTTGATAATAACCGAGCGTTTTTCACGCTCTGCCTCTGCTTGCTGGGCAATCACTCTCTGCATGTTGTCCGGCAAGACAATATCTTTTAGTTCAACAGCTTGAACATGAATTCCCCAGTTGCTCGCAGTAGTATCAACAATTTCTCTTATTCGTTTGGCGGCCATTTCTCGGTTGGCCAATAATTCGTCAAGCTCTAGTTCGCCGATAACATTGCGCATAGTTGTTTGCGCCAACTGGCTTACTGCCACCCAGAAATTTTCCACTTCCAAAATCGCCCGCGCCGCGTCTTTGACGCTGTAATAAATCACCGCGTTGATTTTTGTTGATATATTATCTTTTGTGATTGCTTCTTGAAAAGGCACATCAACGGCTTTTGTCCTAATGTCCACCTTCGACATGCTCTGAATGACTGGAATAATAAAACGCCAGCCCGGTTCAATTATGGCTATATATTTTCCGAGCATGAACTTTACGCCTCTTTGGTATTGATTAATTTGGCGGATGCTGATGATAACCAGCACGCCAATGACGATGAGGATGGTGGTGAGAGTTGGCATAGCGAATTAGATTAAGATTAAAGATTTTGTGACCCCGCCTGGAATCGAACCAGGATCTAAAGCTTAGAAGGCTTCTATTCTATCCATTGAACTACGGGGCCGGGTTGTTTTTCTATCCACCCCGACGAGCTAAAGGCTGTCGGGGCTCCGACCCCCAAAGGGGCGTCGGAGTTGAACTACGGGGCCGGGTTGAATTTTTAATACTATAACAAAATTTTGTTTCAATGTCAATCATGCGCCACGCTGTTTGCCGTGGAATCTATTATACACATTTTTCAGCTCTTTGTCTGTGATATGAGTATAAATTTGAGTTGTAGTAATGGATGAGTGTCCAAGCATGGTTTGCACACTTCTGATATCAGCGCCATTTTGCAGTAGGTCAGTCGCGAAAGAGTGTCGCAAGGTGTGCGGAGTAATCGGCTTTGTAATCCCAGCGGCTCTGGCATACTTCTGCACCAATCTCTGTATCGACCTCGGCGTCAAAGATTGATCCCCACTTTGTTTTTTAGCTTGCCCTGAGCGGGGTCGAAGGGTTCGCTTATCATGTGAAATAAACAAATATGGATTTGGATCAGTGCGTTTTTCTAAATATTTTTGCAGCCAGTATCTGGCCTGTTCGGATAAAAACACTACGCGTGATTTTCGTCCTTTGCCCATGACCGTAAATTCTTCTTTTTTTAAATTTACATTATCTTTTTTTAATTTCGCCAATTCAGATACACGGAGGCCGGTGCTGAAAAGAAGTTCCAAGATGGATTTATCTCTATACTTAATTAAATCATTTACACTCGCGCATTTTGCATTCTGCATCTTGCATTCTGCATTTTGCAGTGGCGCCTCAAGCAGTCTATTCAAATCTCCGCCTTCAAGAAAACAAACCTCGCGATCAGGCATGCGCATGAGTTCAATTTTTTCAGGCGCGAGCGTCTTGATGTCGCGTTTGGATAGATATTTTAAGAAAGAACGCAGGGCAATCAGATGATAGTTTTGGGTGTTTTTTTTCAGTGGTTCTCCATGCACATCAGCTAGTCGATTAAGCCACAAGCGATACTGGCGCACGTTTTCTGCCTCAATGTCATCTGGCTTTTTTTTATCACCCAACCAACTAACAAATCTGCGCAAATAAAAATCATAATTCCGCACAGTTAGCTGTGAGCGGTTTTTTTCTATTTCCAGGTATTCTAGAAAGTCGGTTAGGTAGTCTTTGATAGACTTGGACATAGTTCAGAGAGATTCCTCCCCGCCTTGGGCGGGTCGGGATAATTGCAGTCGCGAGACTGCAATTATTGTACGACACTATTGAGATAATGTCAATTTTATGAGAAAATGTGTTTATATGAAAAAGAGCAGGTTTTACTTAATCCTTCCCGATATCCGCTCTTGTCACAATGTCGGCGCCATGTTTAGGACCGCGGACGCGTTTGGAGTGGACAAGATTTTTTTGGTTGGTTATACTCCGCATCCGCCAAAACCGCAGATTGACAAAGTTGCGCTGGGGGCAGAGAAATGGGTGGAGTGGGAGGGTTGTGACGACTTGAAGAAACTAATAAAGAAATTAAAAAAAGAAAATTTTAAAATTATTGGGTTGGAGAGGACAAAGAAAAGTGAAAAGATTGAAGATTTAAGATTGAAGATTAACCAGAGTGTTGCGTTGATTGTGGGGAATGAGGTGGAGGGGATTAAGCCTTCAATACTCAAGTTGTGCGACCGTGTAGTACATATACCGATGATGGGAAAGAAAGAGAGTTTGAATGTTAGTATTGCTGGTGGTATAGCAATGTATTTGCTTAGCCAAGACAGAGTAGTGGTGTAGCCGTCCGCAGGGCTTCGGTCTATTGTTAAACTGTTAAATTGTTACATTGTTATAAATTTGATATACTTGTATTGTAAACAGTTTAGCAATTTAACAATATAACAGTTTGTTTTATGCATCATCCCCAAACCAAACACACCATAGACATCTTTAAACACATGGCCAGCGAACTGCCGCCGCTTTTGCCGGATATAATAAAAAAAGAGGTGGAGCACGCTTTGGAGCATTTGGAAAATGACTATACCATCGGCTTGGAAGAAGTTGAAGATGTGGTGATTGGGCTTGGCAAAAAAGTGTGGCCGTATTGGAAGGCGTTTGATGAGATGTTAGTATTTCATCAAGGCCAGATGGGCGAGAAATTTTTGGAAGGCAAGATGTCACTGGAGCTCAAAAAGAAATACAAACTATTCAAAGAGCATGGCGGAGATTATTATGACTTGCGCGCAGGCGGGCCGGCTAGTTTTTTTGAGCCGGAGGAAAGACAACAACTGGCAGGAATTTTAGTTGATGTTGATGGCGAATTAAAGCAGTACGTACGACAGGCAGTACTAAGCTCGGAGAGGAAAAAATATGAGGACTTGATTGTAGATTTACAAACCGTGTTGGATGATATAGAAAAGCGTTTGGGACATCTCCGCACTGTGGCAGAAGATGAAGAAGAACACCCGCAACTGGCCTCTGAAATCCGCGCGCAGGTACGAGCGTTTGAATTTGGCTTGTGTTTGCTTGGGCCAAGAACGCAGGCGCATGAGGTAAATAATGCCAAGGAGCATTTTGAGGGGAGAAAGAGGGAGAAAAAGATGTTTGGATATTGACGAATATTGACAGATATTAACGGATATTATGAATAAAAAAGTTTTATTAGTCATCGCAAGCAGAGATTTTCAGATAATTGAGTATGAAACACCCAAGGCGATTTTGGAAAAGGCGGGGATTGGGGTGGTGACGGTGAGTGATGGGGAGAGCCCCAACGGGGCCCCTTTGGGGGCGGTGGCATCAAATGGGAAAAAAGTAAAAATTGATTTGGTGATTGGAGACCCCTCCCTAACCCTCCCCTACGAGGGGAGGGAAAATTTCTTATCGGAGTATGGTGGGCTGTTTATTGTTGGCGGGGAAGGGGCATTGGAACATTTGGACAATGAAGCAAGTTATCAGTTATTGAAAAAATGGTCCGACTTCGCTAAAGCTACGCCGGGCAGGCCATATGGCGCGATTTGCATTTCAACGCGGATTTTAGCGCACGCGGGTGTTTTGCAAGGCAAAAAAGCGACTGGTTGGAATGGTGATGACAAGTTGCCGGACATTTTGTCATCTGTCGGCGCGGAGTTTGTTGATCAGCCGGTTGTCGTGGACGGAAATGTTGTTACTGGCAATGGGCCGGAAGCGGCGGGTGAGTGGGGAGAGGCGATTACGAAGATATTGGGATATTAAAATATTGAACATTTAAAAAACGGCCGAGAGGCCGTTTTTTGTTTTCCCCTCTACTCGTAGGAGAGGGGTCAGGGGTGAGGTCTTAACGGAGTTTTAAACAGAGTACCGTTGAGACCTCATCCTCTCTCCTTCTCCTACGAGGAGAAGGATGTTGTTGGTCTCACTTTATCAAACTGTCTCACCATCTCCTCCACGCCTTTTTTATTCAACAACCCTTTCTGCGCGCCGATTTGTTGGATGACCGAAGCCGAATTAGCTGTGCCCCACTGCATGGCAGTTGGGATGTCTTTGTTTAAAATTATTGCAGATAAGAAAGCAGAGGCGAACGCGTCGCCGGCGCCGGTTTTGCCAACGGCTTTGACGTCGTAAATTGGCATGAAGTACGCGGATTTGTCATCGCAGGCGTATGAGCCGTTGTAGCTGTCGGTGATGACGACTATTTTGGGACCGAGTTTTTGTAGGGCGGACAGTGTGTCAGCAATGAGATTGCTTCGTCGGCTTGTGGCCTCCTCGCAATGACGGGGGGCGCTTTCTCGCAATGACGGGACGAGACGTTCGGCCTCCTCTTTATTTAAAAACAAAATATCTGTTTGTGGCAAAATTTCTTTGATTTTGTTTAAGCCGTTTTTGATTTGATAAGAGCCGGGATTTATCGCGAGTTTTGTTTGTGGATGTTTTGTCAGATGTTTGACAAGTTGGTCTTGCAGTTTTTCAAAATTCGCGCCGAGCGAGGTGTAATATATCCAGTCAGTTGTTGGTAGGGTTGGGAGTAAGTAATCGCGCTCAACATGATATGACAAAATTGTGCGCTCGGCTTTGTAATTTAAGACAACAGAGTAACGGGTCTCTTTATTTTTCAATGTTTTTACCATGCTGGTGTCAACACCGGCTTTTTTCAGTCCATCTTTTATCACTTTGCCATTAACATCATCACCCAGTTCGCTGACTGCGGCTGTTTTTAATCCCAATTTTTTACAACCAACCGCCACATTGGCCGCGTCTCCGCCGATTGATTGCGTGGCGTGGGTGATGGGCACTTTGTCAGCGTAATTGAGACAGAGGCGACAGTGTTCCTTTAAAAGGTCACATTGCAGTGTTGCGTCATCGATAATTAGGAATGTATCTAATGTGGAATCACCGATTGTTATTATATTAAACATATATTGACAGATATTAACGGATATTAACAAATATTAATTATTGTTTTTTAGATTGGTAGCAGGATTTGATATATTTGTTTAGCTCAAAATGTACTTGACCGGCAAGTTTGATTATTGCGTCATGTGTCGGTTGGTCTATCTTTTGTCTTTTGTAAAGTAGAGTTAGCCAATGTTTTGTTTCAAGCAGTGAGGCGCGCGCATTGTAATAGAATTTAATCCTGTCGAGATAGTGGAAGCGGCCATATCCTTCCGCTATGTTGGCCGCGCAGGAATCTACGGCTGTGATAAATTGGTCCCCAATTATTTTTTTGTCTTGCCACTGAAATAATTCATATATTTTCCATGCAGAATCACAAAGTTCCATTGATATTTTGTAAACAAACAAATCTTCTAATTTTACATATCCCTCCATAAAAATAATATCTGTTAATATTTGTCAATATTTGCTAATATCTGTCACCGAAGGTTTTTATATTTTTTGAGGTCTTCGGGGCTGTGTTTGTGGAGGCCAAAGTAGATTTCTAAAAATTCAACCAACGATGCGATGCCAAGGCCGGCTGTGGCAATCATAAAGATTTTGTTGCCGATCAATAGCGCATAAACAAACAAACAAGCCGAGCCGATAAACATTATCAAATCTTGCCTGCGTTCTTGTTCCAAAAACACTGCGTAAGCGAGCAAAATCGCGCCCAGACCGGCGACGACCGACACCAGCGTCTCGGAGAGAGACAGTGGGAGGAAGGGGAGGAGGGATTGGAGAAGCATAGGATTAAAGATACAAGACACAAGAAACAAACAAATTCAAATAATCAATTTTTAAAATTTAAATATTTGAATTTATAATTTGTTTGTATCTTGGTTTTTGGTTATTAATTTATAATTTATTTATATATTCAATCGCCGCCAACGCCGCAATCGTTCCCTGCCCAGACGCCACGGAGATCTGTTTAAATGGTGTGTTAGTAACATCCCCAGCTGCAAAAACACCGGGTAAATTAGTTTCACATTTTACTCCCACCTCAATCGCGCTCGCTTTGTCTGTTTTTACTTGTGTCGCAAAACCAGAGTTTGGCACATTGCCAATATGCACCATTACGCCTTGCACTTCTATTTTTTTATCTTCTTTTAATTCCGAATCAAAATATGTTAGACCTTCCACAAATTCAGATCCCAATACTTCTTTTGTTGTGGCATTATATATTGTCTCAATATTATCTAAAGAATTTACTTTATCAATCAAAGTATTTTCGCCCTTGGGAAAACCAAAATTACTTTCTTTGGTGTTTGGATATTTTGTAAGCAAGTAAACTTTTTTAGAAAATCCAGCCATCATAATTGCGGAGCTCAACGCGGAACTGCCGGCGCCGATTGTGGCAGTATCTTTTCCGCGATAAAGCGGACCATCACACACTGTGCAATATGTAATACCTTTGCCACGCAATTTATCTTCACCCGGAACTTTCAAAGCGCGAGGATGGATGCCACTGGCAATGACGATTGTTTTTGTTTCGTAAATTTTTTCATTTCCGCTGCCATCTTTGGCATTTACAATGTAATAATTTTTTTGGGCAGAAAAATTCATTACTTCAACTCCGGTTTCAATGGGCACATTATATGATTCAACGTGTTCACGGAAATTTTTTACAAGTTCAAAACCGCGGATGCTTTGTATGCCCAGCCAGTTTTTTACTTCGCCAGTCATGGCGATTTCCCCGCCAATATCTTTTGTGACGATTACCGCCTTCATGTTGTGGCGCGCCGCGTAAATCGCCGCAGTCATTCCGGCCGCCGATCCGCCGATGATAAGAATGTCGTACATATTTAAGTTTCACCCCTTCTCCTCGTAGGAGAAGGGTCAGGGATGAGGTCTCAACGGCGCCTACATATTAAGAAAGTCTCGATAAGACCTCACCCTTACTCCCTCTCCTACGAGGAGAGGGAAAAATTAGGTAATTAATTTAATAAACTTCTCATAATTTTCTCTCACACTCGCCTTGTCATTAAAAATCCCGGCTCCCATGCACAAAATATTCGCTCCCGCCATTACTATTGACCTCGCGTTGGTCTCGTTTATGCCGCCATCAACTTCTATATTCACATCCGGATAAGCAATACGCAAGTCCTGAATTTTATCAATCACATTATCTTGCATCGGCTGGCCAGAAGTGCCGGGATTCACGCCCAACAGCATTACATAATTTATCTTATCTGCAATTGGATCCAAAACTTCTATTTCCGTGTTTGGGTTAATAGCCACGCCAATTTGCCAATTGGCTTCTGATACTAATTTATTAATTGTTTCGTAAAATTTTTCTTTGTTTTCAAATGATTCAAAATGAATAATCATGCGTTGAACATTGGGCACAGCGCTCCAGCGCGCAACTTCTTTTTCCACGTCTTTTACCATCAAATGCACTTCATATCTGGCGCCAGTGGCAATGTCTTTGATAACTTCTGGTTCATTCCAACTTTTCCACGTGGTAAATTGTCCATCAGCCACATCAATTTGTATTAAATCGCACAACAACTCAGCGTCTCGGAGTTGAGAAATGAATGCTTCCTGAGATTGGACGTTGAGAGTGGGGAGGATTTGAACCATATAATAATCCGAATCTACGAATTTAATCCGAATCTACGAACTTCCTAATACTACAAATATTCGTAACATTCGGATATTTGTAGATTAGGATAAAAATTTGAAGATTCGGATTATTGTTTTATTTTTTTCACTTTTTCATTTCTCCTCGCATACTTCTCAATTCCGCTAAATTCTGTCTGCAACCATTTTTTTACAATCGCCAACGCGTGTTCTTCGGTTAACACTCGGCCGGCCAGACATAAACCGTTGACGTTATTGTGGAATCTAGATAATTCAGCCGCTTCTAAGTTGTATGCCAAAGCCGCATACATGCCTTTTACTTTGTTTGCGGCGATACACGCGCCATTTCCAGAACCACAAACCAAAATTGCCTTACCTTTATTTTTGACGGCTTTTTTCGCGGCTGGAACAATGTAGTCAGGAAAGTCATCCTCGGCGTCAAATTTATCCGGCCCCATATCTTCAAACGGCATTTCCAGCTCTTTTTCTAAATATCTGGCAATGCGTTTTTTTAACTGATATCCGCCATGGTCAGAGGCGAGGTATATGGTTGGTTGTTTGGTCATAAAGTTTGTCGTTATATATATTGGAATTATAGCTGTTTTTGGGATTTTAGACAAGGAGAGTATTGAGTACTTGCTTTTTTTTTTGAATATGATTAAATGATAAGTAACAAAAGTCGTTTTTTTCTGTTGTCAAGTGGTGAAACAGCGAACCGCCAACAATGGAGGAGAAGAGATGGGAAACGGAAAGGATGTGGCGAAGTACATTGAGCATACTCTGCTCAAGACGGACGCGACGCCGAATCAGGTCGTGAAGCTGTGCACTGAAGCAAAGGAGCATGGCTTCAGATCTGTCTGTGTCTGTTCGTCGTACGTCAGCCTGTGCAAGGCGCATCTGGCTGGAAGCAAGGTGCGTATCTGCAGTGTGATTGGCTTCCCGTTGGGGGCCATGAGCACGCAGGCCAAGGTGGCTGAAACAGGACGGGCCATCAAGGACGGTGCTGACGAAGTGGACATGGTGCTCCACGTGGGATACCTGAAGGCGGATGATGACGACTACGTATGGCACGACATTGCCGCCGTGGTCGAGGCCGCCCATGCCCATGGGGTCCTGGTGAAGGTCATTTTTGAGACCGCGCTTCTGACAGACGAACAGAAGCGCAGGGCCTGCGCGCTGTGCCTCAAGGCCGGTGCTGATTATGTCAAGACCTGCACTGGGTTCGGTGGTGGTGGTGCCACCGTGGAGGACATCCGGCTGATGAAGGAAGAGGTCGGTGACCGGGCCGGCATCAAGGCGGCTGGCGGAGTGCGGGATTACGAGAAGATGGTCGCGATGATCAATGCCGGTGCCACTTGCATCGGCACATCGAGTGGGATCGCGATCATGCAGGAAGCCGCAGGCGCGAGGGCCTGACGGAAGGAGGAATTACAGCGCGACGGCGGGTTGGGCGGTGTGCAAACACACACACGCGAATCACCTGCCGCCGCCCAACCTCTGCCAATAGTTTTGGCACTGATGAGTCCAATTGCTGGTTTAGATAGGACGAAAGGTTTCTTCATAAACACGGAGGGTTAAACATGGCGACGGTTCTTGTTGCAGTATTGGACGCGGTTGGGATTAGCACGTTGGAGTATCTGCTTGACCATCACACCGGTGGTGTGGTGTTCCCCCACCTGTCAC
>Ga0208373_1003628_pt1 | contig 14904 bp, 12 predicted proteins | sample RifOxyC2_FD_184036 | JGI IMG/M metagenome (GOLD analysis project Ga0208373, IMG submission 184036) | Soil microbial communities from Rifle, Colorado - Rifle Oxygen_injection C2 (SPAdes) | ecosystem: Environmental > Terrestrial > Deep subsurface > Rock core/Sediment | place: Rifle, Colorado...
GTAATACTTCACTATCCTGAAGGATTTAAGAGTATCTCCTGCAATTCTTGGAGGACATTCTTCTTGCTGAGCCGCAAGGTTTGAATAACAGAGAGCAGTATTGCTGTTGCATGAGCACCCCTCGTGCTTCTTGAGCCGTGGCTTATCCTCCTGATAATGACCAGTTCTCTCAGTTCCCTCTCGCTAATGTTGTTTGTGGAGTCAATCTCAGGGTCTGTTACGAAGCGGAACAGATTTTCAACGTCCCTGTGATAAAGATTCATCACGAATCTCCACACCGTCTTATGCTGGTAGTGCCTCTGCATCAGGGAGAATATCTCCCCTTTCAGTGCTTCAACCTGCTCCAGTGTGCCCTGATGATTCAGTGATTTTGCTAAAGCAAATATCTCCTTCAGCTTGCGATGCACGTATTTTCCCTCGCTGCCAAAATGCTTTGCCAATGTCTTTGAATCATCAAGGATATGCGACCAGCACAACTGGAGGGCAAAGCCTGCCAACTCTGCAAGCGTGCGAAACGCAGAGTGCCTGTCTACCACCAGTGTCTTATCGCCCTGATTCGTACCAAAGAGGGCTTTGGCTACCTTGTGATTGTTTCGCTTACGGATTTTGTAGAGCACTATAGCTGAAGAGATGAACACCCAGGCAAAATAGTTTTTCCCGCTGATTCTCCATGAAGTGCTGTCCGCATGCTTCACTCGTCCCATTTTGACCATGTTTTCAAGAGTTGCGTAATAGTCGCCATATGCCACCACAAGCTGGCGGAGGATACAAACGATTTCCCCCTCGCTAATATGCATGTTATAGAGATGTTGGAAATATTCACAGACTTTCTTTCCTGGCATCCTCAAGCCAAGCCGAAGATACATGACGAGAAGCATAATTCCCAAGCCAAACCGTGCATGAGGAAGGGCATTCGGGACATCAGGCTCGACAATCTTCTTGCAATTTGTGCAGTAGTAGCGATGAATGTCATAGCGGGTTGTCTTTGGGTGAGAGATGAGTTTGATGTCAGTAACATATCTATGCCTGATAGTGGTCTTCCTCTTTAGTTTCTTTTTACAATCAGGGCACCGAGAGAGAATAAGCTTTTTGATGAAATCTATCCGCTCGGGAATGTGCCTTGTGTAAGCTTTATGTCCTTTTCGTGCGCCAACCTGCTTGGAGGTTTTCTTGGTATCTGCTTTGATGTTCAGTGCCTTGCGGAGTTCAGTAACTGTTTGAGCATGCTTGGCTTTGTATTCCTCAAATTCTTTTTTCACGTTTTCATAATTTTGTTCTATCTTTTTTTTCTCCTCAGATATCCTCTTGACATCCCCTCTCAACTTACGGTTCTCTTCTCTGAGCTTACAGTTCTCTTGCTCGGGTGTCATGATAGCAATACCGCCCTGACTCGCTTGCCTATCCAGTGTTTAGGGACATAGATGCGACCGCTGTTGCCTCCCTTGTCAGCAACCTTCTCAACGACTTCATATCCTTCCATCTGCATCTGAATAGTTTTTTTCATGGTAGTTACAAAGTAACTACCTCCTATTTATGTTTTTAGGTGATGGAAAATAGAGATGAGAAAATAGCTTCAGGATAGTGAAGTATTACAAAGATATGAAACCATCCCCTCTATCTGACTCAGCGAGGTTTTCCTGAACATGAAATGCCTAAGGGTATTGTTGATTTTCACGCCGAACTGGGGGAGCTTTGCGTTGAACCTTGCATAAAGATCTTTTCCTTTTTTGTCGAGGTCGGTGAGGATGATTGCTTCACGGCCAATTTCCACTATCTGCTCGATGACTTTGTAGAGCGCTCGCTTGTTGATGGAGATGACGTTGGTGATGCCGAAGTGCTTGAGCGCCTTCTTGTCATTCGGGCCCTCAACTATGACGAGGGTGCCGTCCTCCCTTATCTTTTCAAGGAGAGCGAGGAATTCATCTCGTGCTGCTGGCAGCAATGGCATTCGTGAATAGGGTGAGGCAATACTTTTAAAGGTTGTTCCTCTCCTGTTTTGTGATGCTCTCAAAATCTACCCTTCTGAAGCACTACAAGCGAAAGGACGTGCAGGAGGCGCTTGTTGCCAATGCTGCCGACAGGGAGATAGGGGTGCGCTATGGGGAGGCTTTTGGCAAAAGGCCTGATGTTCTGAGGTATCCATCTGAGGTGCTTGAGGCTGCGATGAATGGAGCTACGTCATTTCATGCAACAGAAGAGCGATGGAGGGACCCCCTGCAGCTTGATGCAGAGATGAGCAAGAGAGAGCAGGAAGCATTGCGCATTGGCTGGGATTTGGTGCTTGACGTGGATTGCAAGGACTGGGAGCTCTCAAAGCTTATCGCACATCTTATGGTGAAGGCATTGCAGGCGCACAACGTCTCTGCCATCACCTGCAAGTTCTCAGGGAATAAGGGATTCCACATAGGTGTACCCTTTGAGGCGTTCCCGCATACCTCAGTTGAGAAATCTGTTGCCGAGAGGTTTCCCGACGACACAAGGATCATAACCCTGTATCTTGTCGAGTACGTGAAGAGGCAGTATGGGAATGAGTTTCGCACCAGGCTTTTGGGCATGGACAAGAAGGAGCTTTCCGCAAAACTTGGGATTGCTGTTGATGAATTGACAAAGGCAGTATGCGTAAAATGCGGCAAAGAGCTGAAGGTAGAGAGAAAACAGCCACAGAAAGGAATGTTGTGCATGTATTGCGGCCAGTTCAACACGCCAAAGCCCGATGCAGGCTTTTTCCAGTGCGCTAGGTGCAAGAAGCTGAACAAGGTTGAATCGTCGGAAAGGCAGAAGTGCCAGTGCGGCTCAGGAGATTTCAAGGACATCTTCGACATTTCCAGAATCATGGACATTGACGTGGGATTAATCTCATCAAGGCACATGTACAGGATGCCCTACAGCCTGCATGAGAAATCCGGGCTGTGCTCTGTGCTTGTGCCGCTTGATACTATCCTTGGGTTTGAGCGCGAATCGGCAGATCCTGATAAGGTTATCGTCCCTGCTTTCCATTTTATGGGCCGGAAAAGCGTCTCGTCTGCTGATGCAAAGCAGCTCTTTGATGCTGCTTTTTCGTGGCATACCGTGACGGTGACGCAGAAAGAAGCCATCAGGGGAGTTTATGAAACGCGGAGGGAGCAGAGCAAGGGGTACGAGGTTCCTGCTATCGGAGTTGCTGTCGAGCATTTCCCGCCATGCATACGGATAATCCTTGCAGGCATCAGGGACGGGAAGAAGCGCTCATTGTTCATTCTGCTGAATTTCCTCAGGAGCGCGGGGTGGGGGTATGACAAGATAGAGGAGCTGCTGCTTGGCTGGAACGCAAAGAATAATGAGCCATTGCGCGAGGTGCACATAAAGGGCTCTATCAGGTATCATAAGGCCAGCAAGAAACTGGTCATGCCGCCGAATTGCAACAACAAGGCATACTACCTCGACATGGGATTCTGCCACCCTGATGGATTCTGCAAAAGGATAAGGAATCCTGTTTCGTATGCCCTTTTGAAGGCAAAGGAAGCGCCAAAAGCTAAGAGAAAAGCAGGCAGGAAATCAGTGAAGAAGAAGGCAGCGGGAAAGGGCAAGGAGCAGAAATCAGAGAAGCAGATGCCTTCTCACCCTTTGCAGGCACCGTGACAATGGCGCTATACCTTGTCTCCACACCGATAGGGAATCTTGAGGACATGACCTATAGGGCTGTCAGGGTGCTAACCTCAGCTGACGTCATTCTTGCTGAAGATACAAGGCGCACAGGCATCCTTCTGAAGCACTATGCAATCCCCAAGAAAAGGCTAGAGTCATTCCATGACTTCAACAAGGAGAAGAAGGCTCCCCTTGTGCTTTCGCTTCTGAAAGACGGGCAGGCGGTAGCGCTGGTCACTGATTCAGGAACCCCCTGCATATCTGATCCTGGCTTTTACCTGTGCAGGGAATGCGTGAGAGCAGGCATTGTTGTTGTGCCTGTTCCAGGGGCAAGCGCCGTGCTTGCATCGCTTGTCGCTTCCGGACTTGCGACTGACTCATTTTCCTTCTTAGGGTTCATCCCGAAGAAGGGGAAGAAAAAGAAAGATTTTGTAGTTGGCATTACTGGCAGGGGGGAGACAGCGGTTTTTTTTGATTCTCCCCACAGGGTTGCCGATACTGTTGCGCTGCTTGCTGAATTGATGCCTTCAGCACAAGTGGTGGTTGCAAGGGAACTGACCAAAAGGTTTGAGGAATTCATCCGTGGGACGGCAGCTGAAGTGTGCGCATCTGTTAAGGGCAGGGAGATGAAGGGAGAGGTCGCGGTGCTGGTGAAAAAATGAACCTCCTGCATCTGGCGCACTGGACATTTAATGCACAAGGCAGATTGCCACGGCAATTGCCTTGCTAGTCATACGCTATTTTTGTAGCATTGTATATGGCAAGATGAGCGTTATCAAGCCTGAACCAGTCAGGGGTTTCATTGATGCGCTTGTCGCCATTGCCATCGCCTGCCCAATAATGATAGTCAACAATGCTTGAGCTTTCATCAATAGGAAGCCCTGCATCTGAGATATCTTTGAGGTTGAGCAGGCTTTCAATGCCGCAGCACGCTGAACTGCCATCAATCTCTCCCTCAAGCCTCTGCAAAAAGCTAGGGGCATCAGGGTTGTGGATATAGAAAGAGTGATCAGTGTGGTCAAGCAAATGTGAGACATTCCATGTGTTTGGCTCTTCAACTTTCCAGGTAAAATTGTTCAGATAGGGGCTTTCATTAATAAGCCTAGTTAGCCTTCCCTCTCCATATACGATATAGAAGGGATCCTCTAAGCCCTGAACAGGAATCTGGGCAACAATCTCACCTGAGGTATTCCAAATGGCAATGCCTCCCATGTCCTCGACAACGTATGATATGTTCATGCTGACTCGTATGTACCATGGATCATCCTGGCCCAGTGATGGGTCTGAAATAACTGAGATGTTGAGAATAATATTGATCTTTTCTGCCTCCTCTTTTATTTTTGTTATCCAGTCAGTGATTTTTGCCCCGCTCATAAGGGGAGATGGCACTCCATCTAAGGTTCCATTGGCCACTGCCTCATGGAAAAGGGCTTTTGTGTCTGAAATAAAAACGCTGTCTGCAACTATCCTGTTTTCTATGCTAAGCAATGCCCTGAAGGAGGAGATGTACAGCCCGCGCTCAAAGTCCCTTTTAAAATCCTCAATGAAACTATCCATTGTTCTTATTCTTGATTCTATGGCATGCATCCGGTTTTTTATTTTTATGTTCGACTGGAAGGTAAGTGAAAAAATAAAAACCATAAGGGCGAAGATGGTGACGAGAGTAAATAAGAACCCTTTTTTTCTCCATCTCCTCCTTCCCTGCTTATGCTCTATCTCCATACCCGCACTTCCACTATTGACGGGCCCCACATATAGGGAATCTTCCCGATGGATACCGCCGAGGCTTCGATACTCTCATCCCCAATCTTTACAAACAGCCTTCCGTCATCGTTAAAGTCAAGCTCCTTAAAGAGCCTGCATATTGCGATATTGAACCCATCCCCAGAAATCTCGGGCATAGTTGGGTCAAGGCAGTCTATTCCGGATTCAAATGTGCATGATTCTACCCCCCCATAATCACCAGGGATGGTTACGGTGTCGAATGTCCCGTCATCGTACTCTACACTCCAGATGCACCCTTCCGCCTTTTCTGCAACTGCTGTGTAGTTCGACTGGATATCAATGCCTATGGTGTAGATGATTCTGTCATCAAAAGAGCCTACGCTCTGGTTTCCAGGATCCAGCGAGGTTGAAACCAGCACCTCATTATCCTGCCCCGTCCTTATCATTTCTGTAGGAACATGTATGATAAAAGGGTCGCCAAGGCTTAGATAATCATTGTTATAGTCCGAAAGATTGTAGAAACTCACCCAATTGCCGCCTCCATCCTTAATAAAAGCCCTGTCAGTCCACTTGTCTCCTGAGTAAGATACTATTTTTGCGTCATAGACCTGAACTTCGTCAGGAACATAAAAATTTCCGGTAGTTACGTTATTTTCCAGCCTTTCAGTCTCAATCGTGACAGGAATCCTTCCATATTCCGGCGAAACTGCTGGCTCATATTCCACGTAAATGTTTGAGTCCTGATACAGAGTAGAGCGTACCTCGCTGTTTGTTGTTGCAGCCTGGCCCCTAAACAGGAGCTTTATATCGCGTGCTATCTGGACGTAGATGCTCATAAGGTCTTCAGCATTGCTTGCATTATAATAATGGCTGCAGTCATCGCAGCAGGCAATGTCCTGCATGAGGTCAGTGCTTGCGTCATCGCCAAACGCAATGGAATAAATCCTGATGCCAAACACATCATGGTAATAGCATGCCTTTGACACCGCCTCTATTGGTCCTTTTCCGCCATTTATCTCATTTGACCCTATTATCATGTTAGCCTGGCCGTCAGACATCACCACCATGCTCATCCCTCGGTCATAGCTTGTCTCATTGCTCCCGTGCCTTAAGGTGAGGTTCACATCGGATATTTTCCAGCTATTTGGCCCTGTATCAAAACAGGGCTCATCATCATCCATAAGGTTTCCCCCTGCGGTAACCATAACGGTGGCAGTTGTGCTGTTAAGCGCAGCAACAGGCACGTCAAATGAGATATTCTGCTGCTCTCCTCCGAGAGGTGACCATCTCTGCTTGTCAATATATCCAAGGAAATGATTGTTGACATAGACACAGTTCAGCATGGAAATATCAATGTCCTTGGCCTTGAAATTGAGTGTTGCCGATTTGATTTTTGAATAATTCATGCCGGTATAGTATGCAAATTCTCTTGTAGTTGTAACAGGTATTTCAGGGTCGTTGTTTGCATACGATGAAATGTTGATGCCAGTAGGGCTTTCCCAGATGGACAGCTTGACATCCTTAAATTCCCACCCTCCAGGGTCTCCCCCTGCCGTGCCCGTGCAGTTTGACTCGTTCCCTGCAGTAATAGCTATGGTATTATTTCCAATGCTAGCATTATAGGTAAGATTTACCCAGAACAGTTTTGGAGTTGCAAAGGTGTCTTTAGTCGAAAGCACAACCCTGAATTGTATGTACCTTGCATCCCCCTGCACGATATCCTCGCCTGCCGCGTTAATGTAGGACGGCTGGCTCCAGAAATAATTATCCCAGTCCACGTTAGGCACAGGATAGTCTCCAGTCCTTATGTCAACGGCGATGTTTGTCTGCGCAGGAAGCTCCTCAGACCAGCTTATCCTGTCAAGCCGTACGCCGCTTCCGAGAAGATGGACTGGAGAAACATACACACCACGGTCATTAAACTGTATTGAAGTGCCTGTCTCCTCTTCACCATACACCAGAAGTTTGTCAAATATGGAGCGGTTTTCTGCTTTTATCCATTCTTCTCCTCTGGATACGTTGGAAACACGGAATTCGTCAATTGAGCCGTTTAAGGTAAGCCAGTTGCCAGGCTGTGAGCCAATGGAGGTTAATGCTGCCGGAAGAATTCCATCACTCCATGGCTCATCATCAATAAATTCTCCATTCCTGTAACCTGAAAGTAAAACATTGGGCCCATATGCCTCATACACAATGGTGTACAGAAACCATTCTCCATACTGGCCCCTCATTTGTTGCAAGGAAGCATAGTGGTTGGACCCATTAGCCATCTGATAGGTTACACGCAGGCTAGTCGGGGCTGTGGTATATTCTTTACTATAGAGATATGCGTTTCCACCATTGTTCTCATAATAAAGGTTATGGTAGGTCTGGTCTTTACTATTATTATGTTCGTATATTTTTACCATGATGGTATAGGTCTTGTTATACAATGCAAGCCTGGTATCATAGGGAATAGCGATACGCTCATCCTCCCACCCGTCAAAATACTGGGCCCTTCCCGCTATTCCTGAGCTGTTTTGATTCCCAACCTGGCTGCCGTTAATCAGATTTTTGGTTGAATCATAATGCTTTGCTGTTGCCATCTCATCAACGGCATCCTCGCTTAAGTGCCAGACGCCGGCATAATCAGCAGTCCAGACCTTGTGCGGGTCCTGGCTGTCAGGAGCAGACTGGTTTCCATAATACATCCACATGTAGTCTGTATCGGTATTTGGCTCGATTCTTGGCACCTTTACCCAGACAGCTGTGGCTGAATCTGGTGTTTCTTCCCAATATTCAATCTCATGCGCCAGAACAGTCCCGTCATGGTCAACAAACCTGATATCTTCTCCCTGGCTCTGGGTCATTGCATAATCAATCCTGCTTCCGTCAAGCCTGACAAGGACAGGGAAATCAATCAGGGGCTCGTCAATAGTGAGGCTGTTAAACCTGATTTTTACCCTCCTTTCCCATTCATCATCCCACCAGCTGTAATCAGTGAGCGTCATATTGCCATGCTCAGAATGTATATCCACATAGTCGTCCCTCCATCCCTCTTCGAAATCTTTTTTTTCCGTCTGGAGCCACTGCTTTTCAGAAGTGTCAAACCCGGAAAGCCACTCCAAAGGGACAGGGTAGGAGCAGGTATGCCAGCCTATCGCAACACTGGCAGTATTTGGATCCATGCACATCCTCCCCAAAAACCTGCCGTTAATGAAGATGCAGTTGTTTGCATCGTCATCAGGCTCAAGTCCCCTGCCAAGGATAGATAGTCTTGCCTTAACAAATGCTGAGCTGTTGGCCGTGCCTTCAAGCAGCAGCTCCTGTTGTACGGGGTGTGTCCCTCCAATCGCTGTCTCTTCTTCATACTCGTCTGAGAACATCACGGTATCCCAAAGGGCCATGTTGTCAACCAAAAGCTCTGCTGCTCCCTTTATGCCGCAGGAAATGCAGGTTGCGCCGCAGTACCCGTCCCGGTAATCATAAAGCCTCTCGTTGAGCGACTTCCCTATCATTTCAAAGTCATGATATGAGCACATCCTGTTGCCGTAGCCTGTCAGCCCAACCCCATATCCCTGTGTTGAGAGTATGGTATCAACAAACAGCTTTCCTGCCGCTTCTGCTACACGGTCCCTGCACTCATGGCATCCTCCATCAGGATCAGAGTCGCATACATAAGGCGAGCACGTTACTGAAACATCCCGAATAGACATGGAGCTTGACCTGTCGGTGATGAGCACGCTATCTGACAGTCCAAATGAGGTGTAATTGAGAAGCCCTATCCTGAAAGGAACTGTCTTATTGCTCAAAAATGAGTAGTCCAGCATGGCGTTAAGATAAGCGTCATCAAGAGACAGGGTGTTAACGGATTCTGAACCGGCTGCTTCGATAACCGTTGTGTTTCCGATAGACATGAACAGGGGTGCGTCTGAATAATAATAAAGGGTGAGATTCATCTTGTTTATGGTGCCAGGGATGTAGAAAGAATCGTAGAGGTTGATGATACCCTTAATTGATGGCATCTCAATAACTTTTTTTCCAAATGAGGGAAGGGTTACAAAATCAGATGAAGGGTAGCTGATTTTCATGTACCCGCCCCCAATATTTCCCAAACTTGCATTAAAAACAAAGGTGATATTGTTCAGGCCATCACTAAAATGAGCAAGATACAATGGGTCAATTGTCCAGCTGTCAGCAGTAATATTGGCAGGATCAGCAGCTCTTATTTCATAACTCCCTGAAAACACCTCATTGATGTACAGTGAAAAATTTGACCCGGCATCAAGCTCCATATAGGCTTCTGTGACGCTTGCCAGCTTATCAGGAAGCTCAATGCCTATGGTGATATTCCCGTCGCCAACATACCCGCCAAAATAGGCAAATGCGGACTCTTCCCTCTCGCCAGCCTGCTTCAGGAAAATGCGTGATGCGCTTCCTTCAACTGCCTTGCCCTTCTCTATGCCCGACACCATCCGCTTTGTAGAGATGACCTGCGTTGCATTGGTGCTGTTTTTCTTGTTGGTATTGTTTGTCTGGTAAATCGGGTCATCATACCCCTCAATAGCAATGCTCGCGTCGTACCCTTCTGGCATAAGATCTTCAAGCACTTGCCTGGAAATCTCTCTTGCCTCTTCCTCGAATCCCATGACTTGTAGCCTCAGAATTTCCTGCACCACTGTTGCGTTTGGGTCATGGATGGTTCCATTTGCAATCAGTTCCTTGGTGTAATTATTATCCAATTCATTTATTTTTACTGACGAAAGTATGGTAGCAATGTCTGAGGAGTAGAACAGTGGCTGGCTTGACTCCTGCTTATGGAAATAGAAGGAAGGTGCGACTAGCAGGACCATGATGAGCAACCCTATAGCTATTAAGACGTCGCCGCTGAAAAAATATCCTTTTTTTACCATAGGAGTATCTCAATGTTGAGTATTGACCCATTATAAAATCCGAACCTGTTGATGGCAATGAGGTTATCTTCATCCACATCTTCTCCGCTTTTGCCAAGATAGGATATCCCATCAACTTCAGTGAAGTTCCCATTCCTTGTAAAGTTTATCAGGTAGTCATAGGTTGTTGAAAGAAGCTTTTGTGATCTTGGATATTCGTCTTTTGCAATAGCTTCAAATACCTTCACCTTGCCTTGGTCAATATATCCAGGCTCGCCAATGATTCCCAGCTGGGTAACGTTCTCCACTTGCCAGCCATGGGGCGACCCTTCTGACATGACGGCGTCAGCAACACTAAGGGCATCCACCATTAAAATCTCAGCCCGTTCCTTATGGTTGCTTGATAGGCTAAAAACATACTGCGAGAAAATCAGGATAGCGCCTGACAGTAGCAGGATAGCCAGGGCAAAGTCAATGCTCCATACCTGGCCACCTTTTGTGCGTTTTTTTTTAGTTGTTGAGATATACGGTGCCATTTTCTTTCCTTATCCTGTTGATGCCAAAGGTTAATTCTCCCACTGTCTTTGGGATTTGGACTGTAGGCTGAAAGCCTCCTGTGCTGATTCTTAGCCTCGAGGCATTGAAATTTGCTGTGGGGTCATTACAGGGCACACGCGTAGCGCTCACTCCTCCTCCTGGAACATGCCAGCAGTCGTACTCATAGGAGAGCGTATATGCTATGCCATCCAGCTCAGGGGGCACATAGATTTCCCGTTGATAGCCGTCAGCTACTGTTGCAGCAAGGTTTAATTCTTTTTGGAGCTTGAATGCCATGCTCTCTGCCACCCTCTGCTCCTTTTCCGTCCTGAGCGACTGCATGTGGTTGGCAAAGAGGGTGAAGAGTATGAGGATGATAAAAAGCGCAATGCCCACCAAAAGCATGAATTCCATCGCAACCTGGCTTTTTATGTTCCGTTTATCCATACAAATCCTCCAGCAGCAGCGACCTTGATATCCTTTAATCCCTGGCCAGATGAGATATTCCCCTGCAGAGAGACTTGTGAATAATGTGTAATGTTAAACAGGTTGCCGCCACCCTGTATGGTGAATGCAATCAGCTTATCGCTGATGATTATTTCGCTGACATCATCAGGCATATAGGCTCTTATTGTCAGCCTTGTCGGCTCACCAAAAAAATAAACCTCTTCAGCAGTGTCAATGAGCTCCTTTCCGATTCTGTCAACTTGGTTTACGGTTATCTGCTCTTTAAAATAATCCGAATAAAATTGGGATGTCACGAGCGCGATGGTTAATATGAAGGTCACAAAACCCACAATCATGAGGTATTCCATGCCAACCTGAGCATTTTTGGGTATTTCCGCCACCGTAGCCACATAGCGCTGCTCATGCCTGGTACCTATTTAAACTGTTGTTATCACTTTTTAAGAAAAACACCCCTCAAAACCCCCCCTTCAGCGCCTGGGATATTGCCTCTCTGCATGCCGATTATCCTGATATGCTCTCCTATTTTTGGATGAAGCTTTTGCTTTGCGCTTCCGGATTTTACAGAGATTTCAAGTGTCCTTGCGCTTCCTTCAATGAGGAACAGCTCATCGCTTTTTGCTTCGGCGTATGTAGCGTAGAACGGCAGGTTCATCTTTTCTTTTCCAAGGGTGGCTGCATATCTCTTTTCGCCAGGCAGGCAAGAAAGGTTAGTAATGATGTTGCCAAAATGGTCAATGCGCACAACTTCCCCCTCACGCCCCTTTTTATGAAAATGAAGTGGTTGTATTGTCTTTGCAGGCTTTCCCAGTGATGCTATGCCATGACCGCTGTCAAGCTTTGCAGCAGCTTTTGCAAAGATGTCTCTGCCGTGGAAGGTTCTTGACGCGTCTTTAGGGATGGTGATGCTGATGACGCTTGTTATGCCGTCTTTCTGCGCAGCAGGATAGATGAGGCCGTTGTCTGGCGCGATGAAGGTGTAGCTTTTGGTCTGCACAGCCAATGCTTTTCTGTCTGTCCCGACGCCAGGATCTACTATGCAGAGGAAGAGTGCGCCTTTGGGAAAGCAGGCATAATTGCTGAGGAGTACCCATGCTGCCTGCCTTACGCTCTGGGGAGCGACGTCGTTGTAGAGGTCAATGATATCCGCATCAAAGGATATGCTCCTGATGACTCCTTTCATGGCGCCAAGATACTCAGAGTTTCCGAAATCGGTGAGAGTGGCAATCATTTTGCAGTAGTATAGCAAAGTGCAGCATCTTGCTCTTTTCTTTTTTTCCCTTCTTTATCCCTGTCTACCCACTATATTCAGCATCGAAGATGTCCCGCAGGGCTTTTGCTTTCTTTGGGCCAATCTTTTCCACGCTCTCCAGCTGCTCAGTTTTTGCGTTAACGATTTTTTTGATGCTCATGAAGTGCCTGAGCAGGGGCTTAGCAAGAGCTGTGCCTACTCCAGGGAATGAGGAGACGATGTATTCCATAGCCTGCTGCTGGCCGATGCTTCTCTTTTCAAAATGAGGGGAGAACTGCTTTCCTTCCTGCTGCTCTCTTCGCGCTATTGCCATGAAGTAGTGGGCAGTCTCTTTTCCTGATTTGGTGAAGAGGATAGGAATCGCATACGATACTGCAATGGTTGCAATAAGGCCCCGGATAGCGTTGGGGTGGACGTTTCGCACCGAATAGATGTCTGCGTCTCCTTCAATAACTATGATGGGCCTCTCAAACTGCTGCTTGAGATTTTTGAGCTGCTCAAGCAATCTTCCGTCAACCAGAGAATCAACAAAGTCCTGGACCGTCTTGAACTCGATGCCCACGCGAGAGCTGAGAAGATAGTCTCCTGTCTGAAGCTGCTCAAGCTTTATCTCAAAACCCGCTTCCATGAGATCCTTGACAAGGCCCGATGATCTCTCGCGGTAATCAACGTAGACCATGGGCTTTTCCTGCTGCTCTTTTTCCGTTAGCGCCCTCTGCTCTATTGCAGGCTTTTCGAGGCGAACCCGCTTAAGCTCGTCAAGGTTCCTGCGCATGCGCCTCTCCTTGTGGATTGCTGACCAGCGGTAGCCTTCGTCTCTTGTTCCTTTGGTCTCAAGGATAATTACCTTCCCTTTGCCATGCCGTCCGGTCCTACCCCTTCGCTGGATGCTCCTTATAGCTGAGGGGATGGGCTCATAAAATATGACAAGGTCAACGTTTGGGATGTCAAGGCCTTCCTCAGCTATTGATGTAGCGACCAGGACGTTGAATTCACCTTTCCTGAATTTCTCAAGGATTTCCTTCTGCTGCTTTTGTGAAAAGCCAGTGTCGCCCTTTTTTGCCTGGCCTACAAAAATGGATGCCCTGACTCCCTCAATCCTCATGAGCTTCTGGGTGACATCAAGAGCGTTGTCCCTGTACTGGTTGAAGACGATAGCCTTGAAGCCTTCCTGCTTTGCTTCGCTTTCTATAATCCTTTGCAGCTCGACAAGCTTCGGGTGCTCGATGCCTTCGTCAACAAGCTGATTTGCCTTGATGAGGGCTTCACGGAAGTGGATGTCTGACGCGATGTTCTTCACTGCCTTCACTGTTGTTGTGAATGACTCCTGATGGAGGGCATTGAGATAATGGTACGTGGGAATGACGCCTTGGGTCTCTGCCAGCTCCAGAGCGTGCTGCATCTTGAGTACTTCTGCCAGAACTGACAATCCCTGCCAGATTTCAGGGCCTTTTGCGCCCCGCGCCATCTCCCCCCTCAGCACAGCAGAGAGCTTAAGCAGGTCAGTCTTATTGATGTGGGAAAGGCTTGGCTGCTTGAGGAGCCCTAAGGATTTGAGTTTCTGCATGCGCATGTTGAGAAAGCCCGCCAGGGATTTTTGCAGCTCAAAGAAGGGAGGCGGGAGGCGGACTGCTATGTGCTCAACGTTAGTCTCCTGAATGTATGGCGCAACGTCATGGTCATTGTCATTCCTCACTTCGATGTGCTCTATGAAGAGGTTCTGGCAAATCTCGGTAATCTTTTCCATGTCTGAGCCAGGGGATGCAGTCATTGCAATGATTCTTGGATATTGTGCAATCTTCTGGTATTGCTTAGCCACAAAGACGTAGGCGTAGTCGCCTGTCGCGCGGTGGGCTTCGTCAATGCCTAACAATGATACTTCACTGAGGTTGACCCGCTTTGCGATGATGTCGTTCTCAAGGCCCTGAGGGGTTGAGAAGATGACCTGCGCTGACTTCCATAGCTCTTCTCTTCTCTCTGGCCGGACAAGGCCGGTAAAGACTGCAAGCCTGTGCTCTTCGATGTCAAAGTGATTCCGGAACACCTCGATGTACTGGTCAACAAGCGGCTTCGTGGGGCCGATAAGAAGAATCTTGTGGCTGGGGAAATGCCTTAGCCTGTGGGCAGCAACCATGAGGAATATGTTGGTCTTTCCCAAGCCTGTAGGAAGAACTACCAGGGTGTTCTGCTTTATGGCTTCTGAGAAGATGGTCTGCTGGTAGAGGCGGGGCTCAAAATCTTTAATCATGGAGATTCCAGAGGGAGACACTTTCCTTAATAAATCTGATGCTGTATTTGGGCAAGCTTCATCCAAAAAATCCTTTTTTACTCTCATCACTTCGCAATCCATTCATTCTTGGCGGCAGACGGCCATTTTGCGAAAGGCAAAATGTCCTACGGGGAGCAAGAACTTGCGTTCTTGAGTTGCGT